>Ga0209364_1000052_pt1 | contig 23956 bp, 13 predicted proteins | sample WorMetHERISLAND2_3_FD_187387 | JGI IMG/M metagenome (GOLD analysis project Ga0209364, IMG submission 187387) | Marine gutless worms symbiont microbial communities from Max Planck institute for Marine Microbiology, Germany - Olavius albidus HERON... | ecosystem: Host-associated > Annelida >... | reverse complement strand
ATGGGGAAATTTTGGGGAGACTAGAGGTGGGGTAGGGAAAAAGTGGCATGCTGCAGAACAAAAGCGACAATATCTCTGAAACGCGTAAAGATAGAGGAAAAGTTACTATGGACGGCCTATAGAAACTGACCAACGCTCTTTCGAACGGTACCATCCCTGACTCCCTACGGCCTCCCCTTCCCCAAAATTGGGGGTTCGCAACCCCCACCCAAAACTACAATCCACAATTTCAGGCAAACAGTTGCTGATACAGAAATAATATGTATGGAGGGCTTATAGGAACTCACCAACGCTCTTTCGAATGGTACCATCTCCGACCTCCTACGGCATCCCCTTCCCCCAAATTGGGGGTTTGCAACTTAGCATCCCCCTCTTACCTCACGATCAGGTAAAGCTACGGACTTCAAATTTGGCGGGTACATTTACAGGGCCAATGCAAGTAAAAGCCCATTTAAAATTTAGGAGAAAATGGAGCGTGGGCGTATCCAGGACCTATTCAAATTTTTTGAGTACCCCCTATTATCTCAGGAACGGGTAAAGCTACGGACTACAAATTTGGCGGGTACATTTATAGGGTCAATCTGAATAAAAGCCTATTAAAAATTTTGGAGAAAAGGGAGCGAGGGCGTATCCAGGGACTGTCCAAATTTTTGGGGTACCCCCTATTATCTGAGGAACGGATAAAGCTACGGACTTCAAATTTTGTAGGAACATTCAGAGGGTCGATCCGAACAAAAGCCCGTGAAAACTGTTGGGAATAGTAGCCGTGGGCGTAGTCAGGGAGTGCCGAAAATTTTCAGGGCACCCATATGTAGGGCGCATTGCGCGGTCATCTTTACGATAGCACAGCTTTCTTGTTATGTTTGCATTAGTTTGCATTACGTAGCAGCCTAGGCATACTATTAGTCCTGTATTGACATTATTTTAATGTTGGTTACATTGTGTTTTAGGGCAACTGATAGCACATACGTTTAGGTTTAATGTGCCTAATTGTTGTCCTGCCACCACTGTTTATTATGGGTACCGGTAGCTCCGTCCCGGGTCGATCCGCCCCGCGTCCGCCCCAAGTGCGGTCGTTCCGCCCCTGGTGCTGCTGGGTCGTTCCGCCCGTATTGTTCGATCGTTTCGTCCCGATGTTTTAGGCCTACACCCGTGCAGTATTCAACAGGGCCGGTTAAAAATATACACTGACATTAATTGTGGTATGATAACGATCACGCTGTATATCAATATTAGTATTCCAACTTCATAAATATTGGACCGTTTGGACGTACCGGCAAATGTAATGTTGGCACACATTATTTGTTACCCATGAATTAAATATGCCTATTTCGTTGACGGTACATCCTTGCAAACGTCACGTACCGGAGTTCAGACTATCAACGGGGGATCGCTGTGAGCTTACCCCATATGGAGTCATCTGGGGCGGAGTCCCAGCCGAAATCGAAATGGGTGCATTTTAGCCTTGACATAATTATGACAACTGGTGGCATCTGGATGCCGTCCTTTAGCTCTGTCGTGGGAGTACCATTAACGTATTAATACGTGACTAACCTTTACACCATTTTAAGACATTTAATTAATTACCTACAGGGGATATTTGCTTTTAACTACCGGTAGCCTATCAACAGTGTACTACAGTAATTTGCGGTCCGCTAATCTGTGCCATTCTGTGCGTTCGTGTGAATTTGTACGGGCGATGGCGAATGCGATCATGAATGGGAGTTGTTTACAATTTTACATTTCATTCTTCGTCGCCAGTAATCACATATTATTCCATGTCGAAATTGAAAGTAAACTTATTGAACGCGGAGAAACAGTTGCGTGTTGGACTCGGCTACCTGTGTTAGTGATGCCGTATCGTCGCCGCAACCGGTCGGCGCGACAGTTGCGCCGACCGGTTGCCTGTAGTGTATACACGAGGCGACTGTCGCGGCGACCGGTTGCGACGATCGCCCCGTGCATACACTATGTGACATGACAGTTTACTCTAAGGCAGAGGCTAGGGTGTCACGAAACACCGGTCTGACTATTAACCGCACCGGACCCTCCCTGACCCAGCCACCAGACCATATAGGGGGGTTTCCTCATCCCCAGTTCTTGATTTAGTACAAAGAACACATAACAGCATAATATAAAATGCAAAAGTTGTGAGCAGAACGACTGACGAGTTGGCTTCAAAGTCACCATGTTAATTAATCATTAGTCTTGTGGCGTTGTCTACTCATCCTATTCAAGGCGAATGCCGCCACACGCGAGCTAGGCCCTAACTACCCGTAATAGGCATACTGGCCATTGTATTGTTCTTGTGGGTTAATTTGTGTAGAGTTTATAATAGGTGATCGCCATGTTTGTGCTCTGGTGATGTCTTGTCATAATGATAACACTCTCTGATATACGTACGCGCCATCGTATTCAGGCTTACAGTTTAGTCACAGTTGAATTTAGTCACAATTTAATTAATTAATTAATTATTAAGTTACAGGTTTGGAGAAAAGTCATCTGTGTACGGCAGTTGGTACAGTAATTTGTGTTTTAGTTTGCACTTAATGGAATGGCTATGATTACAAGTTACAACCGAGTACCGGTACATATATCTATAATTCCCGTAGATCTGTTTGTGTGTTTGTCTGTCATCCCCTTCTAGCGCCTTCCCTGTTTCATGGACGCGAGCCATGACCCCCCTGCTGGCCTCCACGGGCCCCTACGGTGTGATCCCCATTCCCTCCCCCGCTTATCCCCACGTCTTTAATGAGTAATTAGCAAAAAACGTGATTTCTTTGCGTAGCGACACTGGCAAATACAGAGCCGGGCGTGGCGCATAGCTGCAGTTTTGCAAGTTGCAACCGCGGCTGGCTGCTGTCGCTACTCCCGGACCGGCGCGGGTGAAAGTGCCTGCCCACTGCAGGGCCTGGCCACAGCCTGCCAGCCTCCCGTACCACGGCCCTCGGAGGCCGTGCCCGTACTGACCTCAATGATGGCGAGGCGCTCGCTGTTTGCAATAGGCCTACATGATCGGCATCAAGTTGAGGGTGGACGTGAATACGAGCGCAGATGCCGGGCGTGAGTGAGTGAATGAGTGGGCAGTTTCTTAACGGCACATCAGCACAGTACAGGCTGTATTATAGTGCCATACACATAAAATCACTATTAAGAAATACGACGTTTGCAAGTTAGGTGGACGCCAGGTTTAGTTCGTAGCAGAAATGGGAGTGACTCAGGTGCTAGTATTGACAATGACAATACCCGCTAGCATGACTGGATGGGGGTACAGACAAACCCCCACGACAAAAATCGCCTACAACTCGATGTGGCCCGGTTCTGTAGGGTCGGGTGCTGGTACAGTGGGGTCCGGTGTGGTCCAGTATGGGTCCGGTGCGGTCCGATGCGGTAAATAGTCACACCCACGAAACACCGCACTGGCCCTAAATATAAGTCATTGTGTATTGACCACACGTCTGCTTCGTTATTGAGGGGATCAGCTTCCTTTTCTGGGACACAGTGTATACCGGTAATCGCAGCGCAGATTGATAAGACACATAGACGCCCTGATTCTGTTCATTCAGACTTTGGTGCTTTATAAATCAATTACTTACTTACTTACTTACTTACTTACTCACATATGCCCTTTGCAGTGAGATATTGTTACTTTTCTGATTAGCTTTTGTATTTGTATGTGGTGTTAATAAATTTATTGATTGATATTGATTGATTGATTGATTAGCTTGTCTCAGTGCAGTGTTGCATATTGTGCATTTCAGTACATCAATGGCGTACACAAGTTATGGCCAAAGAATGCTGCTGGCAGCGAAGAGGAACACCACTGTCCCGCTTGAGCAGCAGCACGGTATGTGTTGCAGTTTGATTTTGTTTCGCAGCATTATGCTTTCCTGTATGTGTGAAAGCTCTTCATACAGCCATAACTTAACTGGTTTGTGTGCATAACAAGTGACCACGTAGAAGTTTTTTACTGCCAAAAGCTAGCATAGCATAAGGTGGTACATGCTGTGGAGGTTATGTCGTGTGCGTCATATTAATGTATCGTTTAAAATACCCGGAATAATCATTGAACCTATGCTGGATTGTAGCCTTGGGATCCTAATTTCTGGTTGCTGGCTAATAACTGGGTAACTTTACGAGATCCCCCTCATCAGGGGCACCAAATGGCAAGGTGGTAAATGGAAAGTCAATTTTTGGCACATAACCAGCTGTATGTCAGTAATGGTGCACATTACTGACGTAGTTAATCCGCCCGCCACATGCCATTGTGATAGTTCCAATGACCTTGAGTGACCCCAGTGCTAACATCTGGGTAATCCTGTGCTTCATTGTTGAACATAGCACAAGTACAGCTGTTGCGGGCATACTTATTAATTGACACTACCGTTAAGTCTTGATCCCGCATGAGGTGACCTTTTGGGGAAGGTGATTTAACCAGGGGCATCCCCCCAAAAAAACAAACCATGACAACCTTCCCCCTCCTTTCCATCCCCCTCCTCTTCCCCCTTTTCCCTCCCCAAACCCCCTTTTCCCATATCTTTTCCTTCCCCTTCCTGCCCTTCCCTTAGAAGTAGGACCCCATAGATCCAGCCAGGGGGTCTGGGGGAGTGATGTGAGCTCCTGCAGCGGGATCTGGAGCAGAGCCTTAGCCAAAACCGATTTTGGTGAATTTTAGCTGTAAAATATGACAGCTAGTGGCAACAAATTTAATTATTTTTCAGAGAATCAACTGATCAAATTTAAACGTCCCTCAACTTCCTTATTTTGCATCGCCAGGGGTGCCTTTGGACGCCTCTGGATTTAACAGTAAATGTGATGTTCCTCAGTAAACGACACGAAGCACAAGAAACTGATGAAAATGACTAAATGACTAAGGGTTGATCAGTTTACGACTGAGTGTCGGGAATGTTATGCTAGGCACATAGCAGTATAGAGGGCAAGCATTAGCGATTTGTCTGCGATAGCCGTAGTTGTGTCCGTTGTTCAGTTTTCCTGTAAATAGGACTATTGGTCTCGCATAATTATGTGTTCATGGGGTGGCTAGCAGAAAGCAGGTGACATTAACAATACAAGGACTACAGGTGTGTTGATAAGTTACGGTGTGGACACGAGGTTTGTTACCGATTATTACTGTGGACCCTGCATGTGCCAGCATGTATACTAGAGGTGCATGTAGTGAGAAAGCTTTTGTAAGCAGTTTAGTCGATGGTTAGTTGGTACTTGGTTAGTCGTACTACACCGTGAGTCAAAAAAAAACATGTCACCATACTTTTGTCCATATCTTCGCCATATATGGGCCGATTTTAAAAACTCTTTCACTGGCACACTCTGTGGAAAATTTGCAATAAAGTGATTATTAATTGTCCCAACACACCTGAACTACGTCGCTACACTACCTGGTGAAACATTAATGTAAGTAAAACTGACAAGCTGCAGTCAGTTCATGCCCACAGCGACTTTTCGCACACTTCAGAAAGTTCAGACTCAGATCGCAGCAAATGATCCATACAACAGTGGATTGTGTTTGACCCATCTCTGTGGATATCTGACGTATTGAATGATGTGTTTGTGACTGGTATTCCTGGCTTAGTACCAGTTTATCAACAGTGGTCAGTGGTCACGTTCTCTTCAGTACACGCGTGCTTTGGTCTGCCACTCCCGTGCCTCTGTCGGTGCTTTCTGTTTCCTGAATCTTTTTCAGTAAACTGTTAAATGCTCTCTTATTCCGTTTTATCTCCGCAAATTCCACCAGCAACCTCCGTGAACCGTATACTTTGTACTGGTGTAAGTTCTTAATTAATGCGTTACCTGTGTCGCTAAATGGCACGTTACATTACTGGTATTTTGTCACTGTTTAAAAAATTATTTTACACGAAAATTCTTTACAAACACCTAAAATGTATCTAAAACTAAATGTAATTTAACTTTAAAAGTAAATTAGTAGACAATTGTTTCATAAGATAAGTTTTTACGTATGTATTTATTCTGATTATAGTGATTTTTGAAAATTTATATTTCACAAGGTAGTGTAGCAACGCAGTAAAGGTGTGGTGGGATATGTAATAACTGCGTTATTGCACATTTACCACAGAATGTGCCAGTGAAAGAATTTTTAAAATCGGTCAATATTTGGTGAAGATGTAAACAAAAGTTTGGTGACATGTTTTTTTATTGACTCACGGTGTATGTGTTATTTGTGGCTAACTGGTGCAGCAATGGCATCGAGGAAACATGTATGCTGAAAGTTGTGCAGAAATGCCAGATATAGGTGAAGTATATGTCAGCTTTGACAATTTGACCCCGTTGGTCAGTACGCACACAGCCTCACACCAAACTTTGTGGGCCCCAAATATGTCTGGCCCCCTTCCTATCTCGGCCGGTATTCAAGGCTATAAACTGCAGAAGAAATACACTTGTCTGGGTAAGTCCATGTCATAGCAACTAGGCAGCACATGTTTTGAGACATAAATTATGAATATCTTAACTTTTCGTATGCAGTCTGTTAAAGATTAACAAGGTGAATCTAATATGGTGTGCTGTACGGCATGGTGCATTGATGTGGAAAAAACCATGGAAAATTAGACCAGTCAGCCCCATCTCTCTATAATTCAGATAGACTCATTTTGTCCGTTTGTCTCTTTGTCTGTCGTACCCCTCTAGCGCCCTCCCTGCTTCAGAGATGCGAGCCCTGACTCCCCTGTTGGCCTCCACGGGCCCCTACGGTGTGACCCCCACGCTCTCTCCCGCTCATCCCAACGTCTTTAATTGGTAATTAGCGAAAAACGTGATTTTTTGCGTAGCGCAAGCTGGCTAAGCTGGGCGTGGCGCTAGAGAGCTGCAGCCGCTGCTGTCGCCATGCCCGTGTGAACGTGCCTGCCTCTGCAGGCCTGCATGGCCAGCTGCCCATGCGGCCGCTGTGGTAAAGGCCTGTAGTACCCACCTCGACGGCAGAGGTCGCTGTTTGGAATATCGGCGTAAGTTCAGGATGGACAGATGCCGCATTACGAGCACACGGCAGTCTGCAGACGGCGGGCCGCGGGTGTGAGTGACTGAGTGAGCAGTTTCTTAATTTCACTTTGAGCACAGTATAGGCTAGGCCTATATAGTGCCATGTTTGCAAGTTAGGCAGCAGGGGCATAGCGACGGGAGTATATGGGTATATATATATACCTCCAAAATCAGTCCAGTTAGACTTTTCTGGGGTAAAAATAACGTCAAAAAGGCTGTTGAACACGTGTATTAAGTGTTATACCTCCCCCCCAAAAAAAAATTATACCCCCCAAAACAAATTTCTGGCTACGCTCCTGTTAGGCGGGAGCCAGGCCCAGGTGCTGTTTATAGCAGAAATGGGTGTGACTCAGGTCTAGCAACGGGAACGTTGCTAGTAGATGTAATAAACGTTAGGCAAAAAAAACGTTTAAAACGTGTTTTGATCCTAAAAATAAAAAAAAACGTTTGTAAACGTGATAACAAATGTTACCTTCTTTTTTACTTGCTTTTGATGCAGAGCCTATTGACTAAATCACTGACATCAACTAAATAACAGTAATATTATGGTGCTGCATCATTGGGTATGGTATAACATTAACATTTAGTAAATCTAAATGTGAAATCTGCTACAGTTTTAAGGGCAACAGTTTTATTTTTCATTTTTTGTACATAAATGGTATTTTTTACATAAATGGTACATTACTGGTATTTTCACACTCACCGTTCAACGTTTTTAGAAAACAACAAGAAATACTTTAGATTGTGACCAATCTGATTACTCCTGGCGCATTGTTTTCTCCCACATACCGTACCTATTCAATGTGGTCACACCGGAAATATCGCCATTCGATGTGCCGACCCCGAAAACCCTATCCTAGAACCAAACACGGAGTAAATCGGATGATCCGCCGCGGAGATATCGCCACTTGAATTTTCCAACATGGTGTCCGGGCCGCCATCTTGGATTTGGTCAAACCGTAAATAGCGCCATTCGATCCGCCGACCTCGAAAATCCCACCCTGGAACCAAACATGAAGTGGATCGGACGACCCCTCGCAGAGATATGGCCATTTGAATTGTTCCAAATGTGAGGTCGTTGGTCGGTCGGTCGGTCGGTCGTCGGTTGTCTGGCGTCGGTCGGTCCGCAATATATACTTCTTCTTACACTGATCTCATATACTCCTCTTGGCTACGTTAGGAACGTAGCACGCGAGGAGTAAAAAATGTGGGAAAAATGAAAAATGTTAAAATACACGTTTCTTATAGAAAAATAGAAATAACGTTCATAAACGTTTATTACAAATATGGTTAGCACAGGAAAGGGAGCAGTGCGGTCAGCAAATTATTGGCACTCGCTGCTATGTCCCTTATTAAATGGTCTTGTCAGTTAGTAGACGTCAGTGGTGAAACCCTGCGTAATATGAGAATGTACTGCATTTCTATGTAAAAACTGCATCACATTTGTTCATTATGCTTAATCTAGAAATGATGCCATTGTAGAGGTTGTGGCTGGAATTTCTTCCCCAACTTCTTGATGCTTGTTTTCAGGTGGTAGAACTGCATCTGCCAAGTCTGATGCTTCAAAGGGGCAGATGAGCAAGTCATATGCCAGCGTGCTGCAGAAAGGTCAGAAAGGTGAGGAGAATATTGATTGAACACCAAAAATACAACAGGAAGTTGTAGGATGGTTGCAATTCATAATTGTGATGCAGGAACATATTACAGGATACAACATGCTATGATATTCGCTTGCATCTGGCCCTTATCCAACTGCTGGTATACCCGAGAAGAGGACCTTGGATGTAAGAATCCCCTGAAGTGACAGTACTTGGATTAGGCATAGAAACAATGATCCATTCTCATTTCCCTTGGGAGTAGGCCTACTAATGAATGTGTAACCCTTATGCAAGCATCAAATTCCTGCAGGTCATGAATCGCCACGCAAGCCAACGGCTCCCTGGAAATCGCACACTTAGTCATTTGCTTATCGGAGCCAGCAGAATTGTAGCTAAATGACGTTTGCAATAGTAATGTTTATTGTTTAGACATCAACTTCAGTCCATTGTGTTCTTTGTCATAGATGTTGTAGTTGCAATGTTTAACATGTTTACTGAAAGGACAGCGGCAAATGTGAGGATTTGGAAAAGCTGTGCCAAAGCACTTTAAATCGTACATTAATAAGTGCATGTATGCTAAGTGTCTCTTACAGTAAATTGTGATTTCTTGGTGCGACCTAGAAAGCACTGTTTCAATTGAATCATAATGAAACTGTTTGCAGGTAGCATCAAGCGTCCTGTAACATCAGAGTGGTCCCTCAACGACCATGACTGGCCGGATCCCAGTGAAGGTAACTGTTACCATTGTAGGAATATACCAAATGTGTGAAGTGCTGCTGGGATTAGAATGTGCAGAATAACTGGTGTCGTAGCCACTTGCGTTTCAGATTTTCAATAACGGCCATCAACAGGTAGAAATGGTGAATAAACCGTCTGTAAGATTTGAACTAGGCCACCATATCAGAGTCTTCCCCACTGACACTATTGATTGGAAATATGCTATGGTTTGTTCACTAAATTTTGTGACACTGCATAATTATGTCCAAACTCTATGGACAACAAATTATACAATCAAATGTACATTGAAGAAGTGTAGTCAAGTAGTTCGGTGCGAATACTCGAAATTTTGAATCGAATTGAATAGTTACTTCAGTATTCGATTCGATTCGAAGCAAGCACAATTATTCAAAATATAAGTCAAGTGTGTTCTCTCTTTCAGTTTTACTGTGTTTAACTAATGAGAACAGTAGGAATGATTATCTTATCTGTTTAATTTTCTTATCACGACTGTGCTGCCTCTTCAGTGGGAACAGCTGGGTTGGGCTATGCACCACTGTGTTGTAGTTAATCGGTTTGAGTTTATGTTAGGTTTAGAATATTTGTGTATATGTATGTATGTATTATTGTTCTATCCTGGGTCATTCAGTTATTTCTGTTTGGGTTTTAGTGCCTCCCCCACATTATGGTCGGTTAGGAGCCAGCTCCATCCCTTTTACTGCTGCCGTAAAAGAAAAAGGAATGCGGGTTCAGGGGGCGATTTATGTCCTTGGACATCCGCTACTCAAAGGCAGATGTCCAAGACTATCCACTGTCCAGGGTCCGTGTTTGCTGCGCCATGCTGAAAATGGCCTAAGTTGTGTTACTGAGCCCCCCTACTCACTTCGTCATTCATTTCTTCTGTTTAACTAGTTAAAGTTCATACTTTTGTAGGTGTGGCAACAGTGCCTTACAAATCAAAATTTGGCAAGTCTGTTCACCCGGGATCACCAGCCACAGTCCAAGGTATGTTGGTGTTAATGATGTAATTGATGTAATTGACTGACTATGTCCACAGAAAGTATGTTTGTGATCAATTGAAACAGTAGGATGCAATTATCTATGAGAAAGAAGAGAAGTAGGAATTAGAATAGCAATTCATATCACCAAACTAAATTAGGCTTAACAGTAGAATTTATTTTTCGGACGGAGATAACTCTATATGAAGCAAGTGTTGATTTGTGATTGTTATGCCGGTTTTCTCCTGTTAAATCTGGTCCAACTCGAAATAGTGCTGTTCGATCCACCGACAGCGAAAACCCCACCATAGAACCCAAAGTGAATTGGATGATCCATCGTGGAGATATGGCCATTTGAAATTTTCCCAATTGACAGTGAGAGGTTGGTCGGTCGTCGGTCGTCGGTGGGTAGCCGGTCGGTCGGTAGTCAATTTATACTTCTACTTACACTGATCTCATATACTCCTCTTCGCCACAGTAGAAAGCACTGTAGATTTCTATTGTTTCACTATGGATTACAAATGATTTCATCTGAATAATCTGCTTTAGACATTAGAAACGTAGCACGCGAGGAGTAAAAATACAGAGCCTCAGTAGCTGTAATATGCACCGATTTCAGCTTCGTCGTCGTCATCATCATCATCATCTAGTAAATTTATAGTGCGCTTATTACAGAATGGACATAGGTGCATTACAGAGTCACAAACACTATATAAAATCAATCTAAAACCTAACAGTATATTGATAACAGTGCTGATGATAATAATCAGGGTTCATCGGGTCCTTGAGAAGTCCTTGTAAGTCGTTGAATTTTGAAAATAAAATTCCAGGCCCTTGAAAGTCCTTGAAATGTCCTTGAATTTGAATGTTCCATATTTTGATATTTTCGCCAATCATTCACATTATTGCTGAGCACTGCAGATTTTTATTGTTTCACTATGGATTACAAATGATTTCATGTGAATAATCTGCTTTTATCATTAGTGCAGTATGTGAGTACACGAAAGTATAACTTTTGATGTAGCGCGAGTATGATATGTCTGTTTAGCGATACTTTGGTACTTGAGAACTGCAATTTTAGGCCATTGAAAGTCTTTGAAAAGTCCTTGAATATTGTCCTTTCAGTTTGCTACAAACCCTGAATAATAGTCGGCTTGTGTCACTCAGTTGCCGTGTTTGTTTTCAGATACATCTCCTGAAGAACATGCTGCTGACAGAACATTTACTGCGATGCCGGGAAACCATGCTGCTCACAGAGGTAGTGTTGGTTTCGTCAGAAATACTTTACTTACTGAGAGTTACTTAGAAGTGTGCGTGCAACGAATTATGACTATTACTGCTATATGAGCTTGGCCGACACTCAGCATGAATTACGAAAGATACTCAAAAGCAATAGTGACTGCAACTTGGCAGTAATCTTCTACGGCATCATATGAAGCTGACTCGAAATAACACTCTGGACAAGTCCAGCCAGGGTCATGGTTTACAGGACATGCAGTTTTAGCCTTCTCTGTTAAAAAAGGAGCGCATATCTGTTGCGGTTCTGCGCAAGGATGATCCTTTTGATAGTTATAAAAGTGAATTTTCATATTTAACTGATTTTTTTGGAAAATTCGACAAAATTACCATTGTTTCAATGGGAAAATTTTGAAACTGCCATAACTCCGGTTGTATATAAGATAGAGTCGTAATTTTTGGTTCTTTGGTATGGTTTTCGGGATCGGCCAATTTAATGGTGTCAGTCAAACTTTGGTCAGACGACCCCTGTTGCCATGGTAACGAAAAATTGGGAATTTTACCAGAAAATTTGCCATAACTTCGGTTCTATATAACATAGAGTCGTAATTTTTGGTTCTATGGTATGGTTTTCGGGGTCGGCCAATTCAACTATGCCAGCGACATTTGGCTCGGACATACCCTTGTTGCCATGGCATCGAAAATTTGCGATTTTCAACACAAAATCGGCTATAATTTAGCTTGTGCAGCTGATAACTCCAGATGCTTGCACCTACTAGGGGATTTTCGGGATCGGCCAATTTAATGGTGTCAGTCAAACTTTGCTCAGACGACCCCTGTTGCCATGGTAACGAAAATTTGAAAATTTTAACAGAAAATGCGCCATAACTCGACTTTTGTATAAGAGATACGTCCTCGATTCTTGACCAAATAGCCTAGGGGTTGTTCGGGGGACAGCGAATGTAATTGCATATTGTAATTTGCCTTAGACCAAACCCTGTTACCACGGTAACGAAAATTTGAAAATTTGAAAACAAAATTAATGTAATCGGCTTGCATGACACTCCCCAACCCATGACCACATCCTTATGCCGGCTCGGTGGTGTAGTGGTTAGGGCGTCGGACTAGTGATCGAAAGATCACGAGTTCAACTCCCGGCCAGTGCATTGCCGGGTAGCCTAGGTCAACTCAGCCTTTCATCCCTCTGGGGTATGTATATTGAGTACCAGCTTACTGGCTGGGGTTAAGGGTTAAAACTCGGTGCAAGGACGACATGGTAAACTCGGACAACTAAAACAGCAAAAATCTTTTAGTTAACCCTAGATGGGGCTACGCAAGGGGCGTCCTTACAAGCTGACTCTAGTTCATAATCACTAACATAGAGCCAATGGTTTATGATTAGGCCTGACTAGGGATTAAGATTTAATTGCGTGTAATTAATTTGGAAAGTTAACTGGACGTCTCGGTGGTGTAGTGGTTATGGGGTGTCGGACATTGTGATCGAGAGATCGCGAGTTCAACTACCGGCCGGTGCATTGCCGGGTAGCCTAGGTCAACTCAGCCTTTCATCCCTCTGGGGTATGTATATTGAGTACCAGCTTACTGGCTGGGGTTAAGGCGGGGCGCGTTCACTTGTGTCGGGTCGCAGGTAACACTGTGTGATCTCTTATGGCAGGTGACGTACGCTCCGTACTCTGAGATGGGTTTCCCCCAATGGGCAAGTAATGTGACAGATAACATCAAATGCATAAGTCTTTAGACTTTTTATGTTAGTGATTATGAACTAGAGTCAGCTTGTAAGGATGCCCCTTTCGTACCCCCATCTAGCGTTAACTAAAAGTTTAATATAGGAATGACATGTTGCCATTGACACTGGACTTGAGCTACCATTCAGCTTGTCATGGTAAATGGTCAGTCAGTGGTGGGGAAGATATTTTGAATTTTTGCCATTCTTTACGTGCCATTGGTGTTTCTGATGAATTGTCAATTTGGTTTTGTTCAGACATAGAAGTCAGCACCGCGGCTGCTGTCACGTGCAACAATGGCGTTAACCATTCACCTCCGACCGATGCTGCAGCAGCTACAAGTAGGGCATTCTCACAAAAGGGAAAATCAAAGAAACCGGCTAGACCATGTCCCTTCTGTAAAAAGTTGCTACCGAGGCTAAGTAGACACATCAGAAATGTCCACAAGGACCTGGAGGAAGTCAAGGCAGCAAGTGACATGCCAGCACGGAAGAAGAATGAACAATTTAAGCAGATGAAGAGGAGAGGCATTATGGAGTTTAACAAAGACCAGATGGTTCATGGTAAGCAGGAGCTACTGCGAGAAAGAGTGACCAAAAAATCCGGTGAAGTAGCCATGTGCACTTTTTGCAATGGCTTTTTTTCACGCAGGCATTTCTGGCGCCATAAGGTGAAGTGCATGGGTGAAAGTGTGTCGCGCCCAGTGGCTGTCCCACTGTCACTCATGCAGCCCGTGGTAGTGGATGGTGAGCGTCCCATTGACAGTGATTTCCGGGACTGCATACTAGTCAGATTTTCCAGTGATGCTGTAGGGCGCATGTGCCAGACTGATCGGACCATTCGAAGTATTGGCCGCCGCTTGTTTGACAAGCTTAAATGTAAGCAAAACAAGGCTCAAGAGGTCGGCAAAACTGTCAGGATGGAGATGAGGCGGGTAGCAAAATTGTATATTGCCTTCAGGGAGATCCTTGCAACAGAAGGACGAACAGTCGAGGTGCAAGATGCATCGGCAATGCTCGAAAGACAATACTTCGATGTGATGGAGGAGGCCATAAAGAAAGTAACGACAGCAGAGCAGGCGGAAGAAGCAGAGACAGGGTATGGGGATAGCCTGAAGAGTTTGAAGGCTGGATTGAAACTGTCATATTACTACCACCTCAAGAAAATGGCGAAGATAGTGCGGGGAACATTATTGGTTGCGAAGGAAGACGAGCGTGCTGTAGAGGTTTCTAAGTTTGTGGAAGTGTTGGAAGTCCGCCACAATGATATTTTCGGCGATGCAATGTATAAGCTAAAGTTGACCAGACAGACAAAGCTGCGGAAGCCAGATAACCTTCCTAAAGAAGCGGACTGCCGCCAGCTGAGGGATTACACCCTATCCAGAATGAAGTCACTGGTTGGCGACGAGTATGAGTTCATAACAGGATCTGAATTCTGCGAGCTGCGGGATCTTACCGTTAGCCGGATCACCCTGTTCAATGCTAGGCGTGGCGGAGAGCCATGTTCGCTCACAGTCCAAGATTGGCGGGAAGCTGAGACGGATGGATGGCTGGACACGGACAGACTGGAGGCGACCGATGTGTTGGAAAGGAGGCTGTTTGGGAACTTCAAGGTGACTTATCAAGGTGGGAAGAACAGCAGACTTGTACCAGTACTGTTTCCACAAGACTCCATCCCAGCGATGCAGAAGCTGTGTGATAGGACTGTTCGGCTAAGTTCAGGAGTGCACCCAGACAATGCGTATGCATTTCCTAACACCAAAAGTAGCCTGGAACATGTACTGGGCTGGCACGCAGTGCACAGAGTTTCCGTGGATGCCAAAATTGCTTGCCCTGAAGTGTTGAACCCGACAAAAATGCGCCATCTAGTATCGACACTTTACGCCGCAATGGATGTGCCGGAACAGGACCGCCAGCTTTTTTATCAGCATATGGGGCATTCGAAGGAAATCAATGCTACAATATATCAGGCACCGCTCGCACATCAAGAAGTGTCACGCGTCGGAATGCACCTGCTACAAATTGATCAATGTAAGGGCTTGTTGAGTTTCCAAGTTTGTACAGGGTGGCCCAATAAAAACCGCATACCATACTATATTTTTGCAGCCACTACAGATATAATCATGCTTTTTTTGCTGAAGTGTTCAGAAGTTACAACAGAAAACAACAAACGACAATTTTTTAAACGAGTGTTAAATATTCTTTCGAAACTAGTCAAAATATGGTACCTTGTAAATGTCAGTGCTAACAGACTCTAACAATATTAATTTTGAAGTATGCCACACAGTTTTATCACAATGCGTGTATGCCTTATTAAGTCTAATTCAGGCAATGCTCAATATGTCCACCTTGAGCACCTTGTATGACGTAGTCCATTTCCGGTTACTTTGCAACGAATATTTAACACTTGCTTAAAAAATTTTTGCTTGTTGTTTTCTGCTGTAATTTCTGAACGCTTCAGCAAAAACCTCATGATTTTATCAGTAGTGGCTGCAAAAATATGGTATCTAAAAATGTTCGGTTTTTATTGGGCCACCCTGTATATTCTTTTCGAATTTTTTGTAAAATTTATTTACCTGAGCTGTGTTGCTAGAAGCACAAGACAGACTTTCTGGCACTGTTTAATTTGTAATTTTCTAATTTTATTGCATATTTTCTTCAGCAGTTTCCGAGTTTGTATATTGTTTTTCAATTTTTTACTTATTTACGTGAGGTGTGTTAGAAGAGCGAAAAAGATTTTCCGCCACTTTTTACTTTTCTAATTTTATTGCATATTACTCATCAGTGCACTGCAGGTTGTGTATACGCATTTTTATTTCACCAATATTGGTAGCAAGGTAGCATAACATTGAAGGCAGGCAGACACACAAACAACAAACAGAATAACAATTAAGGAAGTAAATAAGTTAGGACAAATTTACATGAAAATTACTCACATGTAAAATACTTATGTCACCAGCAACTAAGAAATACGCTGTGCTGTGTCTCTTTAAAAATGTATATCGTTTGATTTTGTGTATGTGATTTTGTGTATTTCAGCAACTGGCGGCCGTGACACCACACTCACTGTTCATCAAGCAGATGTGGAAGAAAATGACGATGGTAAGTTTTGTGTAGCTGTTTTGTGTCCATTGTGTATTGCGTGTTAACGGGTTATTAGCACTTGCAGAGTGAGTTCAGTTTTCGTATCTATAAGGGTTAGACCTTAGTCAGTCTGGGTCGTGATATGGGCCCATTCCGACATCCCTGTGTGTGAGTATGTGCTTTGCTTGAAGGCCACAAACAATGACCATGTCATCCACAACCATGACTACCACAAACCATGACGACCAAAGACGTAACTTGGTGAAATTTGTCAAACGATGTTGTGATTTTGTCAATTTCTTAAAAGTATGCGGTGGATTTTTCACGTTTTCATTGCTGTGGCCATCACGGTATACCTTGTGGCCGTCATGGTTTGTGGCCATCATGGTATAATGGTATAGGCCCACCTTGAAACAGTAGAGGGTGACGTGTTAGTTTTAAAGTGAGTTCTAAATGGCACTATAACAATGCGCTGGTAAGCAACTACTCAAACGCTCAATGTAAAATGTACTGTTTTGCATCACTTACAATGTGTCGTGTGTAGAAGTAGAGGAAATTACAATTTGCGTGTGTGCATAAATTATTTCAGAAATTGACGGTCGTGAAACAGTGGTGGCTGTTCCACAAGAAGATGAACGGCCGTGCTCTCTGCCACATCTTGCAGATAATGAAGAAGATGGTAAGTTTTGTGTGACAGCTTTGTAGCTGTGGACCATTGCCACTGTTCATTTTTGACAAGAAAAAGAACACGAGTACTAATCGATAATAATAAATTTGTAATCCGCACAGTGTCAATGTATAAAACATGACAAGTGCGGGAGTATGAGCCTATATTGGTGTCTGGGCTGTGCCGCCAGTGTAGTCCTGGGCAGACCTTCCGTGGTCAGAAGGTCGAAGTTACAAGAATTTTTATGCATGAGCAGGTAAATTTGAGACACTTGGTAAGATTGGTATAACTGGAATGGAAACACAGTAGGGAAAAAAACTGAATGTTGGACCGTTAAGACAGTCTCTTTGTAGATAGCCAAGAAGCTGACAGGCTACATGATGTACCTGGTGGACTCAGAGATGTTTGCGTGCCATTCTGCATAGTACAAGTACAGGTTTAATGTTTTATTAGAACTGGGAGAGGGAATGTTGTGTTGGTTTTGACTGACAACTGAAAAGTTGTAAAGTGTCTCAAGTGGAGACAAGCTTGGTGTTATTTACAGGCACCGAATCTCTGTAAAGGCAATTTGTCTGCAGTTTCGGACATGTTGTTTTCTTTTTTGTACACGTGGGTAAATCAAGATGTCATCATTTGTTTCAGGTTCAGTCCAGAGACTAAATGGTCCGAGAAAAACTGCAGCTTGTGGAACAGCTAAAAGAACGAAATATACCACAGAAGTTACTGGAAACTCTAAACAATGTGAAAGTGAGTGCAAAAGTTCAAATTTAGTTGTATGCGTTTTACCATTTAATTTACCTGCTGACAGTGTAATGCTGCATAGACTGCCTATTGTCACGAGGCTACTTTTGTTTAATCAGCCAGCAGTGTACAGTGTGAGTCAAAAAAATCCCTCACTGAGGTTTCCTGACATTTTTCCAAAATGATTGGGAATTTTTTGACCAAATTCTACACACTTATTAAACGTTCCAATCTATGTTGGACTACTAATTTTTATCCAATTATCTGCACTCAGTTGTTCACACCGTATGTTCATTGTTCAAAATGTCCACCATCGCCCGAAACGTGCACTGGCATTTTCTAGACATTTTTCCCAAATAGTTGGGAATTTTTTGGTGCAAATTTTACACACTTAATACACGTTCAGACTACACTTTTTTATTTCATTATCTCCAACTCTGATGAAGTTATGCCATATTAAGTGCGACCACCCAGTGTGCGTTTCACTCGGTGGACCTTTTTGAACATGTAATGGTGGTCGCTCTTAATATAGCATAACTTCGTCAAAGTTGCTGATAGTTGAATAAAAATTTGTACTACAGCGTAGATAGGAACGTATAATAGGCGTGTAAAATTGGGAGTAAAAATTCCCAACAATTTGGGGAAAACGTCAGAAAAAAATCAAGGGGGGATTTTTTTACTCTCACTGTAGTGTAGAGTGCAGTTTATTAAGTGCCAATGACGAAATAACAGTGATCAGGGTCATAGTTTGTACAGCGTGACGCCATGCTGAGCACGCTGTATACTGCGGCAATTCCATCTGTCACCTGTGACACGTTTGCTTTGTGGCAAAACAGCTGAACATATCATTGAAATTCTTTCACTATCTGATAGGCCCATCATTCTAGTTTTTCATCACCAAGGGTCATTGCATAAATCTGACAGCTTCACCCACAACGGGGGCCAAATACAAGGGAGGGTAGCGATTTTCAACCAATACGCGGCTATATCTTGGAAATGGTATTAGATAGAGGCATAGTTACTATAGAACACGAATACAGAGTCGTATGTGCTCTATCGAACAGTGCTACTTTCGATGACCTTGAGTGACCCAGTTTCAAGGTCACAGTGTAGTGCAAACGGTGCATCTGATCCACTCCATGTTTGGTTTTAGTCTAGGATATTTGGGGTCGGCAGATCGATTGCCGCTGTGTTCGGTTCGATCAAATCCAAGATGACGGCTTGGCATCGCACATCGAATGGCGCTATTTCCAGTTGGACTGAATTCAATAGAACTGTAGTAGAAAACTGCACAAGAAATAATTAGATTGGTTACAGTCTACAGTATTTATTGTCAAATGAGACGAACGTCATACTGTCCCTTAGCAACAGTTGAACTTCGAGAAACCTGACACTGCGGTCTTCTTTATGTTATTTTTCCACTGCAACACTAGCCCATCTCTTTTTGAAAGCTTACGCAGCACATTAGGTTGTGGACAAAGGCAGATAAAACATGCAAAATTGCAAGGCATTCTATTACAATTTCAGATTAAAACAGACTAATCAAATTGGTCAGAATTCATTGTTCTGTAGTGATGGATTATTTCGCACTGACAAGTGATGTCATGTGTCTCGACATTGAAATGGCAGCAATTGCTGTTGGCGGTGTCATTTTATCTCAAATAAAAAACTCAACTGGTATACTTAGCAAAGTGCCTCGATAACAGTAAACGAACATGTTGACATGTTTTTCAGCTCAAAAATTGCGTGCCATTGCAGAATTGTATGGTAAGCAACGTAATGACACAATGTGTGACTGACTGATTATCTGCTTCTGTGCTTGGATGATAGCTCAACAGTCAATGTCGATAGCGGCATTTAAGTTTGCATAAAGTTATTGATGTTTATGTGACCAGTATAATTTACGGGGAAAAAATAGGCATTCTGTTTCCCGGTATTACAGGGAGATCACACATTTCATTGTCACATATGCACTGGCACAAATGGCAACAGGACTGATAAAGAAGGGAATGGATCTTGACAGTTTTGACAGTTATGTTGTGGTTGTGTAACTGATGGAAGGTATCTGTGACATAATGGGACATGTTACATTTGGTAGCGATTGCATGGATGTTTGCAGGGTCAAACTTTAGCATTTCCCATTGACTTTGTCGATCGTCCTTACAACACTCTCACACTACTGTGTGAGCGTGTGATGAATAATTTGTTACTAATTATTAATTTGACTTATGGTGTGCTTTAGAACGTCCTCGAAAAGTGTGGTCTCAAGATGAAAGAGAGCTTGTTTGCAACTACTTCAGAACATCTATAAGCGGATCTAGTCTACCTGGTATGCATGTCTCCACTGTCATAGAGCAGCCTGTAGATGAAGACGTGTTTTGTTGTGGAGAAGTAGAAGTTGATTTAGAAATAGAAATTGATTTCGTACGCACTTTAATCACTGTATACAGTAAAGAGATGCCTATTGCCAGACAGTTTTTGTCGGTTGTTTGGTTGGTAATGGTAATGCATGTGGCTAAACTGTGCATTTTAGGCCTGTAGTTGCTACTGATCACTTATAGAATCTGACAGTAGACTTCTAATGACCTTGAGCTGTCCAGGACCCAGCTTTCCAGACATATCGTTTCTCACCATTTTTCCACAGCCAGTATTTCAAAAACTGCACAGACACAGCCACTGTTACTATTAAATACCAGGATATCCAGATGCCAGATTTTTACATAGTACATTTTCCATGACAAATATCTCAAACAAAAATTTCATTGACACTGACATTAATTGTATAGAGCTCGTTCTGATTATATGACCTCGTTCTCATTGCGGCAAGAACCTTACATACCTGTGTTAAACATCTGTTTACCGGCTTGCCTTTTATGGCATGGGCTAGGCTGGAGGATCATGGGTTCAATTCATGTCCGCTGCAGCAATATTTTGCTTTATTTGAGTGTGACCGCATTGGAGAACAGCCAGGTATGAATTGTAATAATGCAGCGGGGTCATTGATAACAGATGGCAGCGTTGCTGAAGACCGTCCTGGCCACGTGCGGCAATGGACGTCAGGCCAAGGCTGGTGGCCTGGTGGTATTATTACAATTCATACCACGATTTTGTCCAATGGGGCTATACTCACGCATATACAAGATCCGTGGTATGATTTGGAAATATGCGGCCTGGCCCCGTTGACGGTGCTTTTATGTGGTGGGCTGCTAGGTAGAATCAGTCAGAGAAACAGTGACCTATAAGCAAGGCTAGTAAAACATGGACACAAGGCTCTTCTACCCTCCTAGCACTACTCATTTACACGCATGACCGGTGTGTGAGGTTGGTCATAGACGCTCAGCACTTATACACGTACACATTTCCTATGGTGTGATGCATTGGGCCCTACTGGGCAACAGTGCAGGTTGAGCAAAAGGGCCACTAGCCAGCCAGTGCCCAACTACCGCAGACTGAATGAATGAACGAACGATGCATATGAGGAAATGGCTAAATTGCAACCAACCGTACCAACGTATTAAGCATTATTGTTTGGGGGCAGAATTCTGTGCTATAAGGTTTAATAACTGGTTCTAATGTAACAAAATTTCAGCTTTTACTTTTGTACTGTTCGTACAGCTTAAAAATTATTTTTTCCACTTTGTCTAAAATATCGTTTATGGTATTTGTGTTGAAAATTTGGTGACTGCTATATGACTATGTTGTTGTGATTTCTGCTCTTTCAGTGAGAAAAGATGTCCAGGAGTTTATGAAGAAGCACCCAATTGACGTGCCTAAATGGACAACTATCAGGACAAAAGTCATGAATGAACAAATGGCATTCAAGAAACGACTAAACAAGCTTGTCTAGATCTGCGTCGAAACATGTCAATTTAGTTGTTTATTGTCTTTTCTGCAACAACATTGACAACTACAGTGTTTGTAGCATATTAGTCATAGTATTATGCTGCTGTGTAGAGTTTATAGTCAAGGGTTTTTACAATGCAAAGCGTAGAATAGTGCGGTATTGCCAAGCAAAGTTGTTTGTCCGTTTGTCTGTCTCGGCAACTAATGAATTGGTGTTTCTGTATTTTTTTCTGATAAAACTTTGTGACATGGAATATGCAAAATATGCTTTTTGGCCTGTAACACGTACTGAACAATGTATTTGGTAGACAGTACGAGTTAAACAATGATAAACACTTGATATTTGGTGGACTGCTTGCACAAATACAAATTTTCCCTAAAGGGGGCGTGGCTGGACTAGATCACGTGATGTACAAAATTTGGCATACCCTTAAACATATTTCTAAACCTGGTTGGAAAGCTGTTGACTTCAAATTTGGCACGGATGCACATGGAGAACACATGCGGTCCAACGGTATGGCGGAATAGCCAGGACGCGGTGCGAAGAATACAAAACAAACAAAAAATAAAGGGTTGAACCAACAGTGACACACTGCGTGTTCGTCCAGCCCACCCCTTATTCCGATCTTAACCAAATTAGGCATGTCACATGATGTGGGGTGGCCTCCTGGACATGTTTCTTAAATGTAAGTTTCAGAACAATCGTTCAATAAATTTCGGATCTGTCAGGGGTCAGAATTTTTCTTCTCCCATTGACAAAGCTTATTGCTTATACAACAGCTTGTTGCTACTACACAAGCCGTGATTATTGCTCCCTGTTGTACATGATATTGATATAATGTCTGCACTTCGTCAAGGAGGGCATAAGAAACAAATGACTGATATCTGTTTTATCATTTGGCTTCGTGTTAACTACTGTAGTTATATCAGTTTTTACGCGTGATAGTATGTACAAAAATGGCCATAACTTTGCAAACTGTTTGTCGATCGACATGATATTTGGTTCTAGGCTAGGGTTTTCATGGTCAGCGGATCTAATGGTGCTATTTTCAGTTTGATCTTGCTAGAAACTAGGATCTCAGGGTTACATTACATCGGCCGCCATTTTGAAAAAATCCAAACGGTGATATCTCTATAACTGATTCACTCCATGTTTTGTTCTAGCTAGTGTTTTGGTTGTCGGCAAATGGAATGGCACCAAATTCAAACAAGGGTGGTGAGAGGAAAACATGGTACTTTCTAGCTTTATTTGTCAATATCTCGACAACAGTACGAGATGGCACCAGAGTTAATATTAACGACTAATAGGAAGTTGCATATGCGAACAAGTTCGACTTGTATTGCAAATGTGCTTTGTGAGACTTCTAACGCATTCGCTACATGGTGTGCTGTCGCATGTAACCCTTGTGTCAACTGACAGCCTAAGACTGCTGATTGCAGCTGATAGTTAATTCACTAGTAGCTTAAATATTTTGACTATTGTTGTTGTTGTGGTTCAGTGTCTGTTGTAGGCCTATAGTTATAAGTATGTCTATATATTTATTTATGTAAAAAAAACATTTTAAACACACTTGTAACGATGACGCTGGTATTGGACGTAGAAAACAGCAAAAACTAGTCATATTTTCACATGTAAATTTTCGATCTCGTCGTTGCAATGTCATAGCAATGCGGACGTGCGCTATGATGAGTAAATTAGCGTTCACATAGTGATCGCTAAACGGAGTTATATACTTCACGCTGTCTCAGTCCGTTTCTCTTTACCTTTCTCCCTCTTTCTGGTGATCCCGGCCCTTCTAACTTCACTCTTTGTATTTGCTCTTTTATTATCGGGTTTACTTAATATTTCCGGCCAGTGGCGTAACTACTGGCCCCGCAGACCCCGCAATGCGGGGGGCCCGCGGCCTATGGGGGCCCAAAAATTATGACATTAATTTTTTCACTGAAAATTTCACCGAGCAATGCGGACGTGCGCTACGATGAGTAAATTAGCGTTCACATAGTGATCGCTAAACGGAGTTATATAGTTCACGCTGTCTCAGTCCGTTTCTCTTTACCTTTCTTCCTCTTTCTGGTGATCCCGGCCCTTCTAACTTCACTCTTTGTACTCTTAACAATCTCAGGGGCGTGTACTAGCTACCTTGTGGGCCCTAGGCTTCACACTTTTCATGGGCCCCTTCCTCTGTTCTTCCCTCCCTCCCTCCCCATCTTATCCCCTTTCCCCTCCCTCCCCATCTTATCCCCTTTCCCCTTCTCCCTCTTAGAAACAGGCCCCTTAAATACAACTAATTAGGCTATATAGGCTGAAGCCTAGGGCCCG
>Ga0209364_1000051_pt1 | contig 24556 bp, 16 predicted proteins | sample WorMetHERISLAND2_3_FD_187387 | JGI IMG/M metagenome (GOLD analysis project Ga0209364, IMG submission 187387) | Marine gutless worms symbiont microbial communities from Max Planck institute for Marine Microbiology, Germany - Olavius albidus HERON... | ecosystem: Host-associated > Annelida >... | reverse complement strand
CTGCGGTCATGCCACTCTCCGTGTAAGACACCCCAAAGGGTTCCTTCACCCAGTAGGCGACCGCTTTGGCCGAGAGGTACAGGTTCGCTTGAAGGTGGGCGTCCAATTCCACCAGGTGCTTGGCCTTACACAAGCCAACGCTGCCACCGACACCGTCGCCAACACGCCTCAAGCACTCAAGACCACTTTGTACCATAACGCTTGAAGTGCGCGCGCACCGTGTTGGGATCGACCAGCAAAACTTCCGCCGCCGCCTCCGGCCGTCCAGTCGGTCGCCAGCAACACCACAGCCTTGATGCGGTCGGCCTCGCGTTTGTCTCGGGTGCGGCGGTGTACCTGACGCAGGTCGACGAGCTGGTCAGGTGACAGGGCGTAGTCGAGCATACCGACTATCATGCTGATTTTTCAACCACTTATACACAACTCTTCAATGAAAAATGATATAAGAGTAGTATAATTCCGTGCGTGATTACCTCCAGCTATTACGCCGTATCCGCTACCACGATGTTCAGACCAGCCGGAGCGTCGCCATTTTTCGCGAAACCCGAAAGGGGGTCCGTCCGATTTCGGGCGAAAACAATGGGGCGACGGCCATTGCCTTCGGCGGCCCACGTTCGTCCCGGCGCGCACTCCGCGCGGCACCAGGACTCCCGCAATGACTTGACGCCGTGTCGCATGGCCTGGCATTTCGTCTCCACCGGCGCTCACGCGCCGCACTCCGACCAAACGCTCGGCCCTACGCCTACCCGGGGGGGGCACTCCGCTCGGCGCTTTCGCTCCCTCCCTTCCCTGTGCTCCTCCTAAGTCGGCTTCAGCCGAAGCCCCGACTTTCAGTCGCAGCATAGTGATTTCGAGCCAGCGCTTTCAGCTGGCTTCAGCTAAAACACGGCTTTCAGCCGCGAATCATACTATGGACTTTAATCCATAGCGTTGATTTTAATTACTTGAGAGTGAAAAGCATCCCGTCGATTTCCGATAGTAATCAAAACCGAAGTGTCAACAAAAATAGATCTCATGATCTCTTGGGTAATCCGTATAAGTAGCGACCATGGTTTTCTGCAAAGTCTTCTATACCTCGTATCTACTGAAGCAGTATTAATATCTAAATTATCCCATGCATCCTCTTCTATCGATGACTCCTTCATAATTTCAATAGACACACCTTCTCTTATAAGAATTTTCCAATTCTTTGGCGACATGTAACATCCTCTCATTGGGAAGAGCGTCTGGCAACTTGATTGTCAATAGCATTTCTGCTTGCCTCGTTATCCAAATAGTGAGTTATTAATTTAACCTAACGCATTTCTCAGTGTAAAACTTCCTGGTGGCCGACAGGCGGAGCGGGTAGGTTTTCGGCTGAAGCTGATTGTTAGGATTACATTTTTTCAGAATAATTCATTAAAGCAATGAATAGAACGCAAATCAATATTGCAATGACTGTGTGCATGCCGAACCGGACCTAATCTTCCCGAGGTAGGGATAACCGGCTCACCAGTGTCATGTTTTTGGGAGGATTCATACGCGTTCACCCTGGGCAAAATGCCGGGGCCAGACACCGAAGGCCAGCAAGGTTCCAGCATAGACCGCGCCACCCGCTAGGATCCAACCCAGGAGCTTCAGGACCCGCTCCCAGGACCCCATCACGAGCCACAGGGCAGTTTCCCCGCTGCCCCACCAGACCACGAGACCCATGACCATGGCGGCACCCAGGCTGCGCGCCAGGAGCGCACGCCAGCCACCACCGGGCCGATAAATACCCTCGCGCAGCAGACCCCGTAACAGAAGACCGGCATTGGCAAGGGCGGAGAGCGTAGTCGCCAGCGCCAGACCCATGTGTCCCAGGGGGAACATCAGCAGCAGGCTGAAGGCCACGTTGACGAGCATCGCGATCACGGCGATCCTGACCGGGGTCCGCATATCCTGGCGCGCATAAAAACCCGGCGCCAGGACCTTGATGCCCATAAAGGCGGTCAGTCCCAAGGCATAGGCCATGAGCGCCCGCGCGGCCATGTTCACATCCTCGCCGGTGAACTCGCCGGAGTGGAACAAGGCCGTCATCATTGGGCCGGCCAACACCAGCAGCCCCACCGCCGCGGGTACCCCCAGCAGCAGCACCCAGCGCAGGGCCCAATCCAGGGTGCGAGAGAAGGCCTCGGGAGACTGTTCGGCGTGTTTTTGAGACAGCTTGGGCAGGATGACGGCCCCCAGGGCCACGCCCAGGATGCCGAGGGGAAACTCCATGAGCCGATCACCGTAATAGAGCCAGGTGATACTCCCGGTAACCAGGAAGGAGGCCAACAGGGTATTCAACAGCAGACCGATCTGGGTCACCGAGACCCCGAACAGGGCCGGGGCCATGAGCTTGATGACGCGCCGCACACCGGCGTCCCGGAAATTGATCCGAGGTCGCGGTAGCATCCCGATCCGCCACAAGAACGGAAGTTGGAAGGCGAGCTGGGCGACACCCGCGATGAAGACTCCCCAAGCCAGCGCGAAGATGGGCCGTTCCATTTCCGGGGCCAACCAGAGGGCGCACAGGATCAGGGCAATATTGAGCAGGACCGGCGTGAAGGCGGGGACGCCGAACCGCTCGTAGGTGTTGAGAATGCCGCCGGCGAACGCCGTTAGGGAGATGAACATCAAATAGGGAAAGGTCAGGCGCAGCATCTCCGTGGCCATTGCCTGCTTGCCTGCTTCGCCGGAGAAACCCGGCGCGAAGATCAGGATCAGCACGGGGGCTCCGAGCATGCCCAGGAGGGTCACGCCCAACAGCACCGCCCCGAAGCTGCCGGCCATATCGCCCACGAAACCTTTAAGCTCCGAGGTACCGTGCCTGGTCTTGTACTGGTTGAGCACGGGCACGAAGGCCATGGAGAAGGCCCCTTCGGCGAACAGTTGGCGCATGAAGTTGGGGATCTTAAAGGCGACGAAGAAGGCGTCGGTTCCGGCGTCGGCACCGAACACCCGGGCCACCACCAGGTCACGAACGAAACCCATGATGCGGGACAGAAAGGTATTACCACCGACCTTGGCGATAGATTCGGCGAGGGAGGCCAATGTTCCACTCCGACAAAAAAGTGAAAGGGTCTAGATAACTTTAGCATCTTCAGTATATGCTACGGTTATGTTATGCAAGGAAAAACCGTATTTTAGGCGTTCACGCCTTTCGGAAGCCAAATTCAGACTGAATCATGCGCTATTTTACGCATGATCTACCGGCCTCGAAAATCGCCGCGCTGAGTGATATAAGCCGCCGGGCGATCAATCAACGGTTCTTCAAGCTACGAACCAGAATCGCCCAGCTTTGTGACGCCTCATCGCCTTTCTCCGGCGAGGTTAAAGGGGATGAATCCTCTCTTAGCGCCCGCCGTGTTCGGGAAAAAAGGGGCGTGGAGCCGGGGGTAAAACAATCGTCTTCGGAATCCTGGAACGGCAGGGAAAGGTCTACACGGAGACGTCCTGGATGCCTCCAAGAAGCCGCTACAGGCCGCGATTCGAGTACCCTCGGATAGCACCATCCACTCGGATGGCTGGAGGGGCTACAATGGGCTGGTGGATATGGGTTATCAGAAGCATCTCCGCATCCATCAGTAACGAATTTGCGCGAGGCAATTGCCATACCAACGGCATTGAGTCATTCCGGTCATATGCTAAACGGAGGCTTGCAAAATTCAAGGGCGTTCCCAGACATACGTTTCATCTACATATCAAAGAATGTGAATTCAGATTTCATCATCAAGAGAAAAATCTCTATGATTAAGATACTCTTTCTGCTGAGCGAAAATCCTCTCTAAAGTTATCTAGACCCAAGTTGGGATGTTACCTTGAAGATCGAGCAGGGTCTGGAGCTTGACAGCAGATTCGGTTGAGCGAAACAGTGCCTACAGAAAGACGGATAGGCGCAGGCTCGATGGTAGAGGCATCGAGCGCATAAACCGCGTTGTCAAGATCACGCCCCAAGTCCTCGTCGGCATACAGTGGGCGAGTGGTGCGAATCAGCCTGAGCGAGATGAGATCTGCCTAGATACGCCAATCTCGGCGTTCATTCGCATCGGCCACGGCGCTTCTGGAAACGTTGCCCCGGATACCCCTGTGGTACAACCTGTCCTTCTGGGCGCGCAGGCAAACTTCAATATCGCGTAGGCTCTCGTGATGGGTTAACTGCGCGAAGGTCATACGCAGGTATTGGTCGAGACAGGAAAATGTCTTCTTGTAGCGGTTGCCGTCGTACCGCGCAACGCCTCGACGAAACGCATGCATCGGTAAAGAGCCAATGGCCTGAGAAAAAACGAGCTTGCCGATATGCATAACCGGGTCCCCAACATCCCCAGAAAGGGGTATTTGGGAGATGCGCGAGGTGATTCAAGTCGGTGACACTCTTAAAGTGGCTGTCTTTCATTTCCTTACAAGGAGTTACGTAACAAAAACAAACGTTTTGTCGGACAGCAAAGTCCCTTAGGGTTTAATTCCCCGCCGCTTGCGGCGTAGAAAATGAAGAGATGATTGGAAAGCCGGAGCGCCGCCATTTTTCGCGAAACCCGAAATGGGGTCCGTCCGATTTCGGGTGCAAACAATGGGGCGACGGCCATTGCCTTCGGCGGCCCGCGTTCGTCCCGGCGCGCACTCCGCGTGGCACCAGGACTTCCGCAATGACTTGACGCCGTGTCGCATGGCCTGGCATTTCGTCTCCGCCGGCGTCACGCGCCGGACTCCGGCCAAACACTCGGCCGCCCTACACCTACGCGGGGGGCGGTGTACTCCGCTCGGCGCTTACGCTCCCTTGCTTCCCTGTGCTCCTCCTACGTCAAGAACCAGGGAAACGAATACGCGAAGTTGCACGAAGATCAACCGATGGTACTCATCTAATACCCTGCCGCAAGCGGCGGGGTAGTTTATGGCCTCTCCGCGGACATGACCGCCGCATAGTGGCTCCGGCGTCGGCGTCGACTGCGCCGGTACAGACCGTAGACGATGGTAAGCCCCGCCAGGGCCAGGGCATAGTTGAGATACTCCCAGAATATCTGCCCGCGCCGGGTCAGGGGCTTCAGAAACCGCGAGTATTGGCCCCGACCGCGCAGGTTCAGCAGGCCGCGGTCCTCCAGGGACCAGTCCACGGCGTTCTGGATCAGCTCCAGGGGCTTGGTGTAGAAGGTACGGGTGGCCTCGGTGGCAAGGCTGATCGCTGTGTCCGTCAGGAAGCTGGCGGAGCCGATTAGAATCAACCGGGCCGCCGGGGGAGAGGTCTCCACCACGCCGGAGATGGTGAGTCGCGTCTCCGCTTCCACCGCTTCGTCCGATTTTTCGGCGGATGCTTTGGCTAAGTCCTTATCCTCGGGCGCTTCCGCCTCCGGTTTGTCTTTCTCCGGCTCAGCCAGCAGGGGCGAAGGTTTATGGGCAAAGAAGGAGCCGAAGCGGCCCTGGACCGCCACCGCCAGGGGCTTGCTGCCTCGGTCGTCGCCCACTGCGAAGCCCAGGGGGCCGTGGGCGTCGAAGTCGGGCTGAATGTCCTTGGACGCATTGGTCCAGGAGTCCGCCGAGCTCTTCAGCAGCTCGATCACCCGGCGGTCCCGGCTCTTCTCCGGGTCGATTTTCAAGGGCGAGGCCCAGTTGAGGGTAAGCTGCCCCAGCCCGGAGGTGATACCGGTCTCCTGATCCAGACCTTCGTCACGGATGTCCAGGAAGTAGGGATAGGGGATGCTCCGGATCTCTTCGACCATAAATCCCGACACTTGGCGCTGTACGGGGATCGGGAAGGGAGTGCTCTGGCGATCCAGCACCAGGGTCGGCTCGAGCTCGAGGCCCTGGTGCGCCAGCCATGCTTCCAGACCCGTCTCCTGGCTCCGGGCCTGGATGGCGCTGCCGCTCATGTTCAGGTGGTAGGGGGAGGCGGCGAGGATCACCGTCCCCCCCTGCATCAGGAACTGGTCGATGGCGAAGACCTGTTTCTGGTCCAGGTTCTCAGGTCCGGCCACCAGCAGCAAATCCGCGTCCGCGGGGACGGTGCCTCGGTCGAGCGCCGTCCGCTTCAGGCTCAGGTTGGCCATCAGGTGCTCCTCCAGGGCGCTGTAGCTCGGGCCGACCGCCGTCGCCATGAATCCACCGCTGGCCTGGGGTGGGGTATAGAGGGCCACCGTCTTGAGGAAGCCTGGCGCGAAGCGTTTGATGCCGGCCTCGATTGCCCGTTGCAGCCCGACCTTGTCGAGCGCCTCGGGGAGTGGGACGGGGATGGCCTGGTCGCCGGATTCCAGGACCATGTGGAAATGGAAGGTCCGGGGGTCTAGCAGATCCAGGATCAGGGGCCGGAAGCCGAAGCGTTTCTCGATCTCCCGGCCCAGGGCGCCGTCACCCGCGTCCGGGTCCCGGAAGTCGACCGTGAGCTTACCGTCGGCCTGCTCCGCCAGCTCGGCAAGCACCGCCCGCAGCTCCTCCAGCAGGTCGGGCAGGGGCTCCGGCAGCCGCTCGACCGCCGAGATGTAGGCGTGAAAGGCCACCGGCCGGGTCAGCACTTGAAAAATGTCGCCGCCGCGCCGGTAACCGTAGAGCAGCTTTTTGATGGTCCGGGTGATGTCGTATTCCGGGTTGCGCAAGCGTACCTCCAGGTCCCCTTCTCCCGGGTCCTTGACCTCGATCAGGTCGCGGAAGCCCAGCTTCTCGTGTTGGCCGCCGTATTGGACCAGCAGGTCAAAATAGGAGTTGACCACGGCCGTCTGGTACTTGCTGGCGGTCTGAAAGGCCGCTGGGCGGATGTCGTAACGCTCCCCGGCCTCCCGCTCCAGGTCGGGCTCCTCCATGGGGTCGATAAACTCCACCCGCATCTTGCCGCTACCGGCGATCTCGTATTCCCGCAACAGATCACGGATTTGAGGGACCAGGGGCGCCAGCAGGGGGTGAGTACGGGCGCTGAAATAGCCGCGGATCAGCAGGGGCTCGCGGAGCTGGGTCAGGTAGTTGCGGGTGGCCTCGGAGATGGAGTAGAGTCGCCCCTGGGTGATGTCCGCCCGCACCCAGCCGATCTGATGCAGCCACAGGTTACCGGCCAGGAGGTTGGCCGCCAGCAGCCCGGTGACCAGGGCCCAGCGCCGGTGGTGAGCGGGGTTTTCCGTGTCCTCGGCCCAGCGCAGCCGTTCCAGGGCGTAGACATTGAGGGCCAGGAACAGACCGACGATGCTGAGATAGAAACAGAGGTCACGCAGGTCAATGACGCCCCGGGTGATGGATTCGAAGCGCGAGCCGCTGCCCAGCAGCTTCAGGAGCTCGCCGCCACGGTGTCCCAAGAGACCCGTCAGGGCCTCCGAGCCCAGGAGAAAGAAGAGCCCGCACAGCAGAGTGCTGCCGATGAGGCTGACGATGGGGTTGTCCGTACGAGCGGAGACGAAGAGGCCGATGGCGATGTAGGCCGCCGCCAACAGCAGGGTGGCGAGATAGGCCCCGAGCACGGGACCCCAGTCCAGGGGACCTAAGAGGGAGACGGTGGCGGGCAGGGGCAGCGTGAGCGCCAGGGCCACTACCACCAGAGCGAGGGCCGCCAGGAACTTGCCCAGCACTAGGAGGAGGGGCGAGACCGGCAGGGTGAGCAGGGTTTCCAAAGTGCCAGCGCGGCCTTCCTCGCTCCACAGGCGCATGGTGAGCGCCGCTGTCAGAAAGATCAGCAGCACCGGCATCCACTCGAACAGGGCGCGGGTATCCGCCAGGTTGCGGGCAAAAAAGGCCTCCACCCAGAAGAAGACGAACAGGTTGATCGCCAGGAAGGCGCCCAGAAAGATATAGGCCACCGGCGAGGCGAAGAAGCCCCACAGCTCCTTGCGAGCGATCGATAGGACCTCATGCATGGGGAACTTCCTCCTGGTGCCGGCTGACCGCGCCGAATAGGGTTTCCAGGTCCCGGACCTCCGGCTGCAGGCCGTACAGGTCCCAACCGGCCTTACTCACCGCGCGGGCGACCAGCGGCACCGCGGCCGCCGGATCGGCGGTTTCCAAGGCATAGCGGTAGCGGCCATCCGCCGGGCCCTCCACAGGCTCCACGGCGGTTACCGGGTCCAGGTCCATCAGCATCGGAACCACCTGCGCGGGGGCCTGCGTTAGAGAGACGAGCAGACGGTTCGGATTGCTCAGATCGGCGAGGTCCGAGTCCAGGGCCAGTCGTCCGGCGCGCATGATAAGTACCCGATCGCAGACCGCCTCGACCTCCTGGAGGATGTGGGTCGACAGGATTAGGGTCGCGTGCTCGGCCAGCTCCCGGATCAGGATCCGCATGTGCTGGATCTGGGACGGATCGAGCCCGTTGGTGGGCTCGTCCAGGATCAGGACCCGCGGCCTATGCAGGATGGCCTGGGCCACACCGACGCGCTGACGGTAGCCGCGCGAGAGGGTGGCGATGACCTGGTCCGCCTTGGGCGCCAGCTCCGTGCGCTCGATGGCTTGTCGGAGCGCGGCGGAACGCTCGGATTCCGGCACCCCGTGGAGGGTCGCCTGGTAATCCAGGTAGTCGATCACCGTCATTTCTGGGTACAGGGGGCAGTTCTCCGGGAGATAGCCGATGCGCCTTTGGACCTCCCGTGGTTGCTCGCGAAGGTCGAAACCCTCGATGCGGATGTCGCCGGCATCCGGCTCCAGGTAGCCGGTAAGTATCCTCATGACAGTGGTCTTACCGGCCCCGTTGTGGCCCAGCAGACCCACGACCTCGGAGCGACCGATGTCAAACGAGACATCGTCCACCGCCTTCAGGTTGCCATAGTTGCGGGTGAGTCGTCGCACCTCGATCATGCGCAAGCACCTTCTCGCTGTCTCTGTTGCAGGCGGGATTTTTCTTAATTCTTTATTTTTAGAGAAGGGTCTAGATAACTTTAGAGAGGATTTTCGCTCAGCGGAGAGAATATTTTATCATAGAGATTTCCTCTCGATGATTAAATCTGAATTCACATTCTTTGAGGTGTAGATGAAACGCATGACTGGAAATGCCCTTGAATTTTGCAAGCTTCCGTTTAGCATATGATCAGAATGACTCAATGCCGTTGATATGGCAATTGCTTCGCGCAAATTCGTTACGGATGGACGCGGAGATGCTTCTGATAACCTATATCCACCAGCCAATTGTAGCTCCTCCAGCCATCCGAGTGGATGATGCTATCGAGGGCTACCTGGCCCCGAATCACAGCCTGTAACGGCTTCTTGGAGGCATCCAGGACGCCTCCGTGTAGACCTTTCCCTGCCGTTCCAGGATTTCGATAGACGATTGTTTTATCCTCAGCTCCACGTCCCTTTTTCCCCCGAACACGGCGGGCGCCAAAAGAGGATTCATCCCCTTCAACCTCGCCGGAAAAAGGCGATGAGGCGTCACAAAGCTGGGCGATTCTAGTTCGTAGCTTGAAGAACCATTGATTGATCGTCGGGCGGCTTACATCACTCAGCGTGGCGAGTTTCGAGGCCGGTAGATGATCATGCGTAAAATAGCGCATGATCAGTCTGAATTTGGCTTCCGAAAGGCGTGAACGCCTAAAATACGGTTTTTCCTTGCATAACATAACCGTAGCATATACTGAAGATGCTAAAGTTATCTAGACCCTCACACATAGGCTTGCAATCCGCCCCCGTGGCCACTCAGTGCCGGCAAGCCAGACTTAAGCGCCGGTAAGCCGGCGCCTACCGTGCCTGGTGGACCACCGCGACTACGGTTGCTGACCGGGAGCCAGCTGCAACTCATTCATCGAAAAGCAATTGGTACGCGCCCACCCTGTAACCCGACCTACCCGGCTACCTTTTTAGACAACCTCTTAACCACTACCTGGGAAACAACAGAGTTACAATGCCTCCGTCATGGAGATGGCCGCAGCCACTCTAGGTCGATCTTCTTCAACCGGGGCCACCACTCACTGTAACGCACGGATCGGGAGATCAATTCCGAGCGTCCTTTTAAGTCCAGCCGCTCGGGACAGGCCATACCATAGGGTCGCTCACTATGGCCCGGCCGAAACCAAAGTATTCTCCCAAAAGGCATCCAAGGCGCAAGGCTTATAAGTTTGGTCGGCCAAGATATGGGCAGACATCAGGACGACGAGCCCGCCCTCTCGGCATATGGCCTCGATATCCTTTTGGTCCAGCATCAGCTCTTCCCGGTAGGTGACGGCGTCGGCAGGTGCCGGGCGTCCTGCCTCCGGAAAGGTCCACCAGGTGGGCGCCCCCAGCTTGCCGGTGGTTCCGAAAAAGAGGGTGCTATCCAAGGACTCCGGATTGCTTTTCAGCATGTACCATACCTTTCCCTCCTCGCGGATAGGCTGGCGTGCCTTTCGTAGCTCCCATAGCCTTCGGTGTTTTCTGGATCGGGAAGAAGGTGGCGATGCAGGAATTTGGTCAGCGCCACGACGCGACGTAAGGGCCTATCCTCCGGCGGCTTGCGGGTCTGATAGTCCTGCGGGTCTCGGACGGTCTGATGATCCTCGACGATCTCAACGAAAGGCCGGTCCGGGGCGGCGTCGCAGGCCTCCTTTATCGCTCGCGCAATATCCTCCGGGATGTTGGTTGCGGGATTCTCAATGGAAAAGCAATCGCCCTTCAGGTTGTCGACTGCCTGCCGGTAGTCGGGCTGTTCGTTCAGCAACCGTTGGATCTTTGGTTCGCAAGCTGTCATTTCGGTAGTGGTTAAATATCAAGTGGTATGGTTGTGCGACCCGAGGTAATGACTCATGCCCACACTCACTACTGCCCGGGGAAATTATCAAATAGATTCAGTTGGTTATGGGTATAGGCAGTATCGCTTATGGATTCCATTCTAGTAACCAACTGAACCAGAAGGATGTTGCCTTTTTGGTTGCGAATCAATGCCTGAGCAAGATCTGCCTAGATACGCCAATCTCGGCGTTCTTTCGCGTCGGCCACGGGCGCTTCTGGAAACGTTGCCCATGCGCAGGTATTGGTCAAGACAGAAAAATGTCTTCTTGTAGCGGTTACCGTCGTACCGCGCAACGCCTCGACGAAACGCATGCATCGGTAAAGAGTCAATGACCTGAGAAAAAACGAGCTTGCCGATGTGCATAACCGGGTCCCCAACAGCCCCAGAAGGGGGTATTTTGAAGATGCGCGAGGTGATTCAAATCACTGACACTCTTAAAGTGGCTGTCTTTCATTTCCTTACAAGGAGTTACGCAACAAGAACAAACGTCTTGTCGGACAGCAGTGTAGTTTCATGTTATCTCCCCCAATGACCTTAACACGTTATAAATGACCTTAACACGTTATAGCGGAAATCTTGAAAAATTCCTACTATGAGCTTTTTCGGTAGTGGCTCAGTTTGCGAGAAATCGAAAACTGACATAAGCAACCAAGCATCAAGATTTTCAAACTGAGCCACTATCGACAATCGATTATCCGAGTTAAGCCGGAAGTCAATTCAGGCCTTCTCATGCGCTCTACCCTACCTCGGACTCTACCCTACCTCGGAGGTATTCAGCTCTTGCTTGAGGGCCTGTTCGATGTCCTCGGTGGCCATCCCCACCTTGCCCGGAGCTTCGTACTCCAGCTCACGCTCCGCCCGGCGCCGGCTGCGACGCTCATTGTGATACGCAAGCCCGGTGCCGGCCGGGATCAGACGGCCCACGATGACGTTTTCCTTGAGCCCGGTGAGGCGGTCGGTGGAACCACGCACGGACGCTTCGGTGAGGACCCGGGTGGTCTCCTGGAACGAGGCCGCCGAGATAAAGGACTCGGTGGCCAACGACGCCTTGGTGATGCCGAGTAATAAGGGTTGATACCGGGCCGGGTGCTTTCCTTCGGCATCCATCCGCGCGTTCTCGGCCAACACGGTCGTGCATTCGGCCTGCTCCCCGCGCAGCAGCCTAGTATCACCGGGGTTGGTGATCTCTACCTTGCGCAGCATCTGACGAATGATGACCTCGATGTGCTTATCATTGATCTTCACGCCCTGCAGCCGGTAAACGTCCTGAATCTCCTTGACCAGATATTCGGCTAGGGCCATCACTCCCTTGAGACGCAGGATGTCATGCAGGTTGAGCTCACCATCGGAGATTACCTCGCCCTTTTCCACGCGTTCGCCCTCGAAGACGTTGACGTGGCGCCACTTGGGGATCAGCTCTTCCAATACCTCACCCTCATCCGTAGTGATGATGAACCGTTGTTTGCCCTTGGTATCTTTGCCGAAACTGATGGTTCCCGATGCCTCGGCAAGCAGGGCCTGGTCCTTGGGTTTGCGGGCCTCGAACAGGTCTGCCACCCGCGGCAAACCACCGGTGATGTCGCGCGTCTTACTCGATTCCTGGGGGATCCGCGCCAAGACGTCGCCCACGCCTACTTCGGCGTTATCGGCAACGCCGACGATAGCGCCCGCGGGTAGGAAGTAACGCGCGGGGATCTCAGTACCGGCAAGATTGAGCTCCTGATCATGCTCGTCGAGCAGCTTGATCATAGGCCGCAGGTCTTTGCCTTGCGCCGGGCGTTGCTTCGGGTCCGTGACCACCAAGGAGGTGAGTCCTGTCACTTCGTCCGTCTCACTCTGCACGGTGACGCCGTCGATGAAGTCCTCGAACCGTAAACGCCCTGCCATCTCGGTGATGACCGGGTGGGTATGGGGGTCCCAGCTCGCGACTACCTGGCCGCCCTGCGCGGCATCGCCGTCATCGACCTTGAGGGTCGCGCCGTAAGGGACTTTATAGCGCTCCTTCTCCAGCCCCACTTCGTCGGTCACCGTCAGCTCACCGGAGCGCGACACGGCCACCAGGTTGCCGCTATGATGCCGCACCGTCTTGAGATTGTGGAGATGCACGGTACCGGTGGATTTGATCTCGATATTGTTGACCGCCACGGCTCGTGAGGCCGCACCGCCGATGTGGAAGGTGCGCATGGTCAGCTGGGTTCCGGGCTCGCCGATGGACTGGGCAGCGATAACGCCCACTGCTTCGCCCATATTCACTTGGCGGCCACGGGCCAGGTCACGGCCGTAGCATTGGACACAGACCCCGGTCTGGGCCTTACAGGTAATGGGGGAGCGCACCTGCACCTGGTCGATACCCATCGCCTCCAGCATATCGACCCATCCCTCGTCGAGCAGAGTCCCTGCAAGGCAGATCGGATCGTCCGTCAAGGGCCGATAGAGATCGACCGCGGTAACGCGCCCGAGGATCCGCTCACGTAGCGCTTCGACCACGTCGCCACCCTCGATGATGGGTGTCATCAGCAGCCCTTCCTCGGTCCCACAGTCCTCTTCCAGCACCACCATGTCCTGAGCGATGTCTACCAGGCGCCGCGTGAGATAGCCGGAGTTAGCGGTTTTGAGCGCCGTATCCGCCAACCCCTTGCGTGCACCATGGGTGGAGATAAAGTACTGGATGACGTTCAAGCCTTCGCGGAAGTTGGCGGTGATCGGCGTCTCGATAATGGAACCGTCAGGCTTGGCCATCAGGCCGCGCATACCGGCGAGCTGCCGGATCTGTGCCGCGGAGCCGCGGGCCCCGGAATCCGCCATCATGTAGATGGAGTTGAAGGAATCCTGCTTGCGCGCTTGCGTGATCTGGGTCTCGGGCGCAGCGAGCACGCCCTTCACGGATCGCTTCAGGTTTTCCGCCCGAATGGCGTCGATATTCACCAGATCCCGGAGCCGCGTCCGGTAATCGGCCAGCATGGAGACGACCCGTTCACGAAAGGTCTCGAGCTCGATCTCCCCCGCATTCATCCGGTTTGCGGCTTCCTTGACCTGTGATCGGAGCTCGTTGAACAGGCGTTGAACCACAGCCTGATCGGCCTCATCGACGACGCTGAGCGCCCCTTGGCGGTACAGACCGATCAGGCGTTGTGCCTCGAATGCCGCATCGACGTGAGCCAGCTCGCCACCGAGCTTGTTCATCATGGCCTTCGCTACCTGATCGTTGGTATGCGACCAAATGTCCACCACCTTGTTGTAGCGCTCGCCGTTGGTTACATAGCCCGAGGCATACTGGACTTCGATCTCCTTCACCAGCTCCTCGGCGGAGGCCAGGATATCCGCCTTCTCCTCCGGGACCACCATGTCGTCGAGACCGATGGAGATGCCTGCCCGGGTCGCCATGCGGAAGCCCAGGTACATGAGCTGGTCGGCAAAGATCACGGTCTGCTTCAGCCCCAACACCCGATAGCAGCGGTTGATCAGCCGCGAAATCGCCTTCTTCCCCAAGGCCTGGTCGACCAGGTCGAAGGGCAGGCCATCAGGCACGATCTCAAAGACCAGGGCCCGACCCAACACCGTCTCTTTGATGGAGACGAGCTCGCGCCGGGTGCCGTCCTCCTCGGTGAGCACCTCCCGAATGCGTACCCTGACGCGGCTGTGCAGGTCCGCATGGCCGGTCTCATAGGCACGCCGAGCCTCATCGATGCCGGCGAACAGGCTGCCCTCACCGCGGGCACCGACCTGGTCGCGGGTCATGTAGTACAGCCCCAACACCACGTCCTGGGAAGGCACGATGATGGGCTCGCCATTGGCCGGCGAGAGGATGTTGTTGGAGGCCATCATCAGGGCGCGGGCCTCCAGCTGGGCCTCCAGGGACAGCGGCACGTGGACGGCCATCTGGTCACCGTCGAAGTCCGCGTTGAAGGCAGTGCAGACCAGGGGATGGAGCTGGATGGCCTTGCCCTCGATCAAAACCGGCTCGAAGGCCTGAATCCCCAGGCGGTGCAGGGTCGGGGCCCGATTGAGCATGACCGGATGCTCGCGGATTACCTCTTCGAGGATGTCCCACACCTCCGCGGTACTGCGTTCGACCATCTTTTTCGCGGCCTTGATGGTGGTGGCTAGACCGCGCAGCTGCAGCTTGCTGAAGATAAAGGGCTTGAACAGCTCCAAGGCCATGCGCTTAGGAAGCCCACATTGATGGAGCTTAAGCGTGGGGCCGACGACGATGACCGAGCGCCCTGAGTAGTCTACGCGCTTGCCAAGCAGGTTCTGGCGGAAGCGTCCTTGTTTACCCTTGATCATGTCCGCCAGGGACTTGAGCGGACGCCGGTTGGTGCCCGTGATGGCGCGTCCGCGCCGCCCGTTGTCTAGCAAGGCGTCGACCGCTTCCTGCAGCATGCGCTTCTCGTTGCGCACGATAATATCCGGGGCCACCAGGTCCAACAGCCGCTTGAGCCGGTTGTTGCGATTGATCACGCGTCGGTACAGATCGTTGAGATCGGAAGTGGCGAAGCGTCCGCCGTCGAGCGGGACCAGGGGTCGGAGCTCCGGCGGCAGCACCGGTAGCACGGTGAGGACCATCCACTCCGGACGATTGCCCGACCCCTGCAGGGACTCCATCAGCTTGAGACGCTTGCTCAGCCTTTTGATCTTGGTTTCGGAGTTGGTGGCCTCGATGTCCTCGCGCATCCGGCGGACCTCCGCCGGTAAATCGATGGTGCGCAGCAATTCGTAGACGGCCTCCGCCCCCATCCGGGCATCGAACTCGTCGCCGTTCTCCTCGAGTGCCTCTAGATACTGCTCGTCGGTGAGCAGTTGCCCGCGTTCCAGGGTTTGGACCAGACCCGGATCCACAACCACGAAAGACTCGAAGTAGAGGATGCGCTCGATATCACGCAGGGTCATGTCCAACAGCAGACCGATCCGCGAGGGCAGGGACTTGAGGAACCAGATGTGGGCCACGGGGCTGGCAAGATCGATGTGTCCCATGCGCTCACGGCGCACCTTCGCCAGCGTAACCTCCACGCCGCACTTCTCGCACACGACGCCCCGATGTCTGAGACGCTTGTACTTTCCGCACAGGCACTCGTAATCATTGATGGGACCGAAGATCTTGGCGCAGAACAGTCCGTCACGCTCGGGCTTGAAGGTCCGGTAATTGATGGTCTCGGGCTTCCGGACCTCGCCGAAAGACCAGGAGCGGATCATGCCCGGGGAGGCCAGACCTATCTTGATGGCATCGAACTCCAGGGCCTGACCCTGCTGCTTCAAAATCTTGAGAAGGTCTTTCAAGTTCATTCCTCCGGAATGGATAACCCGCGGTTGACGTGCCCAGGAATCAGGGGGCTGATACCCAACACCATTATGTTAAACATACCAGTCAACAAAAAAGAACGCATGCATCGGTAAAGAGTCAATGACCTGAGAAAAAACGAGCTTGCCGATGTGCATAACCGGGTCCCCAACATCCCCAGAAGGGGGTGTTTTGAAGATGCGCGAGGTGATTCAAATCACTGACACTCTTAAAGTGGCTGTCTTTCATTTCCTTACAAGGAGTTACGCAACAAGAACAAACGTCTTGTCGGACAACAGTGATCTGTTTTTTCTTTTTGTAGCTTTTGCGTTTTCGTAGTCCCGTCCTCTGCGTTCGCGGAAAACTACGAATCACGCAAATCTTCGCGAAATTGTCATCCCGAACTGAAGGGAAGGATCTTATTCGCGCCGATTCACGCGATTCGTAGTTTTTGTGCCCAGATTTTGTACCAGCACCTCAATCCTGCTCGAGCTCCACATTGATGCCCAACGAACTGATCTCCTTCACCAACACGTTGAACGACTCCGGCATCTCCGCCTCCATCCGATGATCGCCGTCGACGATGTGCTTGTACATGCGGGTCCGTCCATTCACGTCGTCCGACTTGACGGTGAGCATCTCCTGGAGGGTGTAGGAGGAACCGTAGGCCTCCAGTGCCCACACCTCCATCTCGCCGAAGCGTTGGCCGCCGAATTGGGCCTTTCCACCCAAAGGCTGCTGGGTGACCAGGCTGTAAGGCCCGGTGGAGCGGGCATGCATCTTGTCGTCCACCAGGTGGTTAAGCTTGAGCATGTACATGTAGCCGACCGTGACGGGCCGCTCGAAAGCATCGCCCGTGCGTCCGTCATACAGCAGGGTCTGGCCCATGGGAATCCCCCCATTCCCATCGTCCCAGCCCGCCAGACGCAGCATGGCGAGGATCTCCTCCTCCGAGGTCCCATCGAACACCGGGGTGGCCATGGGTACCCCTTCGGTCAGGTTCCGCGCCAGGACGAAGATGTCCTCATCGTTCAGGTCGGCCAGCTCCTCGGGTCTACCACTACTGTTGTAGACCTGGTCGAGAAAGGCCCTGAGCTCGATAATCTCGGCCTGTGCCCGCAGCATCTCGCCGATCCGGATGCCGATGCCGTGCGCGGCCCAGCCCAGATGGGTCTCCAATATCTGGCCCAGATTCATGCGTGAGGGCACGCCCAGCGGATTCAGGACGATGTCCACCGGCTCGCCGTCGGCCGAAAAGGGCATATCCTCTACCGGCACGATCATGGAGATGACGCCCTTGTTTCCATGGCGACCGGCCATTTTGTCGCCGGGCTGGATGTGACGCTTCACCGCCACATAGACCTTAATCATCCTGAGCACCCCGGGGGCCAGGTCGTCGCCCTGGGTGATTTTGTACTTCTTTGCTTCAAAGCGTTCGCGGAAATCTTCGCGCTGTTGGCCGATCTGCTTCGCTACTGCCTCGAGCTGGCTGGCCGCCCCCTCGGCGCGCAATCGGATCTCCAGCCACTTTTCCCTGGAATCCTGCTCCGCCAGACCGTTGAGATAGGTCTTGGTAATCTTGCTGCCGGCCTTGAGGTTGCCGGGTCCGCCATCCGCCACCTTGCCGATCAGCATCTTCTCTATGCGTTGGAAAGTATCCTTCTCCATGATGCGCAGCTGATCGTCCAGATCCTTGCGCACGCGCTCGAGCTCTTGTTCCTCGATCTGATGCGCCCGCTGATCTTTTTCCACACCGTCGCGGGTGAAGACCTGGACGTCCACCACCGTGCCGGACATGCCCGAGGGCAAACGCAGGGAGGTATCCTTCACATCCGAGGCCTTTTCCCCAAAAATGGCCCGCAGCAGCTTCTCTTCCGGCGTGAGCTGGGTCTCCCCCTTGGGCGTGACTTTGCCGACCAGGATATCGCCATCCCGCACCTCTGCGCCGACGTAAACGATACCGGACCCATCGAGCTTGGACAGGGCCGACTCGCCCACGTTGGGAATATCGCCGGAGATTTCCTCCGGCCCCAGCTTGGTATCGCGGGCGAGACAGGTGAGCTCCTCAATATGGATACTGGTGAACCGGCCCTCCTGAACCACCCACTCGGAGATGAGGATGGAATCCTCGAAGTTGTAACCGTTCCAGGGCATGAAGGCGACCCGCAGGTTCTGGCCCAAGGCCAGCTCACCCATGTCGGTGGAAGGCCCATCGGCCAGCACGTCACCACGGTCGATGGTGTCGCCGGGAAACACCAGGGGACGTTGGTTGATGCAGGTATTCTGGTTGGAGCGCATGTACTTGGTGAGGTTGTAGATGTCCACCCCCGGCTCGTGCGGAGTCTTATTCGCCTCCTTGTCATGGACCCGCACCACGATGCGCGCCGCGTCCACGGACTCCACCACGCCGCCGCGGCGGGCCACGACGGTGACTCCCGAGTCCTTGGCCACGACCCGCTCTATGCCCGTACCCACTAACGGTTTCTCGGCGCGTAGCGTGGGCACCGCCTGGCGCTGCATATTGGAGCCCATCAGGGCGCGGTTGGCGTCGTCGTGCTCCAAAAAGGGGATCAGCGAGGCAGCCACCGATACGATCTGGCGCGGAGAGACGTCCATGTACTGGACTTCTTCCGGGGCCTTGAGGGTAAATTCGTTCAGGTGCCGACAGGAGACCAGCGCATCCGTGAGCTGCCCCTTGTCGTCGAGGGACGCATTGGCCTGCGCGACGATATAGTTACCTTCCTCGATGGCGGACAGATAATCAATTTCATCGGTGATCCGACCACCGCTTACCCGGCGATAAGGCGTCTCCAGAAAGCCGTACTTGTTGGTTCGCGCGTATACCGCCAGGGAATTGATCAAACCGATGTTTGGTCCTTCCGGGGTCTCGATGGGACACACCCGCCCATAGTGGGTCGGATGCACGTCGCGTACCTCGAAGCCGGCCCGTTCCCGGGCCAGGCCACCCGGACCCAGGGCCGAGACGCGGCGCTTGTGGGTAACCTCGGAGAGCGGGTTGTTCTGATCCATGAACTGGGAGAGCTGACTGGAGCCGAAGAACTCCTTGATCGCCGCCGAAATCGGCTTGGCGTTGATCAGCTCCTGCGGCATGAGTCCCTCGGACTCCGCCAGGGACAGGCGTTCCTTCACGGCCCGTTCCACCCGCACCAGGCCGATGCGGAATTGGTTCTCCGACATCTCGCCCACGCAGCGGATACGGCGATTACCCAGGTGGTCGATGTCGTCCACGCTACCGTGGCCGTTGCGGAGATCGACCAGTACCTTCAAGGCGTCGATGATATCGGAGACGTCACCGAACTTCTCATACAGCTGCTTGGACGGTTCGTCTCTACGGTGGGCGAAGTAGCAGCCGTCGTAAAGGATACCGGGCCCTTCCTCGGAATCCCGCTGCAGGCGCCGATTGAACTTCATCCGCCCCACCGCGGAGAGGTCGTAGCGATCCGCGGCGAAAAACAGATTGTGGAACAGGTTCTGGGCCACATCTTTGGTGGGCGGCTCGCCCGGGCGCATCATGCGGTAAATCTCGACCTGGGCCTCCAATTCGTTGCTGGTAGAGTCGATACGCAGGGTCTCGGAGATGTAGGGCCCGTGGTCGAGATCGTTCACGAATAGGGTTTCGATATGTTCAACCTGCTTTTCCCGTAAGCTTTCGAGCAGGCATTCGGTCAACTCCGCGTTGGCCTCCGCCAGCACCTCTCCGGTCTCGGAATCGACTACCGTGCGCGCGAGCGTGCGCCCCAGCAGAAATTCGGGGGGCACCGAGAGGCGCTTCACCTCCGCCTTCTGCAGTTCCCGGATATGGCGCGCGGTCACCCGACGTCCGGTCTCCACCAGGACCTGGTCGCCAATGGCGATATCGAAGCCCAGGGTCTCACCGCGTAGACGCTCGGGCACAACCTCAAGCTCGATGCCGTCCGTGCTTAGCTGGAAGCTGTCGGTATCGAAAAAATGCCCCAGGATCTGTTCCGTGGAGTAGCCCAGGGCCCGCAGCAGAATCGTCGCCGGCAGCTTGCGACGGCGGTCGATACGGACGAAGACATTGTCCTTGGGGTCGCACTCGAAATCGAGCCAGGAGCCGCGGTAGGGAATCACCCGGGCGGAGAACAACAGCTTACCCGAGGAATGGGTCTTGCCCTTGTCGTGGTCGAAGAACACGCCCGGAGAACGGTGGAGCTGGGAGACGATGACCCGCTCGGTACCATTGATGACGAAGGCGCCGCTCTCCGTCATGAGCGGCAGCTCGCCCATGTAGACCTCCTGCTCTCTGATGTCCTTGACCGCTTTGGTGCCGGCGGGGGCATCCTTGTCGTAGATCACCAGGCGCAGCAGCACCCGCAACGGGGCGGCAAAGGTAGCACCGCGGAGGTGGCACTCGCGGACGTCGAAAGGCGGCTCACCGAGGCAATAGCTCACATACTCCAACACCGCATTCCCGGAGTAGCTCTCAATGGGAAAGACCGTCCTGAAGGCGGCGTGCAGACCAATGTCGTCACGTTCGGTCGCCGGGGTAGCCTCCTGCAGGAAGGCCCGATAGGAATCGAGCTGGGTTGCCAACAGGAAAGGCACGTCCAGGATACCGGAACGCTTGCCGAAATCTTTGCGAATGCGCTTTTTCTCGGTGAACGAATAGGCCATGCTGCCTTCCCTCTGAATGATGCGGTTTGCTATGCGGTTTGCCGCCTGCCTGTCCCGTTCCTGGGACGGGCGGGCAGTAAACCGCATCCTACGTGGTTTTGTTAGGGTCAGGGATGGTCCCTGCTCAACATCGGGGCAATTGAACTTGAGATTAAGAATCTGGCTCCGGCACAATCCACAGACGGACGAAAGAGGGGGTGTCCTCACGTGCTCTTTGCCCGTTATTCATACGCCCAAAAGTCAATTCCATATACAGGTGACCTGACCCGACCGGTCCACACCCCAAACTTCCGCGCCCGGTCGTCATTAGGGACATCTATAATGGCTTGTATCTCGGACAATTTGCTTCGTGCCGGACCTATCGGTGATTTCAAAGGACAAAGCAGAATATTCCCATGAGTTCGAAATCTTTCCAAAATTTCCAGGGAGTTTCTGATCTGTTTTCAAGAACAACATGGAAGCGCTCGGCAGGACCGAGTTGGATTGCAAATACTCCATCACTTTGGGGGGCGACAATTGACAGCTTCCAAGAGTACGAGAACTCAACATCAATGCCGTTAAGTCAAGCATCACCGGCGCCGTTTGTGTTTATTCATCTCTCCCGCCGGGAGAGGGACTTTGAGGTTTAACTTAATGACATCGAGCTCAACATCAGGTATTCCCCGGAAATAGCGGACATAGAGCTTAAGTAAACCTGTAAGATGAATACATTCGCTTAGGCGCTTGTCCATGTACCCCCATCTCGACGATAGTTGGCATTCGAACAGGTGCCACCAGAACAGTTCCATTGGCGAGACGATCAAAGCCCCTGCGATCGCAACTAGATGATGTACGTTTTTTTCCTCTCACCTCAGTAAGGGCTAGTATGAATTTGATCCACGTTCGGCCAGACGCCGGCTTTGATTCGCTCGGCTTGTCGTAGAAACCGAGGCCTCTACCTGCAGCAAGTTCAGCATCTGTATAACCGTAAGTACGCATTTCGCAATCCTTGTAGAAGGATCCATTTTCGGAAACGGTCTGTACCCAACGCAGCTGTTTGCCGACCGTACTGGGTACGTTGTATTTTACCTGAATTTCTACACCTGATGCTGTTTTCAAATACCTCGTGACTTCGACCCGCTTACCTTTGTGGCGGGCCACGCGGATCTTAAATACTTGCAAACGATTTCCCAGCATCCAAACCTCCACACGTGCCGGCAGCCTATAGACTACCGGCACACAACACGCAGACAGGCGGCCAGGACAAAAGCAGGCATGTCTTTTCAGGCGGCAGTCGCTTTACTTCAATTCGACCGTCGCGCCGGCCTCTTCCAGTGCCTTCTTTGCCTCCTCGGCCTCGTCCTTGGACACCCCTTCCTTGATCGTGTTCGGGGCGCCTTCCACCGCCTCTTTCGCCTCCTTCAGTCCCAACCCGGTGAGGGCGCGGACGGCCTTGATAACGGATACCTTGTTGGAGCCGAAGGACGCCAGCACCACATCGAACTCGGTCTGCTCCTCCTCCGGAGCGGCCTCGCCACCGCCGGCGGCGGGAGCAGCGGCCACGGCGGTGGCAGCGGTCACGCCGAACTTCTCCTCCATCGCGCTGATCAGCTCCACCACCTCCATCACGGTCATGTTGGCGACGGCATCCAATATTTCGTCTTTCGAAACGGCCATTTGATTTCTCCTGAATCGGAATCTTCTTTTCGTTTGATACGTTACCCCAACCGAGACGGGAGACTAGCCCACTTCTTTGCTGTCGCGGATCGCGGCCAAGGTACGGACGAGCTTGCCCGGGACCTCGTTGATCGTCGCCATGAGCTTCTGTACCGGGGCCTTCATCACGGCCATCAGCTGACTAATCGCCTCGTCGTAGGTCGGCATCTTCGCCAGGGTGCCCAGCCCGGAGGGATCCAGCAGCTTGCCCCCGATGGCGACCAGCTTGACCTTGAACCGATCGTGCCCCTTAGCGAATGTCTCTGCCAGGCGTGCCGCGGCCCCCGGATCCTCCTGCGAAAAGGCGAGGAGCAACGGACCTGTGAGCCCCTCCTCCATGCAAGCGAAGTCTGTGCCGAAAAACGCGCGTTTGGCCAACGAGTTCTTGACGACGCAGACATAGACGCCAGCCTTGCGGGCCTCGACCCGCAAAGCGGTCATCTGCTCCACCGTCAAGCCCCGATACTCCGCCCCGACGGCCGAATAGGCGCCCTTCGCAACTTCTGCGACCTCGGCGACAATCACCTCTTTTTGGGCAAAACTCAACGCCACAGTCGTCACCTCCCGATTTGAACTCAAGGTAGGGCCTAAGCCCCGGATTTCCTCGGCGGTCAATCCCGAAATGCCCTTTCCATGGCGATATGTGAGCAGTCCGCCTGTGCACCGTTATCAGGGGGTGGCCTGCGCTCTCGCGCAGATGTGGCCATTCCGACTCAGGAACACCGTCTGCGCAGGCTCGCTCGAATTAAGCCAAACTGCCGTAGCTTCCTGCCTAGTCATAAGGCGCCTGCGGTCTTTGACGGCTACCCTCTACCAAATTTCCAACCCCTCTCGCAATACTGCGAGAGGGGTTGGAAATTTGGTAGCAGGATACCCCAAAGAATTCTCCTACTATCGGTTCAAAAATTCAGATTCTTTTCTTTAACCTTCAAATCCGAAAACATTGCACCGAGGTCGAAACCGAATTATTCCGCATATCCATTCCTGACCTTATGTATTTCTTCGATAACAGGATCATTGAGCACGACTATAGGGCACTTTGAAATACGATCTTCGTCAACGGCGTACATCGATAACCAACGGACTTAGATTCACCCGAGCGGTGAAAATGCCTATTTTCAAGGCCCCTATATCTCCAGCAATTCTTCGTGGATACAAATAACCGACGGAATAATTTCCATTTTTCTGCACAGGTTTTTTTAGATCTCGTTAAGGTATTCGTATAACGCCTCACATCACCGGCAGCAAAAAGCAGAACGAGAACGGGCAGTACTTTTCGTAGTCAACATGTATGCGATTGTCAGCAGTCACTTTAGTTCAATAGTTACTTTCCGAAAATCCACTAACTCCGGATCATCTTTTGAATATACTAATTCCAATAAATTGCCATTTATAATCAGTTTCTTACATTCCCCGCTATCGAATCTACGTGGACTTTTGAAACAGGAGAAGAAGATATTCCACAAGCATTAAATTCCGGAATGTGATCATAGAAATATTCCTTTTCACTAGAACCCCGATGTTCTAAGATACAGAATGTAGGATTTCTCGTCAGCATCGACACTCGTAACTTTATCCACAACATCAGATATAAAACAATCTTCGCCCGCAGAACATGACGCTAACGCAAAAGAAAACAACAACAAAACAACAGGTTTCGGAGCCCGCATTTTCTATCTCCAAATCTCCTGCCATTCCGATGTGTATATAAAACTCTTTGCTACCCCTACTTTTGTCAGGTAGTGAAACAAGCCATCAGGAAGCTTTAATACAAAACTCTTAGTGAGTGGTATATCTGTCACATAGCCTTTAGTAAATGGTTTGCTGTCAAGGCGTTTCTTGATGATAGCGACGAGGGTGTAAACCGACATAGCGATCCAAATCTGGCTTTTGACCGCGTTCTCGGAGGTCCTGAAGAACGATTTGATGCGTAGGTGTTGCTTGATCCACTTGAAGAATAATTCAACTTGCCAGCGGTATCGGTAGAGATCCGCCACCGTCTGCGCTGGAATGGCGAAGTTGTTGGTCAAGAAGTTGAACGTCTTGCTGGTCTGAACATCGTGGTAGCGGATACGGCGTAATGGCAAGGGGTAGTCACGCACGGACTTGACTCCGCTCAGCGCAATGGTCCGATCGCATCGAACACCACCGGATTCGTCCCCGGGATGAGAGTAGCGACGCCTGTATTTGGTATTGGACTTGGCGCGGATGACGAAGAAACGCCCTGTTCTGTGCAACGTGAACAGGCGCTCGAAGTCCAC
>Ga0209364_1000049_pt1 | contig 24669 bp, 21 predicted proteins | sample WorMetHERISLAND2_3_FD_187387 | JGI IMG/M metagenome (GOLD analysis project Ga0209364, IMG submission 187387) | Marine gutless worms symbiont microbial communities from Max Planck institute for Marine Microbiology, Germany - Olavius albidus HERON... | ecosystem: Host-associated > Annelida >... | reverse complement strand
GTCAATATCAATGGGGCCATTGACCTGGAACGGTTGGAGCCCGTGGTTCGCTGCCACGACACCATCAACGCTGACTCGACCATCGCGTTGTTCGAGCAACTCGTAGCGTTCCACCCCATGGCCGTGTACATTTATACTAAGCTAATGTCAAATTTCGGCTTTTCATTCACCCGATGATTTCAAAATTTGCGGTCAGAAATGAACGCAACTCCGGTTGGTATTTGCACGGGTTCTTGAAAAATATTTCACGCGCTGTTCGAAATTCGACAAACGTTTCATAATACCGATTGTAGAGGACCCTCTTCTTAAAAAATCCCCATAAACGCTCGATCAAATTCAGATTCAGCGCATACGGCGGGAGGAAAACGAGCTGAATGCGTGCGGCTTTCAGGTAGTCTTGAAGTGCTTTGGAACGGTAGTAAGGTGCGTTGTCATAAATGACATAAATGCACATGGCCATAGGGTGGAACGCTACGAGTTGCTCGAACAACGCGATGGTCGAGTCAGCGTTGATGGTGTCGTCGCAGCGAACCACGGGCTCCAACCGTTCCAGGTCAATGGCCTCATTGATATTGAGGCGCCGTCGCCCGGTGTTGGTGGGGATTCCCTGCTCCTCGCCACGCTTGATCCAACCGCCGGCAAGCACCGGATGGTGTTGCGGATGAGTCGCATCCATAAAATAGATAGGATCATCCTGACCCTTGAAATTACGGATATGGTCGTACGTTTCGAGGAATTGCGTTTGCGCTTCCCGGCCGGTCTTGCCAGGAACCACAGCCGGGGCTTTTTGTACACATAACCCAACCGGCGCAGCACTGCGGTCATGCCACTCTCCGTGTAAGACACCCCAAAGGTTTCCTTCACCCAGTAGGCGACCGCTTTGGCCGAGAGGTACAGGTTCGCTTGAAGGTGAGCGCCCAATTCTACCAGGTGCTTACAGGTGCTTGGCCTTGAGCAAGCCAACGCTGCCACCGTCGCCAACACGCCTCAAGCCCACGTTTACCATAACGCTTGAAGTGCGCGCGCACCGCGTTGGGATCGACCAGCAAAACTTCCGCCACCGCCTCGGCCGTCCAGCCGGTCGCCAGAAATACTACAGCCTTGATGCGGTCGACCTCGCATTTGTCTCGGGTGCGGCGGTGTGCCTGACACAGGTCGGTGAGCTGGTCAGGTGACAGGGCGTAGTCGAGCATATCGACTATCATACTCGGATTTTTCACTTGCTTATGCACAACTCTTCAATGAAAAAATGATATAAGAGTAGTATATGTTATTTGTGACGACACACCTTACTACCGTTCCAAAGCACTTCAAGACTACCTGAAAGCCTCGCGCATTCAGCTCGTTTTCCTCCCGCCGTATGCGCCGAATCTGAATTTGATCGAGCGATTATGGGGATTTTTTAAGAAGAGGGTCCTCTACAATCAGTATTATGAAACGTTTGTCGAATTTCGTAACCAGCTGAATCTACTTTGATAATTTCCCCGGACAGTAGTGACAGCAGCGAATATTGTTTGGTGGCCCGGTCGTTGCATGTCAAGTGCGGTGAAAGAGGGTGCGCCGGTGTAGACTATCCGACTTTCGGAGGAGTGCTTGGGTTTGCTGCGGATCTTGGCCATTGCCGGGTGCGGTGCACTGGGGGCCCTCGGGCGTTTCTGGATGTCGAATGGCGTCTACCGCCTGCTGGGTCGGGAGCTGCCCTGGGGAACCCTGGTGGTGAATACCCTGGGGTCCTTTCTGATGGGCCTGCTATTCGTGCTCTTCATGGAGCGGTCGACCGCCGGGCCGGAGTTGCGGGCCGCGGTGCTGGTGGGATTTCTGGGGGCCTTCACCACCTTTTCCACCTTTTCGCTGGAGACCCTGGCCCTGATCGAGGCGGGCTATCCAGGCCGCGCCTTGCTCAACACCGGGTTGAGTGTGGCGGTCTGTTTGGCGGCCTGCTGGGTGGGCCTGTTGCTCGGGAGGTGGTTGTGAGCCGCATCCGTGCCCTGATGGTCCGGGTCTATCTCTTCGGAGTCGGGCCATGCGCTGAAGCGCCTGTTGCAATGCCTGCATGACGAGCTGCAGGTGTGCGGGGTCACGGTCATGCGGGGGATCGCCGGCTATGGGTGCTCGGGGTGGTGCACAACACCTCCCTGGTGGATCTCTCGCTGGACCTGCCGTTGGTGCTCGAGTTCTTCGATCTACCGGAGAGGGCGGAGCGGGCCATCGAGGGGATTGCGGATTTTGTCGCGCCGGGGCATATGGTGTCCTGGCCGGTTATGATCGAAGGGGACGGGAAACCATGCTAGATCCGCGACTGCTGCGGAGCGAACTCGCCCATGTCGCCGCGCAGCTGGCGCGACGGGGCGTGATGCTGGACAGGGATTGCTTCGAGGCGCTGGAGGCCCAACGTAAGGCGCTGCAGATCGAGACCCAGGAGCTGCAGAATGAGCGCAACCGTCGTTCCAAGACCATCGGTAAGGCCAAAGCCGCAGGCGAAGACACGGCACCCCTGCTGGCGGAGGTGGCTGACCTGGGCGAGCGGCTCAAAAAGGCTCAGACGCGGCTTACCGGCTTACAGGAGGAGCTGCGGGGGTTTGCCCTAGGTCTGCCGAACCTCCCCCTTGCCGATGTCCCCGACGGCACGAGTGAGAATGACAATCGGGAGGAGCGGCGCTGGGGTGAGCCGCGGGTCTTCGATTTCACGCCCAGAGATCACGTGGATCTGGGCGTGCCCAGCGGCTGGATGGATTTCGATGCGGCGGCCAGGCTGGCCGGCGCGCGCTTCGTGGTCCTGAACGGTCCCGTGGCCCGGCTACACCGGGCCTTGATCCAATTCATGCTGGATATCCACACCGCCGAGCACGGCTATACCGAGACCTATATCCCCTACCTGGTCAACGCGGAGAGCCTGTACGGTACGGGTCAACTGCCGAAGTTCGAGGCGGACCTGTTCAAGATTCCGGGGGAGAAGGATCTGTTCCTGATTCCTACCGCGGAAGTGCCGGTCACCAACCTGGTCCGGGACCGCATCATCGACGCCGATTACCTGCCCCGTAAGTGGGTGGCCCACACTCCCTGCTTCCGCAGCGAGGCGGGCTCCTACGGCAAGGATACCCGGGGCATGATCCGTCAACACCAATTCGAGAAGGTGGAGCTGGTGCAGGCGGTGCGCCCAGGGGACTCCGACGCCGCCCTGGAGGTGCTCACGGGCCATGCCGAGGCGATCCTCAGACGCCTCGGCCTGCCTTACCGGGTGGTGACCCTGTGCACGGGGGATCTCGGCTTCTCCGCCGCCAAGACCTATGACCTGGAAGTCTGGCTGCCGGGCCAGGGGAGATACCGGGAGATTTCGTCCTGCAGCAATTTCGGGGATTTTCAGGCGCGGCGGATGCAGGTGCGCTGGCGCAACCCGGAGACCGGCAAGCCCGAGCTGGTCCATACCCTCAACGGCTCGGGCTTGGCCGTCGGCCGCACCCTGGTAGCGGTGTTGGAGAGCTATCAGCAGGCGGACGGCAGCGTGCGGATACCCGAGGCATTGCGGCTCTATCTGGGCGGGATGGAGATACTGGGCTGATCCGCGCGACCCGACACCGATCGGTCTTTTTTCGGGTAGTGGTAAATCTTTAAATGGCCAGCGTAGACTCATTTAATCCCCTTTCCCCGGCCCTCTCCCGGAGAGAGAGGGAGTACAGCCTGTGGCGCGCCAAATCCACAGCGAGTGGCGATGGTTCCATTTAAATCTTAACCACTACCCTTTTTTGATAAAGAATGAGCACTCTTGCGGCAGATTTCGAGTCCACCCTTTGCGCATCCTGTGGACTTTGCTGTAACGGTGCCATTTTCAGCCATGTATCGCTTGATGAGGGCGAGGACGCGAAACACTATTCGGATCTCGGTGCGAGACATGACAAGAAAAAAGCCCGTTTCCCACTGCCCTGCGCCGCATATGATTCCGCGATGGGTTGCGCAATTTATAGCTCCCGGCCCGCTGCCTGCAGATAGTTTCACTGTCATCTGCTGGTGCAATTGCAGTCCGGGAAGATCACCAGGGCACATGCGCTGGAAAAATAGATTCAGCCAGGCAGGCAAAGAAGGATGTTCTGTTGGAAATCGGTAAGAAGGCGTCCTTTATCGAGCCGTGCACGCTATCGTCCATGTTTACTGCATTGTTCGGCGCCGATGCGTCGGATCCGGAATCCACGGCTTTCGTAAAGAAACATGCCGAAGCCTATCTAGCACTCGCTGCATTGAAGATGCTCTTGAAGAAGTATTTCTGGTCCAGCGATGAAACACGGCCTGATACGGCGGCTAAGGAAGATAGCACATTACTCAGGAGAACCTGGAACAGGCGACACAACGACTCAGGGCCACCGAAAAATACTTACCGCTAAAACAAGGGAGGAGCACAAGGAAGCAAGGGAGCGCGTAAGCGCCGAGCGGAGTGCGCGCCGGGACGGACGCGGGCCGCCGAAGGCAATGGCCGGCGCCCCATTGTTTGCACCCGAAATCGGACGGACCCCATTTCGGGTTCCGCGAAAAATGGCGACGCTCCGGGTATCTATGTGCTTTGCCATTACTCCCCCAGCTCTGCCCGATTTCCTCCATGCATACCTTCGGCTCTTTTAAATACCTCTGTTCCCGGATCTTCCTGCATCTCCACGGCAAAGTAAACGAAGACCTGATCGAAGACCGGGTCCGCCGCGAGTGCCGACCCCAACCGGTCCCGGATATCCTCCGCACGGGAACCCTCCCCGGCACAGACACCGAGCGGAAAGTATACCTCCGCATCGATACGTCCATTTAGATAGTGCAGGACAACTCGTCGGCATTCCGTGACCTCGGGCACCCCTTGCCAGAGTCGCCCGAGCTGGGCCAGGACCTCGACGCGCGTGGGCAACGCGGCCGAGATCGGCTCCGTTTTAGCAGCCTCCGGCTCGTCGTCCTCCGAATCGATATGGACCGTAACATCGGTAATTTCGTCGATCTGTGACTTGAGCCGGTCCTCCACCAGCAGGGCGATCATGTGACCTTCCGAGACACTGATCTGGGGATCGACCAGGACGTGGACATCCAACGAGGCCTGCCAGCCGTGCTTTCTCGTCCGCAGCATATGGATACTCCTTACACCGCCGACCGAGCCGATGATTTCTTCGATCGCGGCGAGGCGCTCCGCTTCCAGTCCGGTATCCACCAGCTCCCGGACTGACTGGCGGCCGAGCCTCCAGGCAATGTGGGCGATCATCACGGTGATGACGACCGCTGCAACCGCATCCAAATACGGCAGACCTACTAGGGTACCGCCGACGCCGACCAGGACCACAGCCGACGAAACGGCATCGGAGCGATGATGCCAGGCATTGGCGTGCAACATGTCCGAGCGAACGCGTCGTGCATAACCGAGCGTCCACTGATAGAGCCACTCTTTGACCAGGATAGACGCCAGGATGGCGGCCAGGGCCGGCGGCAGTGGCCGCAAAAGTTGGTCGGGAGCAAACAGGCGCTTACCGGCGTTCCAGCCGATGCCGACGGCAACCGCCAGCAGCAGGATACTCAGGGCCAGGGTCGCCAGCGTCTCATAGCGTCCATGCCCGTAAGGATGCTCCAGGTCCGGGCCCTGGGCGGCGTGACGCCCTGCGTACCAGACCAACCCATCGGATAACAGATCGGAGAGGGAGTGAACACCGTCCGCAACCAGTGCCTGCGAATGCCACAACACCCCTGCACCGACTTTGACCACTGACAGGCCCAGGTCGACCAGACCGCCGACCACGGCGGTCTCCGCGATGGCTTCGGTACGTTGTCTTTGGAGCTGCCCGAGCAAGGTCCGCTACTCGCCATAGTAGTGGCTCAAGTGGTGAAGTCTGCCAACCCTTACCTTGTCATACCAGCAGGGATTGCCGAAATCTGTCGGTGCCGGGGATGGCAAAAACAATGGAGAGTCGAATCATTGTTTCGCGCAACAATACTACTTTAAATTCAACCACTACTAACTGCCGACGCGCATGACCACGAAATGCTCGCCGTCCCTGCTGTCAGTGTGGAGAACGGTATGACCATTGATACGGCACCAGGCGGGGATATCCTGCAGCGCCCCGGGATCCGTGCAGACCGCTTCCACCCGAGTCCCCGGAGTCAGGTCCGCGACCCGATCCTGAACCCGGATGACCGGGAGCGGACACAAGAGCCGCCGGCAATCCACGACCACCGTGTCTGGGGTTCCCTGACGGATCTGTATCTTTACAAATGAGTCGGGCTTGTGCACTACACAAAAAATTCACGCGCCGTGGGGCTTAAGGTGAAGCCTCGCTAACCGAATAGTACTGGATTAACAGGATGTTCAGGATTAACAGGATTTTTTTGTTGTGAATAGTGCTTGCTGGTTTGGTCAGGGCGTGATCGGGCATAGCAAATTTAGGAAATACAAGAATCCTGTAGGGTCTAGATAACTTTAGCATCTTCAGATGTATGCTAAGGCATATGTTATGCAAGGAAAAAACAGGTATTTCAGGCGTTCACGCCTTTCGGAAGCTAAATTCAGACTGATTATCCGCTATTTGCGCGCGATTTACCGGCCTCGAAACTCGCCGCGCTGAGTGATGTAAGCCGCCCGACGATCAATCAACGGTTTTTCAAGCTACGACCTAGAATCGCCCAGCTTTGTGACGCCTCATCGCCTTTCTCCGGCGAGGTTGAGGTGGATAAATCTTCTGTTGGCACCCGCCGTGTTCGGGGAAAAAAGGGGCATGGAGCCGGGGGTAAAACAATCGTCTTCGGAATCCTGGAATGGCAGGGAAAGGTCTCGCGAAGATCGTCCCGGATACCTCCAAAGAAGCCGCTACAGGCCGCGATTCGGGACCAGGTAGCCCTACATCATCCACTCGGATGGCTGGAGGTGCTACAATGGGCTGGTGGATATGGGTTATCAGAAGCATGTCCGCGTCCATCCGTAACGAATTTGCGCGAGGCAATTGCCCTATCAACGGCATTGAGTCATTCTGGTCATATGCTAAACGGAGGCTTGCAAAATTCGAGGGTGTTCCTAAGACATGCGTTTCATCTATACCGCAAAGAATGTGAATTTAGATTTCATCATCGAGAGGAAAATCTCTGTAATAGAATACTCTCTCTGCTGAGCGAAAATCCTCTCTAAAGTTATCTAGACCCTTTGATAATTTCCCCGGACAGTAGTGAAAGAGCCTTTCGAAATCATTCGTAATGGACTTCCAGGATCTCGAGCTCGCGTAGTCCGCCGGGCGTCTCGACCGCAACCACGTCGTCCGCTTGCTTTCCGATCAAAGAGCGGGCAATGGGGGAGCTGATGGAGATCAGGCCCTGTTTAGAGTCGGCTTCATCGTCGCCGACGATGCGAAAGGTTTGCTCCTCGTCGCTATCGAGCTCCAGCACATCCACGGTGGCACCGAAAATCACCTTGCCATTGGCCAACATCCGGGTGTGCTTATTGGTCACATCGACGATGTGGGCATTGGAGAGCTTGTTCTCGATATCCTTGATGCGCCCTTCGATGAAGCCCTGCTGCTCGCGGGCCGCATGGTACTCGGCGTTCTCCTTGATATCGCCGTGTGAACGTGCCTCGGCGATGGCCTCGACGATGCGGGGCCGTTTGACTCGTTTCAGGCGCTCGAGCTCGGAACGTAATTGCTCAGCGCCTCCTGCGGTTAGAGGTACTTTGTGCATGGGAGGTGTTCTCTTGTAGAGGGCAGGCTGTGTCCACCAGATAGGCACCCTATTGGTCGGCACAACCCACCCTTGTATGTTCCGTTTCCGAGGGAATACTCAGGAAGGGGATGAAGGGATTTAATCGGGCGTACCTGGGAAGCCGTCACATCCTGATGCCTCGAGCCTGTGCACCGATTGACTCCCCGCCAGCTTTGTCCCTACCGGAGCGTGTCCGAGGCCGTGAGCGAAGCGCTTGAGCCTGCCCAGCAAGGTCGGTCAGCGCAGGTCTAGGGTCGGGGTCTGGGAACCGTAACTATCTTACTGGTTTTTGTTGAACGGGAGAACCGAGCATGCAGGTCGCCGGCATTGATGTCAGTTGGCATTGATGCAGTTCGTCCGTCCCTGGCCTCACCGCACGCACCCTACGGGCTGCTTATCAAGGAATAAGCTGCTTACCCGGCTTCCGAGCACTGGCCGTGGCCGCAGAGGTCCTCCACGAGCGGTAGGCGCCGGCTTGCCGGCGCTTATGTCCGGTTTGCCGGCACTCAATTCGGCCGCGGGACTGGGTTGCCAGCCAGGGAATTGGGTAGTGTAAATTTATAAGTTTTTAGCATAGAAGGGATCATTAACCAGGCTCCATTTCTTGTTTGGTCCCCTCTCCCCGGCCCTGTCCCAGAGGGAGAGGGTGTGCAACGCGTGGTGTGCCCAACATACTGCTAGTGGCTATGTTCCTTTTCGGAACATCAGGTTAGTCCTTAACCACTACCGGGAGTTGTAAGCCCGCGCCTACCCACCCTGCGGTTACCGACCTGATCGCCACCCGAGCGACTCCGCCAAGGCCATGTTTTCGGGTGGGTCTGTACCGACAACCGCATCGAGCACCGGCTCACCAAACCGAGAACTCCCCAAACCAACGGCATGATCGAACGCTTCAACGGGCGCATCGCCGACGTTCTGGCCACCACCCGTTTCGACTCCGCCGAGCACCTGACCGATACCATCAAACGCTACGTCCAGGTCTATAGTCAACACATCTCCCAAAAGGCTTTAGGTCTCATTCCACCTCTTCAAGCCATGAGAAACTGGTACCAAAAACAGCACAACCTCTTCAAAAAGCTTATCTATAATCTGGTGGGACTTGACAGCTAGAAGAGTGTTTTCGAGTAAGGTCAGGCTCAGAATCTGTAAAATTGTGTAGAGATCCGAATTGTTGTCAAGGCAATTCTTGATGATAGCGACGAGGATGTAAACCGAGATAACGATCCAAATCTGGCTTTTGACCACGTTCTCGCAGGTCCCGAAGAACGATTTGATACCTAGATACTCTGTTCCGAAGCAAGACCGATTTGCTTCCTAATTCCAAAAAAGCAACCACTGATCTATAAATTGGATTGGGTCTAGATAACTTTAGCATCTTCAGATGTATGCTAAGGCATATGTTATGCAAGGAAAAAAACAGGTCTTTCATGCATTCATGCCTTTCGGAAGCCAAATTCGGACTGATTATCCGCTATTTTGTGCACGATTTACCGGCTTCGAAACTCGCCGCGCTGAGTGATGTAAGCCGCCTGACGATCAATCAACGGTTCTTCAAGCTACGAACCAGAATCGCCCAGCTTTGTGATGCCTCATCGCCTTTCCGGCGAGGTTGAAGGGGATGGATCCTCTTTTGGTGCCCGCCGTGTTCGGGGAAAAAGGGGCGTGGAGGCGGGGGTAAAACAATCGTCTACGGAATCCTGGAACGGCAGGGAAAGGTCTACACGGAGATCGTCCCGGATGCCTCCAAGAGCCGCTACAGGCCGTGATTCGGGGTCAGGTAGCCCTCGATAGCATCATCCACTCGGATGGCTGGAGGGGGCTACAATGGGCTGGTGGATATGGCTTATCAGAAGCATCTCCGCGTCCATCCGTAACGAATTTGCGCGAAGCAATTGCCATATCAACGGCATTGAGTCATTCTGGTCATATGCTAAACGGAGGCTTGCAAAATTCAATGGTGTTCTCAGACATATACTAAGCTAATATCAATATTTCGGTTTTCATTCACCCGATGATTTCAAAATTTGCGGTCAGTAATGAACGCAACTCCGGTGGTAATTGAGCGCAGCCGTATTAGCGAAAGCTCTATACCAACGCCCCGTCGCCAGCAGCAGCGCGAGTGCCTGGGTGCGGTAGTCCTGCCACCAGGGTTGCGGCGCTTCCGGTCGTGCTGGCTTTGCCGTCCGGACGCTCTGCGGGTCGGGCACAGAGGTTTGGCCCAAGAGACCCGCGACCAGTCGAAGCCGATGGCGGCAAAGACCAGTACGATATTTTACTTTATTTTTCATTCTCAAGCCTGTAGGGTGAGCTGTGCCCGCCATTTGGGCGCAGTATTGGTGGGCACAGCCCACCCTACAGGATATATGTAAAATATGGAGAAACGAAATACGAGGAGGGTTAAAGGTCGATGGTGGTGATGTCGAGCTGATGCATCCTGGGATCGCCCCTGATGGTAAGCAGGTGCTACCAGAATCGAATCCGCGGTATCGGAATCCGACTCGACGCACGCCCCGCAAATCTGTAGGTTAATAGGCTAAACCTGAGCACCGAGGCGGAGTAAGCCGAAATCATGTACATCCTGTTGCTGAGCATCCACGGTCTGATACGCGGGAATGGTCTGGAGCTGGGACGCGACGCGGACACGGGGGGGCAGACGCTGTACGTGGTCGATCTCGCCCGTGCGCTGGCGGAGCGCAACGATGTGGATCAGGTAGACCTGGTCACGCGGCGGATCGTCGATCCGGCAGTATCCGGCGACTATGCCGAGCTGGTCGAGCCCTTGTCCCCAAAAGCGCGCATCCTGCGCGTCGATGCCGGTCCCGACGAATATATCGCCAAGGAACAGCTGTGGGATCATCTCGACGGTTTCATGGACAACCTGGTGACGACCCTGAACGCTGGGGGGCGGATGCCGGACCTGATCCACAGCCACTACGCGGACGCGGGCTACGTGGGCGTGCGCCTGTCGAACCTGCTCGGCGTGCCCCTGGTCCACACCGGGCACTCCCTGGGCCGGGACAAACGCCAGCGGCTCCTGAGCGCGGGCATGAGCGAGGAGGCCATCAACGAGACCTATAACATGGACCGCCGCGTGGACGCCGAGGAGGAGGTGCTCGCTAGCGCGGATCTGGTCATCGCCAGCACCCACAACGAGATCGACGAGCAGTACGGTCTTTATGATTATTACCAACCCAAGCGGATGGCGGTCATCCCGCCGGGTACCGACCTGAGTCGCTTCCATCCGCCGGCCCCGGACGATCCGCCGAGCGCCTTCTCCGAGCAGATTCGGCGTTTTCTGCAAGACCCGGACAAGCCGCTGATCCTGGCCCTGTCCCGGGCGGATACCCGCAAGAACAACCAGATCCTGCTCGAGGCCTACGGGGAGTCCGACGATCTGCAGGAGCTTGTGAACCTCCTGATCGTCGCTGGTAACCGCGACGACATCCGAGACCTCGACGGGGGTGCGCAAGCCGTGCTGACCGAGCTCTTGCTCGGGATCGACGCCTACGACCTCTACGGACGCGTTGCCCTGCCCAAGCAACTCCCGCAGGATCAGGTCGCGGGCCTCTATCGCCTGGCGGCCGAGCGGAGTGGGGTGTTCGTCAATCCCGCTCTCACCGAGCCTTTTGGTCTGACCCTCCTCGAAGCGACCGCGAGCGGGCTGCCGCTGGTCGCGACGGAGAACGGCGGGCCTGTGGATATCATCGGTAACTGCGACAACGGTATTCTGGTCAACCCGCTCGACAAGGCGGCCATCGCGGAGGCCCTGCTGCAGCTGCTCACCGATTCGGAGCGTTACCGTCGCATGCGCGAAAATGGTCTCGTCAAGGTCCGCGAGCACTATTCCTGGCCGGCCCATGCCGAGCGCTATCTGGAGTGTGCCAAGCCGCTGCTGAAGCGTCATGAGCCCATCCCCCTAGCGCCAAAACGCAGGAAACGATACCGTGACCGGGCCCTGTTCACGGACGTCGATCAAAGCCTGCTCGGTGATGCCGAAGGCGTGCAGCAGTTCGTCGCGGCGATGCACGAGCGCCGCAAGTGCGCGACCTTCGGTATCGCGACCGGTCGCCGCCTGGATTCGGCCCTGACGGAGTTCAAGCGCCACGGCATCCCCCACCCCGATGTCCTGATCACCAGCCTGGGCACCGAGATCCACTATACCCCGCGGCTGATCCGGGATAAGTACTGGGACGAGCACATCGACTACCTGTGGCGCCCCGCCACGGTGCATCAGGTCTTGTCCGAGTATCCCGGACTCGAGCCCCAGCCCAAGAGCGAGCAGACCCCCTTCAAGGTCTCCTACCACTACGACCCGGAGCAACCCCCCCGCATCGAGGAGCTCGCCTCCCTGCTGCGCAGTCGGGACGTGACCGCCAATATCATCCAATCCTTCGGCAAGTTCCTCGACGTCATCCCGTCCCGGGCCAGCAAGGGCCAGGCGCTGCGCTACGTCGCCCAACGCTGGGGCATCCCGTTGGAACGGATCCTGGTCGCCGGCGGCTCCGGGGCGGACGAAGACATGATGCGCGGTAATACTCTGGCGGTCGTCGTCGCCAACCGCCACGGCGAGGAGCTGTCGCAGCTCGCGGACCTGGATCGGATCTACTTCGCGGGCCGGCCCTACGCCCTTGGCATTCTCGAGGCCGCCGATCACTACGACTTCTTCGGGAGCTGCAGTCTTCCGACGACCCGTTCGTGACCCGATGCGCTCGGCTCACCCCCTGCCCTTCGGCGCCGAGCTACAGGCCGATGGCCGGGTGCGTTTCCGCCTCTGGGCCCCAGCGGCTACCCGGGTCGAGCTCTGTCTCGAAGCGGACGCCAGTGAATCTGTCCTGCCCCTGATCGACGAGCCGGGAGGTTGGTTCGGCCTGGTGACGGACCGGGCCGCGGTTGGAAGCCGTTATCGTTACCGCATCGACGGCGGGTTGCGGGTGCCCGATCCCGCGTCTCGATTTCAACCCGATGATGTGCATGGCCCCAGCCAGGTCATCGACCCGCGGCGGTGGCAATGGACCGATGTCGATTGGCGCGGACGGCCCTGGGAAGAGGCGGTCGTCTACGAGCTGCACGTCGGCGCCTTTTCTCCGCAAGGCTATTTTTCCGCCGTCACCCGACGTCTGGGCTACCTGGCCGAGTTGGGCATTACTGCCATCGAGCTGATGCCGCTCGCCGATTTCCACGGCTCGCGCAGCTGGGGCTACGACGGGGTACTCCCCTTCGCCCCCGACAGCAGCTACGGTCGGCCGGAGGACCTGAAGGATTTGATCCAGTCGGCGCACCGCAAGGGACTGATGGTCCTACTGGATGTGGTGTATAACCATTTCGGTCCCGAGGGCAATTTCCTGCACCACTATGCCCCGCAGTTCTTCACCCAACGCCATCACACCCCCTGGGGAAAAGCCATCAACTTCGATGGACCCGGTAGCGAGATGGTGCGCCGCTTCTTCATCCACAACGCCCTCTATTGGTTGGAGGAATACCACTTCGACGGCCTGCGGTTGGATGCGGTGGATACCATCAGGGACGACTCGGCGCCGGATTTCCTCACGGAGCTGGCGACCGCCGTGCGCCGCGGACCCGGCCGTGAACGCCACGTCCACCTGGTCCTGGAGAACGATGACAACGCAGTGCACTATCTCGTCCGCGACCAGGGAGGGTACCCGCGGCAATATACCGCGCAGTGGAACGACGACCTTCACCATGCCCTGCACATCCTGCTCACCGGCGAGGCGGACGGCTGCCGTGCGGACTTCGAGGCGCGGCCCGTCTGGTACCTAGGACGCTGTCTAGCCCAAGGCTTCGGCTACCAGGGCGAGCCATCCGCCTACCGCGGGGGCGCCAAGCGAGGTGAGTCCAGTCAATCGCTGCCGCCCATGGCCTTCGTTGCTTTTCTGCAGAATCACGATCAGGCGGGAAACCGCCCCTTTGGAGAGCGCATCCATTACCTTACCGGCCCGGAGCGGCTGCGGGCCGCGATCGCCTTGGTGCTGCTCGCCCCGGCTCCGCCGCTACTCTTTATGGGCGAGGATTTTGCTACCGCCCGGCCCTTTCGGTTTTTTTGCGACTTCGGTCCCGAGCTGGCGGCAACAGTCGCCGCAGGTCGCCGTCGGGGGTTTGCCCGCTTCGAGGGGTTCGCGCGGCTTTTGGAGCACCGGGAGCCCCCACACCCCAATGATCCCAACACCTTCGACCACTGCAAGCTGGACTGGGAGAACCTGGACGAGGTACCCTATGCCGATTGGCTTGGGTTCTATCGTGACCTGCTGGCATTACGCCATAGCCAGATCATCCCGCGGCTGGCCGGTATGCAGGGTAACGCCGGCACTTTTCGCCTGATCCGCGCGCAAGGGCTGTGGGTTCAATGGCGCCTGGGCGATGGCTCTAGTCTAACCCTACTGGCCAATCCGGGTGATTCGTCCCTGCCGGTCACGGCCATGGACCTTCCGGCCGGCAAGCCCTTTTTTACCTACCCTCCCGGACTGACGATCGACTCGGCGACCGACCGACTACCGCCCTGGTGCGTTGCCTGGTTTCTCTAAAAGTGGCCAATCTTCAACTAACAAGTAAAATCATTAAAGTTAGCTCCCATCTTGGGTTTTATTCATAACTGTATGGCTTTAATTAAAAAACTACCTGTAACCAATGCATCCCACAACGGTCTTCCATCAATTACACGCCAATTAAAAAGGGTCCAGATAACTTTAGAGAGGATTTTCGCTCAGCAAAGAGAGTATTTTATAATAAGAGATTTCTCTCGATGATGAAATCTGAATTCACATTCTTTGAGGTGTAGATGAAACGTATGTCTGGGAATGCCCTTGAATTTTGCAAGCCTCCGTTTAGCATATGACCCGGAATGATTCAATGCCGTTGATATGGCAATTGCCTCGCGCAAATTCGTTACGGATGGACGCGGGGATGCTTCTGATAACCCATATCCACCAGCCCATTGTAGCCCTCCAGCCATCCGAGTGGATGATGCTATCGAGGGCTACCTGACCTCGAATCACGGCCTGTAGCGGCTTCTTTGAGGCATCCGGGACGATCTCCGTGTAGACTTTTCTGTCGTTCCAGGATTAGGATTCCTAGGATTCCGAAGACGATTGTTTTACCCCCGGCTCCACGCCCCTTTCCCCGGCGGGCGCCAAGAGAATTCATCTCCTTCAACCTCGCCGGAAAAAGGCGATGAGGCGTCACAAAGCTGGGCGATTCTAGGTCGTAGCTTGGGGAACCGTTGATTGATCGTCGGGCGTCTTACATCACTCAGCGCGGCGAGTTTCCAGGCCGGTAGATCATGCGTAAACATAGCGCATGATCAGTCTGAATTTGGCTTCCGAAAGGCGTGAACGCCTGAAATACCTGTTTTCCCTTGCATAACATAACCTTAGCATACATCTGAAGATGCTAAAGTTATCTAGGACCTTAAAAACTCATTATTTTCAAAAGGTTAAACCTATTCGCCCTGCCCTCGACGGGTCTTCCGTCAATTACCCATCAGTCGCCCGTCAATTAACCCGCCTATCTCACCTGCCTGCGCCTACCTACCGCAGGTAAACTGGGGATTGCTGTCCTAGCAGAGATGCGCTCAACTACTGATAACATCGAGCTCGCAGGATCCTAGATTTAGCCGTAAATGGACGCAAATAGATCATAGATCAAAGACTATCGATAATGTCGAGCCGATTGTGACCGATTTGCATTCATTTGTGGCAAAAAATAAAGCTCCATCACTGCTGTCCGACAAAACGTTTGTTCTTGTTGCGTAACTCCTTGTAAGGAAATGAAAGACAGCCACTTAAGAGTATCACCGATTTGAATTATCTCGCGCATCTCCCAAATACCCCCTTCTGGGGATGCTGGGGATCCCCGGTTATGCACATCGGCAAGCTCGTTTTTTCTCAGGTCATTGACTCTTTACCGATGCATGCGTTTCGTCGAGGCGTTGCGCGGTACGACGGCAACCGCCACAAGAAGACATTTTCCTGTCTCGACCAATACCTGCGCATGACCTTCGCGCAGTTAACCCATCGCGAGAGCCTATGCGATATTGAAGTGGGTCTAGATAACTTTAGCATCTTCAGATATATGTTAAGGTTATGTTATGTAATGAAAAAACAGATATTTACAGGTGTTCACGCCTTTCGGAAGCCAAATTCAGACTGATTATCTGCTATTTTGCGCACGATTTACCGGCCTCCAAACTTGCCGCGCTGAGTGATGTAAGCTGCTTGACGATCAATCAACGGTTCTTCAAGCTACGAACTAGAATCGCCCAGCTTTGTGACGCCTCATCGCCTTTCTCCGGCGAGGTTGAAGTGGATGAATCCTCTTTTGGCGCCCACCGTGTTCGGGGAGAAAGGGGCGTGGAGCCGGGGGTAAAACAATCGTCTTCGGAATCCTGGAACGACAGAAAGGTCTACTCGGGTGGCTGGAGGGGCTACAATGGGCTGGTGGATATGGGTTATCAGAAGCATCTCCGCGTCCATCGTTTCATCTACACCTCAAAGAATGTGAATTCAGATTTCATCATCGAGAGGAAAATCTCTATGATAAAATACTCCCTCTACTGAGCGAAAATCCTCTCTAAAGTTATCTAGACCCAACCCGATAACGAAAGCGAGCGGCCAATCCGACCGGCCTCCTCGATTCCGCAACCGACCAGCCGTATGCCGAATAGACCCTCAGCCGTCAACTGCCTGCTCCAGGCGGTTGTCGATATCTCTGCGCAGGCAATCCAAGGTACTCGGCTCGGTAATGGGGGCACCGTCGGTGGTGGTGATGAAGAAGATGTCGTCCGCCTGGGCGCCGATGGTGGCGATCTTGGCTTTCTGCAGCAAGATGCCGCAGGCGTCGAAAGCGGCCCCGATGGCGGCGAGGAGGCCCGGTCGGTCGAGGCTGACCAGGCGCATGACGGTGCGGTGATTGCGCTCGTCTGCGGAAACCCGGAGCCGGGTTATGGTTGGAAAGTGACGGAGCTGGCGGGGAACGGGGCGCGTGACCTGGAGGTTCGGCGCCTCCGACTCCGATAATTCCTGCTCCAGGGCTTCCCGAATCTGTCGCACCTGGGTGTCGTCGAGGATAGGAGAGGATGCTTCCGTATCCAGCACATAGTAGGTGTTCAGCACCATCCGGTCGTCGGTCGTCATGATGCGCGCGTCCAGGGTGCTCAGTCCCCAGCGGTCCAGCAGGGCGGTGGTGCGCGCGAACAGGTGCTTCCGGGCCTGGGTGTAGATGAGGATCTCGGTGCCGCCCCGGTGGGTCAGCGGTCGGATAGCAACCAGGGGCACAGTCCCCTCGGGGGTCTGGAGGATGGTTCTAGTCTGCCAGGCCAGCTCGTCCGGGGAGTTGAACAGGAAGTAGTCGAGACTGAACTTGATCCAAAGCGCCATACAGACTTCGTCGGTTATACCGTGCCCGGACAGCAGTCGAAGGGTTTCGGCCTGCTTCTGCTGGATCAGGTCGTCCTGGGCCTGAGGGTTGTCCAGCCCGCGTTCCAGGGCGCTGCGCGTGCTGCGGTAGAGGTCCTGCAGCAGGGTGTCCTTCCAGGAGTTCCAGCGTTCCGGATTGGTGCTCTGGATGTCGGCCACGGTCAGCAGATAGAGATAGTCCAGACGACTCAGATCCCCCACTTCTGCAGCGAAGGCCTGGACGACCTCCGGATCACTGAGGTCCTGGTGCTGGGCCGTCATGGACATGAGGAGGTGCTTCTCCACCAACCAGGCGACCAACCGACTGTCGTAATCGGATAGGCCATGGGCGCGGCAGAAACCCCAGGCGTCACGAGCCCCCAGATAGGAGTGGTCCCCGCCGCGGCCCTTGGCGATGTCATGAAAAAGGCCGGAGAGGCACAGGATCTCGAACTTGGGGATGGTACGGGCAATCGCTATGCACAAAGGGGGCGCCGGGGGGGTATGTTCCGGGGCATACTTCAGGACCTGCTCCGGGGTCATGAAGAACCTCAGGTTGCGCATAACCCGGAGACAGTGCTCGTCTACGGTGTAGGCGTGGAAGAGGTCGTACTGCATGCGCCCGACAACCTCGGCAAAGGTCGGGAGGTAGGCGGCGAGCACGCCGTACTCGTTCATCCGCTGCATCGCATAGGTGGCCCCCGGGTAGCGCATGATGGCGATGAACAGCTGGCGCGCGCGCGGGTCCTCCCGCACCTTGGCGTCGATGAGGTAACGGTGCTCGCGGATGAGACGGATGGTGCTGGCCCGAATGCCTTTAATCTTCGGATGGGTCTGCAGGATGTTGAAGACCTCGATGAGGGCAACGGGGTCACGCCGGAAGACGTCGTCTTCGGTCACCTCGAGATAGCCGCTGCGGGACTGGAAACGCGCGTTGATCGCGACCGGCGGCCCCAGCCGGTTGTGGAGCAGGATGGCCTCGCGAAATAGCTGGAGCAGCATCTCGTTGAGGCGATTGAGCTCCATCACCGTGCGGTAGTAGCGCTGCATGAGCTGCTCGACCGCCAGATTCTGGTCCTCGTCCGTGAAGCCGAACTCCGCGGCCAGGGTGCGTTGATAGTCGAACAGCAGCCGGTCCTCGCCCCGCCCGGTGAGGCGATGAAGCGCGAAGCGAATCCGCCATAACAGGGATTGACCCGCCATCAGGGTCCGGTGCTCACCCTCGGTGAGGAAGCCGTGAGTAATCAGGTCGTGCGGATTCTCGGCGTCGAAGTGACGTTTGGCCACCCAGCCGATCATCTGGATGTCCCGCAGCCCCCCCGGATTTTCCTTGATGTTGGGCTCCAGGTTGTAGGCGGTGCCGCCGAACTTGTGCCACCGGGCCTCCTGCTCGGCGCTCTTAGCCTCGAAGAAGTCCTCGCTCGGCCACATGCGGTCGCGGGCCGTAACGATCCGCATGCGCTCGAACAGGTCTGGTGAGCCGGTGAGCAGGCGGGCCTCGATGAGGTTGGTCATCACGGTGGCGTCGGCGCCGGCCACCTGCACACAATCTTCGATGGTTCGAATGCTGTATGCCGGCTTCAGCCCGATATCGAAGAGGAAGGCGGTCAGCTCCGCGCCGGCATGGCTGAGACGCTCTTTCTTGGAGTCCTCCAACAGGATCATGAGGTCCACGTCGGAATTCGGATGGAGCTCTTGGCGTCCATAGCCCCCGACTGCTACCAGAGCTGCTTCCGCTCCCACCGGCAGGTGGCGTTGCCAGGCCTCCAGCAGCAACATGTCCACCAGGTGGCTGCGCGCAAGGATCAGAACATCGACCGATGTGCCTTGGTCATAGCGCTCGAACAGGTGCTCGGTGCCCTCCTGCAGGGTGTGGCGAAAAACGGCGACGGGATCGTCCTGAGTCCGCAGGAGATGCCGCAGCCCGGCCTGGGCCTCGGACCAGTGATCGACCGGTTGTTGCGAGTCGTTCATGGAGCGAGCGGTTGCTCCCGTTCTTCACCGCGCAGGGTCAGGATCTCGTGACCGTCTTGGGTGACCAGCACTGTATGCTCCCACTGGGCGGACAGGCTGCGGTCCTTGGTGACCACGGTCCAGCCATCGGGCAGCAGCTTGATATGGCGCTTACCTGCGTTGACCATGGGCTCTATGGTAAAACACATGCCGGGCATCAGGGTCATTCCCTCACCGGGATGACCATAATGCAACACTTGCGGCTCCTCATGGAAGTTGCGGCCGATGCCGTGACCACAATACTCCTGCACCACCGAGTAGCGTTTCCCCTCGGCGAACCTCTGTATGGCGTGGCCGATATCGCCCAGGTTGGCACCGGGCCTGACCTGGGCGATGCCGATACGCATGGCCTCCTGGGTTGTCCTGGCCAGGCGCTGCGCGAGGATAGAGGGTTCACCGATGAAGAACATCTTACTCGTATCACCGTGGTACCCGTCCTTGATGACGGTGATGTCGATATTGAGGATGTCTCCCTTCTTCAGTCGCTTGTTACCCGGAATACCGTGGCATACCTGGTGGTTGACCGAGGTGCAGATGGACCTGGGAAACCCTCTGTAGTTTAGCGGGGCCGGAACGGCCCCTTGCGCATTGACGATAAAGTCGTGACAAATGCGGTCGAGCTCGCCGGTCGTGACGCCCGGGCGGACGTATTCGCCGATCATCTCCAGGACCTGAGCCGCCAGTCGGCCAGCAACGCGCATCCTGGCGATTTCCTCGGTGGTCTTGATAGATACGCCCGTGCTGCGGGAGGCTGCATCCACGGGGGTTCCCAGGGGCCTGAAAAAAGATAAGGAGATATGGAGAATTGCTCGAACCTAGCTGCCATGTTATAAAACCAGTTGCGATTCGGCAAACAGATTGCCCCTCATCGCGGCGAGCATGAGGGCGGCAATTCACCAGAGCGAAAAGCGGTTGTTTTTCGCTCTATTCTTTGGCCCATTCCCAGGTCACAGCGACGCCCCGGCCAGGGCCGGGTTACCCTGGAGCCTGTACCGGACAGCCGCACGGACAACCCTTGAAACCACACACGCATCGACACGGCAGGCCGGGTGCCCGGCAACGGGTCGCCTGTCGGGATGCGTGGAGGCCAAACCCAAATCTCAACGAGGTCTCGATATAATGAGCGAAGTTTCCATGCGCGATATGCTGGAGGCGGGGGTCCACTTCGGGCACCAGACTCGCTACTGGAACCCGAAGATGGGAGCCTACATCTTCGGCCAGCGTAATAAGATCCACATCCTCAATCTCGAGAAGACCCTGCCCCTGTACCAGGAGGCGATGAGCTATCTCGGGTCCCTGGTGGCCAACGGCGGTAAGGTCCTGTTCGTCAGTACTAAGCGGGCGGCGCGGGATGCCATCCGCGAGCAGGCGGCACACTGCGGCATGCCCTTCGTCAACCATCGCTGGCTCGGCGGTATGCTCACGAACTTTAAGACGATCCGCGAGCGCATCAAGCGCCTCAAGGAGCTGGATGCGATGTTCGAAGACGGCGGTATCGAGCGCTTCAGTAAACGGGAGGCCCTGGGCCTGAGTCGCGAGCAGGCGAAGCTGGAGCAGAGTCTGGGCGGGATCAAGAACATGGGAAAGCTGCCCGATGCCCTGTTCGTCGTGGATGTGGGCTATGAGAAGATCGCCGTCAGCGAGGCCAACAAGCTCGGCATCCCGGTGGTCGGGGTCGTGGATACCAACAATGATCCGGGTACCGTGGACTATGTCATTCCCGGTAACGACGATGCCATCCGCGCCGTGCGTCTTTACATCGAAGGTGCGGCTGTCGCGGTGCTGGATGGGCGCTCTACCGCTGCCGCGGTAGCAGCCGGCCGCGAAGGCGACTTTATCGAGGTAAACGACAAGCCAGCCGCGTCCGACGAGTCCAAGGCCGGCGAGTCGGCGGAAACGTAAAGATCAGGCCGGTGAAGATTTGACTGAGGAGGAGCACAGGGAAGGGAGGGAGCGTAAGCGCCGAGCGGCCGTGCGCCGCCTCCGGGTAGGCGTAGGGCCGGGGTGTTTGGTCGGAGTGCGGCGCGTGAGCGCCGACGGAGACGAAATACCAGGCCGTGCGATACGGCGTCAAGTCATTGCGGGAGTCCTGGTGCCGTGCGGAGTGCGCGCCGGGACGAACGCGGGCCACCGAAGGCAATGGCCGTCGCCCCATTGTTTGCACCCGAAATCGGACGGACCCCATTTTTCGGGTTGCGCGAAAAATAGCGACGCTCCGGAGGGTACCTTGAAAAATATAGTACAAAGTTGGGGCTTGAATGACCAATTAGTCAGAGTCGATCGAGTGGCGAAAATACCTGTGTTCAAGGTGCTCTGAAGTTTGCCGTTTGTACCCAAGGCCGGGTGGGTTCGTTAAATGAGAATGACGTTTCATATTTCAAAAGGTTTGCTGACAGTTTTCCAAAAAATAGCGAATTATATACGATATCTGCAACCAGTGGGAGGGGCAAGTGTCGGAACGTCAATTCTGAAGAATACCAAAAAGCTGCATTTGAAGGTCCAATTCCTGTGGATGTATACTATCTCGACCCAAAAGAGCTCAATGATCCGAATTTCGTACGGGATGTTGGAAGAAGACTGACTAGTGACTGGGGTGATTGGCGTATTCGCTTAATACCCGCAAAAACAACCAAGGGTCTAGATACTTTAGAGAGGGTTTTCGCTCAGCGGTAGAGAGTGTTCTATTATAGAGATTTTTCTCTCGATGATGAAATCTGAACTCACATTCTTTGAGGTGTAGATGAAACGTATGACTGGGAACGCCCTTGAATTTTGCAACCCCCCGTTTACATATGACTGGAATGATTCAATGCCGTTGATATGGCAATTGCCTCGCGCAAATTCGTTACGGATAGACGCGGAGATGCTTCTGATAACCCATATCCACCAGCCCATTGTAGCCCCTCCAGCCATCCGAGTGGATGATGCTCTCGAAGGGCTACCTGGTCCCGAATCACAGCCTGTAGCGGCTTCTTGGAGGCATCCGGGACCGATCTCCGTGTAGACTTTTCTGTCGTTCCAGGATTCCGAAGACGATTGTTTTACCCCCGGCTCCACGCCCCTTTTCCCCGAACACGGCGGGCGCCAAAGAGGATTCATCCCCTTTAACCTCGCCGGAGAAAGGCGATGAGGCGTCACAAAGCTGGGCGATTCCAGGTCGTAGTTTGAAGAACCGTTGATTGATCATCGGGCGGCTTACACCACTCAGCGCGGTGAGTTTCGAGGCCGGTAGATCTTGCGTAAAATAGCGCATGATCAGTCTGAATTTGGCTTCCGAAAGGCGTGAACGCCTGAAATACTATTTTTCCTTGCATAACATAACCTTAGTATGCATAACATAACCTTAGTATATCTTAAAGATTCTAAAGTTATCTAGACCCTGATTTATTGTGCCAATGCGTTAGTAAAAATTATGCGCTTTAGTGCAAGACTTTATAGTATATTCTCATTCATGAGGTGTTACAGAAAATCGTCTGAAATGATTCAAGAGCATCTTGGTCGTCATGATAAGCGCCCGAATCATAATGATGATGGGTTTCGCGTGGAATGACTATCAGTCATTGGCTTAAATCGGCTTCAGCCGAAGCCCCGACTTTCAGTCGCAGCATAGTGATTTCGAGTCAGTGCTTTCAGTTGGCTTCAGCCAAAACGTGGCTTTCAGCCGCGAATCATACTTATGGACTTTAGTCCATAGTGGTTGAGTCTGCTATCTATATAATCTGGTTTCTGATTATTTGTTTCATCTTCCGCAGCGATGATAATTTGAGTTATGCTTATATTGCAGCATGGTGTTCGAGTCTTTCGAGTCTATGGATTTCGGCTGTGTTAAGGATAAGCCGAAGTCCGTCCCGCTTCCTTATCTTGCTACTGTTGACGATCTAAATCGATAGTTTCGGGGAATTTTTCATTTTTCTAAACAAACAGAAGATTTATAATAGTAATTTTTGCGGCTGTTGGTGTTTTGCCTATTATCATCAATTACTTTGCGCAAAATATTTTTTCTGTCTATTCCAACCAGGAATGAACGCAACAACGGAAATCATTGCGCATTTATTGCACATTCATTCGATGTCGCTCGTGGGCAATCCGCCACCAGCGCGCGGGTTCCTCCAGCCCCATGCGATTAGGGGTATGGGCGTTGTCGGTCAACAGAATCAAGAGGGTCAGTAAGCATGGCGATTACAGCCCCGTTGGTTAAGGAGCTGAGAGAACGTACTGGTGCTGGCATGATGGAGTGCAAGCGGGCGCTGGTTGAGTCCAAGGGCGATCTCGATGCGGCCATCGAGGCGATGCGCAAGTCCGGACAGGCCAAGGCCGCAAAGAAGGCTGGTCGGATCGCCGCCGACGGTGTCGTGGTCGTCGCCGTCACCGGGGATGCCAAGGCGGGGGTCATGGTCGAGGTCAACTGCGAGACCGACTTCGTGGCCAAGGACGGAGGTTTCATCAACTTTGCCGGTAAGGTCGCGGCGCGTGCCCTGGCGAGCGCTGCGATGGACATTGAGACCCTGGAGGCTAAATCCCTGGAGGTAGGCGAGGACACCAGCATTGCCCAGGCCCGCGCAAATCTCGTGGCCAAGATCGGGGAAAATATCCAGCTACGGCGTCTGGTTCGCTTCGACGACCTAAAGGGCGGGCTCTACAGCTACCAGCATGGGGTACGCATCGGGGTCCTAGTAGAGATCGCAGGGGGTAATCCGACGCTCGGCAAGGACATCGCCATGCATATCGCCGCGACCAACCCCCTGTGCGTGAGCGTCGACCAGGTGCCCGCCGCCATCCTGGAGAAAGAGCAGGAGATCTTCCGCGCTCAGGCCCTGGAGAGCGGCAAGCCCGAGAAGATTCTGGAGAAGATCGTTGAGGGAAAGGTCCGTAAATACCTGGAAGAGGTGACCCTGCTCGACCAAGCCTTCGTCAAAGATCCCGAGATCACCGTAGACAAGCTGCTCGCCCAGGAGGAAGCAAAGGTGATGCGTTTTGCCCGCGTCGAGGTCGGCGAGGGGATCGAGAAGAAGCAGGAAAACTTTGCCGACGAGGTTATGGCACAGGTGCGGGGTGACTGATGGCCAGGTGAGAATTTCGTTCGCAAACAAACGCCAATTAAGATCTGATCGCATTTGCGTTCGGTCTAAATAACTTTAGAGGGGATTTTCGCTCAGCAGAGAGAGTATTTTATCCTAGAGATTTTTCTCTTGATGATTAAATGTGAATTCACATTCTTTGAGGTGTAGATGAAACGTATGTCTGGGAATGCCCTTGAATGTTGCAAGCCTCCGTTTAGCCTATGACCGGAATGACTCAATGCTGTTGATATGGCAATTGCCTCGCGCAAATTTGTTACTGATGGACGCGGAGATACTTCTGATAACCCATGTCTACCAACCCATTGTAGCCCCTCCAGCCATCCGAGTGTGGATGATGCTATCGAAGGGCTACTTGGCCCGAATCATGGCCTGTAGCGGCTTCTTGGAGGCATCTCGGGACGATCGATCTCCGTGTAGACTTTTCCCTGCCGTTCCAGGGTTCCGAAGACGATGTTTTACCCCCCCCC
>Ga0209364_1000048_pt1 | contig 24921 bp, 21 predicted proteins | sample WorMetHERISLAND2_3_FD_187387 | JGI IMG/M metagenome (GOLD analysis project Ga0209364, IMG submission 187387) | Marine gutless worms symbiont microbial communities from Max Planck institute for Marine Microbiology, Germany - Olavius albidus HERON... | ecosystem: Host-associated > Annelida >... | reverse complement strand
ACCTCATGCCGGAAAACCTGGCGGCACCTCAAAACCCCAACCCCGACAAACCCAGTCGACGACGGGGGAGACCCAGAAAGGACCAAACCTGATCCATCAACCGGCTGATCACCGAAACACTAAAACCGGGGAATTTTAAGTTGCCGATTATGGGGAAATTTAAGTTGCCGTTGACAACGACGGCAGTCGGTTCCTTCGATATGGCCATGAACGGGCGCACCATCATCGTGGACAACACTCGTGGGCTCCTTCGCGTCTATGGAGAGAAGAGTGACGGGCGCCTCCTGGGTGCGACGTTCTTCGGTGCCGGTGCCGAGCACCTGGGCCATCAGTTTGCCTGGGCCCTTGAACGGGGCCTCAGCGTGTTCGATATGATCGCCATGCCCTATTACCACCCGGTGATCGAGGAGGCCTTCCAGAACGCCCTGGTCAGTCTTGCCGAACAGGTCGAGAATGCGCCGCCGAAACCTTGGGAACTGCAACGGATCTAACGGGAACGAATACCGGATCGGGGGGACAGTGGCGACCGTTCTGAAAACCGCTTGGACCGCGCTTATCTGCGTTCTCCTCGGGCTCGCCGGACCGGCCCAGTCCTTCGAGGTTGGCATCCTCGATTCCGTGGTCGCCGTCATTCCCGAGTGGCCGGGTTATCCGAGGGCGTCCCAGGCGCCGGGCGCGCCGGAGCATCCGGAGGGAACGGCGACGGCGGTCTTTCCGGGCGGTTACGTGGTGACCAACGCTCATGTGTTGGGTGCCGCCGAGCGCATCCGGGTTCGATTGACCGATGGCGCGGTTTTTGACGCCGAGATTGTCGGTCGCGACGTTCCCACCGACCTCGCCTTGTTGCAGGTCCCCGTCGACCTGCCGGTGCTGACGCCGGCAGAAGCGCCCAGCCTCGGCGGCAAGGTCTGCGCCATCGGCAACCAGTTCGGGATGGGGCCGTCCGTTACCTGCGGCGTCGTGTCGGCGCTCGGCGTTTCGGGGGCCGGGTTCAATCCCATCGAGGATTTCATCCAGACCGATGCCGCCGTCAATCCTGGCGGGTCCGGCGGCGCCCTCGTCAATGGTGAGGGCCACCTTGTCGGCGTCGTATCGGCCATATTCACCAAGAAGAGCGACGCCAACATCGGCATCAATTTCGCCGCTTCGATGAAACTCGTCCACCGCGTTGCCGAGGACCTACGCGACCATGGGCGCGTCATTCGCGGCAAACAGGGGTTCGGGGTGCTCCCGGCAAGGGCGCCCGGAACCCCAGGGCCGGGCGGCGCGATCGTCGCCTGGGTCGAGCCGGGTTCGTCCGCCGAGAAAGCGGGACTGAAAAAAGGCGATCGCATCCGCCGCATCGGCAACCGGCAAATCCGTAAATCCACGGACACCATCGCTGCGGTTCACATGTTTCGGCCGGGCGATCGGTTCGAGGTTGAAGTGGCCGGGGGCACTGCCGGCCGGGTTATCACCATCACACTCGGCGAGTGACAGCCGGGTAATTCACGCGCTCGTTATTTGGCGCGCCTCGGGCGCGACGATAGGTTTCCTCTGAGAACGCAGGAAATGGTCGGGCGCCAAATGCCGACTTCGGTCCACCCCGTCACCGCCTTTCGCATGCAGACGCCCTACGTCGCAGGCGCCCTGATCGCGATTATGGTTGTGGCCGCGCTTGTTTCCGGCCAAGGAATGAAATCGGCGGCCCTGTTTTTCATCGGTATCGGCATCGGGTTGACGCTTTATCACGCCGCTTTCGGATTCACCACGGCCTACCGTCAAGCCATTCGCGACAAAGACCTCACCGGTGTCGCGGCTCAATTCGTTATGCTGGTCCTGGCCATGCTGATGTTCGCTCCCGTCCTCGCCGAAGGTGAGGCTTTCGGACAGCGGGTCGGCGGAGCCGTCGCGCCGGTCGGTGTGTCGATGGCCTTCGGCGCCTTCATCTTCGGCCTCGGCATGCAACTCGCCGGCGGTTGCGGCTCGGGCACACTCTATACGGCCGGCGGCGGGAACGTCAGGATGGTCCTCGTCCTTTTCTCCTTCTGCATTGGCGGATTCTGGGGCAGCCTCGACCTCGGCGCCTGGCAGAGGCTTCCCGGCATCGGTTCCGTATCCTTGGGCGAGCGGCTCGGCTGGCCGCAAGCGATCGCCATGCAGATCGCCGTGATGGCCTTCGTCTTTTGGGGCCTGCGCCGGCTCGGCGGGCGGGTCCAGAGACCGCTCGGTTGGGATGGCGAGTTCACTTGGGGCCGGCTTATCCGTGGGCCCTGGCCGTTGCTGCTGAGCGCCGGGCTGCTCGCCCTTTTCAACTGGTTGACCCTGCTCATCGCCGGGCACCCCTGGTCGATCACCTGGGCCTTCGCCCTATGGACGGCGAAGGCCGCAATGGCTTTCGGCTGGGACCTGCATACCAGCGCGTTTTGGACCGGCGGTTTTCAGGAACGAGCTTTGCGGGGGCCGCTTCTTGCCGACGTCACGTCGGTCATGAATTTTGGCATCATGCTTGGTGCGTTCCTCGCCGCCGTCCTTGCCGGCAGGATCGCGCCTGTTGTTAGGATCGGCTTGCGCCCGGCGCTGGCGGCCATCCTTGGCGGACTGCTGCTCGGTTACGGCGCCCGACTGGCATACGGCTGTAACATCGGCGCCTTCTTCAGCGGCATCGCCTCGACCAGCCTTCACGCCTGGGTATGGATCATTTGCGCAGTGATCGGGAATTGGTCGGCCATCCGATTGCGGCCTCTGTTTCACCTCGCCGATTGAGCACCCTTCACGCCAAGGTGATTTGTGCAGATCAACGGATGCCGTCATCATCCGCGCCCTGGAACGATTCTAATATTTCTGAAGATGCGTTTACCAGTGATGACGTTGGGAGTTCATTCGATGTTTCGATATTTCGGGTTTTCCGTAATTGGCCCGGTTTCAACGGCGGTCGCCCTCATGCTTGTCGCCGGCGCCCCGTCGAACGCCGCCGAAGTCGTCGAGCTTACCCAGACGGGTTGCCAGTTCGTCGAACCGGAGCAAAAGGATCACGGTTACAAGACAACCAAGAAGGCGGACTGCGAGAAGATCAACGGTGATACGGAAATGGGCCGGCTGGCCGGTGCTCAGGTCATGGAACTCAAGGCCGGTGACTATGTTTTCCGGGTCACCAACAAGAACGTTCCCTACCCGCTCGGTTTTTGGATTCGCGAGAAGGACTACAACTAGGCCAATCCGATCCACAAAGCGACCAAGATCAGCGTTTCCGGCGGCGGGCTGACGACTGGCAAGTCGCGGGATTACTCGGTCAAATTGAAACCGGGCGAATACCTCTTCTCATGCCCGCTCAACACGACACCCAACTACCGGCTGGTGGTGACAGAGTAGCGCGCGGCCCGGTCAGGGCTCGGCAACCAAGCGAAAGCCGATCAATATGTGTTTGATGCCCTGTGGCCGGGAATGACGGGCCGCCGGGCGGCAGACGCCGCATCCCTTGTCGTCCCACGATCCTCCCTTGACGATGTAACGCCTTGCTCCCTTCGCCGTCGCCGTCCATTCGAAAACCTGACCGGCCGCGTCGACGAGACCATAGGGACTCACTCCGGCCGGGTAGGTGCCGACGCTGATGGTATCGAAGGGCCCACGGTCGTGGCTGTTTAGTAAACTCGCATTGTAATCATTACCCCAGGGGAAGCGCCGGCCATCGGCCCCCCTGGCCGCCTTTTCCCATTCGGGCTCGCTGGGCAGACGCCACGTCAGGCCGGTCTTCTCGGAGAGCCATGCGGCATAGGCGCGGGCATCGGCATGCGACACCATCACCACTGGATGATTGCCGCGACTCGAAGGCGGCTTCCCGTTTTTCCACACATGACGCCGGGTACGCTCGAAAGGGTGGATGAGCCCATACCCTTTCCATGTTACCCGGTCGACGTCGGGTACCCGGTGGCCGGTCTCGCGGACAAAGGCGAGATATTGATCATTGGTGATTGGCGTGCGGGTTATCCGGTAGGCGCCGGTTTCAATCTCGCGCCGCTCGCCCTCATCCTCGTACCACTTCCACTGCCGGGTTCGGCTGTGTCCGTAGGCCTGTTCGTCGAGCTGGTAGGCGGCTTCTCGTTCCGGCCGGTCCGAACCGGCAATGAAGGTGCCGGACGGGATGGAGACGGTTTCCGGGACGGCACCGCCACCGGCATCCGCCGCGCGGGCGGCGACGGCACCCGCCAACAGAAAAACCAGAAGTGTAGCGCCTCGCCTCATTGCGGCCGGTCTCTCCAAACCTGCGTGCCACCTATCTTGACGGGTGGGCCGTCCGGAAAGAACCAAGTCTCACAGACATGTGAATATGCTTGATTGGCTCGGCTTTCGCGCTTCTGCGAGTTTAGTCGTGATCGAACCGTCTTCGTTTTCGTCCAATTCTCAAGCTCTCAAAGAAGGAGACAGCGCGTGAAATCATTCAGGGACCGTTTGCTTTCAACGACGGTGATCCCGACCGTGTTCGGCGCCGGTATCGCCATCGTCGGGGGGACCTTTATTGTCTGTGGTGCGCGAGCCAGCAGGCCGGCCGCCGAAAATCCCGCCGCCTTGCCCAAGGCGCAACCCAGACCGGAAATCATCGAACTGGCGGCATGCAATCCGTGCAACCCGTGCGCGGCCAAGAACCCCTGCGGCGCGTGTAGCCCTTGCAATCCCTGCAATCCGTGCAACCCCTGTGGCGCAGCCAGCGCCGCCGTTTCCCAAAAATGCGTCGTCCCCAGGCTGACGGCGGCTTGGGCGACAAGTCCCTGCAATCCATGCAATCCTTGCGCAGCGAAGAATCCTTGTGGCGCCGGCAATCCCTGTGCCGCCAAAAACCCGTGTGGTGCGTGCAATCCCTGCGCTGCCAAGAAGGCCTGTAGCCCATGCAACCCCTGCGCCGCTAAGAAGGCCTGCAGCCCTTGCAACCCATGCAATCCCTGCGCTGCCAAGAAGACCAACTGATCAACGATCGAACACGATCGCTTCCACATACGGGGTGGAGAATGAACCGCGGTTCGGTGCTGGACCGCGGTTTATTTTTCGGCCGCGACCACGGCGCCTGACGCGATCAGGTCGACAACATCATCATCTTTTATGCCGTATTCCGATAGGATGGCCCGTGTGTGCTCGCCATAGACCGGCGCGCCGCTGTCGATGGCCGAGGGCGTTTCCGAAAACTTGACCGGGCAACCAATGGTCTTCACCGGCCCGAGGAGGCTGTGGTTGGTCTCGACGACCATCTCGCGTGCCAAGGCGTGCGGGTCGTTGTGCATCTCGCTGACATCGAGGACCGGACCGGCCGGGACCCCCGCTTTCTCGAGAATATCCAGCCACTCCGATTGCCGACGGGTGCGAAAGATTTCGGACAGGATCTCGCCGAGGGTGGCCAGATTCGCCATGCGTCCGGCGTTGTCCAGGAAGCGCTCATCCTCGGCCAGGTCCGGGCGGCCGACCGCTTCCGTCAAGCGCAGCCAATTGGCGTGGTTGGCGGCACCGACGGTAATCCAGCCGTCCGCCGTCTCGAAGGCTTGGTAGGGGCCGTTCAGCGGGTGGGCCGAACCCATGGGCACCGGTGCTTCGCCCGTTGCCAATGAAATCGCCGACTGCCAGTAGGTATGGGTGATGCCGGCCTCGAACAGCGACGTGTCGACCATCTGCCCTTCGCCGGTCTTCAGTTTGTGGGCATAGGCCGCCGACACCGCCATGGCGGCCAGAATGCCGGCGGTGATGTCGGTGACCGGCGCGCCGACCTTGCAGGGCGGCCGGCCCGGACCCTCGCCGGTGATCGACATGAGCCCGGACATGCCCTGGGCGATCAGATCGAAACCGCCGCGGTTGGCATAGGGCCCTGTGCGGCCAAAACCGGACATGGCGCAGTAGATAAGGCCGGGGTTGATCTTTTTCAGGTCGTCGTATCCCAGGCCCAACCGTTCCATGGTACCGGCCCGGAAATTCTCGATGACGACGTCGGCCGTCTCCAGCATGCGCAGAAGAAGGTTTTTGCCCGCATCCGTTTTCAGGTTGATCGCCATGCCGCGCTTGTTGCGGTTCATCATCAGGAACGCCGCCGCCTCGCCGTCGATCTCGGGCGGAGTCATGCGCCGCGTGTCATCCCCGCCCGAGACCTTCTCGATCTTGATGACGTCGGCGCCCATGTCGGCCAGCATCAATCCGCAGACCGGACCGGCCATGACATGGGCCAGTTCGATGACTTTCATGCCGGTGAGCGGTCCGCTTCGTTCCGCCACGTCAGCGCCCCTTGAACACAGGCGTCTGCTTGGCCAGGAAGGCCTTGTATCCGGTCCGGAAATCCTCGGTATCGTAACAGGCAAACCCTTCCGCTTCCTCCTCCGGCGTCAACGGCGCCGAATCTTGCAAGCGCTTCAGGAACTTCTTGTGCCAGCGGTGGACGAGCGGGGCACCGGCGGCAATTCGCCCGGCCGTTTCCATAGCCTCGGCCTCGACCGCATTATCGTCGACGATACGGCTGACGATGCCGAGCCGCAGGGCCTCGTCAGCATCGATGATCCGGCCTTCGAGGAGGATTTCCAGCGCCGCCGCGTGTCCGACCAGATCGTTCAGGCAGGAGAGCTCGGGATAGGCCATGACAAGGCCCAACTTGGAAATCGGCGCGCCGAACCGACTCGAATGTCCGGCGATCCGAATGTCCATGAGACCGGCAAGCTCCAGCCCCCCGCCGACGCAGATCCCGTGGATCATGGCCACGCTCGGATGGCGGCAGGCCCGAATGGCGGCGATGGTTCCGTGCATCAATTGACCGTAGGCGCCCGCCTGCCCGGCATTCGACCGGTCGGTCTCGAACTCGCCGATGTCATTTCCCGGACTGAACGACCGCTCGCCGGCACCACGCAGGACAATGACCCTGACGTCGTCGTCGCTATCCAGTTCATGGAAGACCTCGCCCAGGCGGCCCCACATGGGCTTGGTCATGGCGTTCAGCTTGCCGGGGCGATTGAGGATGACGGTGACGATACCGTCGCGTCTTTCAACAAGGATGGTGTCGTCCATGGCCACGCCTCAAGCCGTCGCCTGTTCCATCAGGTAGGTCATGGCCCTCTCGACACCACCCCGTTGATGCGGCACCCCGGCCAACTCCAGTCCCATCTCGACACCGGACAATGTGCCCATCAGGGTCAGGTCGTTGAAGTCGCCGAGATGGCCGATCCGGAAGACCTTGCCCTTGCCCTTGCCCTTGACCTTGCCAAGGCCGGTTCCGAGCGACATGTCGAAGTTCTCGAGAATGACGTTGCGAACGTGATCGGCGTCATGGCCGTCGGGCACCATGACCGCGGTCAGCACGCTCGAATACTCGTCCGGATTGAGACACAGGTTCTCCAGACCCCACCCGGCGACGGCGCGCCGCGTCGCTTCGGCCCAACGGTCGTGGCGGGCGAAGACGTTGTCGAGCCCTTCCTCTAGCAGCATGTCGAGGGCCTCGCGCAACCCGTAGAGTAGGTTGGTCGCCGGTGTATAGGGGAAGAAACCGCTGGTGTTGTTGGCCAGCATGGCGCCCCAGTCCCAATAGGACCGCTTGAGGCCATTGGCTTTCGACGCCGCCAGGGCCTTGTCGCTGATCGCGTTGAAGCTGAGTCCGGGCGGCAACATGAGGCCCTTCTGCGAACCGTTGACGGTGACGTCGACGCCCCATTCCTCGTGGCGGTAGTCGATGGAACCGAGCGACGAGATGGTGTCGACCAGAAGCAGAGCCGGATGGCCGGCGGCATCGATGGCGGCGCGTACGGCCGGGATATTGGTGGTCACGCCGGTAGATGTCTCATTGTGCACGACGCAGACGGCCTTGATGGCATGGTCCGCATCCTGGCGCAGCCGGTCCTCGACGGCGCCGGCGTCGACGCCATGGCGCCAATCCCCGCCAACGAACTCCGGTTCGATACCGATCTTGGTCGCCAGTTCGCACCACAATGTGGCGAACTGGCCGGTCTCGTACATCATCACGCGATCGCCGGGCGAGAGGGTATTGACCAACGCCGCCTCCCAGGCGCCGGTGCCCGACGCCGGGTAGATGATGACGGGCGACGACGTTTTGAACACCTTCTTGATGTCGTCCAACACGCCCGAGGTCATTTCGCCGAACGCCGGCCCCCGATGGTCCATGGTCGGTCGGTCGATGGCGCGCAGGATACGGTCGGGAACATTGCTCGGTCCCGGGATCTGCAGAAAATGGCGACCGCTCTTTATGGTCATGTCAAACCTCCCCTCGCCCTAAGCGGCGCAAAGACTTTGGCGGGACGATGCCCAGCCAAATCATTATGAATTCATTTTAATTCGAGAGCAACGACAAAGGGAAATCGGCCTCAACTTAAAAATAACTTTAAAAACAAATGATTATCTTATTATTACTGTTATACTGCGGGGAACAAGTCCTGGGCCATAATCTCATAATTGCATTTTGCATTCATTTTGATATGGTTTTCTGGGAAACAGACGGATCCGCTTCATGGCCACTCCCGACCACGTCCGCGGCAGATATCGGAATCGCATCGGCGAACGTGCGCTCGCCCGGCGTCTGGCTCGCGAGATCGAAGGCGATGTGCTGTTCGATCCGTTCAGCCGCGGCCGGTATTCGACGGATGCATCGCACTACCAGATCGAACCGATCGGCGTCGTCGTCCCGAAAACGGCAGCTGACATTGAACGGATCATCGGCATCGCACGCGAGGAGGACCTGCCGGTCCTGCCGCGCGGCGGCGGCACCTCCCAGTGCGGTCAGACGGTCGGCGAAGCGCTCGTCGTCGATCTGTCCAAACACATGAACCGGGTCCTCGATTTCGATCCCGCCGGCCGTGTGGCCCGGGTCGAGCCGGGCATCGTCCTCGATCGGCTCAACGCCCACCTAAAACCTCATGGCCTCTGGTTCCCGGTCGACGTTTCCACGTCGAGCCGCGCCACCATCGGCGGCATGGCTGGCAACAACAGCTGTGGCGCGCGGTCGATCCGCTATGGCACCATGCGCGATAATGTACAGGCTATCGAGGCCGTGTTGTTCGGCGGGTCGAGCATGCGGTTCGGCGAACTTTCCGGTAACGAGAGTCTGGCGTCCCTCGATGATGATCAGATCGCGCTGGTCGACCGTCTGCTCGATCTGGGTCGCAAGGGCGAGGAGATCGTTGGCGCCGCCTTCCCCGATCTGATGCGCCGCGTCGGCGGTTACAACATGGACGCCCTGATGCCGGAAGGCCCGCCGCGAGGCTCATGGGACAACGCCACCGTTCATAAGACGCCGGCCCATCCCAATCTCGCTCATCTGCTGGTCGGTTCCGAGGGGACATTGGCTTTTTCGACGGCCCTCGACTTGAACCTGCAGCCCCTGCCCGAAAACAAGGTTCTCGGCGTCTGTCATTTCCCGACCTTCTTTGACGCCATGGACTCCGCCCAGCACATCGTCAAGCTGGGGCCGGTGGCAGTCGAATTGGTCGACCGCACTATGATCGAGCTGTCCCGCGATATCCCGCTGTTCCGCCCGACCGTCGAACGTTTCGTCAAAGGCCGGCCAGACGCCATCCTGTTGGTCGAGTTCGCCGGCCCCGATCCGGGTGAGCAGCGGAAACGGTTGGCCGACCTGGCCCAGTTGATGGGCGATCTGGGTTTCCCCGACGCTGTGGTCGAGGCGACGGATCCGGAATTCCAGAAGGCCGTTTGGGAAGTCCGCAAGTCCGGCCTCAACATCATGATGTCCATGAAGGGCGACGGCAAACCGATCTCTTTCATCGAGGATTACGCCGTCCGTCTCGAAGACCTAGCCGAGTACACGTCCCGGCTGACCGAGGTCTTCCACAAACACGGCACCGAGGGCACATGGTATGCCCACGCCTCCGTCGGCTGCCTGCACGTGCGCCCGGTAATCAACCTGAAGTCCGAGGTCGGTGCCAGTCAGATGAGGGCCATCGCCGAGGAAGCCTTCGAGATGGTCCGCGAATACAAGGGTTCGCACTCCGGCGAACACGGCGACGGCCTGGTGCGTTCCGAGTTCCATCGGGACATGTATGGTGATGCGGCGATCGAATTGTTCGGCGATGTGAAGGAAACCTTCGATCCCCGCGGATTGATGAACCCGGGCAAGATCGTCGACCCACCGAAGATGGATGACCGGGAACTCTTCCGCTTCAAGCCGGGATACGCGTCAAAGGCTTTCGACACGGCACTGGACTGGTCGGAATGGGGTGGTTTCGCCGGTGCCGTCGAGATGTGCAACAACAACGGCGCCTGCCGCAAACGAGACGCCGGAGTCATGTGCCCGTCCTACCGGGCCACCGGTAACGAAAGAGACCTGACCCGCGGCCGTGCCAATTCGCTGAGGCTGGCCCTGTCCGGCCAGTTGGGGCCGGACGCATTTACATCGGAAGCCATGGCCGAAACCATGGAACTTTGCGTCGGCTGCAAGGGCTGCAAGCGCGAATGCCCCACCGGTGTCGACATGGCGCGCATGAAAACCGAGTTCCTGTACCACCGCAACAAGCGCCACGGCGTCAATCTGTTCGACCGATTGGTCGCCTACCTGCCACGCTACGCGCCTTGGGCCTCGAAACTGGGACCGCTTCTCAATCTGCGCAACCGTTCGGCGGGGCTGGCTTTCCTGGGTGAAAAGCTGGCGGGGTTTTCCAAGGATCGCAACCTGCCGGAATGGGCGGTTCAGCCGTTCCTGGACAGGGCACTTCCACGGCCCACTGGCGGGATCGCCGGCCGGGACGTTGTTCTGATGACCGATACCTTCAACCGCTATTTCGAGCCGCAAAATCTGCGCGATGCGGCGACCGTGCTGCAGGCGGCCGGCTATCGCCTTCACTTGCCCGTAGCGGAAGACGGAAACCGGCCGCTTTGCTGCGGTCGTACGTTTCTCGCCGCCGGCCTGGTCGAAGAGGCGAAAGCCGAAGCCAGACGGACCATCGCCGCGCTCAAACCCTACGTCGAAGCCGGCATCGCCATCGTTGGACTGGAGCCATCCTGCCTGTTCACTCTGCGCGACGAGTTTCTGGCCCTGCATCCAGGTGACGATGCGCAGGCATTGGCCGCGAGTGCGTTCCTGTTCGAGGAGTTCGTTGCCGGCGAGGCCGAAGACGGACGGTTCGATATCGACCTCAAGGACATGAGCGGCGCCAAGGCCCTCCTCCATGGCCACTGCCATCAGAAGGCGTTCGCCACGATGAATGCTGTCGAAAGGACCCTGACGTTGATCCCGGGTCTGGAAGTCGAAACGGTCGAGAGCAGCTGCTGCGGCATGGCCGGTGCATTCGGATACAACGCCAAGACCGCCGGCATTTCGAAAGCGATGGCCGAAATGGACCTCCTGCCGGCAATCCGCGAGGCGGCGGAAGAGACGTGGATCGTTGCCGACGGCACCAGTTGCCGCCACCAAATCGCCGAAGGCACCAATCGCGGGGCACAACACGTGGTCCGTCTCCTGGCGGCAGCGCTTGCCGGGAATTCACCGGATGCGGAGCCGGGGCAATGATGGATCACGCCGCCGCCCACAAGATCGACCCGGCGAAGGACACCTCTGACGACACCAGCGAGTTGGACCAACGCCGCCGGTCCCTTCATGAGGAAACGGCCGATGCCGTGCGCGAGATGATCTTCCGGGGTGAGCTCCCCGGCGGCAGCCGAATCCCCGAGAAGGCGCTCTGTGAACGCTTCGGTATCTCCCGCACCCCTTTGCGCGAAGCCCTCAAGGTCGTCGCCGTCGAGGGCTTGATCACCCTATTACCCAACCGGGGTGCGCGGGTGACGCCGCTGACGCCGGAGATCGTCGATGAGGTCTTTCCGGTGCTCGCCGCCATCGAAGCCTTGGCCGGACGACTGGCTTGCCAGCACATTACGGACGAAGCGATCGCGGAGATCAGGGCCGTACACTACCAGATGGCCTTACACCATACGCGACGTGAGCGTTCCGAGTATTTCCGCCTCAATCAGGTCATCCATGAGAAAATCGTCGAGGCGGCAGGCAACCCCACTTTGACCGGCGTTTTCCGGAACCTCTCGGGCCGGGTCAGGCGGGCTCGCTACATCGCCAACATGACGAACCGGCGATGGGATCAGGCGATGGCCGAACACGAGGCGATCCTGGAGGCGGTCGAGGTTCGTGACGGGGATAGGCTCGAGGACCTTCTCGCCAATCACCTCCCCAACACCATCGAAGCGGTCAAGGCCGCGATCGGCGCCGAGACGGAGACCGGCGAGCCCGACTAAATCGGCAATTTCCCATCGCCGGGTGACGGCCGTCACAGTGACGTCACATTCACCATGCCATAAGAGCGCCTGACGTCAACAACGCCACGACAAGACCACGACCATGAGACATACGATCCACTTTCTCCGGGGTGTCGCCCGTCTGCTTCGCGTTCCCGGATCACGCCGCCAAGAAGTCGCCTTTCGAATTCCGCCCTCGGCGCGTTGATCTTATCGCCTCGCCGGGATTCATCCGTCGGTAACGAATACGCCCAACCGCAGCCTGCGCGATCCTGCGGCGCGTTCGGCTGTCCGCCGGTCTGATCAAAAATACTTGAGCGTCGGGGGCGTTTCGCTCGCGCCAAAGTTAACCTAAACGCTTAAAAGATGGTCTAGAATCCGGTCCACGAAAGGACCATGCTTAATGATCGATACGGTGCTTCGCTTCATTTTTGGCGACAAACCGCCTGCCGAACTGCCGGAACGGGTTCGTGACGACATCACCCGTCAGCAACGCGAAAGCGAGATGCTGATCGGTTGGGTACAACTCGGCCTCGTCCTGACCTTCGCGACCCTTTACGCTCTGGCGCCGAAAACCGGGGCGCACGCCATGTTCCAGCCGGTGCCCTGGGCCATCGGCGCCTACCTGCTCTTCACGGTGCTGCGCCTCATCAGCGCCCACAGGGCTTTCCTGCCGCAATGGCTGTTGGTCTCCTCAGTGATCATGGATATGGGCCTCCTCATGTTCCTGATCTGGAGTTTCCACATCCAATACGAACAACCGGCGTTCTTTTACTTGAAAGCGCCGACGGTGATGTACGTCTTCATTTTCATCGCCCTTCGCGCACTGCGATTCGAACCGCGCTACATTTTGTTCACTGGCATCGCCGCTGTTATCGGATGGATCGCAATGGTTGCCTACGTGATCGTCGCCGATCCGGAGAACCCGATGATCACCCGAAACTATGTCGACTACCTGACTTCGAACGCGGTGCTTATCGGCGCCGAGGTCGACAAGATCCTGTCGATCGCCGTCGTTACCGGCGTCCTCACCGTTGCCGTGCTGCGCGCTCAGCGGGCCATGAACCGGGCCGTCCTCGATGCCACGGCGGCCAACGACCTGTCCCGGTTTGTCTCACGGGAGGTGGCCGAGCGGATCACCACGGCCGACCAGGCCGTCGAGCCGGGCGACGGCGAATCTCGGGTCGGCACCGTCGTGTTCACCGACATCGAAGGCTTCTCGACCGTATCCGAGAAACTCAGCCCGCAGGAACTGGCGAGCCTGTTGAACGAGTATTTCACGGCGACGTCCGAAATCATCGACCGTCACGGCGGCGTCATCACGCAGTTTCAGGGCGACCTGATGCTGATCACCTTCAACGCCGTCACACCCGACGAGGACCACGCCCGCAACGCCATGCGGACGGCCGTCGGCATTCGCGATTTGAACAACGGCCGGACCTATTGCCACGGTTTGGGATTGAAGACCCGCTGCGGGGTCAATACCGGCGACATCGTCATCGGCGCCATCGGGTCGCGCGAACGATTGACGTTCACGGTCCACGGCGACCAGGTCAACGTCGCGGCCCGTCTGGAACAGCTCAACAAGGAGTACGGCAGCTACATCCTGGCCGGCGAGAACACCGTCGCCGCTTGCGGCGGCGATTTCGATTTCAATGAGGTTGGCGAGGTCACGGTCCGCGGACGCGGAACCCCGACACGTGTATTCACGGTCACCTGACAGGCCAGCATTAACCGCGAGGGGCCGCTAATCCGTCAATGGGAGCGGGCGCGGATGATATGGCCAACCAGCTCGGCGAACCCGCTGCCCGCATCGTGAGAGGTCACGTAGGTCGGGTGATGCTCGAGGCGGTCGTCGAAGTTCTTCAGGTTGGCGACCCCGACCGTGTTCGGGAAATACTCGAACATGGGCTGGTCATTGGGCGAGTCGCCGACAAAGACGAACCGGTCTTTCTCGGCCTCGAGGTCGATGCCGAAACACTCGTCCATCATGGTTCGCGTCATCGTCAGTTTATCGTAGGACCCAAACCAGCCGTTGACGTGAATGGAACTGATCTTCGCCGTCATTCCGCCACGGGTCATCAAGGCGACGATGGCATCAAGCGCTTCCGGACCCAAGGGACCGGTGTCTTCCGCATAATCGATAGCGAGATCCGTCTCCCGGTACATCTGATCGGACGCCAGGTCCGCACCAGGGACCGAAGCCAGGACCTTTTCGGCCACGGAGGCCATGCGCTCGCGGTTGGCGGCACGCTCCATCTCCGAATAATGATAGCGCTTCGTGAACTTACGGTTTTCGTGGTCATAACGGAAATAGAAGGCACCGTTTTCGCCAACGATGCCGTCGACCGGCCACATGCGGGCGATATGGTCGCACCAGCCGGCCGGTCGGCCGGTGATCGGAATGACCAGGAGACCTGTCGCTTGGAGACGGGCCAGTGCGGCATAGGCGTCCGGTGTCATGTAGCCGTTGGTGGTTATTGTGTCGTCGATATCGGCGAACACACCCTTCAGGTCGTGGGCCGTTTCATTGGGTAGTTCCTTCAATGGCCGCATGCCGTTCTCCCCATCCGATGCGGTCTCACGCCCTGAGCGTGCCGCCGGTTCGTTTCTCTACATTGGCCACGATACGCGCGGCAATTTCGTCGATTTCGGCGTCGGTCATGGTCCGCTCGAGAGGCTGCAGGACGACATTGACGGCAACGGACTTCTTGCCGTCACCCAGCTGCCCGCCGGCGAAGACATCGAACACCTGAATTTCGGTGATCAGCGTCTTCTCCGTCCCGCGGGCCGCCGCGACGATTTGATCGGCCTGCGTATCCGCATCGACGACAAAGGCAAAAGCCCGCTCGACCGTATGGAATTGAGGAAGGTCCAGATGCGCCTTGGAGGCGTCCTTCTTTGATTTCGGTTTCGGCAGGGCGTCGACAAACACCTCGAAGGCGGCGACCGGCCCTTTGGCACCGAGCCGGCGCAGGACGCCCGGATGCAATTCCCCGAAGTAGGCGAGCACGTTTTTCGGACCCAGCCGCAAGACTCCCGAACGCCCCGGATGATACCAGGCGGGAGCTTCCGGTGCCGCCTGCAGCTTATCGACGGGGGCGCCGAGGTCTTCGAGGACCGCCAAGGCATCGGCCTTCGCATCGAAGACATCGGCCGGGCGGGGCCCTTGCGACCAATGGCGCTGGCCGACGTTTCCGGAACGCACACCGGCGGCAACGATGGCCTCGTCTTCGGGATTGTCGCCGGCGTATTGCGGCCCCACCTCGAAGACCGCCGCGTCCTCGGTTCCCCGTGCCGCGTTGCGTTTGGCGGCACTGATCAGGTTCGGCAGGATCGACGGGCGCATGACGTCGAGGTCGGCGCTGATCGGATTGACCAGTTTGATCTCGTGTTGGCCGCCGCCGAACAGGAGCGCGTCGGCCGTCGCCAGGAACGAATAGGTGACGGCCTCGACCATGCCTCGTGCCGCCAGCACCCGGCGGGCCTGCGAATGGCGGCGCTGCTCGGCACCGAGCGCAACCGCTGGAAGAGCGCCGTCCGGCGTCACCGGCACCGGCTCGATTCGGTCGTATCCGTAGATTCGAACCACCTCTTCGACGAGGCAGGCCGGTCCAACGATGTCGCCGCGCCACGACGGTACCGAGACCTTGAAGGTCCCCTCGACGTTTTCGACGCCGAAACCGAGAACCATGAGGATACGATTGATCTCGTCCAGCGGAATGTCGATGCCGCCGAGAGTCCGGATCCGGGACGGGTCCAGGTCGATGGTGCGTTTCCATTCCGGTTCCGCGCCGGCAATGACCAATTCGGAGGGTTCGCCGCCACAGAGATCGAGGACCAACTGCGTCGCGATCTCCATACCGTCGACCAGGAAGGCCGGGTCGACGCCGCGCTCGAAACGGTAGCGGGCGTCCGACATCAGGTTGAGTTTGCGGCCCGTGGATGCGGTTCGCACCGCGTCGAAATAGGCGGCCTCGATGAAGACGTCGGTGGTCGTTTCCGTGCATCCCGTCTCCTCGCCGCCCATGATACCGCCTAGGGCCTCGGCCTTGGCCTCATCGGCGATGACGCACATTTCCTCGTCGATCTCGTATTCCTTGCCGTCGAGGGCCAGCAACGTCTCGCCCTTACGGCCGAGCCGCGGGCGGATGTCGCCGGTGACCTTGGCCGCGTCGAAGACGTGGAGCGGCCGCCCGTGGTCCATGGTGATGAGGTTGGTGATGTCGACGAGCGCCGAAATCGGCCTGAGGCCGATGGCCAATAGTTTGTCCTTCAGCCATTGCGGGCTCTCGCCGTTCTGCACGCCGCGCACGTATCGGCCAACGAAATACGGGCACGCGCTGAGGGTGTCTTCGTCGAAATCGAGATGCACCTTGACCGGACTTTCGAAGGTGCCGGGCACCGGTCCGTTGGCCAGCGGTTTCAGGGAGCCGATACCGGCGGCGGCTAGGTCCCGGGCGATGCCGCGCACGCCGAGGCAATCGCCGCGGTTGGGCGTAATGGCGATTTCGATAATCGGATCATCGAGGCCCATGACGGCGACGGCGGGCATGCCGGTTTTCGCATCGTCCGGAAGTTCGACGATACCCTCATGCTCGTCACTGATCCCCATCTCGCGTTCCGACAGCAACATGCCGTTCGACAGCACGCCGCGGATCTCCGTCGGCTTGAGGGTCAGGTCGGTGCCCGGAATGTAGGACCCCGACGGCGCGAACACGCCCTTCATGCCGGTCCGGGCATTGGGCGCGCCGCAGACCAGTTCCACCGTCTCCGTGCCGTTGTCGACCGCGCACACGCGGAGCCGGTCGGCGTTCGGATGCTGCTTGGCCTCGATCACGTGTCCGACGACGAAGGTCTCGAGCCCTTTCGCCCGGTCGGTGACCTTCTCGACTTCGAGGCCGACCATGGTCAGCTTGTCGACGATCTCGTCGAGGGCGGCTTGCGTTTCCAGGTGTTCCTTGAGCCAGCTGAGCGTGAACTTCATCGGTTGAGCCCTCCGGTGACGGACGGCACGTCCAAGGCGTTGAACCCGTAGTGCCTAAGCCAGCGCAGGTCCGACTCATAGAACGTGCGGAGATCGGGAATACCGTACTTGAGCATGGCCAGGCGCTCGACCCCCATGCCGAAGGCGAAGCCCTGATAGCGGTTCGAGTCGATCCCGCAGTTGTCCAGGACCTTCGGATTAACCATGCCGCAGCCGAGTATTTCCAGCCAGTCGTCGCCGTGCCCGATGCGGAACTGGCCACCCTCGCGGGTGCAGCCGATGTCGACCTCGGCCGACGGTTCGGTGAACGGGAAGTAGCTCGGCCGGAAACGCACCGGCAGGTCGTCGACACCGAAAAAGGCCCGGCAGAACTCGATCAGGCATCCCTTCAGATGACCCATATGGGTCGACTCGTCGACCCAAAGGCCCTCGACCTGATGAAACATGGGTGAATGGGTGGCGTCGTAGTCGCAACGATAAGTGCGCCCCGGCGCGATGATACGGAACGGTGGTTCCGAGTCGGTCATCGTGCGGATTTGCACGGGGCTGGTGTGGGTGCGCAGCACGCGGCGCTCCGCATGGTCGCCGGCGAAATAGAAGGTGTCATGCTCCTGGCGAGCCGGGTGGTCGGACGGGATGTTCAGCGCCGTGAAGTTGTGCCAGTCGTCCTCGATATCCGGTCCCTCGGCGACGGCCATCCCCATGGTGCCGAGAATGGCGACGACCTCGTCCATGGTCTGGCTGATCGGGTGGACCCGCCCATCGGTCTCGGGCCGCGCGGGCAAGGTGATGTCGACCCGCTCGTCCGCCAGCTTGGCCTCAAGCTCAGCATCCGCCAGCGCTCCCTTGCGGGCTTCGATGGCGTCGGCGACCTCGCCCTTCAGCGTGTTCAACGCCTGGCCCATGGCCTTGCGCTCTTCGGCGTCGAGGCCGCCCAAGCCCTTCATCATCGCCGTGATGCGGCCCTTCTTGCCGAGCGCCGCGACGCGGGCGTCCTCGAGGGCGGCCAGGTCGGCGGCGTTGCCGACGGCATCCATCAATTCCGATCGCAGGTCTTCCAGGTTATCCATTGTTCCGACACACTCTTCATGTAAACGACGAACGGGAGCCTTCCGGCTTGGCCGGCTCCCGTCCCTAATCGGATTTCCTAAGCTTGAAAGGCTTAAGACTTGGCGAGAGCGGCCTGGGCCTGTTCCACCAATGCCTTAAACGCGTCCGGTTCGCGCACGGCGAGGTCGGACAGGATCTTGCGGTCGAGCTCGATGCCGGCCTTGCTCAGTCCGTTCATGAACTGTGAATAGTTGAGGCCGTGCAGGCGTGCACCGGCGTTGATGCGCTGGATCCACAGGCTGCGGAAGGCGCGTTTGCGGGTGCGGCGGTCGCGGTAGGCGTACTGTCCCGCCTTCTCGACACGCTCGATGGCGGCGCGGAAGGTGTTCTTCGAACGGCCTTGGTAGCCGCTCGCCTTCTTGATGACTTTTTTGTGCCGGGCGTGGGTGGTGACGCCCCGTTTTACTCGTGCCATGGGTCCGGTTCCCTTATGTCGATCTGATGTGCCGTGGGCCGTCAGGCGTAGGGCATGTAGGACTTGACGATACGCGCGTCCTGATCCGACAGGATCACCGTGCCGCGCGCCTTGCGCTTCATTTTCTGGGTGCGCTTGCGCAGGTTGTGGCGTTTGAAGGCGACACCGCCGCGCACCTTACCGGAAGCCGTCAGGCGGAACCGTTTCTTGGCGCTGGATTTGGTCTTCAGCTTGGGCATTTCGTTTTCCTTCTCCAATTGGCCCCGACCGAAGCCGGGACCGAGGTCAACAGCTGAGCGGCTGGGCATGCCCTGCCGGACCGCTCGGAAGCGCGGGTTATAGCGCCGGGCGGAGGGGATGGCAAGAGGGGAGGGCGTTGGGATGTGGAACAAGGCCGACGTTTAATGAAACAAATGTGAAATCGCTGCGAGCCCCCAAAAAAATGACCCAGATCAAAGACCCGTCAGGGGGTGTTGGATAGGATGCCGCCGTTCGGGGTTACCAATCCATCACGAATAGGTCGGCTCAATTCGTTTGAGCCAATGGGGGAGATTGATGTTTCAGATCCGCATACACGGGCGGGGCGGTCAGGGTGTGGTCACGGCCGCAGAGATGCTGTCCATCGCCGCTTTCCGCGAAGGCAAGCACGCCCAGGCTTTCCCGAGTTTCGGCTCGGAACGCATGGGGGCACCGGTCATCTCGTTCTGCCGCATGGACGACGAGGAGATCCGCCTTCGCGAGCCGATCCAGGAGCCGGACGCCCTGATCATCCAGGACGTGACCTTGTTGCATTCGGTCGATGTTTTCGGCGGCCTCAAAAAGGACGGCTATATCCTGATCAATTCGACGAAGAGCTTCACCGAGCTTGGCATCGAGGGTTTCGTCGCGGATTTCCCGGCCCATCAGGTGCGTGACGTCAGCGCCACGGAACTGGCGGTCAAACACGTCAAGCGGCCGGTCCCCAATGCCGCCCTGCTCGGTGGATTTGCGGCCATCACCGGGCAGTTGCAAATGGAATCGGTCGAGGCGGCGATCCTGGAAAAGTTCCCCGGAGACATCGGCGAGGCGAATATCGCCGCCGCCCGCGAAGCCTACGAGCTCGCAAAGGCCGCTTGAACAAAACTCAGTTACCGCAAGCCGCAGGGCGAAGCGGCGGAGAGGAAACAAGAGAGATGCTGAAACAAACGGAAGGATCGGTTGCCGTTGCCGAGGCCGTCGGCCTGTGCCGGCCGGAGGTCGTCTGCGCCTATCCGATCACACCGCAAACCCACATCGTCGAAGGGGTCGGCGCCCTGGTCAAAGCGGGCAAGCTGGAGAACTGTGAATTCATCAACGTCGAGAGCGAGTTCGCCGCCCTCAGCGTCGCCATCGGCGCCTCGGCGGCCGGTGCCCGGGCCTATACGGCGACGGCTTCACAGGGACTGCTTTATATGGCGGAAGCGGTCTACAACGCCGCGGGTCTCGGACTACCCATCGTCATGACCATAGGCAACCGGGCCATCGGCGCGCCGATCAACATCTGGAACGACCACACCGACAGCATGTCCATGCGCGACGCCGGCTGGATCCAGTTGTTCGCCGAGACCAACCAGGAGGCGGTTGACCTGCACATCCAGGCGTTCCGCTTGGCCGAGGCCTTGAGCCTGCCGGTCATGGTCTGCATGGACGGCTTCATCCTGACCCATGCCTATGAGCGCATCGATATCCCGGAGCAGGCCCAGGTCGACGAATTCCTGCCGCCCTTCGACCCCGTACAGGTGCTCGACCCCGCCGAACCCTACTCCATCGGTGCCATGGTCGGTCCCGAAGCGTTCTCCGAAATGCGCTATCTGGCCCACCACAAACAACAGGAAGCCCTGACTGCCATACCGGAGGTCCAGAAGGAATTCGCGGATGTTTTTGGCCGCTCGACCGGCGGCCTCGTCAATCCGTACAGGATCGACGATGCGGAGACCGTCGTCGTCGCCCTCGGATCGGTCAATGGGACCGTCAAGGAAGTGGTCGACGCCATGCGCGCGGCCGGATCGTCCATCGGATCGGTCGGCATCACGTCGTTCCGCCCGTTCCCCCTGGAAGCGTTGCGCGATGTGCTGGGCTCGGCGAAACGGATCGTCTGCCTGGAGAAAAGCCTGGCACCGGGTCTGGGCGGTGTCGTCGCCTCCAACACCCGCATGTCACTGCGCGGCCAAACGCTGCCGGTCTACACGGTGATCGCCGGTCTCGGCGGGAGGCCGATCACGCGGAAATCTCTGATCGACATCCTCAGCCGTGCGCTGAACGATGAACTCGATGACATCACCTTCCTCGACCTCAACTGGAAGGCGGTCAACGAACAGCTCACCAAAGCCAAGGAAACGCGCCATTCCGGACCCATCGCCGAGAACATCCTGCGGGCGCTCAATCCGGGCATGGTGGCTCAATAAGGGGAATGGAAAGATGAGCGAACAACCGGCAATCCAGAAGGTCAAATTCTACCAGACCGGCACCCACACGGTCGGCAACCGCCTGATGGATGCGGACGACCGCAGCGTCCAGGCTTCCATGGACCGTTCGAACGCCATCACGTCCGGACACCGGGCCTGCCAGGGCTGCGGCGAGGCGCTGGGCGCACGCTACGCACTGGACGCGGCCATGATGGCAGCCGGCGGCAAACTGGTCGCCGTCAACGCCACCGGCTGCCTGGAGGTCTTCACCACACCTTACCCTGAGACCTCCTGGCAGATCCCCTGGCTGCATTCGCTGTTCGGCAATGCGCCGGCGGTGGCGACCGGCGTCGCCGCGGCTTATCGGGTCAAGAACAAGGGTATCAAGGTCGTCGCCCAGGGCGGCGACGGCGGGACCACGGACATCGGCTTCGGCTGCCTGTCGGGCATGTGGGAGCGCAACGATGACGTGCTCTATATCTGCTACGACAATGAAGCCTACATGAACACCGGCGTGCAGCGGTCGTCGGCCACACCACCGACGGCGAGAACGGCGACCACACCGGCCGTCGGCGACGCGCCCGGCAACATCTTCGGGACCGGTAAGTTCCTGCCGCAGATCGCCATGGCCCACAACATCCCCTACGTCGCGACCGCGTCGGTCGCCAAGCTCCACGACCTGGAGGCCAAGATCGAAAAGGCCATGAGCATCGAGGGCTCTCGCTACATCCATATCATGGTGCCCTGCCCTTTGGGCTGGGGGTCGGCGGCGGAAGCGACCATCAAGGTCGCGCGTATGGCCATCGAATCGGGTATCTTCCCCCTGTTCGAGGCCGAGAACGGCGTGGTTACGGATTCCTACAAGATTCGCCGCCGGGTTCCGGTGACCGAATACCTCAAACTCCAGAAACGTTTCGCCCACCTGTTCAAGGGCGGCGATCAGGAACGAATCGATAGCCTGCAGCGAATGGCGGACCACAACATTAAACGCTACAACCTGATGTTTGAGGGAGTGGATCAATGAAACAGCTTCCCTTCGCCATCACCCTTGACCCGGGCACCAGCCTAGCCAACGAGACCGGCTCGTGGCGCACCCTGAAGCCGGTCTATCTCGACCGTCTGCCGCCGTGCAACAACGCCTGCCCGGCCGGGGAGAATATCCAACGCTGGCTGTTTCACGCCGAGGAAGGCAATTATCACGCCGCTTGGCAGAAACTGATGGAGGACAACCCGCTGCCCGGGGTCATGGGCCGGGTCTGCTACCATCCCTGCCAAACGGCGTGCAACCGGGCCGCCCTCGACGAGGCGGTCGACATCCATGCCATCGAACGGTTCCTCGGGCGCAAAGCCTGGGAAGAAAAGTGGATGCCCGAATTCGAGGCTGAGCCCACCGGCAAAAAGGTGCTCGTCGTCGGCGCCGGACCGAGCGGTTTGTCGGCGGCCTACCAACTGACACGCATGGGGCACACGGTAACCATTCGCGAGGCCGGCCCCATGGCCGGCGGCATGATGCGCTTCGGCATTCCGAAATACCGCCTGCCGCGCGACGTCCTCGACTACGAGATCCAACGCATCGTCGACATGGGTGTAGCGCTCGAGCTGAACACCAAGGTCGAGGACATCGATGCGGCGTTCGTAAAGGAGGGCTTTGACGCGATTTTCGTCGCCGTCGGCGCGCACCTCGGCAAGCGGGTCGAGATTCCGGCCAACGCCGCAGGCAAGATCCTCGACGCCGCCACCATGTTGCGGCAAATGGAAACCGAAGCGGAACCGCCGCAACTGGGCCGCCGGGTCATCGTATACGGCGGCGGCAACACGGCCATGGACGCTGCGCGCACGGCCAAGCGGCTGGGTGCCGACGAGGCCATGATCGTCTACCGGCGGTCGCGAAAGGAGATGCCGGCTCATGAATTCGAAGCCGACGAAGCCGAAGTCGAAGGGGTGATGATCCACTGGCTGAGGACCATCAAGCAGATCGACGAAACCACGTTCACGGTCGAGAAGATGGCCATCAACGAGGACGGCCGCCCCGAACCGACCGGTGAATTCGAAACCCTAGAGGCTGACACGCTAGTCTTGGCATTGGGTCAGGACGTCGACACCTCGTTTCTCGAACACGTACCGGGCGTCGACACGGAGCGCGACGGGACGGTCATTGTCGACGAGCGGATGATGACCGGGCGCGACGGCCTGTTCGCCGGCGGCGACATGGTGCTTTCCGAACGCACCGTCACCGTCGCCGTCGGCCATGGCAAGAAGGCGGCGCGCAACATCGACGCCTGGCTGCGCGGCGAAACCTACGTGAAGCCGCCGAGGCCGGAAGTTGCCGAGTACGATATGCTCAACCCTTGGTACTACGACGATGCACCGCAGACACAGCAGATGCAACTTGAGCTGGTCCGCCGGCAGACCGGCTTCGAAGAGGTGATCAAGGGCCTGACCGAGGAGAATGCGCTGTTCGAGGCGCGGCGCTGCCTCAGCTGCGGCAACTGCTTTGAATGCGACAACTGCTACGGCATCTGCCCCGACAATGCGATCACCAAACTCGGTCCGGGCAAACGGTTCGAGTTCAAATACGACTACTGCAAGGGTTGCGGCATGTGTGCCGCCGAATGCCCCTGCGGCGCCATCAAGATGATCCCGGAGGATATCTAAGGCAGGGCCCGGGGCCGTTCACCGGCCTGTTGGTGCCGGCGATGACCGCGGAAAATCGATAACCGTTTTCTAAGCGATCTTCTTCAGGTCGAGTTCGATGATGCCTTCCGCACCGGCTTTTTTCAGGCGCGGAATCAGATCCCTCACTTCGCGATGGTCGACGACCGTCTCGACGGCAAACCAACCCTCATCGCTCAGCCGGTTGACGGTCGGCGCGTGCAGGCTCGGCAACAGGACGACGACCGCATCCAAATCGGCCTCGGCGACGTTGAGCTTGAGCAGGCCTTTTTGCCGGGCCGTCAGCGCAGCGTTCAGGAGCACGGCAATCTGGTCGATCTTCTGGCGTTTCCATGGGTCGGCGAGGGCCGCCTTGGAAGCGATAAACACGGTGTGGGTCTTCAGGAGATCGCAGACGATACGGAGCCCGTGGGCGCGGATGGTCGAGCCGGTTTCGGTGATCTCGACCGCGGCATCGGCCAGGCCCTCGACCACCTTTGCTTCCGTCGCACCCCAGGAAAACTCGACGTTCGCGTTGATGCCCCGTTCCTCCAGATACCGTTTGGTAAAACCTGTCAACTCGGTGGCGATGGTCTTGCCGTCCAGGTCTTCGACGGATTGGATCGGCGAATCGCGGTCGACGACGAGAACCCAGCGGGCGTATTGGTCGGAGGCCTTGGAGTAAACCAGGTCGGAGATCACCTCGACGTCGTCTTCCGTCTTCGTCTCCATGACCCAATCGATGCCGCAGAGACCGGCGTCGAGCGTGCCGCTGGCAACATAGGGACCCACTTCCTGGGAGCGCACCAGGGCGCACTCGATTTCGTCGTGATCGATTCGCGGAAAGTAGTTGCGGGACCTGGGCGTGATCGTCCAACCCGCATGGTCGAACAACTCGATGGTCGCACCTTCGAGGCTGCCTTTCGGAATTCCCAACTTCAACACTGACATCACCAATCCCTTTCGCGGCGACGATGTAAAACGGCGCGGTTTTCCGCGCCGTCAGACCGCTGACAAACCCCATCATTTTTTGGTGGGGTTTGTTGTTTAGGGCTTTTGAGCGATGTGTTGGGCGATTTGCCGGAATATCGGGAAGTCCGGTTTAATGCCGCTCCTGGGCGTGGAAACGT
>Ga0209364_1000043_pt1 | contig 25682 bp, 28 predicted proteins | sample WorMetHERISLAND2_3_FD_187387 | JGI IMG/M metagenome (GOLD analysis project Ga0209364, IMG submission 187387) | Marine gutless worms symbiont microbial communities from Max Planck institute for Marine Microbiology, Germany - Olavius albidus HERON... | ecosystem: Host-associated > Annelida >... | reverse complement strand
ACGCCACACCGTGGTGGCATCCGGAACTGCGTCTCGATGCCCAAACCGAGAAAACGGGCAAACGAGAGCCGATCGCGAATCCGGTACTCTACCTGCTCGTCGGCCAGGTTGTAGAGGGTCTGTAAGACCAGCATTTTGAACATCAACACCACCTCGAACGGCTTACACCCCGCGTTGGATAAGCAATTTTGCAAGGTGCCCTATAGTTCTGATATCATTTGCTGCTACGGGTTTAAGCTACGAGCGACCTAAGTAAATCGGATCTTTCCGAAAATAGACTTACTACTTGGTGAATTGTCTGGTAACAATGAGGCGTATCCATTATAGTAGAGGTATATCCAATTGTAGTATTCCTTGTTGTGTTCGGAATGGTAGCAGTGCTGATTTCAACCGCCGATAGGAATGATAGCTATTTCGCACGTGGCCTATGAAATATTTTAATGGCGATTCCTATTCAGATGATGGCGGCACAAAACTATGGTTTGTTCGTATCTTTTGTGTGATCTTGCTTAATACTGTTACTGCAATCCCTCTATTTTTCTTGTTCAAACATGAACCACAATTGATTTCTTACCTCTTGGCCTCGATCTCGGCATTGGCGGTTGCTGCCCCTTTCATGGTTTCCTCAGCCCTCAATATGGTGCACAATGGACAGTGCCTTGATATACTACTCTGTATATCATTTTTTCATTGAAGAGTTGTGCATAAGTAGGTGAAAAATCCGCATAATAGTCGGTATGCTCGACTACGCCCTGTCACCTGACCAGCCCATCGACCTGTGTCAGGCATACCGCCGCACCCGAGACAAATGCAAGGCCGACCGCATCAAGGCTGTGGTGTTGCTGGCGACCGGCTGGACAGCCGAGGCGGTGGCGGAAGTTTTGCTGGTCGATCCCAACACGGTGCACGCGCACTTCAAGCGTTATGGTAAACGTGCTCTTGAGGGCTTGAGGCGTGTTGGCGCCGGTGTCGGTGGCAGCGTTGGCTTGCGCAAGGCCAAGCACCTGGTGGAATTGGACGCCCACTTTTAAGCGAACCTGTACCTCTCGGCCAAAGTGGTCGCTACTGGGTGAAGGAAACCTTGTAAAGAAACCTTTGGGGTGTCTTACACGGAGAATGGCATAACCGCAGTGCTGCGCCGGTTGGGTTATGTGTACAAGAAGCACCGGCTTGGTGCCTGGCAAGGCCGACCGAGAAGCGCAAACGCAATTCCTCGAAACGTACGACCATATCCGCAATCTCCAGGGTCAGGATGATTCCATCTATTTTACGGTTGGAGCCCGTGGTTCGCTGCGACGACACCATCAACGCTGACTCGACCACCGCGTTGTTCGAGCAACTCGTAGCGTTCCACCCTATGGCCGTGTGCATTTATGTCATTTGTGACAACGCACCTTACTACCATTCCAAAGCACTTCAAGACTACCTGAAAGCCTCTCGCATTCAGCTCATTTCCCTCCCGCCGTATGCGCCGAATCTGAATTTGATCGAGCGATTATGGAGATTTCTTAAGAAGAGGGTCCTCTACAATCGGTATTATGAAACGTTTGTCGAATTTCGAACAGCGCGTGAAACATTTTTCAAGAACCCGCGCAAATACCAAGCGGAGTTTCGTTCATTGCTGACCGCAAATTTGAAATCATCGGGTGAATAAAAAGCCAAAATATTACTATTAGCTTAGTATATCTGATTGGCGAGTTTCTGTTTCCATAAGGGTCTAGATAGCTTTAGAGAGGACTTCCGCTCATCTGAATTCATATTCTTTGAGGTGTAGATGAAACGTATGCCTGGAAACGCCCTTGAATTTTGCAAGCCTCCGTTTAGCATATGATCGGAATGATTCAATGCCGTTGATATGGCAATTACCTCGCGCAAATTCGTTACGGATGGACGCGGAAATGCTTCTGATAACCCATATCCACCAGCCCATTGTAACCCCTCCAGCCATCCGAGTGGATGAGAATGCTTTCGAGGGCTACCTGGTCCGAATCGCGGCCTGTAGCGGCTTCTTGTTGGAGACATCATCCGGGACGATCTCCGTGTAGACCTTATCCCTGCCGTTCCAGGATTCCGAAAACGATGTTTTACCCCTGCGGCTCCACGCCCCTTTTTTCCCCGAACACGGCGGGCACCAAAAGAGGATTCATCCACTTCTAACCTCGCCGGAAAAAGGCGATGAGGCGTCACAAAGCTGGGCGATTCTAGGTTGTAACTTGAAGAACCGTTGATTGATCGTCGGGCGGCTTACATCACTCAGCGCGGCGAGTTTCGAGGCCGGTAGATCTTGCGTAAAATAGCGCATGATCAGTCTGAATTTGGCTTCCGAAAGGCGTGAACGCCTGAAATAGTTTTTCCTTGCATAACATAACCTTAGCATACATCTGAAGATGCTTAAAGTTATCTAGACCCTTATTTGATAGTAGGAAGGATTGTCTTAGTGCTTATATATTCAAAAATTGATCGTTCACGTCCGTTTGGCAAAAAAGCACCAATAAGATACTCTAACCCACAGTGAAACCACTATGTGATTTTGTATGGATTGAGCTGGATTGTTGTCGCGTCGAACAGGTTCGGTATCTCTCACAAAAGGCGTGCCTGTTTGCTGCTGGACAGATACGCCAAAACCTCCAGTACTAACCTAGTCTGGGTAGCTGACGGCCATTCCCCGTCTTCGGCAGTATGAAAGAACACACCCGTACCGAACGCATCGGGACCGCGCTCCAACGTGAGCTCGCCCAGGTCCTGCGAGAAGAGGTGAAGGACCCGCGTTTAAAACTCATCACCTTGCAGGAGGTGCGGGTAAGCCGCGATCTAGCCTATGCCAAGGTCTACTTTACCTGCTTTCCCGGCGACGAAGGCGGTAGCGAGCAGGAGCGTCTGCTCAACGGCAGGCTCGCGGGGTTTTTACGCCGAGCGTTGGCCCGGCGTGCCCGGCTGCGAACCATACCCCAGCTGCGTTTCATCTACGACGAGTCGATTGCTCAGGGCGAGCACCTCGCGCACCTGATCGAAGCGGCGGTGGCGACGGTGCCGCCGGGCTGGAGCGGCCGTGAGCGTGGCAGGCTATCGGGTAGTGGTTAATCAAGTGTTACGATTGTGCGACCTGATGATTCTAGTATACTACTTCACCTTATTTTACGTTATCAGCGAGACGAGAAGCGGCCAGATACGAGGTGTGCGAGCGCAGGAATAGCGACCCCTCCTTCAAGCTCGCGCAACAACGCAGAGGGCCGCTTCTCGTCTCGCCCAAGGGAGTCCCCCAAACGCACCAAGGCGACGTTACAGCGCTTTGCCAAGAGAGTGGCCATTCCCTGTGCGCTGTGCCTTGGCGCGTTTGGGAGCACTCTAAGAATGCAAAATAAGGAGAAATAGGGTACTGGGGCGGTTGACATCGTCGCCGTGTCAACCGCCAATCGGACGAAATTCACAGACCAATGAAGAGATTTTCGGAGTAACGAATCCGGCATGGGACAGCGACGTCGGCACGGGCGTAATGTCAGCGGTATCCTGCTGCTCGATAAGCCGCGGGGCATCACCTCCAATGAGGCCCTGCAGCGGGTCAAGCGGCTCTTCAAGGCCGCCAAGGCAGGTCACACTGGGAGTCTGGATCCCCTGGCGACCGGTCTGCTTCCGGTGTGTCTGGGAGGGGCCACCAAGTTTTCCGGCTTCCTGCTAGATGCGGACAAGCACTACCGGGTCCGGGTGCGGCTGGGGATCACGACGACCACGGCGGATGCCGAGGGCGAGGTCGTCGCGGAGACGCCTGCCGACGGCGTAGGCGAGCAGACACTGCGGACGGCGCTGGCCCGGTTCCGCGGCCCTGTCGAACAGCTGCCGCCCATGTACTCCGCGGTCAAGCATCAGGGAGAACGGCTCTACAAGCTGGCACGTCGAGGTATTGAGGTGGAGCGTACCCCGCGGACGGTGACTATTCACCGGATCGAGCTGGGTCGTTTCGAGTCGCCGGAATTCGAGATCGATGTCCACTGCTCCAAGGGGTCCTATGTCCGTACCTTGGCGGCGGACCTGGGAGAGGCGCTCGGGTGCGGCGGCCATGTGACAGCCCTCCGTCGCACGGGCGTCGGACCCTACCTGGAGTCCGGGGTCCACTTCGTCACCCTGGACGAGGTCGAACGGCAGGCCCTGGCGGAAGGTCGGGATGCCCTGGATGCCCTACTGTTGCCCCTGGAGAGCGCCCTCCATCATTGGCCGTCGGTAAGCCTCTCGGAAGACGCCGCCTTCTACCTACGCCAAGGGCAGGCGGTGCTCGTACCCCAGGCACCGACCCAGGGGCTGGTCAGGCTTTACGATCCGTCGCGGAAATTCATCGGCGCCGGCTGCATCCTGGATGACGGCAAGGTGCAGCCAAAGCGGCTCTTGTAAGTCTGCAAAAAACGAAAATAGACGCAAATTAAAATTGGTTCGATTAGCGTTCATTTGCGGATGAAAATATGGGGTCTAGATAACTTTAGAGAGGATTTTCACTCAGCAGAGAGAGTATTTTATCATAGAGATTTTCCTCTCGATGATTAAATTTGAATCCACATTTTTGAGGTGGGAGATGAAACGCATGTCTGGGAACACCCTTGAATTTTGCAAGCCTCCGTTTAGCCTATGACCGGAATGATTCAATGCCGTTGATAGGGCAATTGCCTCGCGCAAATTTCGTTACGGGTGGACGCGGAGATGCTTCTGATAACCCATATCCACCAGTCCATTGTAGCCCCTCCAGTCTCATCCGAGTGGATGATACTCGAGGGCCACCTAGCACGGCCTGTAGCGGCTTCTTGGAGGCATCTGGGACGATCTCCGTGTAGACCTTTCCCTGCCGTTCCAGGATTCCGAAGACGATCGTTCTACCCCCGGCTTCACGCCCCTTTTTTCCTCGAACACGGCGGACACCAAAAGAGGATTCATCCACTTCAACCTCGCCGGAAAAAGGCGATGAGGCGTCCCAAAGCTGGGCGATTCTAGGTCGTAGCTTGAAGAACCGTTGATTGATCGTCGGGCGGCTTACATTACTCAGCGCGGCGATTTTCAAGGCCGGTAGATCATGCGTAAAATAGCGCATGATCAGTCTGAATTTGGCTTCCGAAAGGCGGGAACCTCTGAGATGCCTACTTTTCCTTGCATAACATAACCTTAGCATGCAGTTGCAGATGCTAAAGTAATCTAGACCCATAACAATTATCACTGCTGTCCGGTGAAATTATCAAATAAGTTCAGAGCGACGAGGATGTAAACCGAGATAGCGATCCAAATCTGGCTTTTGACCGCGTTTTCGGAGGTCCCGAAGAACCACTCGATACGTAGGCGTTGCTTGATCCACTTGAAGAACAATTCAACTTGCCGGCGGTATCGGTAGAGATTCGCCATCGTCTGTGCTGGAATGGCGAAGTTGTTGGTCAAGAAGTTGAATGTCTTGCTGGTCTGAACATCGTGGTAGCGGATACGGCGTAATGGCAGGGGGTAGTCACGCACGGACTTAATTCCGCTCAGCGCAATGGTCCGATCGCATCGAACACCACCGGATTCGTCCCCGGGATGAGAGTAGCGACGCCTGTATTTGGTAGTGGACTTGGCGCGGATGACGAAGAAACGCCCTGTTCTGTGCAACGTGAACAGGCGCGCGGATGTTGTGTAGCTTGCCGTCGGAGATGTGGATAAAGGTTGGGATGTTGCCTTGAAGATCGAGCGGGGTCTGGAGCTTGACAGCAGATTCGGTTGAGCGAAACAGTGCCCACGGAAAGGCGGATAGTGCAGGCCGATGGTAGAGGCATCGAGCGCATAAACCGCGTTGTCAAGATCACGCCCCAAGTCCTCTTCGGCATACAGGAAGCGAGGGGTGCGAATCAATGCCTGAGCGAGATCCGCCTAGATACGCCAATCTCGGCGTTCTTTCGCGTCGGCCACGGCGCTTCTGGAAACGTTGCCTCGGATACCCCTGTGGTACAACTTGTCCTTCTGGGCGCGCAGGCAAATTTCAATATCGCGTAGGCTCTCGCGATGGGCTAACTGCGCGAAGGTCATGCGCAGGTTGGTCGAGACAGGAAGAAACAGGAAAATATCTTCTTGTAACGGTTGCCGTCGTACCGCGCAACGCCTCGACGAAACGCATGCATCGGTAAAGAGTCAATGACCTGAGAAAAAACGAGCTTGCCGATGTGCATAACCGGGTCCCCAACATCCCCAGAAGGGGGTGTTTTGAAGATGCGCGAGGTGATTCAAATCGGTGACACTCTTTTTGTCGGACAGCAGTGATCCGACTCATTTTTTCCGGCCCGATCCCCTGAGCTCATTGTCGGGGGGTTACTGTCGCAAATGCGATGGGAGGCGATTATGGGAGGCGATTACCGCCAATCGCCGTGGAGCCTTGTTCAAAGTTTCCATACAGGAGACGCTTCTATGCCAATGAGCGCAGCAGAGAAACAAGAGGTCATCGCCGAATACCGGCGTGGGGAGGGCGATACCGGCTCGCCGGAGGTACAGGTCGCCTTGTTGACCGCCCGCATAAAACAGCTCACCGGGCACTTTGCCGAGCACAAGCACGACCACCACTCCCGCCGGGGCCTGGTGCGCATGGTCAACGCCCGCCGCAAGCTGCTCGACTACCTCAAGAACAGAGACCAGGATCGCTACCGTACCCTGATCTCCCGTCTCGGCCTGCGTCGCTGAGGGTCGTTCAAGTCCGGGTAGTGGTTGAATTAAAAGTGGCATGGTTGTGCGACCTGATGATTCGGCCCCCCATTGTTTTGCCACTCCCGGCACCGGCAGATTCCGGCAATCCCTGCCGGAATGACAGGACAGGGGTTAGCTAGCAGACCTAACCACTTTGAATTTAACCACTACCCGAGTCTGGAAACCCCGCAATTACTGCATCACGTCGAGCCTTATCGAAATCGCCGAGCGAAGTCAAGCTTACCGGCGGACCGCCAAGGCTCTGAGGAACAGCCAGTGACACCCATAAAAAAGACTTTTCAATTCGGCGACCAGACAGTAACCCTGGAAACCGGTGAGATCGCCCGCCAAGCCGATGGCGCCGTACTCGTCACCATGGACGACACGGTGGTCCTCGTTACCGTCGTGGTGGACAAGCGCCCCGGCGCCGAGCGCGATTTCTTTCCCATAACCGTGGACTATCAGGAGAAGACCTACGCCGCCGGTCGCATTCCGGGGGGCTTCTTCCGCCGCGAGGGCCGACCGAGCGAGACCGAGATTCTAACTGCCCGGCTCATGGACCGCCCGCTCCGGCCCCTCTTCCCGAAGGGCTATAACCAGGAAATCCAGATCGTCGCCACCGTCAAATCCCTCAACCCCGCGGTCAATCCGGAGGTCCCGGCCATGCTCGGCGCCTCGGCGGCGTTGGCGGTGTCCGGCGCGCCCTTCAAGGGTCCCATCGGGGCCGCCCGGATCGGCTACAAGGACGGCACCTATCTGCTCAATCCGCCTGTTACCGGTCTCGGACCGGATACCGACCTGGACCTGGTGGTAGCTGGCACCGAGCACGCCGTCCTGATGGTCGAATCCGAGGCCAAGGGGCTTTCCGAAGAGGTCATGCTGGGGGCGGCACTCTACGGTCACGAGCAGATGCAGGTGGCGATCACTGCCATCAAGGAGCTGGCGGCCGAGGTCGATAAGCCCCCCTTACCCTGGACGCCGGTGCCGGAAGACACCGAACTCACGGCAGGGGTGGAGTCCACCTGTGGTGCCGGTCTGGGCGACGCCTACCGCATCGCGGACAAGCTGGAGCGCTATGACGCCCTGGACCGGGTCCGCGACGGGGCGGTGGAGGTACTCACCGCCGGTGAGGAGCCCAAGTGGTCGGAGCAGACGGTCAGGGGCGCCGTCGAGAAGCTCGAAAAGCGGATCGTGCGTGGCCGCATCTTCGCCGGGGAGCCGCGCATCGATGGTCGTGATCACCGCACCGTGCGCCCGATCGCCATCCGTACCGGCCTGTTGCCGCGCACGCACGGCTCGGCCCTGTTTACCCGCGGCGAGACCCAGGCCCTGGTGGTCACCACTCTGGGGACCGAGCGCGACTCCCAGATCATCGATGCCCTGGAAGGCGAGCGGCGCGAGCCCTTCATGCTCCACTACAACTTTCCGCCCTTCTGCGTCGGCGAGACCGGTCGGGTCGGGAGCCCCAAGCGGCGCGAGGTCGGCCACGGTCGCCTGGCCAAGCGCGGGGTATTGGCGGTCATGCCGAGTCCCGAGACCTTCCCCTATTCGGTGCGCGTGGTCTCCGAGATCACCGAATCCAACGGCTCCAGCTCCATGGCGAGCGTCTGCGGGACTAGCCTGTCCCTGATGGATGCGGGGGTACCCGTCAAGGACGCGGTGGCCGGCGTGGCCATGGGACTCATCAAGGAAGGCGATGATTTCGCCGTGCTCACCGACATCATGGGTGACGAGGACCACCTCGGCGACATGGATTTTAAGGTCGCGGGCACCGCCGAGGGGATCAACGCCCTGCAGATGGATATCAAGATCGAGGGCATCACCAGGGAGATCATGGAGACCGCGCTAGCGCAGGCAAAGGAAGGTCGGATCCATATCCTGGGGGAAATGAACAAGGTCATCGATGTGCACCGCGCCGAGATGTCCGAGCATGCCCCCCGCATCATTGAGTTCAAAATCCACCCGGAAAAGATACGTGAAGTCATCGGCAAGGGCGGCGCCACCATTCGTTCCCTTACCGAGGAGACCGGGGCCACCATCGATATCTCCGACGACGGCCTGGTCAAGATATTCTCCGTGGACAGGGATGCCGGCGCGGAGGCCAGGAAGCGTATCGAGCTGATTACGGCCGATGTGGAGGTAGGCCGGATCTACGAAGGCAAGGTCGCCCGTATCATGGACTTCGGCGCCTTCGTCACCATCCTGCCCGGCCGCGACGGCTTGGTGCACATCTCTCAGATCAGCGACGAGCGGGTGGAAAAGGTCAGCGACAAGCTGAAAGAAGGCGACATCGTGCGGGTCAAGGTTCTGGAAGTGGACAAACAGGGCCGGGTGCGTCTGAGTATGAAGGCGGTGAATCGGGACTGATCCGGGGCACTGTGGAGCTATACTCGTCGGCAGAGAAACTACGGTCACGCGAATCACACGAATCCGACAGTTGAGCCGTCATTCCAGCAGGGAGTGCCGGAATCCAGCCACAGGGATGTGAAGATTCTCACAACTTTCAAGGCCTTCCGGTTCCGGCAATCCCTGTCGAACCGGTGGCATCGACTTAATTTAATCGCACTGATGTCAATACCACCCAGCTCAAAGCGCCCCATCTCATAGTCCGTCGGGTCGCGCATTGGACCGATATCTCCGCAGGCCCTGTTTCGCCTCGTCGTCGAGCTCCGACAGGTTGGCACGGCGGCACAGGCGCTCGAACTCGGCGTCTCTGGCCTCTTTGTTGAGGGCCCTGACGGCGCCGAGCAGGTCGGCCTCCCGCCCCGCTTCGGGAATGTCGGCGAGCAGGGTCGGATCGGTGAGCCGGCTCAGGTAGGGCCGGTAATGCTCATCTAGGGTGTCTTCCGCGCGGTGGACGAGCTGGGCCGTGGTTATCCCGGGGTCGGCGACGATCCGCTCTAGGAGCTCGGACACTAGCCGGAGGCCGGGCTTGTCGAGGGTCTTCCAGTCGTCGTCCAGCTCGGATATCCGCGCAGCCAGCCGCGGATGTTGCAGCATCAAGGCGACCACCAGCCACTCCTGCGGCGGACGCTGGCGCAGCTCCGGCGGTCCGGTGCGTTTCCCGCCGCCGCCCGCGCCGATGTCGAGGCGGTTGCGGGCGATGCCCACCAGCTCGGCGAGGCGGGCGCCCAGCATGTCGCGATAGACGCCGGCGGGGACCTTCTCCAGCAGGGGCCTAGCCAGGGTCGCCAGGCGGGCGCGGCCGTCCAGGCTGGACATGTCGACCTGAGCGGCGAGGCGGTCGAACAGAACATCGGACAGGGGCGTCGCGGTATCCAGATGCCGCTCGAACGCGGCGCGGCCCTGGCGCCGAATCAGGGTATCCGGGTCGTCGCCCTCGGGTAGGAACAGGAAACCGATCTGCTGGCGCCCCGTGGCCAGCGGCAAGGCGGTTTCCAGGGCCTTCCAGGCGGCATCGCGCCCGGCGCGGTCGCCGTCGAAGCAGAACACCAGCTCCGGGGCGGCGCGCAGGAGCAGCCGCAGGTGTTCGGCGCTGGTGGCGGTACCCAGGGTGGCGACGGCATAGGTAATGCCGAACTGGGCCAGAGCGATGACATCCAGATAGCCTTCGACCACCAGCAGGCGTTCGGGCCGATACTTGGCTTTTTGGGCCTCGTACAGCCCGTAGAGCTCGCGACCCTTGAGAAAGACAGGGGTCTCGGGCGAGTTCAGATATTTGGGTTTGTCGTCGCCGAGCACCCGGCCCCCGAAGCCGATAACCCGGCCCCGGCGGTCGCGGATGGGGAACATGATTCGGTCGCGAAAGCGATCATAGCGCCGGCCGTCCTGCTCGATGACAAGCCCGCATCGGAGCAGGCGCTCGCGGTCCTGGGCGTCGGCACCAAGGGTGCCGAGGAGGAAATCCCAGCCGGGGGGTGCGAACCCGAGCCCAAAGGCGGCGGCCACCTCTCCGGTCAGGCCGCGGCCCTTCAGATAGTCCACGGCCCGGTGGGCCTGGGGGTGCCGGTGCAGCTGGCGACGATAGAGGGTAGCCGTCCGGTCGAGCAGGTCATAGAGGGGCCCTGGATCCGGACTCGTCCGGACAACCTCTCCGGCGGCGGGGATCTCCATACCGGTCTGTTGCGCCAGATCCTCCACCACCTCGCGAAAATCCCGGCGCTCGTACTCCATGAGGAAGCCGATGGCGCTGCCGTGGGCACCACAGCCGAAGCAGTGGTAGAACTGTTTGTCAGGGCTGACGGTGAAGGAGGGAGTCTTCTCGTCGTGAAACGGGCAGCAGGCCTGGTAGTCCTTCCCGGCCTTGCGCAGGGGGACCCGGCTGTTGATGAGGCTGACGATATCGGTGCGGGCGAGCAGAGCATCGATAAATTCGGGCGGGATCTTGCCGGCCATGGCTCAAAGCGAGCAGAAGCGGTAACCAGTACGATGCTCTCAACTAACGATAACATCGAGCCGACAGGATCCCCGGGGAAAAGTCTGCAAATGGTCGCAAATCAACGGAAACGGACCGGGAACCGTCGATGATGGCGAACTGATCCCAACTGATTTGCGTTGATTGGCGTTCATTTGCGGCAAAAAAGAATTCCCGCCTGGAGGAACAAACCGGTGTTATCGGTAGTTCGGTATTGTTGTATCAGTTGGTGTCATTTTGAGCGAAACGAGAAATCTTTTGTCCAACCGACACTATGACTTCGTACATCTGTTGCTAAGCTGGAATAGCAGAGTGAGAGTTGGTCCTGAAGATCTCTCCCTTCGGTTCGGGATGACAGTTTCGCGAGGATTTGCGTGATTCGTAGCTTTCTTCTTTTTTGCGACCGGTAACGCTTAACTTAACGGCATTGACCGTCAGCCCGCGAGGCGTTCTTTGACCAGCTTACTGACGGCACCCATGTCCGCTCGCCCCTGCACCTCCTGGGCCTGGGGTTTGATCCGAGCCATGACCTTGCCCATGTCCTTCATGGAGGCAGCTTCGGTGGCGGCAATAGCCTCATCGACCAAGGAGATCAGCTCGTCCTCGCCCAGGGCCGCGGGCAGGTATTCTCGGCAGACCTCAACCTCGTAGGCTTCCTGCGCGGCCAAGTCCGCCCGGTTCGCCTTGGTGTATTGCTCGATGGCATCGCGCCGCTGCTTGACCAGTTTGTCGAGCACTACCAGGACCTGGGTGTCGTCAAGCTCGATCCGCTCGTCCACCTCCCGCTGCTTAATCGCGGCGAGTATGAGCCGGATGACGCCGAGCCGGCGTTTGTCGCCCGCCTTCAACGCGGCCTTCATGTCGTCCTGGATACGCTGCCTGAGCATGGGGGTGTGCCCTGTCGAGTTCGGCTCAGTAGAGACGATCCCAGCGCCGGTTCTCGCGCTGTAGCTTCTTGTGATGGCGCTTGACGGCGGCGGCCTTTTTGCGCTTTCGCTCCGCAGTGGGCTTCTCGTAGAACTCGCGGCGGCGTACCTCTGCCAGAACGCCAGCCTTCTCACAGGAACGCTTGAAACGACGCATGGTGACTTCGAAAGGTTCATTTTCCTTTACGCGGACATTGGGCATGAAGGCGGCTTCCTCGTTTGATCGCTCTAATGGCTGAAACAAAGTGATGTATGATACTTGAACCTGTTGCGGCCTTGCAAAGGTGTTGTATGGTTCGGGCAGATTTACACGCACTCACCCTGGTCGTGCGGCCGGGGCTACCGAACAGGATTGATAGACCCACTCCGGGTTACCACTTGAAGAGTTACATAACCCATGCGTGTGCTGGGTATCGAGACCTCCTGTGACGAGACGGGCGTGGGCGTCTTCGACGGTGACCGCGGTCTGCTCGCCCATGCTGTCTACAGCCAGGTGGAGATCCACGCCGAGTACGGCGGCGTAGTGCCGGAGCTCGCCTCCCGTGATCATGTGCGCAAGACCTTGCCGTTGATCCGGCAGGTCCTAAGTGAGGCCGGGTTGCCCAGGGGATCCATCGACGGCGTGGCTTTTACCGCAGGTCCCGGGCTGATCGGCGCCCTGCTGGTGGGGGTCGCCGTCGGCCGTACCCTGGCCTGGGCCTGGGGCGTACCCGCGATCGGTGTCCACCACATGGAAGGCCATTTGCTCGCCCCCATGCTGGAGGTACCGGCCCCCGCCTTTCCCTTCGTCGCCCTGCTGGTGTCCGGTGGTCACACCCAGCTGGTAGAGGCCACGGCGGTCGGCCGCTATCGGCTGCTCGGGGAGTCCCTGGACGATGCCGCCGGGGAGGCTTTCGACAAAACCGCCAAGATCCTCGGGCTGCCCTACCCCGGCGGTCCTGCCCTGGCGGGACTAGCAGAGCAGGGGGACCCGCAGCGTTACCGATTCCCACGCCCCATGACCGAGCGTCCAGGACTGGATTTCAGCTTCAGCGGGCTCAAGACCTTTACCCTGAACACCCTGCAACGGGAGATGGCGCGGACCGACGATCCGGCGCAGACCCGCACCGACATCGCCCGGGCCTTCGAGGAGGCGGTGGTGGATACCCTGGTCATCAAGTGCCGCCGCGCTCTGCGCCTGGGCGCGAGCAGGCGCCTGGTGGTAGCCGGCGGCGTGGGCGCGAATCGACGCCTGCGGGCGCGGATGGACGCGATGGCGGCACAGGAGAACGGCGAGGTCTTCTATCCCCGACCGGCCTTCTGTACCGACAATGGGGCCATGATCGCCTACGCCGGCTGGCAACGGTTGTGGGCCGGTCAAACCGAGCCCCTGGCCTTCAGGCCCAGGGCGCGTTGGCTCATGGAGGAGCTGCCCCCGGTTTGAGGGCCTGTCCGACATACGGCTGTTCGACTGCGGAAGCAGCGAGGAGGCCGGTCGGATTTTCTGCTCGATGGCTCTGTAGGGATGAGAAATTTCCTACTCGGAAAAGGTCCGCAAATGAATGCGAATGGACGCAAATCAACACCGATCCCACGGTCAGGTGGTCGTCGGGGTCCTGCACGCGGGGTTCGGGGAAGCTCCTCTTCCGTACTCACCTAATCCCTCTCCCGGAGGGGGCGTCGCAAAAGCCCCTCTCCCACCGGGGGGGTGTCGCAAAAGGGGCACGGTACGCCGTGCCCCGACGATCCCGTTTCATCTGATTTCGCTGGTAAATCCCCATTTCCTACGTCCAAACAGCCGTTGGAAGGTCTGGGTAGGTCGAAATCGGGATCGGGATCGCAATCGGAATTTCGATCTCGATTTGGGCTTTTACGACACCTTCACCGGGAGAGGGGCTGGGGAGAGGGGATCAATTAAGGTTGGCTCTAGATAACTTCAGCATCTGCAACTGCATGCTAAGGTTATGTTATGCAAGGAAAAACAGGCATTTCAGGCGTTCACGTCTTTCGGAAGCCAAATTCAGACTGATCATGCGCTATTTTACGCATGATCTACCGGCTTCGAAAGTCGCCGCGCTGAGTGATGTAAGCCGTCCGACGATTAATCAACGGTTCTTCAAGCTACGAACCAAAAGCGCCCAGCTTTGTGACGCCTCATCGCCTTTTTCCGGCGAGGTTGAAGGGGATGAATCCTCTTTTGGCGCCCGCCGTGTCCGGGGAAAAAAGGGGCGTGGAGCCGGGGGTAAAACAATCGTCTTCGGAATCCTGGAACGGCAGGGAAAGTCTACACGGAGATCGTCCCGGATGCCTTCAAGAAGCCGCTACAGGCCGCGATTCGGGGCCAGGTACCCTCGTGGCATCATCCACTCGGTCGGTCTTGCTTCGGAACAGAGTATCTACAGGTCGAATGTCAACTGTCCCTAACATTAACAGAAATCACCTGAGCACGAATCCCGCTTCAAGTATCATGGGATGTAAGTGTGGGCGTGGGTGGTCGGTCGATGCCCGATCCGATCATGTTTATGGCCGCGCGGTTTGGAGAATCCCCCGGCGGGGGGCTCGCGAGGCCCCGTGACGGACGGCGGCGAAGATAGGCCTGCCGCGGTTGGACCTTGGGAAGGCGAGGGGTGCCCATCGTGTCTGCTTGGATCGACTTGACTTTCGGGAACCCGAGTAATTTCCAGGTGTCGGCGCTGATGAGGGGCGGGGGCTGGCTGATGCTGCCGATCCTTACCTGTTCGGTCATCGTCCTGGCGATCGTCATAGAGCGGCTGTGGACCCTGCGTCGGCGCAGGGTTATGCCCGAGGACCTGGTTACTAAGATCCGGGAATGGCACCGCGGGGAACAGCTCACGGAGGAGCACCTCGCCCAGGTGCGGGACGGCTCTCCCCTGGGCCACATCCTGACCGCGAGCCTGGCGAACCGGGGGTATTCCCGGGAGGTGATGAAGGAGGCCATTCACGACACCGGCCGTCAGGTGGTGGCGGAGCTGGAGCGTTATATCAACACCTTGGGCACCATTGCCTCGGTGACGCCCTTGCTGGGACTGTTGGGGACCGTCATCGGGATGATCGAGGCGTTCGGAGTCATCATGGAGGCCGGCGTGGGCAATCCGGGGGCCCTGGCGGGTGGTATCTCCAAGGCCCTGATTACCACCGCGACTGGTCTTTCGGTAGCCATCCCGGCCCTGATGTTCCACCGCTACTTCAACGGCAAGGTCGATAAGCTCACCATCGGTATGGAGGAGCAGGCCCTCAGGCTGGTGGAGATCATCAAGGGCGAGCGCGCCGAGGAGAGCGCCATCAACCACTAAGGACTGATAAGGAAAGGGACTGAAAGTCCAAAGTTTCGCCTATGATGCGCTTCGCGCTTTAGGATCTGTTGAGATTCATCGTGAGTTGATGACTGCGGCGCAGGTATAGATCACGGCCTCGAAGCTTTCATCGGTTTTTTCGCTGCGTATGGCGATACGCTTGAACTCTTTGAGTTTGCTGAAGAAGTTCTCGATCAGATGGCGCCATTTGTAGATTTCGGCATCGATGTCAAAAGTCTGGCAACGCTGCGGACACTGGGAAATAATGACGATTTGCGCACCGCGCTCGCTCAGGTCTTCGATGATCCAGTTCGAATCGAACGCCTTGTCGGCAATCAGGCTGCCGAATCCGATATCCTCGATGAGTGGGGCCACGCCGACGGTATCCGCTGCCCGGGGAGCAGGACGAAGCGGGCCAGGTTACCCAAAGCGTCCGTCAGGGCCAGGATTTTGGTTGTCAACCCGCCCTTCGACTTGCCGATGGCTTGGCTTTGAGTCCCCCTTGCGCCCTGGCCGTGCCGGTGGACCTTGACGATGGATCGCGAACTCCATGTCCGGTTCATCCGACACGGCGTCGAATAGGCGTTGGAATACATCGGCCTTCACCCAACCGCGAAACCGCTTGAACACCGAATTCTATTTGCCGAAGTGTGCCGGAAGGTCACGCCATGAACTGCCGGTCCGCGCAATCCAGAGCACCGCCTCCAAAAACAACCGTCGCCACCCGTCCGGACAGGGTTCATCTCCTTGCCCAGACAATGCGGCTCCATCAAAGCACATTGACGATCTGTAATTACAAAACGCTCCGTCGTCATCCAAACCTCCTTCGACAAGGTAGCTTGAATCACAAATCACGACGGTTGAGAATCCTGAATTTTAACAGACCCTAAAGGGCACCTTGAAAAATAGGCGTTTTTACCCATCAGGCAATTCTAACGTATTAGCATATGACCGGAATGATTCAATGCCGTTGATAGGGCAATTACCTCGCGCAAATTCATTACTGATGGACGCGGAGAGGCTTCTGATAACCCATATCCACCAGCCCATTGTAGCCCCTCCAGCCATCCGAGCGGATGATGCTTTCCCGAGGGTACCTGGCCCCGAATCACGGCCTGTAGCGGCTTTTTGGAGGCATCCGGGACGATCTCCGTGTAGACCTTTCCCTGCCGTTCCAGGATTCCGAAGACGATTGTTTTACCCCCGGCTCCACGCCCCTTTTTTCCCCGAACACGGCGGGCGTCAAAAGAGGATTCATCCCCTTCAACCTCGCCGGAGAAAGGCGATGAGAAAGGCGATGAGGCGTCACAAAGCTGGGCGATTCTAGGTCGTAGCTTGAAGAACCGTCGATTGATCGTCGGATGGCTTACATCACTCAGCGCGGCGACTTTCAAGGCCGGTAGATCATGCGTAAAATAGCGCACGATCAGTCTGAATTTGGCTTCCGAAAGGCGTGAGCGCCTAAAATACCTGTTTTTCCCTTGCATAACATAACCTTAGCATGCAGTTGCAGATGCTAAAGTTATCTAGACCCTCGTATTTTTTCAAAGCGCCCTAAAGTTATTGAAACAATGAACCTGCGCCCGCACCGCCCCGAGCCCCCCGATATCAACCTGACGCCGATGATCGACGTGGTCTTCCTGCTCCTGATCTTTTTCATGGTGTCCACAACCTTCAAGGAAGACTCCCGTATCCGGGTCCGGTTGCCGGAGGCCCAGGGAGAGGCCGTCCCCGCTGAGACGCCCCGAGCATTGGAGATCACCATCGACAAGGCGGGCATCTTCTACGTGGACGAACGGATGGTAGCGGACCGCGCGCCGGCGACCCTGCGGCAGGCGATCCTAGACGTGGTGGGCGAGGAGCAGGAGCGCCCGGTGATTATCCGGGCCGACGCCACGACCCCGCACCAGGCGGTCATGACCGCCATGGATGCGGCCAGCCGACTCGGACTGTTGCGCTTCGCCTTCGCCGCGACCCGGCCCGATATCTCTCGATGAACGAGGCGAACAGCGTCGTCACGGGCCCCGCCCTGCTAATCTATCGGCGTCTGCTCGGTTACGCCCGCCCCCACTGGCGACCCTTTTCTATCTCGATCCTGGGGATGCTCGTCTATGCGGCCACCGAGCCCATCTTCGCCGCCATGATGCAACCCCTGTTGGACGGCAGCTTCGTGGACCGCGATCCGAGTGTGGTACGCACCATGCCGGTGCTCCTGGTGGCCCTGTTCGTCGTCCGGGGTAGTGCCGGATTCATGAACACCTACTTCCTCAAATGGGTGGGACGGCGGGTGGTGACGGACCTGCGCCGGGAGATGTTCGAGCACCTGATGCGCACCCCTACCCGCTATTATGACCGCCATAGCTCCGGTCAGATCCTGTCCAGGTTCACCTACAATGTGGAGAACGTCGCCCAGGCAACGACCGTGGCCTTGACCACCATCGTGCGCGACGGCTTCACCATCATCGGCCTGCTGACCTATATGCTGTACATCAATGCCTCCCTGTCGGCGATCTTCCTGCTGATAGGGCCCGCCATGGCGGGGGCGGTTAAGTATGCCTCCAAGCGCTTTCGCCGTCACAGCCGGCGCATCCAGGACCGGGTGGGTGAGCTGACCCATGCCGTCCAGGAGGTTATCGACGCCCAGCGGGTAGTCAAGGCCTTCGGCGGTCAGGCCCGGGAACGCGCCCGCTTCGGTCATGTCAACGAGAAGACCCGCTCCCTGCAGATGAAGATGATCGCCACTGAGGCGGCCAGCGTGCCCCTAGTGCAGCTCATCTCAGCCCTGGCGATCGCCGTGATCGTCTACCTGTCCACCATGCAGGGGCTGCGGGAGGGGATCTCGGTGGGGACCTTCATGTCCTTCGTGGTGGCCATGGGGCTGTTGCTGCCGCCGGTCAAACGCCTGACCTCGGTCAATGCCCATCTGCAGCGGGGTATCATCGCCGCCGGGGGTCTGTTCGAGCTGCTGGATACGGAGACCGAGAGAGACACCGGCATCCGCACCCTGGGCCACGCCTCGGGCAGGAGGGTAACGTATCGGGGGGTGGGCCATGTCTGCGACCCGAGCCAAGGGCCCGTACTCGAAGATGTGACCTTCACCATCGAGCCTGGGGAGGCGGTCGCCTTCGTGGGGCGTTCCGGCAGCGGCAAGACCACCCTGGTCAGCCTCCTGCCGCGCTTCTACGACGCGACCCGCGGGCAGATCCTCATCGACGGCGTGGATGTCCGGGAGCTGACCCTTAAAAACCTGCGCGACCAGATCTCCCTGGTAACCCAGGACGTGGTCCTGTTCAACGACTCGGTGACCAACAACATCGCCTATGGCCGTCCAGGTAAGGTAGACTCGCGGGAGATCGAGCGGGTGGCTCATGCCGCCCATGCCCTAGATTTCATTCGCGCCCTCCCCCGCGGCTTCGAGACTCCCATCGGTGACCGGGGAGTATTGCTCTCCGGCGGACAGCGCCAGCGCATCGCCATCGCACGGGCCATGCTCAAGGACGCCCCCATCCTGATTCTAGACGAGGCCACTTCCGCTCTGGATACCGAGTTAGAGCGCCATATTCAGGTCGCTCTGCTGGAGCTGATGCAGCACCGCACGACCCTGGTCATCGCCCACCGCCTCTCCACCATCGAGCATGCGAATCGGATCGTGGTCCTCGAGCAGGGACGGATCGTGGAGCAGGGCCGGCACCAGAATCTGCTCGCACGGGGCGGTTACTACGCCCGACTGCACCAAATGCAGTTTCGTACCGAGCTCGGGACCACATGAGAGAATCGGCAGTATCCCGGCTTGCGGAAGCGGTCTGGTACGGCGGCCATCCGCTTTTCTACGCCCTACTGCCCTTGAGCTGGCTCTATTGCGGGGTTGTCAGGCTGCGGCGGCTGGCCTACCGGCGGGGCTGGCTGCACAGTCATCGCCTGCCGGTCCCCGTGATTATGGTGGGGAATCTCACCGTCGGCGGTACTGGAAAAACCCCCCTAGCGCTGGGGATAAGCGGCCTGCTGCGCCGCCGGGGTTACCGACCCGGTATCCTGGTCCGGGGCTACGGCGGCAGCGGAAGAACCCGGTGGCCCCGGTTGGTGACTGGGGACGACGACCCTTTCGAGGTGGGAGACGAGCCGGTTCTGCTGGCGCGGCGCAGCGGTTGCCCCGTCGTCGCGGGAGCCGACCGGGTCGCGGCCGGCGAGCTGCTTCTGGCCGGCTCCAAATGCAATATGATCGTGAGCGACGACGGACTCCAGCACTATGGTCTGCGGCGGGATCTGGAGATCCTGGTGGTCGATGCCTCCCGCCGGTTCGGCAATGGGCGCTGTCTGCCTGCCGGTCCCCTGCGCGAGCCCGCGGCACGGGGGCGCGCGGCGGACCTGACCCTGTGCAACGGCGGTCCCTGTCCTGGGGGACAGGTCATGCACCTAGTCCCCGGACCCCTGGTCAATCTCGCCGACCGGGAGATCACGCGGAGTCCGGGGGAGCTGCGCGGGCAACGGGTCACGGCGGTGGCGGGAGTTGGCAACCCCGACCGCTTCTTCGCGCTGCTGCGCCACTTGGGCCTGCATGTGCACGAGCGGCCCTATCCGGATCACCACCCCTTCAGCCGTGAGGATGCGGCATCCTGGCCTCCGGGGCCGGTGGTCATGACGGAGAAGGACGCAGTCAAGTGCAGCGGGTTTGCGCGCCCGGACTTTTGGTATCTCCCCGCGGTGTCACGTTTTCCGAACGGGTTCGAGCGGTTACTGGTGGAAAAACTGGAGGACATTGGCAATGGATAAAAGACTTCTGGACATTCTGCGGTGTCCCGTGTGCAAAGGCATCCTCTACTACGATAAGATGACCGCGGAGCTCATCTGCCGGGGCGATCGTCTGGCCTACCCAATCCAGGACGATATTCCCGTGATGCTGGAAGAGGAGGCGCGGAAGCTGGGTTCCGAAGAGGAGATCCCTGCGGTTTGAGCAGAAGCCACTGGTCGCCGGCTACCAGACAACCTGCTTCCTTAAGAAATCCTGCAAGCCCATTGGGCCGACACGTTCAGGCACCCGCCTGCTCGGCTACCTGCCTGGCCCGGCGCGCCAGCCACACCTCCAGCCCCTGGGCATTGAGGGCGATATCGACGGCGAGGACCTCCCGGATTCGGTGCGGATCCAAGGCGCAGCCCTGACGTCCGGCCCGGCTAATCAGCTGCTCCGCGACGCCTTCCTGTAGCCGTTCGCTACGCCCTACCTGCTCCTTGCCCTCTTCCGCCAACGCCAGCTCGGTGAAGTCACGGATATTTCGGCGTAGCTCGTCTTCCAGCGCCTGGGGATCATCGAGGCGTCCGTAGTGGGTCAGATAGACGGCCTTCGGATCCAAGTCCATCAGCCTGTCCAGGCTTTTCTGCCAGGCATCGGGATCGAAGGCGACGGGGGTGGTGGGGGCGAACAGGAAGGGACCGCCGGGCGTGTGAAGTTCGGGATAGGCGATGCCGAAGGTATCACCCGTAAACCAACCGCGGGTGTGCCCGTCGAAGATACAGCCATGGTGGTTGGCATGGCCTGGAGTATCGACGAAGGTCAGCGGACGCCCGCCGAGATCGATCACCATCGGGTCTTCCGCCACGATGACACGCTCTGCGGGGATCGGCCTCAGGGTGTCGAAATGCCGCGCGAACCCCTCCTCCCCATAAACGGCAGTGGCCCCGGCCACCAATTTGGAAGGATCGATCATATGGTCCGCACCTTTGGGGTGAATCACCAACCGGGCGTTGGGGCAGCGGGCCATAAGGTCACCGGCGCCGCCGGCATGGTCCAGGTGCACATGGGTAGGGATGACATAGTCGACGGCTTCCGGCGTGAGCCCGAGCGCGGAGACCACAGCCAGCATTCGAGGCACCGAGCGCAAGGTGCCCGTTTCCACGAACGCCAGGCGATCGCCCGCGCACACCAGATAGCAAGCGGCCAAGCCGGGGCGGTACAAGCCGGTCTCAATGCAATAGATACCGGCGGCGACTTCTTCGTAGTGGGATTCGTTCATGGTTGAAAAGCTGTCTGGTTAAAAGCAGTCCTGAATGATTCTGCGCTGGGTGGTGGTTAATTATCAGATGTAAACATCGCCGATAACAATGTGTCGGGCATGCCACAAGCGACACCCTCCCCCCCGGGAGAGGACCGGGGAGAGGAGATCGAATGAAGAATCGGGCGTGGTTAATGAATCCCTCTACGCTAATCATTTAAAAATTGGCTCTTTATGGATTCCGGTCTGTTTTGTTTTGGAGTGCGCAGGCAAAGCAGCGCAGCCACATTGAACCTCGGCGACGGGGGATACCAGCGGCGGTTTGCCGGGAACCTGAGCGCCGGGTTCTACACGCACCGCAGCGACGGCGCTCTCCCTCAACCGCAATGCCTTGATTTGGGACTGGTGCATCGCCAAACCCAAAGCGGCGACGGGTAAGTAGTCCCTGGTCAACCCCTCGATTACCCGGAGCGTCGCCATTTTGGCGCAACCCGAAATGGGGTCCGTCCGATTTCGGGTGCAAACAATGGGGCGACGGCCATTGCCTTCGGCGGCCCGCGTTCGTCCTGCGTCCGTCCCGGCGCGCACTCCGCGCGGCACCAGGACTCCCGCAATGACTTGACGCCGTGTCGCATGGCCTGGCATTTCGTCTCCGACGGCGCTCACGCGCCGCACCCTGACCAAACGCTCGGCCCTACGCCTACCCGGGGGGCGTCGCACTTCGCTCGTCGCTTACGCGCCCTCCCCTCCCTGGCTCCTCCGTCGGGTACCACAGATTGATAGGAGCTGGGGTAAAGTTGCCGCCGCACTCCAAAACGTCCGGTATTCCCCTTCCATGATCGTCAGCAGTCCGGAGCCCATAAAGAGCCTAATCAATTATAAAATCCTGTTAATCCTGTACCATGATAAGATAAGCATGGAGGTGAGGGCTTACTCCTCATCAGGCGTCATGCGAAAGCCCCTGCATGCCATCCATGCCAGGCTCAAGATGCACTCATCCTTCGACAGCCGCCGTTTCCATACCTCTACCAATATGGCTCTAATTGATGCACCGGTTGATGCACCGGAGCAGATGTTTGGGGATCAGGAGGCATTTGGCCTTGCTCCGGGACAGAGTATCTACCCCGCCAAGCGAGGTCCGCGTAGGCCGGCAGCACGCCGGCGGGTAGCGCGTTCATCCAGGCCGTTTTTTAAGGCAATCAGCAACCCCAGTCCGATGAAAGCTCCGGGGGGCAGGATGGCGAACAAAGCACCTTGGAAGTCCAGTCCCAGACTCAACCCGAGCCCCTGAGCGGCATCGCCCAATAGCAGGTGGGCCTGGTAAAAAAGGGTGCCTTGCCCGACCAGCTCGCGCAGACCGCCGAGAGTCGTCAATACCAGGGTAAAGCCGATGCCCATGCTCAAACCATCCACTAGGGCGCGGTCCGGGGAAGTCTTGGAGGCAAATGCCTCGGCGCGGCCGATGATGGCACAGTTGGTGACGATCAGCGGGATGAACAGCCCCAACACCTGGTGGAGTGCGTGGAAATAGGCCTGCATCCAGAGCTCGACTACGGTGACGACGGAGGCGATCACCAGCACGAAGACCGGGAGCCGGATCTCCAGGCGCACCAGGTTACGGATCAGAGAGATGGTGAGGTTGGACAAGACCAGCACCGTGGTAGTCGCTAGCCCCATACCGAGCCCATTGGTCGCCGTCGTGGTGGTCGCCAGCAATGGGCACAGCCCCAGCAGGGCTACCAGGGCCTGATTATTGCGCCACAGGCTGTCGGCGGCGATTTCCCGGTAGGATGTGAAGGACATCAGGATTCTCCCGTTGCCCGCGGGCTTGCCATCGCAGGCTGCTCATAAAGCGATGCCCCCCGTTGCTCGACGAAGCGCAGGGTGCCCTTGACCGCCCGAACGATGGACCGCGGGGTGACGGTAGCGCCCGCAAACTGGTCGAATACGCCGCCGTCGCGCTTCACCTTCCATTGAGCCGCCGGCGGATTTTTTAAGGACTTACCGGTGAAGCTCAATATCCAGTCCGATTTGGCCAGCTCGATCTTGTCGCCGAGTCCGGGGGTTTCCTTGTGCGCGAGCACCCGCACGCCCCCCAGGGTGCCATCCGCCAGGACGGAGATCAACAGCTTGATCGGTCCCATATAGCCGTTGGGGATGACCGGATCTAACACCACCGCCAGCGGCTCACCACCCCTGCGGACGCGGTAGACGCGGCTGGCCGGGCCACCCAGCAGATCCGGGGCGCTGACCTCGATGTGGTCTTGCAGCGGGTCATTGTCCATATGCTCGGCGGGAATGATGGCCGCTACCTTGCGCAGAGTGGCCTCCCGCTCGTTGGCGGCGATGCGCTCGATTGTCAGGGCGTGGGTGGCGGCCACCAAGCTGACGCCGCCCACAGCAAAGGCGCCGAGGATAAGACCGGCGATCATGCCGGCATGTCGTTTCACATTATTCTTCATAATTGTAATTCAGGACTGATCGCGTGAGCGCCAGCTTGCCGGCGCCTACATCCGACACGACCCGGATCCACGGTAGGCGCGGGCTTGCCCGCGCTCTAGTGTGCTCTACAGTCGACCTGTTTGAAATTTACCACTACCGTAATTCATTCTCAGCTTCGTCGCCGAGCCTTCTCCTCCAGTCCCGAGAGACCGAAGCGCCGATCCAGCTCCTGCAGCACCGCATCCGCTCCCAATCCCTGCTGCGCCAGCAATACCAGGGTATGAAACCAGAGATCTGCCACCTCGTGGACGATCCGATCTGGTACCCCGTCCTTGGCCGCCAGCAGGGTTTCGGTGGCCTCCTCACCGACCTTCTTGAGGATGGCATCGAGTCCCTTGGCGTAGAGTCCCGCCACGTAAGAGCAGTCCGGGTCGGCCTGCTTGCGCGTCTCCAGGATCCGGGCCAGGCGTTCCAGGATATCATTCATGACTGCTTGTAGATGGTCTCCGGGTTCTTGAGCACGGGGGCGATCTCCACCCACCGATCGGCGCGCAGCTCGCGGAAGAAGCAGTTGTGGCGGCCGGTGTGGCAGGCGATACTGCCCTCCTGCTCGACTTCCAGCAGAACCACGTCGGCGTCGCAATCCACCCGGATGGCGCGGACAAGCTGCCGATGACCAGAGGTCTCACCCTTGTGCCACAGTGCGTTGCGGGAGCGGGACCAGTAGACCGCGTGTCCCATCTCCTGGGTCAGCCTCAGAGACTCCCGGCTCATCCAGGCCGACATCAGGACCTTTCCGCTCCCCGTTTCCTGGGCGATAGCAGGGACCAGGCCCCTATTGTCCCACTTGATCGTGTCTAGCCAGTCTGCGCTCAAAATTATGCTCCCAAAATTCCTCGGAGACGAAACACGCTACGAAAGCTGGCCTTATCCACGGATAAAGCCCACAATCGTCCGTGCTTGGATCCAACTCAACGAGCACTAGTACATAGTTTGTTGATATTTAATGCTAACCGACTGTTTTCACATATTAAACTACCACAATTCTCTCCAGGTCCGCGGTGGGAACCGATTCTCCCAAAGCACCTCTCCCTGGAGGGAGAGGGTGAACCAATCAGTCGGTTATGAATATCGCACCACCTAACTGTCAATGGGCACGCTGCGCTCCGTGCATCCCCTTCCAGGCGGTCACGGTTTGGAAATCTCCGTGGAATGACCGACCCCGAGCCCAGCGCGCCGGGCGCTTGCTTTGCCCAACCTTGTATGTTCTGTTTCCAGGGAAATGCCAAGGAAGGTTATAAAGGGAATTGATGGAGAGAACCTGGGGAAGCCGTCCCATCCTGAGGCCTCAAGCCTGAACGGACAGATTAGCTCCCCGCCCTCTTCGTCTATGCCGGAGAGTATCTGAGGCCATGAGCGGTGTTCGTGAGCCTGCATACACAAGGTCGGTAGACGAGGGTACAGGGTCGGGGAACCAAGTCACTATCCTAACGGGTTTTTACTCACGGGAGAACCGAACATGAAGATCGCTGCAATTGATGTCAGCAGCAAAACCGTTACTTTGGTCATCCACCGCGATGGCCGCATGGGAAAGCCCTGCGAACTCAAGAACACCCCCAGAGCCACGCGACCCTGAGCAACCACCTGCGTAAGGCGAAGGTGAGCCGTGTCTGCCTAGAGGCCACCGGCCAGTATCACTTCGACCTTGCCCTCGCTTCGACACCCGCGGCCTCAAGGAGCTCCAGACTATCTGCGCGGTCATGCATAAACTCTTGCTCGCCATCCATGCCATGCTTAGAACGAACTCTCCTTTCGACAGCCGCCGCTTCTTCTCACTCAATGAAACGACCAATTAAACAGTAATGGGAAATCCCCCGGCTCTGCCGGGGAGACAGAAACAGTTTGACATTTCCGGGAGTCCATCTGGGACACTCCGGTCGTGAGCCGCCAAGCACACGACGGAGAGGAGAGTCCCGATGGA
>Ga0209364_1000040_pt1 | contig 26826 bp, 18 predicted proteins | sample WorMetHERISLAND2_3_FD_187387 | JGI IMG/M metagenome (GOLD analysis project Ga0209364, IMG submission 187387) | Marine gutless worms symbiont microbial communities from Max Planck institute for Marine Microbiology, Germany - Olavius albidus HERON... | ecosystem: Host-associated > Annelida >... | reverse complement strand
AGTGGGGGCCGCGGGAACTGAGAACGGGGCTACCAAGCCCACTGTTTCTGCCTCACAGGTGCCGCTTATTGATATAAAGGTTGACGAATCGACGGCTTGGAACAGCCTGACAACTGAGTCCAACAGGCGGCCAGGTCCTCTAGTCAATCTCCTCAATGTGGTTTATCCGATTGGTTATATCTACGCGCAATACCCGGGAGGATTGACGCCTGCCGCCATGCTGTGGCCAGGCACCTGGGAGGCCCAATTCGAAACCGAGGGGGTGTTTTTCAGGACACCCGGAGGGCAGGCCTCCACCTTTGGATCTGGTATCCAGGAGGATGCTATGCAGCGGATTACCGGCTGGATCAGGGATGTTGCACATGGCGCACGTTTCCCTAGTACAGCAGAAGGGGCATTCACACAGCAACCAGGAAGCTCTTACGGAAACGCTGGGGGAGGTGGGCACACAGAATCATTTAGCCTCGACAGTGCACGCCAAACAAGGACTGCCGCTGAAACCCACCCCAGAAACAGAACCTTCCGTATATGGAAAAGAACCGCATAATTAAAAGGAGTTAATAATGTATGCCATTGTAAGTAACAATATTGTCACAAAGATTGTTTCTTGTGCACAGAAAGATAAACCAAGCAACTCACGCGAGTACCCAGATGACGCGCAGATACATAAAGGCTGCGACATTCGTTTTTTCTCATCCTCAGGGGTCAAACTGACAGTTGCCGAAGCGGTGACCGCCAGCCTGATAACTCTGAGCTCTAACCAGAGTGCGGTATGGGAAAATGGGAAATACGCGGTCAAAGACGATTACACCAGCGTTAACTACTGGGAAAAGGCCACCGGAAACCCAAGGATGTTGGAACTCGGAGAACGTCCGGATTCAACCCTCACAGCAGCAGAACCGCCGGACAGCGAGGCCGTATGGCAGTCTAATCGCTGGGTTATTCCAGATGCGGTGAAGGCAAGAAGGGCACGGGAGAAACGAGATGGGCTGCTTTTAGATAGCGACTGCGTAATACTTGAGGATTACCCCCTAGCCGACAAAACGGCCTGGAAAACCTACCGCCAAGCACTACGAAATGTGCCGCAGCAGGCATCATTCCCAGGCAGTATCACCTGGCCGACAGTGCCAACATAAAACCGGAATTTCAAAAATTCTCATTTCAAATGCACATTTTTCTCATTTTGAGTGCAAGGTTACAAGATGGAAAGGATTGTATTTGAACACAATGGCAACTTTGCCCGCTGCCCCGAATGCGGCGTTATATTCTACGACGATAGGAAGTCGGCTCGCCCCTTCGATAGAGCCACACTGCTGCCATCCCGAGAGCGACAGAATGGCGGCTCCCATCTGTCTCCCGGGGAAGCTGCGGTCTGCCCGTGTCCACTGGCATCAATCAATGCTCGTGGGGTCGCCCAAGGGCGGCCCCATGGCTGCCACCGAAGAGAATTGAACTCTTGACACATGGATTTTCAGTCCACTGCTCTACCGACTGAGCTACAGTGGCGAATTAGGGGATACAATACAAAACCAGTCCGATGACTGTCAACATCACGGTGAGAACAGAGCTTCCTTCGGGTAGCAGAGTTACTTGCGCATTTCCTGCGTGTAACAAAGGCGTGATTCCGGCGGATTTATTGGAGGTGAATTTTAAGCTTGTTCCGAAGAACGCTCAGCTTATGAGCGGCTTGCTGAATGAATACATCCTGGTGGTAGGGGCCGAGAACAGCATCACGCTCATCGGAACTGTCGTAGGTGATGTTCCGGAAATGCTTCTGGTAATCCTTAAGGCGGCTTTTTCTGACACCTTCCAGAATGAACGCGGCGGTTTGAAGAGCTTCGGTGATTAAGGCTGGAGTGATGTTCGAGGGCTTGGGGATCGTGGAGCTGCCGAGTATTTCTTGAAGAAGGGCAAGGGCATGGCTCTGCTTGTCGATGGCATAGTTCTGACTGAGTCTGCGGTAATGCCGATGGAGACTGGACCAGTCCTGAATCTCACCGCTCTTGATTTGGGATATGAGCTCGACGAGTCTGGGGCGAGTAGAGAGCTGACCGCCAAGATTCACCCAGGGCTCAAAGGAGACTGCAGGAATAGTTGGGATACGCGGGGAATCCGTGGCGAGGAGGGTTCGAACCACGTAGAAGCGTATCAGCCTGTGGAAATCGTTCCAGGCGCGCCCGGCGTGAAGGATGCGGACGGGACGGTGACTTGCCTCGATTTTGTAACTCTCCGAGGCAAACAGTACCGGGTTAGGTTTGGAGGCGAGTAAGTCCGCGCCGGAGGGGTATGTGCCGTCTTTCACCTCGGCGACCTCTTCCGCCCAGGATTCCATGATTTTGAGTCCAAGGCGCATTTGATCCACTGTGTCGGGGGCAAGCCAATCGTACTCCGAGAAATTCTCTTCACATTCACTGCGGGTCTCGGCCTTGGCGGTGTTTCGAGCCAGGGCGTACATGTTGTGATGGAACCAGTAACCCGGACTGAGTAGAAGATTTTTTGAATCGTGGCTGTTGGAAACAAGGGTGAAGGGAAGGGGAATGTCCAGTTCCGCAGGATAGGATCCCTTGGCGATAAGAGTGAAGGCAGCAAAACGTGAATTGTGTTTCAGGCTAGTTGCCAAACCGGACCAGAAACCACGATCGGCTACTATTTCGCCGTCGGGGGCCCTAGAGTTATGATTGGAGCCTATCGTGGCGGCCGAGGCCACGTTTGTCTGCCCCTTCAATACGCTCGCGCAGAGGAAGGAGCTGTTGTGATGCTGCTCGTGTGATCCGAATATAAGGGAATTCAGTACTTCGCAGCAGCTGATAGTGGAGTTAGGGCCAAGGACGGTGTTAATCAGTCGGGCGCCGTATTTGAGCCTGGAGTTATCGCAGAGTACGAAGCGGACGGCCTTAACACCGAAAAACACACGGCAGTTATAGCCGATTATCCCATTAATGAGCTCACATCCCTCGCCAATTTGACTGGGCCGTACGGCACTGGAACTGATGGTTAGATTTTTGAGCTTATTTGCACCATTTATATAGGTATGGGGACCAATCATTACATCTTTCAGGGAGCGAGAATTCTTAATTACCGATTCTTTGCCAATACGGCCGAAATTCCCAGGTTCCGGATTATGAATCCTGTCGGTCATCTCCTTCATTCGTCTCATCAACTCCGCATCATCGCGGAATTTCGACCAGAGCCAGGCATCCGCGGGCTTTAGGTTGACGAAGGGGAGGATCTTGCGTCCACCATTTTCGTTAGCGATTTCGAGCCAAATACGATTGTCCTCACTCTCCCCCCTCATCAAAATTCCGTTTCCGAATTTGGCGTACTCAGTGGTAACCATTTCGTTTACGTTGAAAACCATGCAGCAGTCTTCGACAATGAAATTCGATATGTAAGCAAGGTTATGCAGGGCAACATTGTCTCCGATAATGCTGGACACTATCGTGGAGGAATACAAACCCACGGGGAGGATAAGACTGTGATACTCGATTACCCTGTTTGCGAGCTTGCCTATTCTCACTTCCCCGCAAAAATTGCAATTTCTAACCAGGTTTGGATTGAAACCCTCGGCTACCTCAAGGTTGGACCAATTGTCGGAGTGATTATGATTCGCTTTGAGAACGGAAAGCTCCGATTCTGTCAGGGGGCGCCAGTTATCGGGGAGGAAATGCTCGCTGCGCGTTTTACCAAGCTGTTTCATGTGCTGCAGGTGTATATCGTTCATCCCTGATTCCTTATTGTACCATCGGTGTGAATGATATCGGCATTTTCAGTCTTGCCCACAAGCTGTCTAACCGTCCTATGGTGGGGGACAGAGGCGTCACTTCTCGTTCCCGCGTCTTGAATTCCAAGCCGCGATGCTGCACTTGGAGAGTATCAGTTTATGGATATCGCCCAAGAACTCAATAGAATGCTAAACTAGTATTAACTTATTAAAAAAGGATTTCAGGATGGAAAAGGTAAAGCTTGGCATGCTTGGAGTTTCGACTCACTACGGACTCAGGATGTGTGTACCGGTTACTAAGAGCAAAAGTGTTGAGCCCTGGGCGCTTGGCTCAAGATCTCTCGTTCGAGCGGAGAGTGCCGCAAAGAAATGGGGATTCCCCAGGGCCTATGGAAGCTATCAGGAGGTGCTGGAGGATCCCGAAGTGGAAGCCGTATACATTCCGCTTCCAAACGACATGCACGCGGAGTGGATTCGACGCTGTGCCGATGCGGGAAAGGCCGTGCTTTGTGAAAAACCGATTGCATTGAGCAAAAAGGAGGCGGCCGAAGCGCTTGGATATGCCGAAAAAAAGGGCGTTCTTGCGATGGAGGCCTTTATGTACCGCTTTCATCCGCAGTGGATTCGGGCCAAGGAGCTGGTTGACATTGGGGAGATTGGGAAGATTAGGGCGATTCACACAGTCTTCGCCTTCAATTTGGAGGATCAGCAGGATATCCGCAATCAGAAGGAGAGAGGCGGAGGTGCGCTTTACGATATCGGCTGCTATGCAATCTCCTCTTCACGTTTCCTCCTGGGCAGGGAACCAGAGCGTGTTATTTCCCTCATTGGCAGGGATGAGATTGGAGGGACCGATGTAAACAGCTCGGCCATACTGGATTTCGGAGATATCCGCGCCCTGTTTACGGTGAGCACACGGATGGCCGGCAAACAGAAGGTGTCTGTTTATGGGAATGTCGGAAATCTGACAATGACACTGCCCTTTAATCCCTTCCCGGATGTGCCGATGGAGCTAATAGTTAGGAACAGCATTGGGCTCCGGAGGGTTTTCACCAAAGCGGCAGACCAATACGGCCTGATGCTTGATGCCTTTGCGAGGGCGCTCCGAGAGGGAACTGACGCACCAACCCCGCCGGCAGATGCAATTGCCAATATGGCCGTGATAGACGCGGTGTACTGCTCTGAGAGCAGCGGCAGTTGGGAGCAGGTTAAGCTGTAGCCGGGGCGACGCCGGCTCAATGTAAGTTTATCGCCTCTGTGTTTTAACGTGCTTCTTCTCAAGGATGAAAAAGTTGAAAATCCGGCCAGGTTCGTTTAAGGTGGTTTGTGCCTATGCGTCTCCGGATTTCCCAAGGACGATTCCGGAAGCAACCGACTTCCAATCCGGAGTTATATGAATATCTGTATTGCAATCTGGAATTTAACCAAATCTGCCGGTGGTATAGGGAAGGCCGCTTCAATCCTCTGCTCTGCCCTTGTGAAGAGAGGCCATTCCTTAACGGTGGTAACTAATTCGCTGAGCATGAAGGCAAAACCCTTTTATCAGCTACCCAAGGGAACAGTGCTTATCAACAGCAGATGGGTTGATACAAAAATTTGCAGGAAGAAAATCCGCGAAGCGATACTGGAAACAAGGCCCGACATTGTGATCGCTATGATGGTGGGAGCTGCGATGAGATGGTGGCCGCATATCATGAGGAATTCCGGCATTCCGCTGATACTGTCTGAGCATTCAAACCCCTGGAAGATTGAGCAGGAAATGTGGAATCACAAGGAAAGACAGTTGGTTATGAGATTCGCAGATTCAGTACATCTCTTACTGCCTTCCTACCGTGAGTCACTTGATACAGAACTTAGGAGTAGGATAACTGCAATTCCGAACGCTACTGCGGATTCAATGCCCGCAAACAGAAGAAGCGTATTCGCCAAGAAAACTATCATTGCTGTTGGAAGGCTAGAGGATGATGTAAAGCAGTTCTCAATCCTAATCAGGGCATTTGCAGCGATTAGATATCCGGACTGGAAGATCAGAATTATTGGGGGAGATGTAGACGGCAGCGAAAAAAGGTACCGCGAATTAATACAGCAGCTTGATTTGGTAGGCCAGGTTGAGTTAAGGGGAGAGCTAGGCAGTCTTCACGATGAATATGGCAATGCCGCGTTTCTGTGTCTTCCATCAAGATATGAAGCCTTTCCGTTAGCGATTATTGAGGCTTATGCCTATGGTTTACCTGCGATTGGTTTTCGTGCCTGCTCTGGAGTTAATGAGCTAATTAAGGATGGGGTTACAGGTTTACTTGCCGATGATATGACGGAGATAGGCCTTGCCCGGTGCATGGACGTGCTTATGAGCAATGAGACCATGATTGAAAAAATGGGTGAGATGGCGAGAAAGGTGGCGCGGGAATATAAAATTTCCAAGGTATCCGAACGTTGGATTGAGCTTATCGGCAAAACAATCGGAGAGCGTAGAAAAACAGTGCCGACAATGAGCAGAGAGCAGAAGCGTTTCCTCCGAAAGAGGTATCTGAACGACACATCGTTTGTAAGGGGTCTGATGAAAGAGGTATTTGCCCGGCTGTTGATTCTAACAAAGAACATTGTTCGAAAATCCATCATATAAGCAGTCGGAACTGCGACATAAGCCAGCAAATTAGGTGTATGCTGCGATATGATTCCTAACCAGGCGCATTTCATATGGATTGGACCCAATTTCCCCTGGCTGTATTATTTAGCGGCATATAGCGCGGCCAAGAATGGTGGTTTTGACAGGGTACTCTTTCACCACAAGTATCTTGGTGCCGACGAGAAATTCTTTCATGAGCTTGGCAAATTACCGGGAGTAATCCCGCAGGAGTTGGATTTTGATAAGATTTTTTCAAGTGAGAACCAACTTCTGTTTCGACTCGGTAAGCAAAGGAATCTAATCAGGAGGAGTCCTCTAATCCAATCCGATATATTGAGATACGCTGTTCTCTATCTATATGGCGGAGTGTATTTGGATCTGGATATTGTGGTTCTGCGGCCATTCAAAGAATTGTTACTTCGAATTGGCAGATCCGCATTTCTAGGCAGAGAAAAAATACTCTTCCCGAAACACATCGTGCATCCGGCAAGTATTCACGCCAGGCTTAAGAAGCTTAGAAGCCTTTTGCTGGTGAAATTGCGAAATATGTGCGAGAGAATTCCGCATGGCTATGTCCTCTACAATAAGCTAGGAGCATATGTTCCAACGGTAAATGGCGCTGTCTTTGGATCGGAGAAAAAAGGAGACTTTGTAGCAGGAGTGATTGAAAAACTCAATCAATATGGGGAGGTGGAAATGAACACTCCATTAAAACCAGGACCCTTTTCGCTGCAGGAGGCTGCGGTAGATCCGAATATGGCCGGCTGCGTCGAAATACTCCAGCCCGATTATTTCTATCCCTCGGCGCCTGGTATTGCCAAGCACCTCTTCAGGCGATATAAACGGGTCGATATCGATAAATTCTGTGATTTATCCGCCTCATATCTCATTCATTGGTATTCTGCCTCTTCGGTTTTTCGATCCTCTAAAATGAGTATTCAAGACATCGACTGCAAGTATCTTAATGCCAACAAAGGTCACTTACTCTTCGGAGATATGCTGCAGAAGTATGTCGACGGTGTTCTAGCGTAGGGTTTACCTGCCAAGCCTGATTATCAAGCGCCAGTCTGGATCATAGCCATGCTATCGAGTTGCCCAGGGGGCAATTTCAGGTTTCTTGCTGATCATCTGTCCAAAGAATATACTGTCTGAACTCGTCTCCTAAAGAGTGACGAATGATCTGAGTCTGCAGGTACAGTTAGGATATTTTTGATTCTTTGCCGATCTGAGGAAGGGAATACCCATATCGCGGATATGAGATGAGGGCTGCAGTTTCCATAAGATTGCTGGAGAATTTGTCAGAGACGAATCGATTGCAATTCGGTAGGTGGTTTTGAAAAGAGTTCTTATTCTCCCCTCATGGTACCCCAATGAGATGAAGGCAGATTTCGCCCCCTATGTCAGGACACAGGCTCTATCATTGGCAAAATATGGCCTGGAAGTCGTTGTTGTTTATTCTGCTCCCTATTCATGGAAATGGGTTTTCAAGCAGAGAAGATTGATGCTTGGAAAACGTGAATGTCATGGGGAGAATTTTCGGGAAATTCTGTTTTTTTCCCCCAAGACTCATCTCAAACCTGTAGATAGCGCAATTCGGGGCATCATTGGGCGCCGGCTAATTCGACAGTTAGAGAGGGAGGGATATAGACCCGATATTGTCCATGCCCATACCTACGAATCCGGCCCATTAGCGCTGTGGCTTCGTGATAGAATCAATGTTCCGGTGGTTATTACTGAGCATTATACGGGCTTTGCGAGAAATATCCTAAGTAGATGGGAGTTGAATTTGGCCAGGCGCTGTTTTGAAGGCGCTTCCTTGAGAATGGCCGTTAGCAAAGCATTTGCGGGGCTTCTGAAATCAAGAACCGGATTGACGTTCAAGGTTCTACCCAACTTCATCGATACTTCCTTCTTTTCACCAGGGGATGCATCGGAAAAGATATACTATGACTTTTTGTCGGTTGGTCATCTGCTGCCGAAGAAAAATCATGCAATGCTGCTGGAGGCCGTTTCGAAACTCGTGCCGGGAGAGCGGGAGTTCAAATTGGGCATTGTTGGTGAGGGACCAATGAAGAAGAGATTAGTAAGCCTGGCGAAGTACTTGGGATTAGAGGCGCATGTCGATTTTCTTGGGTATCGGGATGCAGCAGGTGTTCGAAACCTGCTTAGACGAAGTCGTATTTACTGCATACCAAGCCTCCATGAGACTTTTGGGATTGCTGCTATTGAGGCCATGTCGGTGGGCCTGCCTGTGGTGCTGACCCGTTGTGGCGGGCCTGAGGAAAGTGTTATTGGCGGTTTTAACGGAATAATTGCGCAGTCAGATGCGCAGGCCTATGCAGCCGCTCTGGAAGAGGCCCTGGTGTATGATTGGAACAGGGATGCCATACGCCAACGGGCCGTGAATCTTTATTCCGAAGCTGTGGTGATTTCGAGATTGAAATCTATTTACAATGAAGTGATCGGAGCACAGCAGGGGTTGGTAAGATAAACCGAAGCAACATTGGATTTTGAAGAAGGCGGCGGCCTAGATTAAGTGCCCATGCCCTATCTGCATTCCTCTCACTCTTCAAAAAAAATTTTTTCGGTTTTTTTATCAGCAATGGAGACTGATTTATCCTTGTAATTCGAAACTGGACTTACACATAATGAAGCAGTGCTAAGAAAGGGACGAGGGTATGACAAAAAGGGCATTAGGGTTCATCTCGACCGGCTGGTGTCCGATTATGAACATCTGATATTTGACTACGCTTTGAATCCGGAGTTGCTGGAAGCATTTAATGACAGGGTACGCCATGCCGAAAACGCAGGCCGTGATCCTGAGAGATTTCTCGGTGAGGAAATAAAAACATATAGGGAATTGGAGAGAAGAACAGTTGAAAAAAATCGTGTTGAATCAACAATCAACGAGACTAGGCGCAGGAGACTGGCAGGCGAGACCTTTGCGGATAAAATTCTAAATGAGTTCAAGAAGCGTATCGCGCATTATCCCTCCGTACATATACACCAGCATGCCGATCCGGAAATATGTAAGTTGTACGGTGCAATGCATTTGTTGGATAGGAGGCACTGGAATTTTTTAATCTCATATTTCAGGCGGGTTTACCCACGCACGGGACAATTGGATAGAACTAATATTGAGCAGAGATTCTGGCATCTTATTTCGACTCGCGAAGGGAGAATCCCGGAAGGACTCGCGTTATATAGAAGAGCTCTAGCCTCTCCAACAACTTCGCCAAAAGATAGAATAAGGGAGGGTAGGGAGGCAATAAAAATGGTTGCCTTTTTTTTCCACGACTTACTGGAGATTTATGAGCGAGCCACCACTCTTGTTACCCCACAGCCGGAAGCTAAGAATGCCATCGACTTTGTGTACGAAGTTATAGACGACTTCAGAATTGGCGATTTGGCAAAAGACTGAGGATCAATCCCCAAGCTGTAATGAGGCACCTCACATTGATAGCCTAAGCCTGTCCAGGACTCGATGGCCGGTAAAACACCTTTATGGTTCATACACTCTGTCCGTATTGGCGGCACCAAAGGTTTGACCTCTTGTTGGGACTATGTGCCAATCGTCTGCGCTGTTTGTATCCTCCGGTACTGAGGCTCTGCAAATGGATCGAGTGGAGGTTGAAAAACTTGCATTGACGGCTTCCGAAGGAAATGGGATACCACCGCCAGAGGCCGTGGTCCATGCCTTAGCTTCGGCTAAATCGCTGGCGAAAATAAAGCCATCGTGAGTCCATCCAAGTTTCTCATCTTCATCATTGTCTTCTCGATTCGTCCAGAGTATGGCGTCAATTACCGGCCCACCCCTACGCGCATACAAAGTTACTGCTCCGTTGTTTCCGGGAAGTCCTGGAGAATCCCTCATCCAGAAATCTCTTGCATTGCTCGACGCAAGTTTTCCGCCCGATGCGTCCATCCCTGCTGTCTCGTCTATTTCCGCAGAGATACCTTCTGTCTTTGCGTGAACAAGAATGTACTCACCTTGAGAAACCTCAACTGCCGGAAAGAAAAAATTCTCCCTGTATTTGTTCTTCGTTCCAATGAGCAGAAGCAGACCGCCAAGATTTCCTCCTTGAGTGACAAATAATTCGATACAATCCGGGTTGTTTCCTGTGCCGCGGGGATTCAGTTCATTTAGTAGTATTCCGGGTATTCTGGGATTCCATCCACTGAAATCATATAAAAATGACAGAGAGTTGCCGGATTCATCCGCGACACTCATTCGCAGTGTGTACTCACGGCCAATTTCCTGATCTACTCCAAAGCCAACAATGAGCTGTTCTTTTTCGACATCAATGCTATCGATAGCAATGGGAGGATTGATAACCGGATGCACGTCGTCCACTACAATTGCTTCATCGAAGGTGAAGCGCAGATGCCGCTTATCCAATATCTCGGCTAGCTGCAGTATAGGCGGCAGGATATCTATGGAATAAGATTTTCCTCCGGCATTTGGAACACATCCAGCCATAGTTATCATAGTGAACAGCATGATAGCGGCAGTGAGTTGAAAAAAGCCTTTTTTTTGCCTGCCATATACTATGGATTTCATTGCGCATAGTCGTGTATTCATATGAAATATGAACAGGTGAGTTCCTATCCTCACTTGAGTTAGGAAGTGAAAATGTGTGGAATAATCGGCTATTGCGGAAGCAGAAATGCTGCCCAGCTCCTCCTATCTGGCTTAAAACGACTTGAGTACCGCGGTTATGACTCTGCCGGAATAGGAATCGTTCATGAGAACACTCTTCAACTCTATAAGAAGGCGGGAAAAATTGAAAATCTGCGAACAATTATCCCGGCAGCACTTAAGGGGAATTGGGGCATCGCCCACACTCGTTGGGCCACTCATGGCAGGGTGACTGACACAAACGCACATCCTCATGCTGATTGCACAGGGAAAATAGCTATCTGCCACAACGGAATTATCGAAAACTACGTAAGCCTGAGACATCAGTTAAGCAGCAAGGGTCATAGGTTTGTAAGTCAAACGGATTCTGAGATTATTGCCCACCTTACCGAATCCTTTTATGAAGGGGATCTCAAGGATGCCTTGAAATCGGCTGTCAGTTTGCTGGAAGGAACATATGGGATTCTCGCTATTCATGTTGATCACCCGAACAAAATACTGGGTGCTCGAAATGGATCACCGATGATTATTGGACTTGCTGACAAGGAGATATTCGTTGCGAGCGATGCCAGCGCTATCCTTGCCCACACAAAGCAGGTTATCTACCTGGAAGATGGAGAGGTTGTCAATGTAAATCCGAATACTTATGAAGTTAGTGATATGCTAGACAGGTCTGTTGACAAAAGGATTGAGGCTATTTCCTGGGAACTTCGAGAGATAGAGAAAGGGGAATACCCTCATTTCATGTTGAAGGAGATCCATGAGCAAACTGAGTCAATCCCACGGGCCTTGAGCGGCCGAATTGATGAGCAAGAGGCCACTGCGGTGCTAGGTGGTTTGAATATGAGCGATACTGAACTGCTTGCAGTTAGGCGTGTAACAATTATGGCCGCTGGTACCAGCTTCTATGCGGCAAAGATTATCGCATATCTCTTGGAAGCCCTTGCACGTATTCCGGCTGTCGCTGAATTATCTTCGGAGCTTCGCTATCGCAATCCGGTTGTAGAGCGGGAGACACTCTATATAGCGGTGAGTCAATCCGGCGAAACCATAGACACACTTATGGCCGTACGAGAGCTTCAAAGAAGAAATGCCCGGGTACTTGCCATATCCAACGTGGTTGGTTCCAGCATCGCTCGTGAATCTCATGGCGGAATATATATTCGTTCGGGTCCGGAAATAGCTGTAGCTTCCACAAAGGCGTTTACGAGTCAACTTGCGGCAATGTACCTTTTCACGCTCAAAATGGCGCGAATGCGTCACATGGCCTGGCTCGAAGGCAGGGATTTCCTTAAATGTCTCTCAAACCTTTCAAGTCTGGTGGGAAGAATACTCGAGAACGCGGATGGAATTGCGCAATTGGCCAGGAAGTACTGTAAGGCCAAAAACTTCCTTTTCTTAGGTCGGGGGATAAATTTCCCCATTGCATTGGAAGGCGCTCTCAAGCTCAAGGAAGTGGCCTATATCCATGCTGAGGGTTATAGCGCGGCGGAGATTAAACACGGCCCCATAGCCCTGATTAACCCCCATACTCCAAGTATGTTCCTGATACCCGACGATCACCTTTACAATAAGGTTCTCACTTCAATGAAAGAAGTAAAGACCCGTAATGGTCCGGTAATCGCTATCGGCACGGAGGGTGACACATTGATTTCTGATATTGCCGACGACACCTTCCAAATACCCAAGGCGGGGCAAAATTTCTACCCATTCCTAATGGTTATTTCCCTTCAGTTATTTGCCTATTACTGTGCATTGGAACTTAAATGCGATGTTGATCAGCCTAGGAACCTCGCAAAAAGTGTTACGGTGGAATAGTTTTCCTATAGCATATTCCTGGAAGGATATCATTGTGAAATTCGATATCCTTCTGACTACTGAAGTCCTTTCACTTAATCTCATTTCTGATGACCTTGACTTCCGTCACAGGTTAATAATGAAACTCCATGATGATGGATATTCTGATAAAGAGATTCCTATATACTTGAATGAGAAAAGAATTGTTTCACCTCAAGGCCGAGACTATTATCCGAAGTTGATCTGGGTAACGAGGAAGAAACAATAATTCCCACAAAATCCCCGATCTGTCCCGATTTAAGGGGGACCCGTTCCCACCTGTACCCCTCGGGTCCCGGACCCTTTCAAATCCATATTGACAGTTTTTAATTGTATTTGACAATTATTATACTGAAGTCCATGCTTTGCTTATGTCTGAACAATCCGACCAAGTCTTCGCAATCAAAGAACTGTCCAAGTATCTGAGAATTGCCGAGTCGAGTCTTTACAAGTTAGTCCGAGAAGGAAAGATTCCCGGACAAAAGATCGGAAAGACTTGGAGGTTCTATAAACCGGCCATCGATTCATGGCTATCAGGAAAGAATGAAGATAAGGAAGATTAGGGAGGGGTTGTGTGACCAAAATCAACTTTACAGAAAAATCGAACTTCATATGGGGAGTGGCAGATCTACTCCGTGGTCCATACAGACCCAATCAATACAAAGATGTGATGTTACCCCTCGTCGTTTTACGGCGACTGGACTGTGTACTGAAATCAACCAAACAACAGGTTCTTAAAGAGTACAGCAAGATTAAGGATTCCGGTTCCGGTATTATCGATGCCAAACTCAGAAGGATTACGGAAGTTCCTTTCTACAACACCTCTCGTTTTGATTTTGAAAAACTCAAAGGTGACTCGGAGGGGATTGCCAGTAACCTCGTAAACTACATGAAGGGATTTAGTCCCAAGGCAAGTTCCATTATCGAATCATTCAAGTTTGAAGACCAGATTCCCAAACTGGAAAAGGCCAATCGTTTATTCCTTATCGTCTCCAAGTTCTCTGAGATCGACCTTCATCCTGAGACAGTTTGCAATATTGAGATGGGTTACATCTTCGAAGACCTAATCCGACGGTTCAATGAGGCCAGTAACGAAGAGGCAGGGGACCACTTTACTCCAAGAGAAGTCATCAGGCTGATGGTTGATATTCTATTTAAGCCGGATAGTAAGATTCTAACTTCCCGGGGAATCGTAAAAACAATCTACGACCCTGCCATGGGTACGGGGGGTATGTTATCCGTATCTGAAGAATACCTGAAAAAACGTAACCCCTATGCCCGTTTGGAAGTGTTTGGTCAGGACTACAATGATCAGTCCTACGCCATTTCCGGTTCGGATATGTTAATAAAGGGAAATAACATTGAACATATCGTCCTGGGGGATAGTTTTACCGAAGATGGATTCCCTTCCGAAAAGTTCGATTATATGTTGGCAAATCCTCCCTTTGGTGTGGAATGGAAACCGGAATCTGATTTCATTAAAAAAGAACATGAGGAACAGGGATATGATGGAAGATTCGGGGCAGGACTCCCGAGGATCAATGACGGTTCGTTCCTCTTCCTCCAGCACATGATTTCCAAGATGAAGAAACCGGAAGATGGGGGAACCCGTATAGGTATCGTCTTCAATGGATCTCCTCTTTTCACTGGATCGGCAGGGTCCGGGGAATCGGAAATCAGAAGATGGATTATTGAGAATGACTGGTTGGAGACCATCATTGCCTTACCGGATCAACTCTTCTACAATACGGGGATCTCAACTTATGTGTGGATCGTCACGAACAGAAAGAGATCCCCGAGGAAGGGAAAAGTTCAGTTAATTGATGGTTCTTCCCACTTCTCCAAGATGAGAAAGAGTCTCGGGAATAAACGGAATGAGATAAGTGATACTCATCGTGAAGATCTGGTTAGACTCTATGCCGAGTTCAGGGAGTCTGAACATTGTAAAATTTTCGATAACAGTGATTTCGGGTACAACAGGATTACCGTAGAACGTCCCTTGAAACTCAACTTTGAAGTAAATCAGGAACGATTGGAGAGAGTAAAGGAATCCAAACAGTTTCAGTCATTGGCGGAAAGTAAGAAACGGAAAGACAAATCTGTTATTGATAAGGAGATTGAAGAAGGGAAGAAGGAACAGGAAAGGATTCTTTCCACCCTTTCCCAAATTACAGGGAAGTACACAAATCAGGATTCCTTTATGAAGGAGTTTGATTCTGTATTCAAGAACAGTGGAATTAAACTATCTACTCCCTTGAAGAAGTCGATTGTCTCATCCCTGTCTGAACGGGATGAAAATGCCGATGTAGTGACGAACAAGAAAGGGTTTCCCGAACCGGATTCTGAGTTAAGGGATAATGAAAATGTTCCTCTGAAAGAGGATATGGAAGAGTACATGATGAGAGAAGTTCTTCCCTATGTTCCTGATTCATGGGTTGATGAGAGTAAAACCAAAATTGGATATGAGATTTCCTTTAATCGGTATTTTTATGTGTACAAACCTCCGAGGAGATTGGATGAGATTCAGAATGAACTTTCAAAAATTGAAGAAGAGATCTCCTCTCTTCTAGATAATGGGGAGGAATGATGAGATACTCAGAATTTCCCTTTGAGAGTGTTCCAGAAGGTTGGGAACTATTACCCATAAAATCCCTATCCCCCAAAGGATTAAAATCATTTATCGATGGAGACTGGATTGAATCCTAATGTGAAGATGAGAGGTTCCGGTGTGGAGTGGATCGGAGAGATCCCTGAACATTGGGAAGTAAGGAAGTTTTCACAAGTGATATCGATTCAAGAAGGACAGGTCGACCCATCTATTGAACCGTACAAATCAATGATTCTCATTGCCCCGAATCATATTGAATCAAAAACAGGAATACTTCTGTATACGGAAACGGCAGAGGAACAGGGTGCCGATAGTGGAAAATATCTGTGTCGGGAAGGTGATGTTGTTTATTCGAAGATTAGTCCTTATCTGGCAAAAGTAGTTATCTCTCCTTGTGATTCTCTGTGTAGTGGCGATATGTATCCGATGAGATGTGATCAAAATATATTGGAGAATGAATTTCTATATTGGTTACTTCTTTCTGATTCATATACACGATGGGCGGTTCTTGAATCAATGAGAGTTGTAATACCAAGACTGAATAGAGAAACAATGAGTGGTTATAGAATCCCTGTTCCTCCATACGAAACCCAAAAACAAATTGCCGACTTCCTTGATAAAGAAACAACCCGAATCGATACCCTCATCTCTAAGAAACAAACACAGATTGAATTGTTACAGGAGAAACGACAGTCGATTATCACACAGTCTGTAACCAAGGGATTGAATCCTAATGGGAAGATGAAAGATTCAGGTGTGGAGTGGATTGGGGAGATTCCTGAACATTGGGAATCCATAAAACTAAAATACATATCTACCAAGGTGAACAGTGGAAAGACTCCAAGAGGAGGATCTGAATCGTATCAGGACACCGGTGTAATGTTAATAAGAAGCCAGAATGTCTACTTTGATGGTCTAAGACTGAATGATGTTGTCTTCATTGATAAGGATACAGATCAGGAAATGAGTAACTCAAGAGTTCTACCTAGAGATGTTCTACTGAACATCACCGGTGCCAGTATTGGACGATCGTATTATGTTCCACAGGGTTTCCCTTCATCAAACGTAAATCAACACGTATGTATCATTCGTCCGAATCACAGAAAAGTCATCACGGAGTATTTGTGGTTATGTATGGCTAGTTCCGTGATTCAAAAAATCATCTTTTCCAATGAAAAAGGAACATCCCGTGAAGGTATTACATTCGAACAGATCAAAAACTTCGATATTCCCCTTCCAAGAACTATCGAAGAACAATCACAAATCGCTGAAAGGATTCTGAGTGAGATTGATAGAAATGATAGGACCATCTCGAAAATCCAGAGTTCAATCGACCTTCTAACAGAATACCGTTCCTCCCTAATCACCCATGCCGTTTCCGGTCAAATCGATATCACCCAATACGAGGTTTCAAAATGAGTAATTACGATGAGGCCACCTTTGAATCGGCCATAGAGATTTATCTTTCAGAACACGATAAATATATCAAACGGAACCATACCCAGTTTGACCGGAAACTGTGTATCGATACGGAAATCTTCTGTGACTTCGTAAGGGAATCTCAACCTAAAGAATGGGAGTATCTTGAAAAGATCCATAAGGATAAAACACCTTCCGTTCTCATAACCGCTCTCACACGGGCATTGGACTTTGATAAGGAAGGTTGTCTCAAAGTCCTTCGTCATGAATTCGAATGCGACGGGAAAACTATTAAAGGGGCATTCTTCAAACCTGTTACGGGAATGAACCCTGATACCCAGAGATTGTACGAAAGTAACAAACTTACGATAGTCCGACAGGTTCGATATTCAGAAACCCATAACAACAGTATTGATGTGGTTCTCACTGTAAACGGAATCCCTGTTGTAACCATGGAACTGAAGAACCAGATGACAGGTCAGAATGTCTCCCACGCGAAACATCAGTACAAGAATGATCGTGATCCTCAAGATAAGATCTTCCAGTTCAAAAAACGGTCCCTTGTCAACTTTGCCGTGGATACGGATGAAGTGTTCATGACCACCAGACTGAACAAGAAGGGTACTCACTTCCTTCCTTTCAATAAGGGAAACAATAACGGGAAAGGGAATCCTGAAAACCCTAATGGATATAAAACTTCCTACCTGTGGGAAGAGGTTTTACAGAGTGATTCGTTACTGGAAATCATTTCCCGGTTTCTCCACTTACAGATAGAAGAAAAGAAGAAGGGTACGAAGAAGGTAAAAACAGAGACGATGATCTTCCCAAGGTATCATCAACTCGATGTTGTGAGAAAACTGATTTCCACTTCCAGAGATGAAGGGCCGGGGAACAACTATCTGATCCAACACTCGGCAGGATCGGGAAAGTCAAACTCAATCGCATGGACGGCCCATCGTCTCGCCTCTCTTCATGATAAAGATGATAAGAAGGTTTTCAATTCAGTTATTGTTGTTACGGATAGACGGGTTCTTGATCAACAGTTGCAGAATACAATCTACCAGTTCGAACACAAGAAAGGAGTTGTAAGGAAGATCGATCAGGACTCTTCACAGTTAGCCGGTTCTCTTACTTCCGGGACTCCAATTATTATTACCACCCTACAGAAGTTCCCCTTCGTTATTGAGAAGGTTGGATATCTGAAAGACAGAACCTATGCCGTTATTGTCGATGAGGCCCATTCCTCTATGGGAGGTCAAACGGCTAGTGAGATGAAGGGAGTTCTTGGAGATCAGGTTGAAGAGGAAACCTATGAATATGAGAGTTCGGAGGAGGAAATCCTTCGAGAGATCAATAAACGGGGACCACAGAAGAATATCTCCTTCTTCGCCTTTACGGCCACTCCCAAGTATAAAACTCTGGAAGTGTTCGGACGGGAAGGTGTAAATGGGAAACCGGAACCGTTCCACCTGTATAGTATGAAACAGGCCATCGAGGAAGGATTCATTCTTGATGTTCTGGAAAACTACATCACCTATAAAACCTATTACGAACTGATTAAGAGTATTAAAGACGATCCTAAGGTAGACAAGAAGAAGGCCAGACTCGCCTTGGCTCGGTTCATGAGTCTTCACCCCCATAACATTTCCCAGAAAGTCGAAGTTATAGTAGAACACTTCCGAACCCATACAAAACACAAACTGGAAGGAAAGGCCAAGGGGATGGTTGTTACTCGAAGTCGTCTCCATGCCGTCCGATATAAGCAATCTATCGACAAGTATCTGAAAGAGAAAAACTATAACGATATTGGAACTCTCGTGGCGTTTTCAGGGACTGTCGATGATGGTGGAGTTCATTATACCGAAGTGGGAATGAATGATGGCATCAAGGAAAAAGAACTCCCAGAGAAGTTTGGAGCAGATGATTTCTCCTTCCTTATCGTGGCGAATAAATATCAAACCGGATTCGATCAACCTCTTCTACACAGTATGTATGTTGACAGAAGTCTTGGAGGTATTCAGGCCATTCAGACTCTTTCCCGTTTGAATCGAACTACCAGAGGGAAGAACGATACCTTTGTCTTGGACTTTGTGAATGAACCGGAAGAAATCCAGAATGCCTTTCAACCGTATTATGAGAAGACGATTGTCGGGGAAAGGTCTGAATACGAACAACTGTATGAACTTCGAAACAAACTCAAAGGATTCAATATCTACCTCGAGGAAGAAGTTAATGAGTTCTGTAGAGTCTTCTTCTCGTCAAAAAAGAGATTGAATCCAGAAGATCACTCCCGGATGAACAGTATTCTGGATAAAGGTGTTACCCGTTTTGTTGAACTGGAAGATCCCGAGAAAGAGGATTTTCGTTCTACTCTTGTGGCATTCAGGAATCTTTATTCCTTCCTCTCTCAGATTATCCCATTCTCTGATACAGACCTTGAAAAACTGTATACCTACCTGAAGTTCCTTCATACCAAGTTGCCCCGGAGAGATAAGAGTAAATCACTTGATCTTGATGATGATGTGGAACTCAAATATTACCGATTACAGGAAATCTCCGAAGGTTCCGTCCCATTGATGGCAGGGGAAGAAACTCCCGTGTTAGGTCCTACCGATGTTGGTGGAGGACAGGTTGAACCGGAGATGGAAGAACTGTCAAAGATTATCGATATTGTGAATTATCGATTCAAGACAAATTTTACCAAGGCCGATGAACTGCTCTTTGATTCTGTTCGGGAAGATGCCGTAAATGATGAAAATGTCAGAGACGCCGCCAAGATGAATACCTTGGATGGATTCAGTTATGTCTTTAGCAAGAAAATCGAAGATCTGTTTGTTGACCGGATGGAACAGAATGAAGTTCTTACTTCTAAGTTTTTGAACGATGGGGATTTTAAGAAGGTTGTTTCTGAATATTTAATGAAACAGGTTTATAAGAAGATCCGAGAGGAAATGACTGTATAAAATGTAAATGAGGTGAATATAAATGGGTCAAGATCAGAGAAAGAAATTTCGTGTATCGATTAAAAACTGTAACAACATAACCTCAGCCGATTTTGATTTATATGAGGATGAATTGAATCTGAGATATGCCTTGAATGGAACAGGTAAATCGACATTATCAAAGTCTATTCACAGTTTTTCGAATGGTGTGGATCTTGGGTTCTTAAAACCTTTTGGGTCTGAAAGTACTCCGGTTGTTGATATCACTGAAGATCTGGGAGAAGTTCTGATTTTCGACGAGGGTTTCGTAAATAACACCGTTTTCAATGAAAGTGAAGTTATTGAAAATGGTTTCGAGGTCTTCTTAAAAAGTGAAGATTATGACGGGAGAGTAGAATCCTTTAACGAAAAAATCAAAACCCTGAAAACTGGTATACAAGAGAATGAACACTATGAGGCTCTTCGACAGAATCTAAAGGATATAAGTGAGAAGTTAAAACTAAACACTTAACCCCGAAGAAGAACTGTAGGCTTAGTTCTCGCTTGGCACAAGTCTCCGCAATTCCGATAATAACACTATATCTATGAGAAGCAGATCACACAAACGGGATATCCCATGCCGCCTCATCATCCTGTTGCTTGTCATTCTTTTCATGGTTTTTGAAGTGTCTGCCAATGATTTGGTGATTCAACCTGAGGATGTATATCTCGAAATAACCGAAGATGCCGCGGGTTTTGACCTGTATATCAAGGCCAAAGAGCGCCTGGGTTCGATATTGATAACAGAGTCTTCGGCCGATCCGGAAAAAAGGGCGGATTCCTTTGCCTTTAGAGCGCGGGATTACAACCCTGTCAACGGGGATGAGCGGAGGATACTGAACGGAGAATTCCTCAGCCCCGGAGAGGAACTCTTTTTTCTAGTCGATTCAACCCCGGAATCCAATGAATTACTGGGCCTCGCGTTCAGAATACATGTACCGTATCAACTTACCTATGGTTATCCGTGGAGCAGGCAGGGTGAGATAGAGGTTGGCAGGGGGACCTGGTTGAATATTCGTACCTTTGAAAGACCATTTGCCGATTATGATGGTCTATGGATGGATAATCCCTTCGTCTTATCAATGAAAGAGATTCCATTGCCGGCTGTCGCAAGAACTCAACCTGCTGATGAAAATGAAGTTGAGACTATTCAAGAGGCGGTGGAGCTGATTGCCGAGCTAATCAGCTTGAGTGGGGGGGAAACGGATGTTGTGATTGTGGTAGATGCCACGGATAGTATGGAGGATGATCTTGAATATGTGAGAAGCGCTCTTGTTCCCCTGCTGCGAGACAAGACTGAGGGATTTGAATCGTTTCGCATCGGATTAGTTCAATATCGTGATTACAAGGAGGCGTTTTTGACACGGAGGTCGCCGTTTGTACAGAATCTGAACGAATTCCAGAGAGAGTTGAATCGAATTTCCGCGTCTGGTGGAAGAGACGTGCCGGAGGCCGTAAACGAAGGCATTTATGCCGGGCTAACCGAATTCAATTGGTCTGCTCCGGAAAAAATGCTCATCCAATTGGGTGATGCCCCGGGGCACGATGAGCCTCGCGGAGCGATAACTCCGGAACTTGTGGAAGATGAGGCCGCGAAACTCGGAGTATCGATCTACTCGATTCGTCTTCCAAGCAATCCGGCAAATTCGTAATATCAGACTTCCCATCTGGGTGATGAGAAAAGTTGGACAAGTTCATCCTAAGTAATTAGGTCAGTGAATGGATGACCAAGGATTATCTAATGCTTACCCGAAATTTGTGACACATCAGATCGGGGCGATACGAAATTTTTGTCTTCCTGAGCCCTGCATTGCCCAGGTCTTGTTCAAGATTCATGTACTGGTAATCCGGACAGAAGTCGCGGGCGAATTGGCTGAACAGGTATTGATAGGCACCCTTTACTCTGATATCGCCCTTGGCGAAATGGATTATAAAGGTGTCCTTGTTCAGTGGCTCACCGATGATTAAGCCTATGGGCCTTTCGTTGGCGTAGGCCAGGGCAACTGTCAAATTGAGGATTCGATATTTTTCTATGGCCTCCGCGCATTGGACATAATCGTTTTGATAGAATTCTCGTGGAGTATTCTTCTGCCACTGTTCGAGAACTTCCCTCGCGTGCTCCTTCATATCGTTGTTTAGGAGGACGAGCCTGGATTCGTTGTTCCTGGTAAACTGATTGAGCAGATTTTTTTTCCTATGCATTGACTTACCTGAGTAGGTTTTGAATTTGTTGGTTAAATACAGGTAATCGGAGTCGTCGGGGCTTTTGCTTATAACGAACTCGTTTTCGTCAAAGCAATCGAGCCATGCCTGGGGAATTGGGAATAAGAAATCCCAGTTGCGAGTATAGAGCAGTTTTTTTAGCTCGTTGAAGCAGTCTTCGCCGGTTTTAACTGGGCTGGTCATTGGCATCAGATATCTCTTCCCATCGTAGGTTACGCCGGAAATGAAGAAGCCATGGGAGGTTTCTACTGTGTGGTATTCGTGTTTGCTGCGAAAGAGATAGAGATTTGGATAGGAGAATTCGGAGAGGTGTAATCCGATGGCATCAAGTTTTTCACTGATGGTTTTCTGATGGGCGAGTGTTAGGGGAGTCTGTACCATTGCGAATAAGATACCGTTCTGCCAGATGGAAGGCAACGGGTGCCGGATTTAAGGCGCATACGGATTCTCTGTCGAATGACAGCGCATGATTCTAATCTTCGGAATTACTCGATGGCTTGAACCGGACCGAAACTATCCTCTTATTTCGGATTTCCAGAACAGTGTATTTCCCCTCTTCAAGCTCGATTACAGCGTTCTGCGCGGGTATGCGCCCACTCTTTTCCAGAATGTAACCCCCGATGGTATGAGTTCGACTATCATGCTTTAGCTCCAGTCCGATTTTATCGTTCAGGTCGTAGAAATCCGCATCTCCCTGGATAATCCAGGTGCCATCTGATTGTTCCCTGATTGCATCGACGTTGGGCTTTGCTTTCTCATCAAGGAATTTTCCGAATATTTCCTCGATAACATCCTCTCGAGTTACAATGCCGTCAAGTCCGCCGTATTCGTCAAGCACTATTGCCATTTGAATTGGTTCGGACTTCAGACGGAAGTATAGCTCGTGAGCCTTCATAGTCCCGGGAACCAAATAGGGTGATTTGCAAATCGTTTTGAGCAGGGTACGGGGCTGCTTTCTCAGAGCCCTAACCAAATCGAATAGGGTGACAACCCCCAGTATATGCTCCGAGTTACTGCTCAGCACAGGTATCCTTGTGTGCCTCGAATCGACAAAAAGATTGGCCGCATCTTGAACGGTTGTGCTTCCATCTACCGTAAGCAGCTTAGTCCTGTGCGTCATAATGGCCTTGACGGGCGTATCATTGATGCGAAAAACGTTCCGTACCATTTCCTCTTCATAGGACTCCACTATCCCCTGGCCTTCTGCCTCTTTGATATGGTGCAGGAGTTGATCAAGCGTAAGCTTCCTCCGCTCACTACCCACAATCAGAAGGGTTATACTTCGGCTCACGGAGGATACTATCCATATTAAGGGCCTTAGAGTTGTCGAAAGCAGAATTATCAAGCGTGCACTTACCAGACAGAGAGTCTCATTAGCTACCAATGCAATTTGCTTCGGTGAAGCTTCACAGAAGATCAGGACAACCAGGGTTAGCAATCCCGTGGCTAGAGCCACATAAATATTGCCAAAGAGTTTAATCGTCATTGCGGTTGTCAGGGCGGATGCACCTAGGTTAGCCAGATTATTTCCAATCAGAAGCGTAGCTAATAGAATGTCGTGCCGCTCGGTGAGTTTTTTCACCAAGCGGCCGCGTTTGCCGTGATTCTTTGCCAGGGAATTAATCTGCCCCGGGGTAAGCGAGGTGAAAGCTGTTTCCACTGATGAGAAATACGCGGACAGAATTAGCAGTATTAGAAGGAAGGAAATTGACCAAACAGCATTAGTTCTTACCATTGAGTTGACTATTTGAATACGACTGTTTCATGTTATTTATCATTACCGCATTCCCGCAGGTCAGCAAGGGGTATTCTCCAAGCAGCTGCGGTTCGTCTTCCAAAGATGGAGGCTGTCTAAGCTATTACTTGCCTATGGCGAGGGTTGCTTAGTATTTTATCAGGCGAATAATTAGCTAAGGAACCCACATGAAGAAATTTAAAACAGAGGTTAGTCAGCTTCTTAATCTGCTAATACACTCTCTTTATTCCCATAACGAAATCTTTCTTAGGGAATTAATCTCAAATTCCTCCGATGCGCTTGATAAGCTCAAGTATCTAACATTGACCGATGATACACTGAAAAGCTTGGTTTTCAAGCCGCGAATCGACATCAGGATCAATGAGAAAGAGAATACCCTTGTTATCGAAGACAATGGAATTGGTATGAACGAGTCAGATCTAACAGATTCGCTAGGTACCATTGCTCGTTCCGGCACCAGGAATTTTTTGGAGAAGTTAACCGGAGACGCGAAAAAGGATTCAAGTCTGATTGGCCAGTTTGGTGTCGGTTTTTATTCTTGTTTTATGGTGTCAAATTCTGTTGAAGTAATCTCCATGAAGGCCGGTGAAAACAGGGCGTGGAAGTGGATAAGCGATGGAAAATCCGGGTTTACCGTTGAGGAAACCGAGAAGAAAACTCAGGGCACCAGGGTAATACTGAACCTCAATGAAGCAGGCAAGGAGTTTGATTCGCAGTGGAAGGTAAGGTCGGTCATAAAAAAATATTCGGATCATATTGCCTTCCCGATTCACCTCCATTGGACAGAAAAGGTTGACAAGAAGAAGGAGGATGAGAAAAAGAACGAGCGTGTTAATTCAGCAAGCGCGCTGTGGAAGAGACCGAAGTCAGAAATAAAGAATGAGGACTACAATGAATTCTACAGAACTCTTTCACACGACTCGGACAATCCCCTGCTTCGCGTTCACGTGCAGGCAGAGGGAACTCTGGAATATACAACACTGTTCTTCATACCGAAAAAGGCTCCGGCGGATATGTTTCAGGCAGATTATAAGCCAGGTGTGAAACTATATGTGAAACGAGTCTTCATTACCGATGACAATAAAGAGCTTCTTCCTGTATATCTGAGATTCGTGCGTGGTGTGATTGATTCCGAGGATCTTCCGTTGAATATTAGCAGGGAAACACTTCAGAAGAACAAGGTTCTGGTGAATATCCGAGAGGCCTCGGTGAAAAAACTGCTGGATGAATTCAAAAGGCTCTCCGAGGATGAAAAGAAATATGCCGAATTCGTCGAACAGTATAATCGTCCCCTTAAGGAGGGGCTTTACTCGGATTGGACCCACAAGGACAAACTACTTGAACTCGTCAGGTATAAATCTACCGCGGTTGAGGGGTGGACAAGTCTAAATGCCTACAAAAACAGAATGCCTGAGAATCAGAAAATCATCTATTACCTGGCAGGGGAGAACGAAGAGGCGCTTCGAAAATCCCCCCTGTTGGGGGCATATAAGGAGAAGGGTTTTGAGGTTCTTATTATGTCGGATGAGATTGATGAAATCGTAACTCCGATAATTGGCCCATATGAAGAATTGGAAATGAGGGCCATAAACCGCTCTGGAGCACTTGACGATTTGAAAACTGATGATAACAAGAAGAAGGAAAAAACCGCTGAGCCCGCGCTTAAGAAGATCAAGAAGGCCCTAGGTGAATCAGTCAAGAAAGTCGTCACTTCAACCCGCCTAACCGATGCGCCAAGCTGTCTGGTTTCAGACGAAGGCGACCCATCGGCACAGTTGCGGCAGATGCTGCAGGCGATGGGCCAAAAAGATATTCCCGAGGCCACCTTTATACTCGAGATAAACCCTGATCATCCGGTGGTCAAGGGGCTAGCTGATGCCGCCGACGCAACTTTGGTTAATGATGTGGCAAATCTTCTATATGAGCAGGCCTTGCTGGTAGAGGGAGTAGCACTTAAGGACCCAATAGGTTTTGCTACTCGCTTGAATCGAATTACGGTTCGAGCTTTTTAGGCTCGGGTAAGTGTCAGCACACATTCTGCAAGCAATAGTATCTTGGGATAGGCTTCAGCGGCTGCTTCGGGCTGGAGGAACTGCCGATCGCTGAAAAAGAGAACGATTTAGAAAACAAGGGGCTGAAATGAAAATTGGACTGAAAAACCTTTACAAACACCTGATTGAAAACCGGAAACACGAAGACGAAGTCACAGGCTGGCATGATGCCTATCGTGATTTCTATGGTGAGGTTAGGAAAATCCGTGAACGCATCGAATCAGGAGTGGGTTTGTCTCAAAGTGATGAGGATTTCTTGAGGCGGCTCCTCTATGAAAAAGATAACGGAATCGCTTCTCGCGGCCAGTCTGTTTTGAGTGATGAGAACTTCCAGTCATTCATCAAAAACGAGGAATTCAAATCCGCGTTAGGACAATTCATCCGGACTCCCAACAAAGATAGCTTCAGGAAATTTGAAGCAGCGTGGTCTGCCCAAGACAAAGGCAATAATCCGGTTCTTGTCAATCGTGTGGCAGCAGCCTGCACACTCAAAGTTTCAACAACTGTTGATTCCGGTAAGTTTGATCAGGTCTTTAGCTGGCTTATAAGTGAAGGAATTATACCCGCATATTCGGCGAAAAAGAATCAAGACTGGTATTCAAAAAACACGTTCCTTCTGGATTTTATCAAAAAAAAATTCAGCAATGAGCGGCGGGACAAAAAAACGGATGAGTTTTATCTGAGCCAGTTTATTTGGATGCTCTACAAGCATCTGCCCAATCCATTCAGCCTGAAAAAACAGATTGTTAAATACGGCGCTCCCGGAACCGGGAAAACATATCAGGCTCGCCGGCAAACCGAGCTGCTCTTTGACATCTGGAAAGAGGAGTTTGCCCCGAAGAACAGTGATTTCACACATGCAAGCCAGATTGAGCTGGTTCAATTTCATCCTTCTTACAGCTATGAGGACTTCATGGAAGGCTTACGCCCCGTTCTGGCTGGTAATGGAACCGCGCGGCTAACATT
>Ga0209364_1000038_pt1 | contig 27769 bp, 26 predicted proteins | sample WorMetHERISLAND2_3_FD_187387 | JGI IMG/M metagenome (GOLD analysis project Ga0209364, IMG submission 187387) | Marine gutless worms symbiont microbial communities from Max Planck institute for Marine Microbiology, Germany - Olavius albidus HERON... | ecosystem: Host-associated > Annelida >... | reverse complement strand
CCAGAGCACCGCCTCCAAAAACAACCGTCGCCACCCGTCCGGACAGGGTCCGTCTCCTTGCCCAGACAATGCGGCTCCATCAAAGCACATTGACGATCCGTAATTACAAAACGCTCCGTCGTCATCCAAACCTCCTTCGACAAGGTAGCTTGAATCACAAATCACGACGCTTGGGAATCCTGAATCTCAACAGACCCTAGAGCCTACCATGAGTCCATGTGGCCCCACTGGCTTTCGGGGTCATAACATTGCGGGCTCTCCAAACCGACTCGACTCGCTTCCAGGCCGAGAGCTTGTTTCAGCAGTGATTCTCATTCGGTGGCCCTGCTGATGGCGTGATGCCGACACCTGGCGGATGCTCCCCTGTGGTAGACTTGCGGCGCCTTTTTATCCGATGCTGACAGTGGCCCCGCCGTGGTAAGGCTCTACAGCCTACTCCTCTATCTCGCCCTTCCCTTTCTGCTGCTGCGTCTCGCCTGGCGCAGCCGTCGCGCACCGGCGTACCGCGAGCGCTGGGGTGAACGGCTCGGCCACTACGGCCAACGCCCGCTACAGGCCCGCATCTGGATCCACGCTGTTTCCGTAGGGGAGGTCCAGGCGGCCGAGCCCCTCATCAAGCACTTCCTCGCGCGTTATCCGGACACCGGCGTCATGGTCACCACCACCACGCCCACCGGCTCGGAGCGCCTGCGCGCCCTGTTCGAGGACAGGGTTCACCACCTCTATACGCCCTTCGATCTGACGCCGATCGTGAACCGCTTCCTCGGTGCGGTCGGCCCCCGGCTCGCGGTCGTCATGGAAACCGAAATCTGGCCCAACATGCTGAGTGCCTGCGAGCGCCGCGGTATTCCGGTGGTGTTGGCCAACGCTCGGCTGTCCGCCCGTTCCGCGCGAGGGTATGCTCGGCTGGGCGGCTTCACTGGCAAGACCCTGCGGCGATTCGCGGCGATCGGTGCGCAGAGCCCCGCCGATGCGGCCCGCTTCCGGGCTTTGGGGGTCTCTGCCGAGCGGGTACGGGTGACGGGTAACCTCAAGTTCGATGTCTGCTGGCCCAGCAGCTTGCTCGAGCATGCGGAGGTACTGCGCCGCCTCTGGGGTATTCAGCGCCCGGTCTGGGTTGCCGCGAGTACCCACGAGGGCGAGGAGGAGCAGGTTCTGCTCGCCCATCGCGAGATCCTGGACCAGCTGGTGGGGACATTGTTGGTCCTGGTGCCACGCCATCCCGAGCGATTTGAGCAGGTCGCGGCATTGGTCGAGCGCCGGGGCTTCGCGCTCGTGCGCCGATCCGCTAAGAATCCCTGCGGCGAGCAGGTCCCGGTGTTCCTCGGCGACACCATGGGGGAGCTGCCGACCTTTCTCGCCGCGGGAGACGCGGCCTTCGTCGGGGGCAGCCTGGTTTCCACCGGCGGTCATAATCCGCTGGAGGCGGCGGTGGCGGGGGTGCCCGTCGCCGTGGGCCCCCACACCTTCAACTTCGCCCGGATTACCGAGTTGATGGTGCGGGAGGGGGCGGCGGTCCGGGTGACGGACGCCCATACGCTGGCGCAATGCATGGGGGAGTGGTTAAAGGACACAATGACCAGGGTGCGCGTCGGCGAGCGGGGACGACGGGTGGTTCAAGCGAACCAGGGTGCCTTGCAGCGACTGTTGGATCTGCTTGAGGAAAATCGAAATTAAAGCCATTGATCCCCTCTCTCCCCAACCCTCTCCTTGTGGATTCCGGGCTGCTCGCGATCAGGAGGGGCACGACAGGGCCTTTTGGAGTGCAGCGGCACGTTTCCTCCAGAATTGACAATGATCCGAGGGACCTGAGGTAACCAAGCGCTGCTAAGTGGCACTCGCTCGCCGCCGCTTTGGATTTGGGGTTAATGGTTAAGGTTTAAATGGAACCATCGTCACTGGCAGTAGGTTTGGCGCTCTATAGGCTTATACTCCCTCTCCCACCGGGAGTGGGCCGGGGAGAGGGGATCAAACAAGTCTACGCAAACCATTTAAAAATTTACCACTACCGGATTTGGCAATACGTCCGTTCCAAACCAAGACAGTGTGGCCAAGGGAAAGCGCCGTCGCCGCGGTGCGAATGGAACCCGGCATCCAGGTCTCCGACAACCATTGCCGGTAACACACGTGACTGGTCCGATCAAACCGCACCGCTCTGCCGGCGCACTCCAAAACAAAACAGTCCGGATTCCATAAAGAGTCCAAAAGGTAGCTCTCCGTCGGGTTACGGTGCGCCTGATCACAACGACATACCTTGCTTCCACAGGCGTGCCTAACCTGATCTACTTGGTCGCTAAAAAATTTGGGGTAGTGGTAAATTTCAAACGGGTCGAGTGTAGAGCACCTAAAGCGCGGGCGAACCCACACCTCCCGCGGATCCGGGTCGTGTCGGAAGTAGGCGCCGGCTTGCCGGCGCTCACGCGATCAGTTAAAAATTTACCACTACCAATTTTGGTTTTTTATTCCTTAGGGTCTTAGATAACTTTAGCATCTTCAGACGTATGCTAAGGTTATGTTATACAAGGAAAAAACAGGCATTTCAGGCATTCACGCCTTTCGGAAGCCAAATTTAGACTGATTATCCGCTATTTTGCGCACGATTTACCGGCCTCGAAACTCGTCGCGCTGAGTGATGTAAGCTGCCCGACGATCAATCAACGGTTCTTTAAGCTACGACCCAGAATCACCCAGCTTTGTGACGCCTCATCGCCTTTTTCCGGCGAGGTTGAAGGGGATGAATCCTCTTTTGGCGCCCGCCGTGTTCGGGGAAAAAAGGGGCGTGGAGGTGGGGGTAAAACAATCGTCTTCGGAATCCTGGAACGGCAGGGAAAGGTCTACACGGAGATCGTCCCGGATGCCTCCAAAAAGCCGCTACAGGCCGCGATTCGGGACCAGGTAGCCCTCGATAGCATTATCTATTCAGATGCCTGGAGGGGCTACAATGGGCTGGTGGATATGGGTTATCAGAAGCATCTCCGCGTCCATCCGTAACGAATTTGCGCGAGGCAATTGCCATATCAACGGCATTGAGTCATTCTAGTCATATGCTAAACGGAGGCTTGCAAAATTCAAGGGTGTTCCCAAAATATGTTTCATCTACATCTCAAAGAATGTGAATTCAGATTTCATCATCGAGAGGAAAATCTCTAGGATAAAATACTCTCTCTGCTGAGCGAGAATCCTCTCTAAAGTCGTCTAGACCCATGTCATTTGTGACAACGCACCTTACTACCGTTCCAAAGCAGTTCAAGAGCACCTGAAAGCCTCACGCATTCAGCTCGTTTTCCTCCCGCCGTATGCGCTGAATCTGAATTTGATCGAGCGATTATGGAGATTTTTTAAAGGGTCCTCTACGGAGGAGCACAGGGAAGCGAGGGAGGGTAAGTGCCGAGCGGCGTGCCCCCCCGGGTAGGCGTAGGGCCGAGCGTTTGGTCGGAGTGCGGCGCGTGAGCGCCGGCGGAGACGAAATGCCAGGCCATGCGACACGGCGTCAAGTCATTGCGGGAGTCCTGGTGCCGCGCGGAGTGCGCGCCGGGACGAACGTGGGCCGCCGAAGGCAATGGCCGTCGCCCCATTGTTTGCACCCGAAATCGGGCGCTCCCCATTTCGGGTTGCGCGAAAAATGGCGACCGCTCCGGTAGAGAGGATTTTCGCTCAGCGGAGAGAGTATTTTATCCTAAGAGATTTTCCTCTCGATGATGAAATCTGAATTCACATTCTTTGAGGTTAGATGAAACGTATGTCTGGGAACACCCTCGGATTTTGCAAGCCTCCGTTTAGCATATGATCAGAATGACTCAATGCCGTTGATATGGTAATTGCCTCGCGCAAATTCGTTTTTACCATGATGGACGCGGAGATGCTTTTCATAACCCATGTCTACCAACCCATTGTAGCCCCTCCAGCCATCCGAGTGGATGATGCTATCGAAGGGCTACCAAGGACTACCTGGCCCCGAATCACGGCCTGTAGCGGCTTCTTGGAGGCATCCGGGACGATCTCCGTGCAGACCTTTCCCTGCCATTCCAGGATTCCGAAGACGATTGTTTTACTCCAGGCTCCACGCCCCTTTTTTCCCCGAACACGGCGGCGCCAAAAGAGGATTCATCTCCTTCAACCTCGCCGGAAAAAGGCGATAAGGCGTCACAAAGCTGGGCGATTCTAGGTCGTGGCTTGAAGAACCGTTGGTTAATCGTCGGGCGGCTTACATCACTCAGCGCGGCGAGTTTCGAGGCCGGTAGATCATGCGTAAAATAGTGCATGATCAGTCTGAATTTGGCTTCCGAAAGGCGTGAACGCCTGAAATACCTGTTTTTTCCTTGCATAACATAACCGTAGCATGCAGTTGCAGATGCTAAAGTTATCTAGACCCTTGCCTTTGCACTTGACGAGCATTTTCAACAAGCAGGTTTTCAAACCAAGCCGGGCAATCGAAACCCATTGTTCATAGGATACAGCAATGCTCATTCTCCGCGGCGCCCCTGCCCACTCCGAATTCCGTTTGCGCAAGCTCGGGCAACACCTGCTGGATGCCACCGGGCAGGTCTTAGCGGTCGCTGCCGAATATAGATACTTCGCGGATCTCGAGCAAGCCCTACTCCCGGAAGAAGGGACGCTGTTGGAACGGTTGCTGCACCATGGCCCGGCGCTGCCCGGGTCGGACCCGGAAGGGACATTGGTACTGGTGGTGCCGAGGCTGGGGACTATTTCGCCGTGGTCGTCCAAAGCTACGGACATCGCCCGCAATTGCGGCCTGAGCAAGCTCCGACGCCTGGGGCGAGGCATCGCCTACTTTCTCCAAGCTCAGTCCGCCGAGGTCGATGACGGCTTGCTGACGGCCGCCGCGGTCCATCTCCACGACCCCATGACCCAGGTCCCCTTTTTTACGATGGAGGACGCCCACCAGCTGTTCGACCGGGCCGAGCCGAGCCCGCACCGGGCCATCGATGTATTGAGCGGGGGGAGTACGGCCTTGGTCGCGGCGAACACCGAGTTTGGTCTCGCCCTGTCCGCGGACGAGATCAACTACCTGGTGGAGCGTTTTGAAGACCTGGGACGCAATCCCACGGACGCGGAACTGGTGATGTTCGCCCAGGCGAACTCCGAGCATTGCCGGCACAAGATCTTCAACGCTGACTGGATCATCGACGGCGAGCCCCAGGATCAGTCCCTGTTCGCGATGATCCGCAATACCACGGACTGCTCGCCCCAAGGGGTCCTGTCGGCCTACCGTGACAATGCCGCCGTGGTGACGGGTTGGCCGGGAAAGCGCTTCCTGGCGTCTCCCGAGGACGGTGTCTACCGCGAGCACGAGGAGGCCATCCACCTGTTGATGAAGGTGGAGACCCACAATCACCCCACGGCGATTGCCCCCGATCCGGGGGCGGCGACTGGCTCCGGCGGGGAGATCCGGGACGAGGGCGCCACCGGCCGGGGTGCCAAGCCCAAGGCCGGCCTGTGCGGTTTTTCGGTGTCGAACCTGCGCATCCCGGACCGGCTGTTGCCCTGGGAGCGGGACTATGGCAAGCCGAGTCACATGGCCTCGGCCCTGGACATCATGCTCGAAGGCCCCATCGGCGCGGCCGCCTTCAACAACGAGTATGGGCGTCCCAATCTGTGCGGCTATTTTCGCACCTATGAGCAGGAGGCGCCGGGGCCCGCGGACACCGAACTGCGCGGCTACCACAAGCCCATCATGGTCGCCGGCGGCCTCGGCAACATCCGCCCCGGACACATCGCCAAGCGGGCGTTTCCGCCGGGTACGCCCCTGATCGTGCTCGGCGGACCCGCCATGCTCATCGGTCTCGGGGGCGGGGCGGCCTCCAGCATGGCGTCCGGGACCTCGGCCCAGGACCTGGATTTTGCGTCCGTCCAACGCGCCAACCCGGAGATGGAGCGACGCTGCCAGGAGGTCATCGATAGTTGTTGGGCCCGCGGCGAGGAGAATCCCATTCTGTTTATCCACGACGTGGGGGCGGGTGGGCTCTCCAATGCCCTGCCGGAATTGATACAGGACGCCGGTCGCGGCGGACGTTTTGACCTGCGAAAAATCCCGAACGACGATCTGGGCATGTCGCCCATGGAGGTCTGGTGCAACGAGTCCCAGGAACGCTATGTATTGGCAGTGGCCGCCGAGCGGCTCGCGGTTTTCGAGGCCATCTGCGAACGGGAGCGCTGTCCCTGCGCGGTGGTGGGCGAGGCGACCGACGTGGAAAAACTGCTGCTCACCGACAGGCATTTTGGGGACACGCCCATCGATATCCCCACCTCCCTGCTCTTCGGCAAGCCCCCGCGGATGTCGCGGACCGCCGAACGGCTCCGGTTCCAACGGCCTGCGTTGGACTTGTCCCAGGTATCCCTGCCGGACGCGGCTCGGCGGATACTGCGGCTGCCCACGGTGGCCAATAAAGGGTTTCTGATTACCATCGGCGACCGTAGCGTTACCGGCCAGGTGGCGCGGGATCAGCTGGTCGGTCCCTGGCAGGTGCCGGTTGCCGACGTGGCGGTCACCCTCAGCGATTACGCGGGGATGACGGGCGAGGCCATGGCTATAGGGGAACGGCCTCCGGTGGCCCTGATCGACCCGGCGGCCTCGGGACGCCTGGCGGTGGGCGAGGCCATCACCAACCTGGCCGCCGCTGCCATCGACCGGATCACCGACATCCGGCTCTCCGCCAACTGGATGGCGGCGGCCGGCCATCCCGGGGAGGATGCCGGGCTCTTCGATACCGTCTTCTCCCTGGGCCTGGAGTTGTGCCCGGCCCTGGGGGTAGCGATCCCGGTGGGCAAGGATTCCATGAGTATGAAGACCCTGTGGACGGACCGGGATGGCCACCCGCGGGAGATGACTGCGCCCCTGTCGCTCATTGTCTCGGCCTTCGCGCCGGTGAGGGACGCCGGCCGCACCCTCACCCCCCAGCTACGCACGGGTGTAGGCGCTGCGGACCTGATTCTCATCGACCTGGGGCAGGGACGCGACCGCCTCGGGGCTTCCTGCTTGGCCCAGGTCTATGGGCAGGTCGGCAGTACAGCCCCCGACCTGGACGGCCCGCGCCTGCTTACGGGGTTCTTCGCCGCCGTGCAGGCGCTCAATCGGGCGGGCCTGATCCTGGCCTACCACGACCGTTCCGATGGAGGCCTGTTCGTAACCCTGTGCGAGATGGCCTTCGCCGGACGTTGCGGCCTGGTAATCGACCTCGATCCAGTGGGGGCGACTGACCCCGACTTAGCGGAGGCGATTGATCTCGATCCGGCGGAGCCGGGCGACCTGGCCGTGCTCTTCAGCGAGGAATTGGGGGCCGTGATCCAGGTCCGGCGAGCGGACACGGACGCCGTGTTCGGGCTCCTCGACGCGCAGGGGCTGGGCGCTTGCAGCCGGGTGATCGGTGCACCCCAGGAAGCGGAGGACATCCGGTTCCGGCGCGGGGGGACCGAGATCCTAGCGGCGTCCCGTTCCGAGCTGCAACAGCTCTGGTCGGAGACCAGCTTTTACCTGCAATCCCTGCGCGACAACCCGGACTGCGCCCGCGAGGAGTTTAATCGCATCGCCGATACCGAGGATCCAGGCCTGACCGCGGTGCTCGGCTTCGATCCCACCGACGATATAGCGACCCCTTACGTCCTGAGCGGCGCACGCCCCCGGCTGGCGGTGCTCCGAGAGCAGGGCGTGAACGGACATCTGGAGATGGCGGCGGCCTTCCACCAGGCCGGATTCGAGTGCGTGGACGTACACATGTCCGACCTCATTGCTGGGCGGGTGGAGCTGGCGGACTTTCGCGCCCTGGCGGCCTGCGGTGGCTTCTCCTACGGCGACGTCCTGGGCGCGGGGGCGGGCTGGGCCAAGTCGATCCTATTCAACCCACGAGCGCGGGACCAACTCCAGGCCTTCTTCGAGCGACGGGAAACCTTCGCCCTGGGGGTGTGCAACGGCTGTCAGATGCTCTCCCACCTCCAAGCGTTGATTCCGGGCGCAGATTACTGGCCCCGTTTTGGGCACAACCGCTCGGAGCAGTTCGAGGCGAGAATGGTGATGGTGGAAGTGACCGACTCCCCCTCGGTCTTATTGACCGGTATGGCCGGCTCTCGACTGCCCATCGTGGTGGCCCACGGCGAGGGGCGGACGGAGTTTCCCGACGATGGGGGTCTGTCCGGAGTCGCGCCGCGGGTGGCACTGCGTTACGTGGAGAACGGCGGCGGTATCGCCGTGCGCTATCCGGCGAACCCGAACGGCTCCCCCGCGGGCATCACCGGCCTGACCACCAGCGACGGGCGCGTAACCATCATGATGCCCCATCCCGAGAGGCTGTTCCGGGCCCTTCAGTACGCCTGGCGACCGGACCATTGGGACGGCTACGGTCCCTGGATGCGGTTGTTCCGAAACGCCCGGGTGTGGGTGGATTGAGGCTCCGGCCCGAGCCGTCGATCCGGGATACGGATGAGCCAGGGCGGAACTTATAATTCCTTCGCTGACAATCCGGCTCCGTAACCAGCTTAAGATACTGTCTAAAAACTAAGTAATTGATTTTGGTCTAGATAACTTTAGCATCTGCAACTGCATGCTACGGTTATGTTATGCAAGGGAAAACAGGTCTTTCAGGCGTTCCCGCCTTTCGGAAGCCAAATTCAGACTGATCATGCGCTATTTTACGCATGATCTACCGGCTTTGAAACTCGCCGCGCTGAGTGATGTAAGCCGCCCGACGATCAATCAACGGTTCTTCAAGCTACGACCTAGAATCGCCCGGCTTTGTGACGACTCATCGCCTTTTCCCGGTGATGTTGAAGTGGATGAATCCTCTTTTAGCGCCCGCTGTGTTCGGAAAAAAAAGGGGCGTGGAGCCGGGGGTAAAACAATCGTCTTTGGAATCCTGGAAAACGGCAGGGAAAGGTCTACACGGAGATCGTCCCGGATGCCTCCAAGAAGCCGCTACAGGCCGCGATTCGGGACCAGGTAGCCCTAACACCATCCACTCGGAGGCTGGAGGGGCTACAATGGGCTGGTGGATATAGGTTATCAGAAGCATCTCCGCGTCCATCAGTAACGAATTTGCGCGAGGCAATTGCCCTATCAACGGCATTGAATCATTCCGGTCATAGGCTAAACGGAGGCTTGCAAAATTCAAGGGTGTTCCCAGACATACGTTTCATCTACACCTCAAAGAATGTAAATTCAGATTTCATCATCGAGAGGAAAATCTCCATGATAAAATACTCTCTCTGCTGAGCGAAAATCCTCTCTAAAGTTATCTAGGCCCTTGGTTTTTTTACCTCTCCAGCAACGACTACAATTTCACAAGGGTAGGCGTATTATCTCCTTCCAGTTTGAACCGAGGATCAACGAAGCGATCATATACAATTAGGTCAACCTGACTAGACACCGAACCATTAATATTTATGACAAAGCCAGAATCTATGCTAAATCGTTCTGGTAGGTAACTGGAAAGAATATCTCGAAGTATTTGTTCTCTTCCAGTACCTCTTTCTCCAAGAGGTGGAATGTTTTCAGCGAGCCGATCATAGTCAATTTTTATCTGTTCGGAAATCTGAACAAATATGCTGTTTAAGTCGACGTTATCCATTTGCTTTTTCACGCCTAATAAGGAGCTAATCAGCACGTGCGCTCGGTATATAATCACACGGGACCTGACAGTTTGTAATCCGCACTGGGGGAGAAAATTATGAATCGCACGAATCGGCGCGAATAAGATCCGGTAGTGCTCAATATGTAGTGATCGTGTAATTGTCCCATCGAAGAAGAAAAAAGGTTCGGCAGGAAGTTCGTCACTACATATTAAGCGCTACCTAAGATTCCTCCCTTCGGTTCGGGATGACAATTTCGCGAGGATTCGCGCGATTCGTAGTTTTCTTTCCCCCATCAACTCAATCTCACTTCTGACCCCGCAGCGCCCGCTTAGCCGTGCGGATCAGCTGCACGATGGGTATCCCCGAGGGACAGGCGTAGGTGCAGGAGCCGCATTCGACGCATTCCATGATCTGAATGTGTTTCATTTCTTCGTACATCCGGGATTTTGCCAGTCGGGCCAGTCGGGATGGGTTGAGGAAGTAGGGGCAGGCTTCCAGGCAGCGTCCGCAACGGATGCAGGGGTATTCTGGGAGGCGTGCCGTCTCGGTGGCGGTAAAGGCGAGGATCCCGGAGCTGATCTTGATGATGGGGGCATCCAGGCTGGCGATAGGGGTGCCCATCATGGGGCCGCCCATGATGACCTCGCGGGTGTCGTCGCTCAGGTTCCCGCAGTAGCGCAGTACTTCCCGCACCGGCGTACCCAGGGGGACGATCAGGTTGGAGGGGCGTTCGATGCCGGGACCCGAGACGGTCACCATGCCGTCGATGTAGGGCATGCCGGTGTCGAACCAGTCGGCGATGGCGGCGATGGTGCTGACGTTGTTCATGATGATGCCCAGGTCCGCCGCGTGCAGGCCCGCCGGGACCTCAATATCGAGCAGGGATTTGATCAGCATCTTGGAGTCTCCCTGGGGGTACTTGACCCGTAGGGGTACCACGCGTATCGGCTGATGGGGTCGGAGCTGCCGGTTGAGGGTGGAGATAGCGTCGGGCTTGTTGCGTTCGATGCCGATGATGGCCTCGGCGGCGCCCAGCCGGGTGCGGAGGATCTCGATGCCTCGCAGCAGGCGGTCCGCACGTTCGACCATGACCCGGTGGTCGTTGGTGAGATAGGGCTCGCACTCGGCGCCGTTGGCGATCAGGTACCGGATCTCGACCCCTTCTCGCAGGGAGTACTTGACGTGAGTGGGCAGGGCGGCCCCGCCCAGGCCGACGATCCCGGAGTCCTGCAGCGCTGCTACGAAGCCGTCCGGGGACAGGGCGCGCCAGTCGAGTGGAAGGTCTCCTTCCAGGCGCTGGGTGGCGTAGGGGTCGGCCTCGATCTCGATGGCTTTGCTGAACCGACCGCCTGGATAACGGTGGTGACCGATGGTCCGCACCCAACCGGTGACCGGGCTGTGCAGACTGGTAGATACGAAGGCGCCGGGCGCGGCGATGCGCTGGCCGCGACGCACCCGCTGACCGGGGGTTACGATGGGCTTGGCGGGTACTCCCAGATGCTGATCCAGGGGCAGCACGTAGCGGCCCACGAAGGGCATGCGCTGGGTCGGCAGGTCTGCGGTGAGGGCCTTGTGCTCGTGCGGGTAGACCCCGTGGGCGAAGTCGCGTCGGAGACGTAGTGTCGATAGCATCTTGTAAACGAGCTTTATTTTGGGATCTTGGGATCTATAGACGTGATTAGCCACGGAGTGCGGTGTTTCCTTTGCAGCCCGGATGAAATCCGGAAGTTTGGTAACCCTCCCTTCAATCCGATCCCACCCAAGCCTCTTGCCATGGTTCTGGCTAGCCATGTATGTAGGTCCTCAAAAAGAACAAAATCTCTTAACGCCTCATAAGGCCTTGTCGCGAAATGATCCGTCAAGATCCGCAATCCCTTTACGAGCATCGCTGAAAGGGATCTCGATTTTATACCCGTCGATATGTCTGGCCTCCACGACGTGGAGGAACATCAGCTTTCATCACTTGGGTAGAGCATAATTATCTCGGGGCCATTCCCAATCCGCTTGTCGATAAATGCCGCGAAGCGTAGCTATCGGAATATCGCGCCTGGGATGGGGTACGGTAATCTTACTAGCTTGTTTGGGTGCTTGAACTGGATGGTGGCTCCCAGTATATGGTGGAGAAACCAGCCTTCTTGTCGCAAGCGAGAAATGACGTCACGGCTTCGCATCCTGAATAGCTATCGTTGGGTGTCGTCGGTGTTGGGGTTCGTTCCTCACCCCAACCTTGTATGTTCTGTTTCTGAGGGAGAACCAAGGATCAGGTATAAAGGGAATTGATGGAGAAAACCTGGGGAAGCCGTCCCATCCTGAGGCCTCGAGCTTGAACGGACAGATTGGCTCCCCGCCCTCTTCGTCCATGCCGGAGAGTATCTGAGGCCGTGAGTGGTGCTCGTGAGCCTGCATAGGTAGAGAGGGTCCAGGGTCGGGGAACCAGGTCACCCTCCTAACGGGTTTTTACTCACGGGAGAACCGAACATGAAGATCGCTGGAATTAATGTCAGCAGCAAAACCGTTACTTTGGTCATCCACCGCGATGGCCGCATGGGAAAGCCCTGCGAACTCAAGGTCCCCCAGGACCACGCGACCCTGAGCAACCACCTGCGTAAGGCGAAGGTGAGCCGTGTCTGCCTAGAGGCCACCGGCCAGTATCACCTCGCCCTCGCTCTGGATAACGCTAGGCTGGCCCGCGTGATGATCAACCCCAAGGGCGATGTAGACCCGCACAAGACCGATGCCGTCGATGCCGTGGTGTTGCTCCGTTCGCCCAGCGCAGCCCTTCACGCCCTGGCAGCGCCCCGACGGACTTGGCCCTGGCTATCCGCGCCTGCGCGCCGTGCCTGCGCGCGCCACATCGCAGCGCTGAACAAGCTCCACACCCAAACCAAGAACCAGCTCCATGCGGCGCAACAAGCCATGACGACACCCGATTTCCTGATCGCTAGCCGGCACCAGAGCATCGCCCACCTCGACGCTCAGATCGAGCACCTGCGCCGCCAGGTCCTCGACCTTATTCGGCGGATGAAGCGCTCCGGCAATCCTGCAAGCTGCTCGTCAGCGCCGCCGGTATCACCGCCACCAGTGCCATCCAGCTTCTCGGCGAGCTGCTGGTCTTGCCCGACGACATGCGTGCCAAGCAGTGGGTTGCCATGGCCGGTCTCGATCCACGTGAGCACTCGTCCGGCTCCAGCGTGAGCAAAAAGCCCCACCTGTCCAAGGCTGGTAACCGCTACCTACGCATCGCCTTGTACATGCCTGCTCTCAACGCCGCTCACCATGACCCCACTGTCAGGGCCTTCTAGCACCATCTTATCGATACCCGCGGCCTCAAGGAGCTCCGGGCTGTCTGCGCGGTCATGCGCAAACTCTTGCTCGCCATCCATGCCATGCTTAGAACGAACTCTCCCTTCGACAGCCGCCGCTTCTTCTCACCCACTGAAACGACCACTTAATAAATCCAATTTATAATCAGTGGCCACTTTTTGGAAATTAGGACGCAAATCGGTCTTGCTTCGGAACAGAGTATCTACGCAGGCTAATATTATGTAATGAAAAGGAAAAAGCAGTAGGGTCCCGGTCAAGCGCAGCGAATGGCCGCAAGCTCCAGATAATAGCGGTGAAGGCGGTTCACCTGCGTCTCGAGCGCCTGCGGATCGCCGCTATTATCGATGATATCATCCGCGCCTTCCAGGCGCCGGGACCTGGGTGCCTGGTTGTCGATGATGCGTCGAATCTCCGCCACATCCAGACCGCTCCTACGCCGGACGCGGCGTATCTGCTCCGATTCGGGAAGATCCACCACCAGGATGCGGTCGGCGAGCGCCGTCTGCCCGGCCTCGAACAGCAAGGGTATCTCCAGCACGACATAGGGTGCCGAGAGCTCCGCCAACCGGCGTTGCATTTCCGAGATGACCCGCGGGTGCAGGATCGATTCGAGGCGCGCACGGGCCGAGGGGTCTGAGAAAACCAAGGCGCGCATGGTGGTCCGATCCAAGTATCCGTCGGCGTCGATAAAACGGGCGCCGAATGCCTCCGCGATCAGATTCAGGACCGGGCTTCCCGGCGCCATAAGGGTATGGGAGATGGCGTCGGCATCGATAACGGGAACCCCGATTCCGCTCAGCAGGGCGGCGACGCTGGATTTGCCGCTACCCACCCCCCCGGTCAGGGCTACGACCAGCATATGTTAAGTATCCTATCAGTTTCCAAATGATTTCGGCCCATTTCTCGCGCGTACGCGCACGTAGAGCAGGCAGGCTGCGTTGAGCGGCGGAAGCTGCTTGGGTTGGATGTCCCGGCGAGACCGAACAACCCGACCCGGCATTTGTGCCGCCTGTGCCGTCTGAAAACATAGAAGGTAGAGCGCAAACCTGCTTGGTGTTCCAGCACCCACCACCCTGGAACACCTGGCAGGACATGGTGTTTCCGAGGTGTTCCATCACGAAGCCTTGTGGTTACTGGCAGGAACACCGGACACACCCAAAAATGTAGAGGGTGAAACTCATACCCGGCATCACTGCTGTCCGACAAAACGTTTGTTTTTGTTGTGTAACTCCGCGGTCATGCCACTCTGCGTGTAAGATACCCCATAAGGTTTCCTTCACCCAGTAGGCGACCGCTTTGGCCGAGAGGTACAGGTTCGCTTGAAGGTGGGCGTCCAATTCCACCAGGTGCTTGGCCTTGCGCAAGCCAACGCTGCCACCGTCGCCAACACGCCTCAAGCACTCAAGACCACGTTTGCCATAACGCTTGAAGTGCGCACGCACCGTGTTGGGATCGACCAGCAAAACTTCCGCCACCGCCTCGGCCGTCCAGCCGGTCGCCAGCAACACTACAGCCTTGATGCGGTCGGCCTCGCATTTGTCTCGGGTGCGGCGGTGCGCCTGACGCAGCTCGGCGAGCTGCGTCAGGTGACAGGGCGTAGTCGAGCATACCGACTATCATGCGGATTTTTCTCCTACTTATGCACAACTCTTCAATGAAAAAATGATATAAGAGTAGTATATTCGCATTCATTTGCGGACTCGCATCAAATCAACGAAGTAGTCAAACAACGGGGCGACATCGTGGGGACCGGGACTGGCTTCCGGGTGGCCTTGAAAACCGAAGGCGGAGTATTCCCGGTGATGGATGCCTTGCAGGGAGCCATCGAATAGAGAACGGTGGGTCGCCTGGACCTGTGCCGGGAGACTATCCTCGTCCACCGCGAAGCCGTGGTTCTGGCTGCTGATCATTACCCGCCCGGTGGCCAGCTCCTGCACCGGGTGATTGGCGCCGTGGTGGCCGAACTTCATCTTCAGGGTACGGGCGCCGCAGGCCAGGGCCAGGAGCTGGTGGCCCAGGCAGATGCCGAACAGGGGGGTACTGGTCTCCAGGAGCGTGCGGATCGCCGTGATTGCATAATCGCACGGCTCCGGATCCCCAGGGCCGTTGGACAGGAAGATACCGTCTGGTTCCAGCGCCAACACCTCGGCCGTCGGCAGCTGGGCGGGCGCCACGGTGACCCGGCAGCCGCGCTGCACCAGCATGCGTAAAATATTGCGTTTGATCCCGTAGTCATAAGCAACCACCTGTAGCGGAGGCCGCTCGTCGTTCGGGGGCGGCGCATCCGATCCATCGGCGCTCAGGTTCCAGACCCCTTGGGTCCACTCGTAAGGGGTCGGTGTGGTCACCTCAAGGGCCAGATCCATCCCCTGCAGGCCCGGAAATGACTTTGCCGCCCCGAGCGCGGCGGCCTCGTCGATGGCATCTCCCGCCTGGATGCAGCCGTTCTGAGCACCCTTCTCCCTCAATATCCGGGTCAGCCGTCGGGTGTCGGTGTCGGCGATGGCTGTTACACCATGGTGTACCAGGTAATCGTCCAGCGCAGCCTGCATGCGCCAATTGCTGGCGTGTGCCGGGAGATCGCGCATGATCAATCCGACTGCATGGATCTGGGAGGACTCCTCGTCATCCGGGTTGACGCCCACGTTGCCGATATGGGGATAGGTCAGGGTTACCAGCTGCCGGCAATACGAGGGATCGGTCAGGATCTCCTGGTAGCCGGTCATGGCGGTATTGAAAACCACCTCGCCGACGCCTTGGCCGTCCGCACCGATGGAGGTTCCCCGGAAGACGGAGCCGTTTTCCAGGACCAGAATAGCGGGTTTTCTCAAGGGCATCTCCGAACGAATCGGGCGGTATCGGGGGCACGCCAGTGACGAGAAGGAGCGCCTCTCGCCCTTTCACCTACCGTCCCGAGACTTGATCCGGAAGCGTGCGTGGTGACGGGATGTTCGATGCTCTCCTGGGCGAGGCGAATTCTAAGGGCAGGCCGGTGCCCTGTCCATACCGGCAACAAGGTTATCAGGGCGAGTGCGCATAATCGAAGCGTACATCAAAGAGCCGACATGCTTGCAAGGGCCGCCTGCTGGGACGGGACTTGCCGGGAATGGTCGCAGATTTGCCGAAAAGCGCGTAGATACTCTGTTCCGAAGCAAGACCGATTTGCGTCCTAACTCCCAAAAAGTGGCCACTGATCTATAAATTGGATTCGGAATTTCCTAGTTTAAGACCTTGATATTTCTATTTCTAGTTTTTTTGGAGATTAAAGTATGGGGTATAATATTCGATCAATAACTGGCTTTTTTCTTCCATTTGCTTCGAGTTTCTCCGCCTTCCTGGTCAGCTTCTCCATAAGACACTTGATATCCTCCAGCTCTCCGGCGTCCAGGTTCATCCATTCCAGATCGGCGTCTTCCAGATGATCTATATCATCAATGTCAAAGTGTGGATAGACCATATTTTCCAGAGTATATCTGGCGTCTTATAGAATCTTTCCTCCAAGTCCCGGAGACCGTCTCTGAGTTCAATATAGAGATTGATCAACTTATTTTCCTGTGATCCCATTGCATATCCTGTCAATCAATGTCAAGACCTTAAACTAGGAAATTCCGATTGGATTTATTAAGTGATCGTTTCAGTGGGTGAGAAGAAGCGGCGGCTGTCGAAGGGAGAGTTCGTTCTAAGCATGGCATGGATGGTGAGCAAGAGTTTGCGCATGACCGCGCAGATAGCCTGGAGCTCCTTGAGGCTGCGGGTGTCGATAAGATGGCGGTAGAAGGCCCTGACATTGGGGTCATAGCGAGCGGCGCTGAGAGCAGGCATGTACAAGGCGATGCGCAGGTAGCGGTTACCAGCTTTGGACAGGTGGGGCTTTTTGCTCACGCTGGAGCCGGACGAGTGCTCACGTGGATCGAGACCGGCCATAGCAACCCACTGCTTGGCGCGCATGTCGTCGGGCAAGACCAGCCGCTCGCTGAGAAGCTGGATGGCACTAGCGGCGGCGCTGACGAGCAGCTTGAAGGATTGCTGGAGTGCTTCATCCGCCACAATGAGGTCGAGGACTGGCGGAGCAGGTACTCGATCTGAGCGTTGAAGTGGGCGATGCTGACGAAGGCGAACGCGGGAACGGCCTGATCGACCGAGAAGTGGCGGAGCGGGTGGGTTGTAGCCGTCACATGGTGGAGCAAATTCGCCAACGGTGTGTGCGCGAGGGCTTCCCGGCGGCACTGGATCGGCGCCAACGTTCGCGGGTGCTGGATGGTGAAGGCGAAGCGCGCTTGGTGAGTATCGCCTGTAGCGAGCCGCCGGCGGGACATGCCCAGTGGACCTTACGGTTGTAGGGGGATCGCTTGGTGGAATTGAAGATGGTGGAATCGATACTCCCCGAGACCGTGCGTCAAGTGTAAAAAAAACGCCATCAAACCCTGGCAGAAGCGGATGCGGTGCATTCCCGCGCCTGCGAATGCGGCCTTCGTGTGCCAGATGGAAACGGTATTGGCCGTGTACCGGCGCACGTTTGATCCGGCCTATCCGGTGGTGCGTATGGACGAGGCCAGCGAGCAATGCGCGCACGAAGCGCGTGACCCGATATCGGCCAAACCGGGGCAGAGCGAACGCTACGACGTGGAATACGAACGGAATGGCGTCGCCCACTTGCTGGCGTTTTATGCCCCCTTCGAGAACTGGCGTCGCATCGACATAGCGGATAATCATGCCGCTGAGCAATGGGCGCAAGGCATCCGGCGGTTGGTTCAACCTGGCCGAATGTGAGTTCAACGTGTTAGGACGGCAATGCTTGGACCGGCGACTATACCGGATCTCGCGACGGTCGCTTCCGAAGTCCCAGCATGGACGGAGACCCGGAACCAATCCAATCAACCCGTCGATTGGCGCTTTACCACGGAAGACGCACGGATCAAGCTCAAACGCCTTTATCCTATATTATTAGACTGATGACCTACTAGAATGGAATCCATAAGCGATACTGATTATACCCATAACCAATGGAATCTATTTGATAATTTTCCCGGACAGTAGTGATACCAGGTATTTCGTTCGGCTGATCGGCCCCGGACTCGGTCTTGTTGTCTGTCTGAGCGTCGTATCTATGGCGCAGGCCTCTCCTTGGGCAGAGGTCGATACAGTAACTCCGGGACCTGCCGCCGCTATCGGGGGCCCTGCGAACGGCTGCATCGCTGGTGCGCGGGTGTTGTCGGCCACAGGTACCGGCTTCGTCAGTATCCGGCGTCATCGCAAGCGCTATTATGGTCACCCGGATACGATCGTCTGGTGCGGGACCTGGGTCGGGCGTTAAGCAAGCGCACCCGTGCGCTGATGATGGTGGGCGACCTTTCACAGCCGCGCGGGGGATTCATGGCGTCCATGCATCGTAGCCATCAGAACGGTATGGACGTGGATATCTGGTTCCGCCTTGCCGGCTCGGTCCGAAGTGCACACGAGGTGACCGCAGCTGGCTGCGCAAGCTACGGCCTTGGTGAGGACACGATGCCCACTTCCACGTCAGGCTCAAGTGTCCCAGAGGTAGCCCCCGCTGCAGGCAACAACCTCCCCCCCTTCCCCCACCGGAGACGGTTGCGGTCAGTCACTCGCCTGGTGGTTCAGCGAGGAGGCAAGGACACCCTCAAAGAAACCAAGGAAGAAGACCGGACCACCCATACCAGCCGCCTGCAAGGCACTGCTTTCCAAACCCTGAGCAATGTCTCAAGGATCACCTTCGTCCGGCTTGTCCGATTCCCCAAGCGCCCGTTGCAAGGCGGCTTCTTCCATCGTTGCCGGCTCCACCGGAAAGGGAATCGCCTCAAAAACCGGGAAGCGGGACAGCAGATTGTCCAGCTTGTGTCGATACTCGTCCTGGATAGAAGACGATGACCTTGACCTCCGGATGGCGTTGCAGGCGAGCCATCAGCGTCTCCAGATTACTGGTGCGGTCTCGAAAATCCAACCTGGAAGTTGTATTCGGCAACGATGACGTCAGGAATCCGCTGCTTAAGGCAGGACTGGGCCTTGCGCTGAGGGCTGATAATTTCGGTCTTGAAGACGAGCCGCCGGTAAAGCGGAGCCAAATTCGAGTAGCTACCAAGCTCTATGATGGCCAATAGGCAAGGCGACGTGTTCTCCACTTTCAAGTATCCCTTGACAGGCCGTGTTTCCGACGCGCACGTCAGGACAGCAAGACAACCGACCCGGTCCGTGGAGGAGCACAGGGAAGCGAGGGAGCGTAAGCGCCGAGCGGAGTGCGCGCCGGGACGGACGCAGGACGCCGAAGGCAATGGCCGTCGCCCCATTGTTTGCATCCGAAAATCGGACGGCCCCATTTCGGGTTGTGCGAAAAATGGCGACGCTCCGGATAGTAGACCCTACTTTTCCTTACAAGGAGTTACGCAACAAAAAAACAAACGTTTTGTCGGACAGCAGTAAAGATGGGTATCCTTTTTTGCTTTTGAAAGGTGTCAAACAAAATGGGTGTCCTTTTATTCGCCGAGGATGCTCGCATCAAGCTCAAACGGCCATATACATCAATGGATGGTTGACTGACTACTAGGTATCGGTTTCTGCTACTTGCCATCCCTGGCACCTGGATTTCGGCGTCCCAGCCGGAATGACGGGTTGGTCGTTTGGGAGTGTACCGACAGAACGGTGCGGTTCGGATGGTTGGAATCCAAAGCGGTCTCGGGTCCGTGCGAATCGACGGTCTCGCTCTTCACCGTCGTTCCGGGTGGGACCCCAGAACCTAGCCGTCCAGGGAGGGCAACTCGAAGAATACAGCCAACATTCGTTTTTTCTTACGGTCCTATTACATAGTTTCGTCCGATATTGCGAATGCACAGAGGATGTTTGCATCAAGCTCAAGCGGCTATATGCGCAACATCAAGAGAAATGAGGTCCTAGGCCCTGTTGACATTATGGAGTGCGGCGCAACTTCACTTCGGCACGGGCGGCAATCGGTGGGACGCGACCTGATCGAGGTGTTGCCAAACGGCACTTGCCCGCCGCCACTTTGGATTCGGCAAGAGTCCGAGCTCTCAACCAAGTCTTGCGGCTAAGGGAAAGCGCCGTCGGCGCGGCGCGTGTAGCACTTGAGGCCCGTGTCCCTGGCACAGGCCACGGGTATTTTATTTCCCGTCGATGGCAATTCGCCCGCGCCGCCTTGTCGGCGCACTCCAAAATGTCAATACGCCCTAGGGTCTGTTGAGATTCAGGATTCCCAAGCGTCGTGATTTGTGATTCAAGCTACCTTGTCGAAGGAGGTTTGGATGACGACGGAGCGTTTTGTATTTACGGATCGTCAATGTGCTTTGATGGAGCCGCATTGTCTGGGGCAAGGAGACGGACCCTGTCCGGACGGGTGGCGACGGTTGTTTTTGGAGGCGGTGCTCTGGATCGCGCGAACCGGCAGTCCATGGCGTGACCTTCCGGCGCACTTCGGCAAATGGAATTCGGTGTTCAAACGATTTCGCGATTGGGTGAAGGCCGATGTATTCCAACGCCTATTCGACGCCATGTCGGATGAACCGGACATAGAGTTCGCGATCCATCGTCAAGGTCCACCGGCACAGCCAGGGCGCAAGGGGGACTCAAAGCCAAGCCATCGGCAAGTCGAAAGGCAGGTTGACGACCAAAATCCTGGCCCTGACGGACGCCTTGGGCAACCTGGCCCGCTTCGTCCTGCTCCCCAGGCAGCGGATACCGTCGGCGTGGCCCCACTCATCGAGGATATCGAATTCGGCGGCCTGATTGCCGACAAGGCGTTCGATTCGAACTGGATCATCGAAGACCTGAGCGAGCGCGGCGCGCAAATCGTCATTTCCCAGCGTCCGCAGCGTTGCCAGCCCTTGGGCATCGATGCCGAAATCTACAAATGGCGCCATCTGATCGAGAACTTCTTCAGCAAACTCAAAGAGTTCAAGCGTATCGCCATGCGCAGCGACAAAACCGATGAAAGCTTCGAGGCCATGATCTATGCCTGCGCCGCAGCCATCAACTCACGATGAATCTCAACAGACCCTAAAACGGCTCGGATGGACGCAAACTGCTCTCGGCTTATATCACTTGGGTAGGTGTTTCTCATCGCCCTTTCTCCGTGTCAGAATCTCTTTGTCTCTTAGATCGTAAACAGGTTCTCAGCACAATGGCCTGATCGCATCGAACACCACCGGATTTGTCCCCAGGATGAGAGTAGCAACGCCTGTATTTGGTATTGGACTTGGCGCGGATGACGAAGAAACGCCCTGTTCTGTGCAACGTGAACAGGCGCTCGAAGTCCACGTAGCCACGATCCATGGTGTAGAAGGCGCCGGGCTCCGGGATCAGCAGATCAAGGGCATTGACGTCATGTAGCTTGCCGTCGGAGATGTGGATAAAGGTTGGGTGTTGCCTTGAAGATCGAGCGGGGTCTGGAGCTTGACAGCAGATTCGGTTGAACGAAACAGTGCCCACGGAAAGAGGATAGGCGCAGGTCGATGGTAGAGGCATCGAGCGCATAAACCGCGTTGTCAAGATCACGCCCCAAGTTCTCGTCGGTATACAGGGGGCGAGGGGTGCGAATCAATGCCTGAGCGAGATCTGCCTAGATACGCCAATCTCGGCGTTCATTCGCGTCGGCCACGGCGCTTCTGGAAACGTTGCCCCGGATACCCCTGTGGTACAACTTGTCCTTCTGGGCGCGCAGGCAAACTTCAATATCGCGTAGGCTCTCGCGATGGGTTAACTGCGCGAAGGTCATGCGCAGGTATTGGTCGAGACAGGAAAATGTCTTCTTGTAGCGGTTGCCGTCGTACCGCGCAACGCCTCGACGAAACGCATGCATCGGTAAAGAGTCAATGACCTGAGAAAAAACGAGCTTGCCGATGTGCATAACCGGGTCCCCAACATCCCCAGAAGGGGGTATTTTGAAGATGCGCGAGGTGATTCAAATCGCTGACACTCTTAAAGTGGCTGTCTTTCATTTCCTTACAAGGAGTTACGAAATAAAAACAAACGTTTTTTCGGACAGCGGTGTATGGGTAAGGGAGAAATAGATGGAGCCGCAACCTAAACCTACCCTTTACGAGTATTTGGAAACCTTACCCGAAGGTGTGATCGGGGAGATCCTGAACGGACAACTCCATGCGCAGTCACAGCCCTCCAACCGTCACGCTCATGCGGCTTCTCGTGCCGAATTGGGTGTGTGAGATCCTGTCTTCGTCCACAGCAAGTAGGGACCGTGAAGTCAAGATGCCGCTTTATGCCCATTATGGTGTGCGGTATGCATGGTTGATCGATCCGGTCAAGCATACGTTAGAGATTTACCGAACTTGATGCCGGTTCTTGGGTCGAGAGCGGTTGCTTTGCCGACGCCGATCAGGTGGTTGCCCCGCCATTTGAGGCCGTAAGCATCGACTTGGGAGCCTTTTGGCCGTCTCATGGACCGACCATCGCATGGGATTCGGGTTCGCTACGCTCGTTGCCTCCCCTACCCTTCACCTTCCCGTGCGCCTTTGTGGTTTCGGCTCATGGGGCCAATTGAGTGAGAGCTATCCAACCGCCTCGTCAAGCCTGAGAATCAGCTCCCCAAAATGAGTTATCACAAGGAGAAGCCGATGATCCGTTTCTCAACCCTCGATTTGATGGATGAGCTGAAATGTTACGTGTATCTGGTTGCGATTTTGCATCCGGAGGGTCTCGGTTGCCCGGCGTGCCACACGCCGGTCGCGCACGCGAAGGTCCATCGACGTGATCGCGCGCTCTTGTTGTCCTTTCGCTGCGCTTGCGGTCGGATCTACAACGCTTTACGGCAACCCTGTGGCAAGGTACTCATCACGGCTGTTGTCTATCGTACGGATCTTGCAGGGCATCGCCCAAGGGGCTCCCACTCGGCATCTGGCGCAAGAATTGGGCCTCGACCGTAAGCATTTGCTGGAACGTCGCCATCAAATTCAAACGCTTGCGGAACAGGCTTGCCCGCGGGAAGCCTTGGTCGATGCGGTCGTGGAAGCCGATGAGATGGACCAAAATGCCGGTGAGAAGGGCCGTTTACACCCCGATCCCGAAGACCCACCGCGTCGTCGCGCCAACCACGCACGGTACCTGGGACACTGACCGGCCTCCCATCCTGGGGATTGTCGGCCGTGACAGCGGCCAGATTCAACTGAATTTAGAACGGAATTTCCTAGTTTAAGGTCTTGACATTGATTGACAGGATATGCGATGGGATCACAGGAAAATAAGTTGATCAATCTCTATATTGAACTCAGAGACGGCCTCCGGGACTTGGAGGAAAGATTCTATACAATACAATGACCCCATGTATCACAGGGATTACACGGACTTTCCAGAGGATTTCGCCCACGAAATGACCTATAAACGATATTGCAAGGCGATGGACGAAAGAGAAAAGGCTGAAGACGCCAGATATACTCTGGAAAATATGGTCTATCCACACATAGAAATATCAAGACCTTAAACTAGGAAATTCCGAATATTTTAAAAATGGGATTCTAACACTTGTACACGGGCGTAGCTCAGCCGGTCTGGGGATTGAGCTCGGGCAGGCGGACCCGGATCAGGTAGAGCCTCCTGCCGCTCAGGCTGATAAGCCCGCGCCAGCGTCCTATCTGACTGTGGAGCTGCTTCTTCCAGCGCGTGAAGTCGATGTCCTGGTTACCGTAGAGGGCACCATCGAGCTGCTGCATGAGGCGTCCGAGCTGCTCCGGATCAGCGCCGGGACGCAGCGCCAGGATCTTGCTGGTGATGTCCGGCAGTGGGGTCTGGGTATCGAGCTGCAGGTGGCGGCGGGTCAGATCCTGAAAACGCTCGGCCCAGGCTGTGGGCTCATCCTCCTGATTGGCTGCGTGTACGCACCGGAGGAAGCGGGTGGCCGGCGGCAAGGAATCGTTCAATCGCGCCTGGACGCGCCCGAGCAGCGGTTTCACATCCATGCGCCTGGCCAGCTCCGCGGCGCCGCCGGCCCCTAAGCTCATCGCCATCCTGGTCAGACCAGTGCCGAGACGTTCACGCAATGCCGGGCCTCCACGCGTCCCGGCGGATTCCCTGAGCGTGCGCTGATGGTACCAGACGCCCCCCCAGTAGCCGAGCAGGAGGAGGACGATTCCCGCCGGCAGCAGCCAGAGCCAGCTCAGGTCCCCACCCCCAGCGGTCGCGGCCGAAGGGGATCGGCCGAAGCGGCCGGCTTCGCCGTCCACCTGGTGGGTGTGGATAGGCAGCCCGGCGTATTCCCTGGTGCCGGTGGTGACGTTCCACCAGGGGAGGCGGATCTCCGGCAGCTGCAACCTGCCGTCGGCGCGGGGCACTAGCGTAAAATACTCCGTCCGTCGGCCCTCAATGTGACGCCCGTCCTGGGACAGGTGGCCTTCGTTCAAGGTCTGCTCACGATAGACCCGAAAGTCTGGGAAACGCAGCAGGGGCTCCAGGCTGGGGAGCTGGTCACCGGTGGCCCCGGTCGCGGTGAGCTCCAGGGTCAGGGTGACCGGCTTGCCCTGCTCCACCTCCCGATCGCCATCGAGCGTGGCTTTCAGCGTCAGGTCCTGCAGCGGGAGCCAAGGACGCACCGACGCCATCGCCGGGCGTACCTGCAGCCGTATAGGCTCCCCGCCGGTGGCCTCGAACTGCCGGCTGCCGGTCCGTCCATAGCCGAAGCTGTTTCCGTATAAGGTGCCGGTGACCCCCAGGGGTGGGACTTCGATAGCTCCCGCACGTAGCGGCGTAAGGGTATAGACGAACTCGTTGACGATCTCTTGCCCCCCCTGGGCACCCGTGCGTGAGCGTGTCTTGGGGCCCTCGATCTTCTGCAGCAACACGTCACTGCTGTTCGGCAGCTCCGGGGTAGCGGTGGCTAGGTTGCGGTCGCTGACCACCCGCAACCTGAGCAGCACGTTCTCCTGCACATAAGGTTGATGGTCGCTCAGCTCCAGCTCCAGCCGCGGCGGCTCGACCCGTCGCGCCGCCGGTTGGCCGTGAGGCGCCTGATACTGTCCCGGCCAAACGTACTGGTAGCCCGGTCCGGGTTGCCGGTAGCCCGGTGCCTGTCCGGACCTTTGACGCGGCGCCCCCCCCGGTGCCTGGTGCGGTGCCTGCCCCGGCATCCGGTGCTGTGGTGCCCCCGGTGGTTGATAACCCGGCGGGATGCCGCGGGCATTGCTGGAATCCTGAGGCCGGTACTGCCAGGATTCAGGCCCCGGCGGCCGCTGGTCACGGTTGGAGGGGCCCGGAAACGGGAAGTTGAAGGTAAAGGCGTGCACCTCGACCGCTGCCGCGAGCAGGGCCGGGATCAAAAGGCGGAAAATGTCGAGCCAGCGCATGAGAAGCTACTTCCACTTTGTCGTATTTCAGCTTGATTCGCTGATTTTATTAGATTTCATTGCTTCAATAACTTTAGTCAGACCCCACAACCGACGCCAAATACCCCAGGACTGTGCTCGGACAGGCACGGGGGTCGAACGCGGCGTAATGCAACATGACGCTCGGATCCGTTTTAATCAAGCAACTTATCAGGCTCAACTAATGCAGCACACGCCGCCCGCAATATTGCTGGTAGAAGCCTTGCATCAGGTCCCGGACTTGGGGTGGATAATTCAATGCCTTCATCTGCTCCATTCCCTCACGGAAGAAGATGGGTGCCTCCTCGGGCAGGTACTCGATGACGGACCCGAAGGCCTCTTCCATCAGCGCCGGTCGATGGCTGCGCGTCACCACGATGGCGTGATTGAGCAGCAGGATCCGCCAGGAACGAGACGGATCCGCGGAGCCCGTGTACTGGGAGAGTCGGGGGTCGACCGCGTCGACGACCTCCGTGAGCAAACCATAGAGCTGTTCCAACTCGGATGGCTGCATCAGGCGATTGGCCAGATGTGCCGCGCCGTCGACCACCGGATCGAGATAGCCGAGCTCGCCGCCGCGTCGGGCTATCCAGCAGGCGAGCGGCAGTGCTAGCTCTTCAATGGCGCATGCCTTTGGTGACGACAACAGGGTCCCGGCGAGGACCGCCAGGCGCGCCAGGAGATCGATGCCGTAGTCACCCAGGGAGCGGAAGTCCGCCGGCACCGGTGGCGTGAGTCCGTCCATCGCTGCCTGATCCGGTACGCCGTCCTCGAGTCGCCGCAGGTGATCGAGGAGATCGCTCAGGGCCTTCAACAGGACCTGGGGATCGGGGTCCGTTTCGCCGTTCCTGTCCTCGAGTGCCTCGATGAACGCCACCGAGTACCCGCGGAGCGCTTCGGCGATGTAGGTAATGTCGACCAGCGGTAATATAAGGCTACCGATTTTAACAGCAGGCTCGGGTGCCGTCTGCCCATCTCGCATGGTGTTGGTTGGTGGATCTGACGTGAGCCCGCGCGGGCCGATAGCGCGGGAGATCATATGGGGGCAGGTTGCGTTAAGACGTCGGCACTGACTTGGCAGACGACCAGCGAGACTTGACGCGCCGCAACGCAACAGGTCAGACTTGTCCCGACGCAGGAGAGATTTTTTCCTTCCGGACAACGTCGAATCATCCAGGATTGCACCCGCAATACGTCCGGCCCACCGAACAGCACCGAATCATTCAGGTCTGCTCAAGGCCAGCTGATAGCGCTGTCTCATGTCCCGGTAGACGAGATCGGAGACGGAGCGGATGACGTCGCTGCGCTCAGTGATCCAGCGCTCGTAATGCTTGGCGCGGGAGGGGCGTTCGATGATACCGATAAAGATATAGGGGTACTGTCTTCCCCAGCGCCCCGGTGCCTCGACGATGCCCATGTTCCCGCACAAGCGGGCCGTGGAGCCGGTCTTGTCATAGATCCTCACATCGTCCGGGATGGATTCGACGCCTTGACAGATACGGTCCTGGTTGGGCAGGGACATGATTTCGCGCAGCTCGTCCGTGAAAGGCATGCGGTCGTGCCACAGGGCATATAAGAAGCGGCTGTAGTCATGGGCCGATGCCAGGTTGCGGTAGGTGCGGCCATCGGGGGGAATCGATTCCACGATCCGGGTCTGGCGGAAGATGCCGGGTGCTTTCTTCTTCAATACCCATTCTACGTCCTTCGGTCCGCGGTTCTGCTCGTGCCGGCTGACGGTCGCCATGATGCGGTTGGTCGCCCGGTTGTCGCTGTGACGGATCATAGCTTCCAGGGTCTTGCGCACCGTTCCGGTGTAGTGCAGCTGACCGCGGGCATCCTCGATCTGGTAGAAGTAGGCCTGGGCGACAAAGGGTTTGATCATGCTGGCCGCCTGGCGCGGGACATCCTCGTTGATGGCGACCAGCTTTTTGCCGGAGGTCAGGTCGTAGACGGACCAGGAGGTCTTTTCTTCCGGGCGTATCAGGTCCAGGAAGCGCATGGCTTTGACCAGACCCGAGACCTGTTGTTGCAGGGACGGCTGATAGCTGTTGTTGGCCCGGATCAGGGATGGTAATCCCAGCGCCAGGGCGCCGGAGCAGGACGCCGCGGCGGCGAGGAATTTCCGTCGGGTGGGGAGAGAAAGGGTATCTTCCGAATGCGTGCCCATAGTCGATGCTCACTCCTGATCCGAATTCTCCGGGGTCTTGATGACCGCGAGTAGTGGGATATGGTACCTGACGCACCTCCGTGCGCCGAACCCGACATCGACTAACTAATCAGCATAGACGCTCGCCATCGAAAGGACAAGGTTTAAATGCAGAGAATTTTTCTATTTGTCAAATATATTATGTATATTTTTAATATGTGTTAATATATATAATGCATAACATGTTATGCTCTTAAACAGTAATGGGAAATCCCCCGGCTCTGCCGGGGAGACAGAAACAGTTTGACATTTCCGGGAGTCCATCTGGGACACTCCGGTCGTGAGCCGCCAAGCACACGACGGAGAGGAGAGTCCCGATGGA
>Ga0209364_1000036_pt1 | contig 27800 bp, 24 predicted proteins | sample WorMetHERISLAND2_3_FD_187387 | JGI IMG/M metagenome (GOLD analysis project Ga0209364, IMG submission 187387) | Marine gutless worms symbiont microbial communities from Max Planck institute for Marine Microbiology, Germany - Olavius albidus HERON... | ecosystem: Host-associated > Annelida >... | reverse complement strand
GAGGCCGCCGGCGTCACGACGCCGGACATCTCTATCCTGTCAGATGAGTTCCTGGCCGAAGTTCAGGGCATGGAAAAGCGTAACCTCGCCATGGAGGCCTTACGCAAGCTGCTTAATGGCGAAATCCACTCCCACAGCCGGACCAACGTGGTCCAGACGCGGGCCTTCTCCGAGCGCTTGGAGGATGCCATAGCCCGCTATCACAGCAACGCCATCACGACGGCTCAGGTCATCCAGGAGCTCATCGAGCTTGCTAAGGACATCCGGGCCACCCGCCAGAGGGGCGAGGAGGAAGGATTGTCCCAGGAGGAAATCGCCTTCTACGACGCTCTGGCCGAGAACGAGAGCGCGGTCGAAGTCATGGGGGATAAGCAGCTCCGCGTCATTGCCTATGAGCTCCTGAAGAGCGTGAAGAACAGCGTCACCATTGACTGGGCGCACCGGGAGACGTCCCGCGCCCGGATGCGGATCCTGGTCAAGCGCATTCTCCGGAAGTACGGCTACCCGCCGGACCTTCAGGATGCCGCCGTGCAGACCGTCCTACAGCAGGCTGAGGTTATCTCGGCGAGGTGGGCCGTATGACAGCAAAACCTGAAACCTATCCTGACTTTCGGTCGAGCTAATCTGGAATGCCGTCGATGCGGGCACCACGTGCATCAACGTGACCCTGACCGACGATGACCTGAAGGCCAAGGTGTGAATCGGCGAGGAATATCGATCCCCTGCACGCTCACATCACCAACCATTGGGTACGTCCCAGGTCATCGTCGTGATGTTCGTGTAGGGCGGATCAATGTAGATGTATTTCACCCAGCCCGTTCCAGAAGTCTATATATGTAAACTGCCGGTCCGCGATGGGATCGAAGCCCCGCTTGACCTGCTTCCGGTACTCGGCGGCGCGTTCCCGCGCCTCAGCCAGCTCCACGTCCGATAAGCTGCCCAAGCCCACCTCCCAGCACTTGCCATGAAGGGGGGACTCCGAGCGTAAAACCCCGATCAGACCCCCAATATTCACGGATTATATTGGACGTCAAAGGACTTTACTGGACCATGATTGTATGTTTATATGGAGAGTTATTGGATTTTATCGGACGTCTTCGAATATTATTTCGGCTGATCCCTTATCCGCCATAGATCGTTCAAATCCAGCCACATCCCCCGTGATCGAGCCCCTCCGATCCCGCATCGGAAGTTTGACTGCGCTCGATCAATAGTCCCCTCATCCCTCTCCCAGCGCGTCTTCCCGCGCTCCTTTTTCTTCCTCGCTCACTGACCGCATTCCTGCGGCTCCGGGTTGAATTTCGGTTCAATCAGGGTCTAATTGGGGGTTCACCTTGAACATTAATCGTATAACAGATTGATTTAACTTAATTTTATTTTTCATTTGGGCGGATAAGGGAGCTCCTGGGAATCCATGCTACGCAAGGGCGTTGCTCCTACAACAAAACCGAGGCGAGCGGAATGCTGTGTGGGGCAGGAAAGCGAGGCGCATGCCTCTGGGTGATCGCGCTGGCGGGGCCTTGCCAAGCGGATCTTCCGCTCATGATTGATGACCTGCTCACGCCGGAGGAATCGCTTCGATTCGAACTTGGCGTCGGTCATATGCGGAACCAAGGCTACACGGACAAAAACGTAGACCACATCGCCTTGCAGTTCGGCATCCGTTACGGCGTCTTGGCGAACACCGAGGTATACGGGAAGCTAACGGGCCGCGCTTCGCAGTTCCGCTATCGGTATCCAAGCACTACGAGCACCCGCGAGCGACCGGAAGGGTGGCGATTACAGGAGCGTAATTTAACGCTCGGTATTAATCACCGATTTTCGCCGGATACCGATACACCAGCGCTGTTGGGATTCTTCGATGTACTCGCGGTCGAGAATATCAACGATTCAGCCCCACCTAAACTCGTTCATGCACGAACATGGCGGGCCGGGGTCTCCACCTATCGCCGCATCGATCCGGTTGTCCTCTCTCTTACGGCTGTGTATTTCCACGCCGGGAAACGGTGGGTCGATGGTGAGAAGGTCATCCCAGGAGACATCGTATCCCTTGCTCCAAACCTCAGCTTTGCAATCAACGACGCAGTATCGGTCTCAGGCGGCCTCGACTTCTCTTACCAGAGCAAGAGCACGGAGCGGTACAGCATCCCCACGACGCAAACGGGGTTGACGCTCGGCGTCTCCACGGTGATCAACCGGCGTCTTGTCGCGCACATGGCGGTGTATACCGAGATCAGTGGGGGGACTGGCTCCCAGGTGAATCTGCAGTTCAGCTATGACCTTATGGAGTGAACCGCCTTCAACAATCGAGGCGCGGTTATTCATTCAATGACGAGGGTAACCCATGCATACGTTTAAATACCTGCTGGCCGGCATTCTACTCGCCTGCGCAACTGTGCAGCCGGTAATTGCCGGGACATTGACCCAGGCGGACCTCGACTTTGTTTTCGACCCCGCCGCGGGCTATACGGTGGACGGGCTGATCCCGCTCTCGCCCGAGGCAATGGATCGGATCGAAGGGCAGTATTGGGTTCTCTATTGGCGACGGATCGCCCACGCCATCCAGGGGTTTTATCACGGTATCCAGCGGGGCGTGACCTTTTCGATCGGGAGGTTCACCTATAAAATCCACCATGACCCTGGGGGCCACAACTTCGGGCCGGCGTGGGGGGCGCTCAAGGGGAACCGGCCCCATTGGCAGGTCGATCGTTGGGCGACGGGTGTCGATAAGTCTACTCGCAGCTTTCGCATCCCGTGGGGGCCAAAGGTAGCGCCGGGCAGTATCCCGAAGGGGAGCCGGGGCGGGAGGAAAAAGGGCGAACCGCGGAAAAAGAGCGGCCCGTCTTCTTTGTATGCTCTGAACGCCGGCGCCGAGACGCTTACGCCACCTGAAGATTTCATCCGCTTGCTTCAAAAGGAGATGCCCGGCGGTTCCGGAACGCCCGCGGAGTCGGGAGAGCCGGCACCGCTGAGCGCATCCGAATCCGAAGTGCCGGCGTATACGGGACCGATGCCAACCGAACGGTTACGCGGCTTTATCTTCCAGTATACCCAGCCCACGCGAGCAGAGGCTTGCCGTTGGGTGGGTGGTCTCAACTGCTAAGGGATCAGCCGGTTATGTCGTTGCTCGAATCTTTCCGGAATGTGGTGCTGCGGCGTGCGCCAGCACAGGAAGAAGAAGAGGAAGAGACGTTTTGGCCGGGGCAGAACCCAGAGTTAGAGGAGTGGTCAATAACCGTCCCGGTAACCCGTATCCGAACCATCGTGACCGGGCTGGATGCCTTTCTGCGGGGAAGCGCGGACCGCACCAAGGTGTGCTACGCGATTGGGCAGGTACAGCCGAGTAGCCCGGAGAGCTTAGGGCATCTATACCTCTTGTTCGATGGGCATCCAGGTATCGAAGTCTTGTGGTGCGACGTCCCGAAGATTTGGCCGTACCGGTTGGTCCCGTTCGCCGGAGCCACCCATTTTCTGGTCAAGCTCCAAGCCGGAGCGCCGCTCGATCTGCTGAGATTTCTGCTCCGCGATTTCAACCCCAACCCCATCATCGATTATGTAGTCTTCGACCGGGGAGGGGCGTCCGATTACGCGCTGGAAGCGGAGGCGGTGGCGCACGTCAAGAGGGGTTCTTTGTTCTACTGGACGAGCGAACCAACCAGTGTGATCGGCAAGCCCGAACACTTTCTATACAGGTGCAAACCCTTTATCTGCGCCCCCGATAGGCTGGACGCGGCAGGCGATATGGATGTGTCGGGCGCAGAAGGCACGGAGTGGATTCGCTATGGCCCGGAGGCCCCCGAAGCCTTGAAACGGCTCGTGGCGCGCGAAAGCGGCGGGTGTTGAGCCGGTGCCGATGGGTCCCGCTGTTGCTCGGCGCGTTGCTAGCGACCGCCGCGCTGGCCGTGGCGGCCGGCGAAATCCAGCTGCGCTACCCGACCGCGGCGGGCAGTGTCCCGATCAAGACCTGGAAGGACCGCCGGGACGAGGGCATCGTCAAGCAGACGTTGGACGCCTCCTGCGGCTCCGCCGCCACGGCGACGATCTTGCGCGCCTTTTACGGCCAGGACATCTCCGAGCAGGACATCCTTGCCGAAGTCATCGCGGCCAACCTCGCCGAGGTGGCTTCGGACTACGAGCGGGCTATTCGTTCAACACTCATCCGAGCCGCGCTCGACGGCGCGATGACCAACGAGGAACTGCAAACCCGGCTTCTCACCCGGATACTCCGTGCTGCCAATAACGGCATAACCTTTACAGACGCCCAGGGGCGGTTTGCCAAGGCAGTCCGGGACCAACTCACGGCCACGGCGTCGTTTTCCGATCTCAAGCAAGCGGTCGAGAAATTCGGGTTCAGAGCGGTAGCCTGGTCACTCGTCTTCGAACAGCTCAAGCGCCTCGGCATCCCGGTCATCGCGTATCTACGTCATCGAGGACAGGACCACTTCTCCGTGGTGCGGGGCGTCAGTGCGGATGGGCGGGTACTGCTCGGAGATCCCATTTGGGGGAATCAGAAGTTCGAGGCGCGTCGGTTTCGAACGATGTGGGAGACCGATGGGGAGGCGGGGAAGGTGCTCGCGATCCTACCGCGGGATGTGGACGCCACCCAGGTGGTACATGCGTTTTTCGTAGACCCGAAGCCCAGCACCGCCTTGGCGATTCGGCGGCTCATACTTCGCAATGACCGTTTGCTGCCAAGATAAAGGGACCTACATAATCACCAAATCCCCTCTTGGTAAGACCGCATCCAAACGGGATAGGTATCGACGGGTGCGCTTCCCTGCCTTTGGTTCACCGCGAACTTCGAGCACCTCAAGCAGATGAAAATCCCCGCCTTGGTGTTTCTACGCGATCAGGATCGGGGGCATTTCTCTGTGGTGCGGGGCATCCACCCCCGGCCTGGTCTGGCTGGCCGATCCCTTGGCAGAAAACTATTCGCAATTGCAATCATGGATTTGATGTCGGGAAAAAGCTTCTGGGAGGGAACCGCCACGGAGCTGCTAACAAAACTCACAGGTAAACATTCATATAAATGGGGTATTAAAGGTGACAGACCGATTTAAATCAAAAGTGGCATTGGTTACCGGAGGAAATTCAGGTATTGGTCGAGCTACTGCCTTGGCATTTTCCAGAGAAGGTGCCAAAGTAGTATTGGCTGCGCGTCGCATTCCAGAAGGTGAAAAGACCGTAGCGATGATCCAAGAGCAAGGCGGTGAAGCCATTTTTGTACCAACGGATGTTTCGAAAGCATCTGAAACAAAGGCCGTTGTCGCTGCCTGCATCACAGAATATGGTAGGCTGGACTATGCGGTAAACAATGCAGGTATTGGAGGAACACCGGCCATCCCGGCAGCGGAATATGAGGAATCGGTTTGGGATGAGGTTATGAATATAAACCTCAAAGGAGTATGGCTATGTATGAAATATGAAATTCCAGAAATGCTTAAGCATGAGAAAAGTGCCATCGTGAACATGTCGTCCGTAGCTGGACTGAAAGGTGGGTTAGCAAGAATAGGAGTAGCCTACTATGCTAGTAAGCATGGCGTGGTCGGGCTGACCAAGGCAGCCGCGAACGAGTATGCGGAACAAGGCCTTCGTATCAATGCAGTTTGTCCAGGAGTGATCGAGACTCCGATGGTGGAACAAGTGCTTTCTCAAAATGAAAAGATCACTGAGAAAATGATAGCTCTTCATCCGATGAGGCGGTTTGGGGTACCAGAAGAGGTAGCCACCTCGATTTTATGGTTATGCTCCGATGACGCATCTTTTATTACTGGGCATACCCATGTGGTAGATGGTGGAATATTGGCATGAATATGGATTTTTAAGGTTGCGAAACCCTTAATTAAAGGATGACTTGATCTTGCTACTGAGATGATCGCTCCCGGAGGAGCACAGGGAAGCGAGGGAGCGTAAGCGACGAGCGAAGTGCGACGTCCCCCGCTTAGGCGTAGGGCTGATGGTTTCGTCGGAGTCCGGCGCGTGAGCGCCGGCGGAGACGAAATGCTAAGCTATACGACACGGCGTCAAGTTATTGCGGGAGTCCTGGTGCCGAGCGGAGTGCGCGCCGGGACGAACGCGGGCCATCGAAGGAAATGGCCGGTGCCTAATTTTTTGCACCCAAAATCTGACGGAACCCATTTCTAGTTAAGTTCATGCTGAACATTAATCGCCTTGTTTGTGGTCAGGAATATGCATTGCGAGTTGTATTGGATCCTTCCGATAATAATGATCTACCCTCTCTCTAAGTTCAGACATGGAAGAACAAGTTTTTTGCGATACCGATGACTTGGTGTATATGCGTTACTAAAGCCTTTAGTACGATTTTTTCAGTGAGCCATTGGTGGTAATTTTACTTGTAACGTGGAGGTGGCTTTGTGTTTTGAAGTTCTGTCGCAGTCGGACGATCTGTTGGAGATCAATATCTCGACGGCGACGGACCCTACGGGTAGACCATGTGAGATAAAGCGGCCCTGACTATCTATATATAGATTGGCAAAAAAGGAAATCGAGATGAACGGTAATTCTCTGTACGAGTTCGACCTGCACCAGGAGAATATCCTCGTCGTGTTCAGGAAAGAAGAATGAAAACGATTGCTTTCTTCAACAACAAAGGTGGGGTCGGAAAGACCTCCCTCATGTATCACATGGCCTGGATGTTCAGCAAACTTGGTGTCAGGGTACTGGCAACAGATCTTGACCCGCAGGCTAATCTGACCAGCATGTTTCTCAATGAGGATCGCCTAGAAGAATTCTGGCAGGACACCGATTCAGAAAATACTATCTGGAGCATGCTTAGACCAATCATGAAAGGGACAGGAGACATCGAAAATCCCTACGTAGAACAGATCGAAGATAACATCTTCCTATTGGTGGGAGACCTGAGTTTGTCAAAATTTGAGGATCGACTCTCGGATGCATGGCCACAGTGTCTTGCTCGGGATGAGGCCGCATTTCGAGTGACCAGCGCTTTCTACCGCGGCATCAAGAAGGCAGCATCTCAGCAGGAAGCTAAAGTAGCCATGATTGACATTGGACCTAATTTGGGTGCTATTAACCGAGCGGCGATTTTGTCCGCTCAGTATGTCATAGTGCCTGTGGCGCCTGATCTCTTCTCGTTGCAGGGCCTGCGGAATCTAGGCCCTCAATTGCGTGACGGTACGTCATCATGCAACATGGCATATGGAGTAATCGTCCTGTAAAAGCATACCAGCGGTGGATGTCTCGGATCCCTAAGGTCTATCAGGATGAGGTTCTTGCGTTGGCTTCAAACGGTGAACGGACTATTGATAACGACCCTAACTGCCTAATGCAGCTGAAGAACTACCGAAGCCTCATGCCCATGGCAATGCAGGCTCGCAAACCGATATTTGAACTTAAATATGCTGACGGGCAATCGGATCCCATGTAAAAGCTGTCCAAGGCTGTTATGCGGATTTTGAAAGATTGGCCATTGAGATTAGGGATCGCATGGATCTTTGAGAGACACTGATTTCTCAGGAGGACCTGAGCGGCTCTCTAAGGTGATTGCTCGTCGTTACCCTACTATCTAACTTATCTTCCGTAACGGTCTCTCTGGTCCTTTCTGGGCCTTTTCCCTCGATAATGGTGATATTCCTTTGAAGCCGACACTTTTTAACGCGCGTGCGGAACGGAAGTCACCCTGAAGAGGCCGTAAGGAGCGAAGAGACTGAATGACGGATCCGCCATTGATGGAGTAAACGCGTGCAGTACCTTCTTTGTCGGATTAGAGGGAGCTTAATAGGGTCAGGCGAGAAAACGCATCATAGCGCAGTGATCGCTTCCAACGGAACGAACAGAACACCAAAAACGTGTAGATGCCAAGGACAGCCAAAACGCAGGAGATAATCCCAGTTACCACGCCGGTTCTGGTGCTTCTTTGGCCCGATTGGTTACTCATGATTCTTCTCCCTTTTCGTTGTGGAAAACTCCCCACAACGGAGCCTAACTCTAAAATCCGTGGCGTTTCATGTTCTCTTAAAAGGAATCATTAGATGCCAATGGTGGAGATTCTAAAGATAGTCAGAACATAGGTAATTCCTTCCGGTATCACGCCGGTTCCTGCTTTTCCCTGACTTCCCGGTAATGGGCAAAGACTGGCGCAGCGGGAGCGCGATCTGGAAGATCGCGTACAGTATTGCTGTGGGAGTTGCTTAATGGATCTGGAGGGGACAGGTAGGGTTCTGGCGCGTGAGCCTCTGAGAAGCCTGTAGAGCGGTTTTTTTCTTTCCTTTCCCCCCTAGCCTCCCCTAATACCCTAAACATCTGCAATCGCCTGAGAGAGGCTCTGAGGTCCTTTCCGAAGGCTTCTGTGCATCGTTGTTGCTCTGGATTTGCAGTTCTGCGCCGGTGAGTTGGAATTTAGCCCCTCGATGTGATCCTCCGCTCCGAGCGTTCCCCTCAGCAGGGATTTCTTCCTATAGACCTTTCCGTTGGACCCTCTGCTGCTCTGTTCTTGTCAGGATGACTGGTGACTGGCCAATCTGTGTCATAAATTGCGGAGTAAGGTCTCGTTGCAGAGAGTTTTCCACGGGGGTATGGAGACCGCCCGATCAGGTAATCTCGTTTCTCTTGCCTGAGATCTCTTAACCTTCTTTGAGGATAGTAACCCGTTTTGAACCGGTTTTTCCTTGCCGTTCCGGAATGCTATTTACGGGTGAGGACTTTATTTCAGGGGGGTCTCTTGAGGAGTCTTTAAGCGGTCGAAAAATTCATTGAACTCTGCATCGTTTTTGCTCCAATTGTGAATTGTTCTCCGTGCGATATCTAGGTGAACTGCTAGACTGTCTGCAGTTGGCAATTTTGGCTCATAGAGCTGATCTTCCAAATGTCTTGTACATTTTCGACGAATTTCTTCTGTTAATTTAGAGGGTCGCATTTCTTATTTCCCATGGTCGAGTGCAAAAACCCTCATTGGATATTTTAGCTCACTGATGAGGAAGTGTAGAGCAGTCTACTGTCTTGTCAATGTCTGTTTGGGGTTTTGTTTGCTTGAGCGTGTTTGGTTGTAGTGATGGGTATCTGGTTGTGGGTGAAAAAGTCTTCTGAATAGTTGAAATCTGATTAGAATGAAATGACACTTACTCATTTTTCGCATGACACTTATTCTCCACAAGAAGAAACCCTAAGCAAATCTGTTGCAGTCTATTCTGCATATTCTAGCGTGAACGCCCAGAAGCAAGGTAAAAAAAAGGGCCTTTCGGCCCGTTTCGGTAGCTGCGGGTAATGAATGTCCGTAGCGGCGTTTCGTTATCCGCTGGCCGGTCAATGTGCCCCGTTATTCGACGCTAGGTAGGTAACGATTGGGGACTTCGGTAGACGCCCGGAAGCAATCGCTTGGCTTCTGCGTAGATGTTGTCTCGGCTCCAGTCCGGGTGTTCCGTCAGGATATCAAGCGCGAGTTTTGAGAAGAGTGCTTTGGCTTCGAGGTTGAGCTGATTGAGGTATTTGCTTACCGGGTCGAGGCTGCGGGTGCCGGTCGTGGCGGTGATGGTTTGCACGGATGTCTGTCGCTTTTTGGCTGCCTTCTCCTGAGTCTTTTCGTCCGCATTGCGGGCAGGACTTGTTGGGGTCATTCCGGCGATTTTCGCGGTCAGCCGCTTCATCATCGTTGCGCCTCTTTTGGCGCATGCCTTCTCATACGCTTTCTCTTTTTCCCGGAGTCGTTCTTTGGCTTTCGAGCGTTCTTTGTCAAGCCAGCCATGGAGTCCCAGAGCGTCGAAGAGCGTGGTGGAAACGATCTTGATCGCGGAAAAACTTCTGTAGGAGCCATCCTTCAACCGTTCCCGGATTTGGGACACGGCGAGATATCCTGCGTCCTTGAGCGTCGCTACGATCCGCGCCGCGCGTCTTTCGCCTAACCCCGCCCAAGTCGCCAGGTGGTCCATGGTGTAGTTGAAGAAGCCATGTTCCGTCGGGAAGCCCACGCGTCCGGTAGCTAAATCCATATGCAGTACCAGCGCGACGAGAAGCACGCCGATACCATCACGGCGCTCGCTGCGGACTTTGCGTCCATCGGCGTGGAAATTTAGAACCGGCAGTAATCCGAGTTTTTCAACGTGCGACAGTAACTTTCTTGCCGCTTCCTGGATGAATTTTGGGCGATTTTCCGGTATCGGGATGTCGAGGAGCTTGGGATTTTTCGGATCGTGCCCGCAGCGGTTACCGCTTCCGAGGCGCTTTTCGCAAGGCGTGGTGGCCGAGTAAGGGGTTGACGGAAGCGTGCTCGTGGGGCGCTGAGAGCCGCCTGGGGCGGTTTCCGACCCCGACCCGAAGATGGCCTGCTTGAGGGAGGACTCGAAGTAATTCTTCTTCTTAAGGGGGGCCTCTATCTTCCTAGATAGCCTGGACTGGAAGACGTCGTTCTTCCGTGATTTCCGGGACTTTCGGGATTTAGAGGCATCCCGGTTACCCGCCGGTGCAGGGATGCCGGAGGTAAAAACCCTGTTATCAACTAGGTTGACGCCCAGTTCGGTAGGGCATATGATTTTCATCGCTACTCGTGTGCCAAAATGTAGCTCTCCCGGCAGTGCGGTCAACACTAACCGGGAAACCAAAAGGCCTAGTGACTTCGGTTACTGGGCCTTTGTTTTTTGTGGGGCCGTTTCGCGACCTGAGAGACTCAGGTGTGAACGCTGAGAGGCGAGGTGGACAGCCGGGCGCTTTAATCATTATCCGGCATCCGGCATCCGGCATCCGGCATCCGGCATCCGGCATCCGGCATCCGGCATCCGGCATCCGGCATCCTGAAAAATGTGGATTTATCCTTAAAAAAGTCAATGATTTATACCGGATAAATAAGAATTTATCGTCGTCCTTCTCTTGTTTCGCCAACCTGGCTTTTCTTTCCCTCCTCGCCCTCCGTTCATTTTCCCCCTTCCTTGACAGGAAGGCCGTCTTCCGCGCTCTCCGAGGTATGATTTCGCCTATTGTTGCCCTATGCGGAATTCGGTCGCCTCGATAGGATCAGGGTCATCCACCGGGTAATGCCAGTTCTCGTAGGCTTCAACGAGGGTTGCGAGCGCGGCAAACTCGTCATCCTCAGCCGGTGATCGCTCCGCGGGCAAGCGCGCTGGCGTAGTCCTGCTCGGTACGAATTGATCTCACATGAGATGCGCTCATAGCAAGGAATCGGGATACCTCGCAAGCGATTGTGGAATTGGCACAGATGGAAGGATACCAAAAAGGATTGATGCGGGGCGAGCCGGCCATTCAGTTTCCAGCGCCGCACGTCGATGGAGAGGTAATCGGCAGTCGAGTTTCCCGCGAACCAGCACCGCTGGCGTCCGCTACCGATACCGCCCATGCCAGACTCCCCTTCGTTTTTTTGTCAAAATCATGTGGGAAATTCGGATTTCCCTCCGTGGGCACTGGGTGGCTTGAATTTCCCCCATGCCCTGGGTGGGTACTGCAGAAACCACCAATACTCACTTCCAAGTGGGTTTACGTGGTTTCTGTAGTAGGCGTTTGGGGCATTTCCGACAATTTGCTCTCGCTTGATTCAAGCTCCCGTCACAGGTCCCGATCGGCCATCTCATGCCGCAGAGCGGGGTTTACCCGGTAAACAGTGGTGGGCCGCCCCCCTTCCCCTTGCTTGGATGCTTTTCGCTCACCACAGATACGAAAGTGATCCTCTAGTATCGCGAGTGCTCCCGGTGTCGTTTCGCGGGTCAAATGCGCCCACCCGCGACGGGAGATGTTGCTCGCGGTGAACCCATCTTCCAGGTTCGGTAATCGCTTATCCAACGCCGTTGCGGCGGCCATCTCAGGGGCGGTCACGCTCGCATACAGCCGTCTGGCATGGCTCTCCAGGTAGCCTGCCCATGCGATAGCGGCCTTCAGCGCACCCGCGCCGACCGGGCCTCCCTGCGGGTGATCGGCAAGGTAAATCAGCAGCGCCAAGCTCGGAACCAGGGAACCGAATTTGAGCAAGTGAGATTCCAGGGCCGGTTCCATATTGGCGGCCCGGATACGCTGTATGTGCGCTTCATACCAGGCGTCGAATCCCCCTTGGGCCTCCTGGTCGAATCGAAGCTAAGGGATACCGCCATCTTCCTGGTTAGCGCCTAGGGCGTCGGCGTCCAGGGCGTCCAACCGCTTGAACACCTCCCATGCCCGTTGCCGCGCGCCGGTGTTGGGCCGGCAGTCTACGTGCTCGGAACCAACCCATCGAAACCGACTGGATCGACTGGCTGGTTGCAAACAAGATCTAGCTGGCTTTGAATCCAAACAGGATATGCATTTCTCCACACCGTTTTTTTGCCAGACTTCCCTGCCGTACCAGAATCCTGGGGACAGTGTGAGGACGTGGGACCAACGGCCTTGTGAGCCACGGACAGCCCCTCAAGACCCCTCACGGTCGAAGGAAGGGGGGAATGCAGAATGCTCCATAACCGCGCTAGAGCGCCGCACAGGGCCGGGCTGTACACGAGGATCGGATTCTTGCTCCGTCTTTCCCGATGTGCTTGGGAATTTCGGACATGCTATCCGGTCGCTTGGCGGCCTGGGAGCGCAAGATTGGAGAGGGCAGGGGGGTTAAGTGGCTGCCGAGAACAGCTCTATAAGCCTCTCAGGGGATCTGAAGGCGCTGCGCCGTCCTATAGCGGTATGGTCTTCAACGGAGCTAGGGCCAGAGCTTAATCACCGCGATGACGAGGCCGCCGACGGTCAAGGTCGTAGCGAACGACCACGCCATGAAGCGGTCAATACGCCGCGTCAACTCCTCGAAGCGCTTGTCCATCTGCTCCAGGATGGTCTTGATCAGCTCGCGCTGGTGCTTGAGCTCATCCTCGATGCGCACCATGCGCTCGCGCAGCTACGATCCCAGAGACTTCTCGGCGAGCTACTTCCCGAGATTCTCCTTGATGTACGCGATGTCTTCCGCGGCGAGGTTCGTGATGGTCATTGGCATTCCTCGGTTGGCAAGAAGATGGCCCTTACCCCCTGGTAGAGCGCTTTGAAGATGAGATCCTTCTCGACGATGATATTGAACTGGTAGCCGGGACGAATGGTCAGTGTGGGCTGGACGTTCAAGTGTCTGCGCAATATCTCCTGGCCGACCTGATTCTACTGTGAGGTCAGCCGCTCGGCGATGACGTCCCCCGTCGTCGTTACCGGCTCTTACGTGTTCTTGCGATTGTTGGGATATATCCGCGTGAGCACAGATGGGCAAGAGTTGGCAGCGCAACGGTAACGTGGAAATCTGGATCAAAAATGATAACTTTGGTTTCGAGGTGCTGTATGTCTACTGGGGCGTGGTGCGGAAGTACCGGACAGATTTCATTATCCACCTAAAGAACGGGGGTTTACTCGGAAAGTGGAGTTGGGATGTGTCCTTTGATCCTGGCAACATCCAGGATATCGCTGGCGAAGCACTGCTATCTAAGACCACGTAGGAATTCGTGATTTGTGGAAGATTGAATGCATGAAAAAGTCATTAAAAGATCAAAACAAGCTGATGCTTTTCGGATTAATTTCCTTGAACTTGGCTATTTTTTACTTGGTGGTTCAAGGCAATACGATCATCATAGGTGATTGGAGTAGCGTCATTCTTGATCTTGATGCAGCGCTGCCAGCGGGCATTGGACTGGCTCTAATTGGAATCATCAATGGATTGTTTTCTGCTAATGCGAAAGCAAGAATAGTTTTCATGCGTTGGGATGACCCACTTCCAGGAAGTGAGGCTTTTAGTCGTTATGCTGATACCGATCCGCGAGTCGACATGGAGACGTTAAATCGAGAACATGGGACACTTCCTACCGACCCTCGTCAACAGAATTCTCTATGGTACAGACTCTATAAATCGGTGGAATCCGATCCATCTATTATGCAGGTTCACCGAGAATTTCTGTTTTCTCGTGATTACACTTCTCTTGCCCTGATGATGGTTGTTTTGCTTGGGGCAGCCGGGTTTATTCAAATATCTACAACATGGATGGCTTGGGGGTATCTTGCCTGGCTCCTGCTCCAGTTTATTTTGGCTGGTCGGGCCGCGAGACAACACGGAAAGCGATTTGTAACGACCGTACTTGCACTCAAGGGTGCGGGACGATAGGGCAGAGGGAAAAGATGAGTGATTTTTTTGAAATCGATTTTCTAGACGTAGAATCAGGGAAAAGCGGAGATGCCATTCCTCTGAGATACCGGTTGAATGGTGTTACTGAAATTCACGTCGTTGATGGTGGATTTCAGGACACTGGAGATAAAGTAATTGATCACATCAGAAAATACTATGACAATCCCGATTTTATTAACCGTGTCGTAGCGAGCCATCCTGATGGAGATCATGCGGGAGGTCTAAGAACGGTCCTGGAAAAATTCGAAGTTAGAGAACTCTGGATGCTACGCCCATGGCTATATGCGGATGAAATCATAGATCGTTTTTCAAGGTTTACTTCGGTTGAAAATCTGAAGAAGCGTTTGAGGGATATTTATCCAAATAAAGCGTCTCTTGAGGAAATCGCAAAAAAACGAGGCATTCCTATCTACGAACCGTACCAGGGAACTAGGGTTGGTGAATTTTTTGTTATGGCCCCGACGAAGAACAGATATCTTGATCTCATAGTCGAATCGGAGCGCACACCAGAAGCTACGAAAGAGCAGCCGGAAAGAGAGCTTACGGCACTTGGGACGTTTGCTGATAAGGCGGCAAAAAAAGAGGTTGCTTTGGTAAAATCAGCTTGGGGTGTCGAGGTGTTCTCAGAGGATGAGACGAGTGCAGAGAACGGAATGAGCGTGATTCAATATGCAAATCTTTTCGGACACAGCATTCTTCTGACAGCCGATGCTAGTCGGGAAGGTCTTGTAGAAGGTGCCGATTATGCACCATCAATTGGATTGACATTGCCTGGCATCGATTATTTCCAGATACCCCACCACGGCTCGCGGCGTAACGTATCAACTAAGGTCCTAGACCGCTGGCTTGGGCCGTGCTTACCCTCTAAACCTGCAAAGGGTGAGACAAGGTTTACAGCGATTATCAGTGCGGCAAGAAAAGATGAGGATCACCCCCGAAAATCCGTCGTTAGAGCCGTCATTCACCGGGGGGCGAAAGTCGTATCCACAGAAAGGTCCTGTTTGTCCATCTACCATAATGCACCCGTAAGAGATGGTTGGATACCGGCTAACGCTCTTCCATACCCGGAAGACCAGGAAGATTAATATTTGGTGCATTGAGGGTTTTAGTGGGCTAGTCGAAATCTGGATAATCCATCAAAAGCCCCCTGGGCAATCACAATGGTTACGCCCTAGATCAAGCAGGCGTAGGCGCAGTGTTAGGAATTGCGTTCAGAGAACAACTTGTCCAGCTTAGCCATTGGTATGAAAAGGCGTTTCGGCTGATTTGGGAACAACTGGAACTCATAGCGTTCATAGAAGGCGCGTGCCCATTCGTCCTTAGCATCCACGACAACAGCAAAAGCGGCAACCTTACTGGAAAGCGCCCAGCTTCGATGGAGCGCATCCATAAGGAGAAACTCGCCGATGCCGTGGCTACGATGTCCCCGAGAACGCGCCAGACGACCAATAAGCGTCACCGGAACTTCTGGGTATTTCGGAAGATTTTTCCCAATATTGGGCGGTAAAGCTTCCAGATGAACGCTCATTTGGGAGAGCGTGTAGTAACCGATGACCGCGGGGTTTGGAGGCTTGATCAGAACGAAAGGCGTTGCTAAATGCCGTTTTGCGTCTTGACTGGCCTGTTTATGCAGGTAGGTGTCGAGAGTCTGGTCTTCGCACGAAAAAACCGCCCGATTGTGGTTCTTCCCGAGCGGTTCAATGATATAGCCTTCCTTTTCTGGCGGCGCGCTCACCTACTACCCCATACGTTCTTGATATCTGCGGTACGCGGCCTTGAGGTGGCCTCCCGACTCAGGAGACTCTAGGAGAGCGGTGGCGAATACTTCGCAGTCGCGGGCACTGAGCGTCATGCTCTCTGGTTCCTGGGTTGTCCGTGTGGCGGCTTCCTGAAGGCGGCTAACCATCTGTATTTGGCTGACCCTAGCCTCCGGTTTTTTTTCCTGGTGCTGACTGGTTTTGGAGCAAAAAGGCTTCATGCTCAGCGTAGTCATTGCAATTCTCCATCTTAAAAACGCCTTAATGCACGACATAGTACGGGTACGACGCCCGTAAGCGCCAGGGAGCCATCACATCTTCACGTCACTCGGGCTGCGCACAAGGTGCCAACCAGGGTGTAAAGCATAAGGCATGCTGACCGGGAAGAAATTCCCCCGTGAGCCACAGACAGCCTCTAGAAGCCAGATCGTGGTCTCGACAAGGGGGAGGGGTACGGGGGGCCTCCGGCAGGAGGCTCCATAACCGCACTAGAGCGCCGCACAGGGCCGTCACGCGGATCATCTTCGGGCACGACTGTGACTGTCCGGTCGCTTGGCGGCCTGGGCATGACGATTACCAAGGCAGGGGCAGGTGATAACGCGCCGTCACCTCGGCTAATGACCGCTGCACGAAAGCCTCGTGTTGCGCCACCAATCGCTCGAACGTGTTCCAATGCATCCCCTTGGGCTTGCCACCGTTGCCGTTGAGAAATCCCGGTTCCCAGCCCAACTTGTCGCGGAGTTTGTTCGCCCATCGCGCCAGCCGGTTATAGCCGGTTTCCCGCTGGCTGGGATAGGTCAGCCGGTAACAGCGACGGCAGGCGAAGATGCCGCCGACGTAGAGGATTGTCACCCGCTGGCCGCACCCGTCGGCGGGACACCGGAACCAGGTCCGTTTCCCGCCAAGATGGGCGGCGGTCCAGTCGAGATAGACGGGATAGCTTTCATCCTGCCAGTCTTCGCTGCCACGCCGGTGGCGGTAGTCGAGGATCACCCGGTCCGGATCGGTGCGCACACGAATGGCCGCAAGCACCTCGCCCTGGCGTTCCCACAGACAGACGAAGGATTGATGCGGCGTCAGCAGACCCTCCCGTTTCCATCGCCGCACGTCGATGGATCGGTAATTGCCGGTAGAGTTTTTCGCGCCCCAGTACCAGCGCCGTCCGCTCCCCATGCCGCCCATGTTCGCCTCCAGATTTTTTAACCGAAATCATTTGGAAAATTCACTTGATGTTTCAGCCCTTGTGGACCTTGGTTGGTCGTTGTGGGTTTGCTATGGCCTTGGCAAAAAGCGTTCGCAATAGCGCCGGTCCGTGTCCCACCATCCCGCGATGGCTTCCGGTGCCAGTGCTTCCTTGACTTCAACGGGCGTGATGTCGAGTCCCCGGCGGACGTCGGCCAGGGTCTCCAGCAGATTGGCGTTTCTTGTTTTTATTCTGGTTACTACGGACGATCCGTAGTTGTCGTGCGGACGGTGTTTGCGTCCGCAGACCAGTTTTGCGTCCGCGGTCCACTATGATATAAGTCGTTGTTTACAGTTGTTTTTATTGACACTGCGGACGACGCGGACGATGCGGACGGTCTTTCCATGCCTTAGGGTCTTTCAAAAAAAGCTATAACCATAGAGGTATCCTTTAACAGAGAAGATGAGAGGGACAAATTTGCGTCCGCACCGTCCGCATCGGTCACGTGTTTGTTTTTATTCTGGTTATTGCGGACGATCCGAGTTGTCGTGCGGACGGCGTTTGCGTCCGCAGTCCACCATGATAGAAGTCGTTGTTTCCCGTTGGTTTTGTCAACGGTGCGGATGGTGCGAACGGTCTTACCAGAACCTATTTTGGTGTGCATATGATCTGAATGATGCGTTTCCTGGCATGGCCCTCGCGCTCAAACGTGGTGTCGATGCCGACTTTGCGCAGGAATGTCGCTACCCGGCGGACGCGCCCTGACAAGGCCTGAGCCGACCTTGGCCAAGCCTTCGATTTGCTCACCTTCTCCCCGACCTTTTCTTCGAGGGCGCCCAGAAGCTCCGAGGCGGTTCCCGTCCACTCCGTCCCCAGACTGATCAGAGAACGGATGGCGGAGCCCACCGGGTCGGCCTCGATGACACTGTCGACGGCTTCATCGCGGTTGCCCGCATAGGCAGCGCTGAAGGTACCGGCTTTCCAGAAAGCGGTCTCGCAGGCCGTCGCCCAGAGTGCAAAGTCGGCCATGCGTGGCAGACTGTCGAGTCGGGTATCCGGCAGTTTCCTAAGACCGTGTGAAACCGCATCAAGCAGCGTGCCGAGGAGCTGCGGCCGGGCGGCGTTGAATTCTGCCCACAGCTCCTTTTCGGGCCGCCGCCGTTCTTCGGGGATCGTTTCCAATGTTAGGAAGATCGCCCGGTCGGCCAGGTCCGTCCGTGTCACGATGTCCTCGATGCCGTTCAGGATCATCGGGCGCGCGGCATTGAAAAGCACTTCGTCCTGGTCGGTGTAGAGCTGGCGCACCGCGAATCCGCCACCGGTGGCGATCCGACACAAGGTATCGGAGATTCCCGCGGGCAGGCCCGAGAGGTTGTCGAAGGCCAGAACATGGTTGTTGTTGGCAGTAATGAAGAGGTCGCGATCCTCCCGCGGCAGAGCGCGCAGCGGGGCCGTATTGGGGTCGATCAGCGCGCGCAGGACAGCGGAAAAGGTGGATTTGGCCGAGCCCTGCTCGCCGGATAGCACCAAGATTGGGTACGGTCCCTGATTGCGCAGCGCGGCCAGCACCCAGGCTACGGCCAGGACGAAGTCGTTGTCGCTCTGGACGTTGAGAAGCCGCCGTAATGTCTCGATGGAGCCGCCCGGCTCAGGCGTTGGTAAAGCCCGCATGCCGGCGATGTGCCGGAACCGGACCGGAGGCTTGTCGACCACGCGCCAGCCGTCGCTGTCGATCTCCACGGCCCGCCCAGTCTTATTGCCAAGATCAAGGTAAAGCTTGTCTTTCCGGTCTTTCAGGCCGCCGATTCGGGTATGCACCTCCCACTCGGGTCCGTGGCGGAAGCCCGTAGCCTCAAGGACAGTGAGTGCCGACTTCAGGGCCTCGGAGTTCGGCGCGCTACCGGTCGCCTCTTTGAAACGCAAGACCAGCCAATGTCTAAAATCTTTACTTCGGACCGGCTGAGTTTCGCGGTGGTGGCCGTTGACCACAAGATCGGCAAAGGCGGTTCCATCAGGGCTGTGGAACAGCGTAGCCTCTTGAGCCAGTTCGATCAGCAGGTCCGCCTGCTTCAGGCTGCTGCTGTCATCGCCGGCCTTCTTGGCCAAGGCCTTGTCCAGCTCCGTGACTCGGAAGCCGGCGCGCTTGAGCTGGGCGCGTAACTTCTCGAACCGGCTCTTGTCCTCTTGGCGTAGGGTCACCAGCGCTTCGAGCACGTCGGGCGCGAATGGCGCTCCTGGGTCAGCCTCGGTGCGTGCAACCAAGTCTTCCAACGGATCGGGACGATAGACGGGCTCGTTTGCCGCCTTGATGACAGGCTCGATCTGCCGTTTTACGGCCTCCAGGCCCCATTCCCGCTGCAGGTCGTTGAAGTCGGAGTAGTCCTTGCCCAGCTCCTTAGACTGCTTTCCTGTCTCGATGTCTTTGGGACGTCTGCCCCCGAAGTCGGGAACGACGACCGCCGCCTTGATGGCTTGCGCTGCCTCCTTGGCCTTGGTCAGACCGGGATTCCTGGGGTCCATGTAGTCGTCATCGGCGCACACTACCATCGGCAGGTCCGGCCATTTGCGGCGTAGGGCCTCCGCGACCGGCCCGAGGTTCCCGTCGCTGAAGGCCACGACCACGGGCCGTCCAACCGCTTCGTGGATGCTGGCCCCGGTGGCAAAGCCGGTACAGATGCACAGGGCCTCCGCGCCTTCGACGCCGCCGAGGATGTACATGCCGCCCTTGGCGGAGGCGTTGGGATGAAATTGCTTGTTGCCGTTGGGTGAGATGAATTGGAGGGACTGGAGATTGCCCTCGATGTCGCGAACCGGGACAACCAGCCGGTTTCCATCCATTTGCGCTCCATTGGGCTTGATTCTCTTCTCGATCAAATAGAGGTGGCTGCTATTGGCAACCGTTGACCGGTTCATGGTTTCGGTTATTCGACCTTGCGCCTCTACCAGCTTCCTGCGCTTTTCCTCCTTGTGTTTTCGCGCAGCCTCTATCTGCTCCGGTCCGGTCGCCCAGTCTGGCCTGCCCCACAGGCCTCGCAACACAAGCCCGTTGATGACGGCATCCCGATGACATCCCGCATGGCAGTACACGAGGGGATTGCCGCCACCTACGCGATCCTTGGCCGCAAGGCTGGCATTCTCGTCATCATGGGCCGGGCACAGCGTCATCCATTGATCGCCCGTGCGGTGGGCGCGGTGGCCGCCGAGTTCCTTGGCAATGGTCTTGGCATCTGATCGGAAGCGTGCATCAATCATCGCGCAGCCCTCCCCGGTGGGTGAGCCGGTCGGCCAGCCTCACAGGCAGCAATCCCCATACCGCCAGGGTAGCGATCAGTCCTTTGCTGCGGGCGGCAAGGCGGGTCGGATTACAAGTGCATTCCGATGTTTTGAGGGTCGCCTGGTAGCCGCCAGCGCGACCCTTTTTATTTGTGGTCATCGCTGCGCCCTGCCCTTATGCGCCCAGCCTTGCGGCTGGCCTCGATCTGCTGGTTCAGCCAACCGTTCACCTCCGCCTCGATCCAACCGACGGCGCGGCCGCCAAGCGATACGGGTTTCGGAAAACGACCCTCGGAAATACGCAGATAGATCGTGCTGCGGGAAAGCCCAGTGCGGGCTTGGACGGTGGGAAGCCGCAGTATGCTGTGTGCCATCTTCAAACCTCGCTAAACGATTTGGGAATGATCGAGCAGCAAGGTAGATGGGCGATTTGGGCGATAAAACGCCCCGCAATACCCAATGAGCCTGCGGGAAGGTCGAAGTAAAACAGCAGCTTGGAATCTACCGCGTGATTTCGGGGCGATATGCTCGTGTATGCAGGAGCGTGACAGATGTACGGTTAATCAGCGGGTTACGGGCGGGTACATTGGGCGAAAAAATTCCGCCCAACTTTTTTTTACTTTTTCATCTGCTTTCGGATAGTTTCTGGTTGCTTGCTATTAGCGCATTCCATTTGCTTGCTATTAGCGCATTCCATCTTGGCAATCTGCTGCGAGTACCAGACATCGGACCTATTCGGTCGCTTCTTTTTCAGCGCCCGATACGCTTTCCGCCATTGTTCGTGCATGGCTGTGGTATCCAGCTTCCGTGCTTCCCGTCGTGCCGTGCTGGGGGTATAGCGGGCGTCGCCGGTGGTGGAGCTATCCACCAATTGATGGATCAGGTTGGCATCGAGGGCCAAGTTTCCCTCTTTGAACTGGATGGCATCTATCAGGGGAATACGGCCTGAACCGGCCACCAGCGCCAGTTCGCCAGCCGTTTGCAGGCAAAGCATCCGGGCACGCTTTTCACCGCTGACCAGTCCCAGTTCCAGTAGGTTTCCCCCGTCCAATCGTTTGCCGCTGAATCGAAGAGCAAGGGCGTTGGCTATCCATCGGGCAAGCCTCCCCTGGGTCAAATGCCACTGCTGTAATCGGGCGGGTGGAATCTTCACCCTGCCCACGTTGCGGTCCTCGCAAGCGACGAAGGCGCGAATGGCTTGTCCGTCATCGGCGGGATGCACCTCGACCGGCATTGGACAATTTTCCTCACAGCCGGGGCATTCAACGGTTTCGGCAAGGTCGCCTGGGTTCAGCCAACCAGCATTCCAGAAGGTGCCAACCGCCCCCTTTGGCCAGTGGCGAACCTGCTCCCAAGAAATTGTGGAATCGCCATCGTCGCCAAGGCACTGCAACAACTCCTGGACAGCATCCTCCAGCGTCATGCGGCGCCATCTTCCTTGGTGGATTCCTGTTCCACCAGTTCGATCCCGGATGCCGTCAGCATGTTGCGGATGATTTCATCGCGCCCCCCATGGCGCAGGTTGCACCAGTTCGGATAGCTGATTCGGAATGTGCGGGTCTTGCGACGGGTTCCTGGCAGCGGCGCAAAGAAAATGACCTTGATCTCCGCCTGGATGACATGAAAGGGTGGCGGATTAAGCGTGTCGATCAGGTCATAAACGGCCTTCGGGTTGTGGGCGGGATCCGCCTCCACGGTGACCTTGCGTTTGCCCTTTCCGATCAGTGACAGGCGTAGGCGTTTGATCACGGCAGACTGAATGCCGGAATGTTCAGGTTTCTGGAAATCGAATGCCCGATTGCCCATCCGGTCCAGCCGGTAAATCTGATTGTCTTTCTGATCGTCGTCCAGTTCACTCAGTTCGAGGATGCTGGCGGCAAATATCTGTTGGAGGTCTTCCACGTACTTGGTGTTGCCCGGTGCGTGGATATCCAGCGCGCCTTCGGACTGGGTGTAAACGAATATGATCTCGAATGAGGGAATCCGCGCGCGGGGATTCACCCGGCTGTCTTCCCATTCCTGGTCTGCCTGCCCGAAATCGGAAAGCTGGGCAAAGAAGTTCTCCTTCTTACCCTTGCGGTACACATCCACCCGGCAATGACAGCCACGGCCTTCCTTTTCGCGGAAATAATGGCTCAGCGTATCCTCCAGCCGCGCGATATCTTCCGGCTCCACATGGGGCGGCAAATGGGGTAGATCGTTGCGTTTTTTCCAGGAGGTATCGGGGATGTTTTCCGCGTAGAGGTTCGCGGTGGCTCCGGCCCAGTATTCCCGGTGCTCCAGGAAGGTCCACATCACCTTGCCGTGAAAACTGTCCTGTCGATTGATGGCTTCCGGGAAATCGGCATTCTTGTGAAAGTCCGTCGCCTCGTCGATCAGCGCCGTCACCCCGGCCTGGTGGGCCATGGATTCGATGTCCTGGAATTCCGCTTCGATCTCCGCCTTTTTCTCGTCAGGGAGTGCGGTGAATGCCTCGAAGATCAATTCCGCCGACTTCCGCGTTGCCTCCAATTCGTCAAAGGCGACTTCCAGCAACACCTCCTGTTTCTGGTGGAAATAGCGTCCCAATAGCGCGTTGGGTGTGCGCTGAAAAAAGGTGATGGGTGAAAAATCGCGTGCCATATCCCACTTCCTCGTCGGGGCGCGGAATTAACCCCTTGGATTATATGGGATGTTGTAGAGCATTCTTCCTGGCAACGTTGGAGCACCTAACCAACATCGGAAAGCTAACCGAGGGAGCACGCGAATGAGTCAGGACCGAGGCCTTGCAAAAGAAGGGTTCGATGCTTGACCCATGCATCCGAAGCAAATCGTGCGGAACCAGGCCACAATCGGATCTAAGAATGATGGGTAGCGGTTAGCGATTCTGGCACCGGCGCGGTTCACTCTGTTCCTTAAACCGTCAGAAGGCGACAAAGGAGGACTAAGCCCATAATCCAGTGGATTCGTCTGCTGGGTGGCGTGGCTGGTTACGTCTATAGGCTTCCGGAAGAAACGCTGGCGAATGGAAGTAGCATCATGGATGCTTGCTACTGATATAAAAAATTATTTGGTAGTGCTTCATGTGTAGTGATGAGCTTCCTGCTGATTCTTTTACTTCCCCGCTGGGAGAACTACACGACCACTATATGTGAAGCACTACCAATTATTTTTCCTGGACCACCTTGGTTTGGCGCTCCTCCGCGATCCGAGTATCCCGATCAAGAGGGGCGTGCTCCCGTCTCTACTACTACTATTTTCCCGGAAGCCGCAGTGCGGCCCTTAAAAACGCAACGACGAAGACTTGAGGCACTCCGATGGCCAGATCCCTCGCGAAGAAACAAAAAGACAACGGCGCGAACCTCGGGTTCGAAGCACATCTCTGGGCAACGGCCGACAAGCTACGCGGCAACATGGAGCCGTCCGACTACAAGCACGTCGCGCTCGGTCTGATCTTCCTCAAGTACATCTCCGATGCCTTCGAGGCGAAGAGGGCTGAGCTGCTCAAGGATGAGCCGGCCGACGCGGAAGATCCGGACGCGTACCTCGCCGAAAACGTCTTCTGGGTCCCCAAGGAGGCCCGCTGGCCGCACCTACAGGCCAAGGCCAAACAGCCGACGATCGGCAAGGACATCGACGATGCCATGTTAGCGATCGAGGCCAAGAACAAGAGTCTCAAAGGCGTGCTGCCGAAGGACTACGCCCGCCCGGCACTCAACAAGGTCATGCTTGGTGAGCTGATCGACCTCGTGAGCGGGATCGGCATGGCCGAAGAGGCCGACCGCTCCCGGGACATCCTCGGGCGGGTCTACGAATATTTCCTTGGCCAATTTTCTGGTGCCGAAGGCAAGCGCGGCGGCGAGTTTTACACGCCCCGTTCCGTCGTCCGGTTACTGGTCGAGATGCTGGAGCCTTACAAGGGCCGGGTCTATGACCCGTGCTGCGGCTCCGGCGGCATGTTCGTGCAGTCGGAGAAGTTTGTGAAAGAGCACGGTGGCCGCATCGGCGACATCGCCATCTACGGGCAGGAAAGCAACTATACGACCTGGCGGCTTGCGAAGATGAATCTGGCAGTACGCGGCATCGACGCCAAGATCGGTTGGAACAACGAGGGCAGCTTCCACAAGGACGAGCTGAAGGATATCAAGGCCGACTTCATTCTCGCCAATCCGCCCTTCAACATCTCCGATTGGGGCGGTGATCGGCTGCGCGAGGACGCGCGCTGGAAGTTCGGTGTGCCGCCCGTGGGCAATGCCAACTATGCCTGGCTCCAGCATATCCACCATCACCTTGCGCCGAACGGGATGGCAGGTGTGGTGCTCGCCAACGGCTCCATGTCGTCGGGACAGTCCGGCGAGGGCGACATCCGCCGCGCCATGGTCGAGGGCGACGTGGTGGATTGCATGATCGCCCTGCCGGGGCAGCTTTTCTACTCCACGCAGATTCCGGCCTGTCTCTGGTTCTTGGCCCGCAACAAGAATCCCGGCGACTGGCGTGACCGTCGCGGCACGGTGCTGTTCATCGACACCCGCAAGCTTGGGTGCATGGTGGACCGGACTCGAAAGAAGTTCTCCGACGAGGAGGATATTGCAAAGATTGCCGGTACCTACCATGCCTGGCGTGGTGAACCGGAAGCAGGAGCTTACGAAGATGTGCCCGGTTTCTGCAAGGCCGTGACGCTGGAGGAAATCCGTGGGCACAACCACGTTCTGACACCGGGTCGCTACGTCGGTGCAGTGGCTGTGGAAGCCGACGACGTGCCGTTCGAAAAACGGTTCGCAGAATTGAAGGAGACACTTGCGGAACAGTTCGCTGAGGCAGAGGAGCTAAGCGTCCTTATCCAAAAGAAACTGGGAGCGTTGCAGCCATGACAGGGCGCTGCGAGTACCGTCTAGGTGACGTCACTAATCTGAACTGGGGTGATACAAAGACAACGAAAAAATCCTACACGCACGTGGGCTTTCCCGCCTACAGCGCTACCGGCCAAGACGGCTTCCTCCCCTATCATGACTTTGATTGTACGGGCGTCGTGCTAAGTGCCATCGGGGCAAACTGCGGGCGGACTTAGCTAGCAAAAGGAAAGTGGTCTTGCATCAAGAACACCATCCGTTTCTGGAGTACGTCGCCAAAGGCAAACACAGAATACCTATACTGGCTGACCCGAGAACCTGACTTCTGGCCGAAGAGAGGCTCAGCTCAGCCTTTCATTTCGCAGGGCGATGCGTGGGCAATCAGAGTCAGCTTGCCGCCGATAAGAGAGCAAGAGGCCATAGCGCGCTTACTCACGACTCTCAACAACAAAATAGAAATGAACCGGCGAATGAACGAGACGCTCGAAGCGATGGCGCGGGCGATCTTCAAGGATTGGTTTGTCGATTTCGGCTCCACCCGGGCCAAGGCGGAAGGTCGTGCCCCTTACCTTGCACCCGAAATCTGGGACCTGTTTCCCGATGCTCTTGATGATGACGACAAGCCCGTTGGGTGGCAGCTGTGTCATCTGGCTGATATTGCGGAATCTCCAAGGCGAGGGATCAGCCCTGCCAATGTGTCAGAGGACACACCGTATATTGGATTGGAACATATGCCCCGTCGCTCGATCGCTCTCACAGAATGGGAAGGAGCAGGTAAGGTCACCAGCAATAAATCAATCCTCGACAAAGGTGATTTTCTGTTCGGCAAGCTGAGACCGTATTTTCATAAGGTCGGTATCGCGCCATTGAGCGGCATCTGTTCTACCGACATTGTCGTTCTGACACCTAAGACGCCCGACCTGTCCACCTTTGTGCTGGCGTGCATTTCAACTGACGAATTTGTTACCTATACGGACCAAACATCCACCGGCACCAAGATGCCACGCACAAGCTGGAAAATCATGGGGCAATACGAACTGTGCTTGCCTACGGAGTCCGCTCTCCGTTCCTTCCAAAACTCCGTCCAACCGATGATCAACAGGATCATCGCGAACATTCATGAAAGCCGTACACTCGCCCAGACGCGCGACCTCCTCCTTCCGAAACTAATGTCCGGCGAAATTCGCCTCCGTGAAACCGAGACAGCCGTGGAGGCGGTCGCATGAACGCCAAATTCACCGAAAGCCACGTGGAAGAAGCTGCCCTCGACTGGCTGGAGGGTATGGGCTACGAAGTTCTGCACGGCCCCGATATCTCCCCCGACGGCTCCAATCCTGAGCGCGCGAGCTATGGCGACGTTCTTCTGATTGACCGATTCCGGGAGGCTCTGCGCAAACTCAACCCCCACCTTCCCGCGGAGACCCTGGAGGAAGTACTCCGCAAGGTCCAGCGGACCGAAAAACCATCCCTTGTCGAGGAGAACCGCCGGCTGCACCGTATCTTGGTCGAGGGCCTCGATGTTGAAATCACCCGCGATGACGGCAGCATCGGCGGAGACAAGGCCTGGCTCATCGACTTCGACAACCCGGACAACAATGACTGGCTGGCCCTGAACCAGTACACCGTCATCGAGCACCAGAACAACCGCCGGCCCGACGTAGTGCTGTTCATCAATGGCCTGCCGCTTGGTGTGGTCGAGCTTAAGAACCCCGGCGATGAGAGTGCCACCCTCGAAGGAGCGTTCAACCAGCTTCAGACCTACAAGCAGCAAATCCCGTCCCTGTTTCGCACCAATGCCGTGCTTGTAACCTCTGACGGTGTGCAGGCGCGCATCGGCTCCCTCACGGCAGACATCGAGCGCCTCATGCCTTGGCGGACCGTGGACGGCGGGGAAATTGCCCCGAAGGGTGTGCCGGCGCTCGGCACGCTCATTGAAGGCGTATTTGAGAAGACTCGGCTGTTGTCTCTTATCCGGGATTTCACGGTGTTTGGCGATACCGGTTCTGGGCTTGTCAAAATCATCGCCGGCTATCACCAGTTTCATGCGGTCCGTCACGCTGTGGAGCAGACCATAGAGGCCGCCAGTCCCGAAGGCGACCGGCGGATTGGTATTATCTGGCACACCCAGGGGTCCGGCAAGAGCCTGCTGATGGCCTTCTATGCCGGGCGGATTGTGGCCCATCCGGGCATGGAGAACCCAACCTTGGTGGTCATCACCGACCGCAATGACCTGGACAATCAGCTTTTCGGTACCTTCGGCATGTGCGGGGAACTCATCCGGCAGACCCCGCAGCAGGCCAAGAGCCGCGAGGACCTGCAAAGGGTTCTGAGCCGGCCATCCGGCGGGGTCATCTTTACGACCATCCAGAAGTTTTCCCCGGCCAAGGGGGAGGATTACCCTGTCCTGACGGACCGCCGGAACGTGATTGTCGTCGCCGATGAAGCACACCGGAGCCAGTACGGCTTCAAAGCTAGAGTCGAGCAGAAGACCGGCGAGATTTCCTACGGCTTTGCCAAATATCTGCGCGATGCGCTCCCGAATGCCTCTTTCATCGGCTTCACGGGAACGCCGATTGAGAAAGAGGACGTGAACACCCCGGCAGTCTTTGGTGAGTACATCGATGTCTATGACATCAACCGGGGCGTCGAGGACGGGGCAACCGTTC
>Ga0209364_1000033_pt1 | contig 28162 bp, 32 predicted proteins | sample WorMetHERISLAND2_3_FD_187387 | JGI IMG/M metagenome (GOLD analysis project Ga0209364, IMG submission 187387) | Marine gutless worms symbiont microbial communities from Max Planck institute for Marine Microbiology, Germany - Olavius albidus HERON... | ecosystem: Host-associated > Annelida >... | reverse complement strand
ATGGAAACGGTATTGGCCGTGTACCGGCGCGCGTCTGATCCGGCCTATCCGGTGGTGCGTATGGACGAGACCAGCGTGCAATGCGCGCGCGAAGCGCGTGACCCGATACCGGCCAAACCGGGGCAGAGCGAACGCTACGACGTGGAATACGAACGGAATGGCGTCGCTCACTTGCTAGCGTTTTATGCCCCCTTCGAGAGCTGGCGTCGCATCGACATAGCAGATAATCATGCCGCCGAGCAATGGGCGCAAGGCGTTCAGCAGTTGGTGCAAGAAAATTATCCGCAGGCAACCCGTATCACCTTAGTCATGGACAATCTGAACACCCATGGCGGCGCCTCCCTGTATAAAGCGTTCCCACCGCACGTGGCCCGCTCGCTGTTGGACAAATTAGCATGCGTCTACACCCCCAAGCATGGCAGTTGGCTCAACCTGGCCGAATGTGAGTTCAGCGTGTTAGGACGGCAATGCTTGGACCGGCGACTACCGGATCTCGCGACGGTCGCTTCCGAAGTCCCAGCATGGACGGAGACCTGGAACCAATCCAATCAACCCGTCGATTGGCGACCACGGAAGACGCACGGATCAAGCTCAAACGCCTTTATCCTGTATTATCAGGTTGATGAGTTGCTAGGGGGTATTCTCAATCGACAACCTGAATCCGTGAGGGAAACTCCAAGGCACGATCTCCTGTGGCGCCGGACCAGCGTCTTAACGCAACCTACTCGGGGGTTGCCCGCCGTGCTGCCGGTCCACGCGGGTCTCGCTTTGCGGGTCGGTTGCGCCAGCCGCGCACGAGAACACTTCGGGGTAGTGGTAAATTTCAAACTAGTCGAGTGTAGAGCACCTAGAGCGCGGGCTCGCCGGCACTCCGCGATCAGTTGAAAATTTACCACTATCCGCTTCGGGAGCACGGCGTCGAACGCAGCCTAATGCAACACGACGCCGGGGTTGATTTTAACCAAACAGCTTCTTAACTAAAATCGCTAGGGGGTACTCAAGTGGAAGTTATCCTGTTGAAAAAGTTCGGGCATCTGGGCGATCTGGGAGAGAAGGTCTCGGTGCGCGCCGGTTACGGACGTAATTATCTGATTCCCTCCGGCTTTGCGGTACCGGCAACCGCGGCCAACCTGGAGGCATTCGAAGCGCGGCGGGCCGAGCTAGAGCGGGCGGCCGTGGAGAGCCTGGTCGCGGCCGAGTCCCGCCGCGAGAAGCTCGATCGCCTGACCGTGACGATAGCCCGTAAGGCCGGCGACGAGGGTAAGCTATTCGGTTCCGTGGGCACCCAGGACATTGCCGCCGCGGTGCAGGAGATGGGCATAACCCTGGAGCGTCAGGAGGTTCGCCTACCCGAAGGACCCTTCCGCGCCACCGGCGAGTACGAAGTGGTGTTGCGTCTCCATGCGGACGTGGATGCCACCATCAGACTCAAGGTCGTCCCCGAGCAATAATTCCTTGATTGTTCAACCTTCTTTTTTTTCAGCTGCAAGCTATTCGGCACCTACTGTGCAGATGTTTTCAACCAGTCCCGCATGTCGGCCTCCGCGCGGGCCATTCCGCGACAACCATCTCGATAACCTACAGGAGTATCCAAATGACTGAAAGAAAATCCATCCTACTGCTTGCATCGGCCGCTGCCTTGACGCTGGCAGTGCACGAAGGCGCCTTGTCCGTACCCCCCGGGGATGAGCCGGCGCCATCGACAGTCTCTGTAACAGTCACCCCCACACCGGCGCCCATAATCGAGAAGTCCACTACTGCCGGCGAATCGATACCCACGCCTGCAGTGGGCGCACTTTCGCCACCGTCGGAGCAGGACGCCGCGCCGCCGCGGATCTCGATACCCGAGACCCGCCGGGGTATGACCCTGGAAGAGCGTCGCGCCCAGTGGGAGCAGCGATTCCGGAAAATGCGTGAGCGGGCCATGCAACAGCGTCAGGAGATGCAGGCGTCAATGGAGCGCTGGGATTCCCACTGGAAAACATTCGATGCCATGATGCCGGAGCAGAAGGAGGCGGTCTATGCCATCTTCGGTTCCGGACACCAGCGATGCGTTCATCATGCCAAGGACTGTGGGTACTCCTCCCCCCGCTGGTCTGCACGGCCGCACTCGGGTCAACCCAAATTCGGCCGGCCGGCCGGTCCCGCCTTTCCGGGACCGGATTGCGGTTACGGTCCGCGGCGCGCACAACTATCTCCGTTTGTCCGGAATCCCGCGGCCATCCCCATACCCCCCCAGGGGCATCCGACCCGGTGAATGACGGAGGTCCTCCGGGATCCTTTCGGGGTCCGAACCCTCCCGCTGCGGATGTCCCCCGACCTTGATGAGGTTGGACCATAAGGACGCGCGGGGGCGCCGCCCGGATCGCCTCTGCGCCGGATCTTCATGCCAACCGCTAATCGGTCGTGTGAGATGAACACCCCGCCGAACATCAACGACTTGCGTTGGCAGCCCGGCGATGATGTCGCGGAGGCGAATCAGGCCGTCGTCGACGAGGTCTCCCGACTCATCAAGGCCAAGGAGCGTGAACGTCTGCGGGCGGTGCTGGACCGCTGGTCCCCGACGGATGTGGTCGAGCTGTTCGTTGCGCTGCCGCTGAAGCGGGCTCGCAAGCTCTTCGAGTGGCGCGATCGCGAGACCGTAAAGGCCGTCGCCCTGCTCTGTCCGGAGCTCCGCGCGGCCCTGCTCAAGGATGCATCGATCGCCCGGATCGTCAAGGTGCTGGATAAGATGGAGCCGGAGCAGGCCCTCCAGGCCCTCGACGATCTCCCGGAAGACGTGGCGCAGCAGGTTCTGCCCAGGCTCCAGGCACGCGCGGCCATCGAAGCCTTGCGTGCCCACGGCGAGGACTCCGCCGGCAGCATTATGAGCCGCAAGTTCGTTGCTGTTCCCGTCGACTGGACCATCGGGATGGTGACCGCAGAGATCCGCGCCAATGCCTGGCTGATCGAGAAGCTCTACGGCGTGAGCGTGGTCGATGCGGAGCAGCGGCCGGTCGGTTATCTCAAGCTCCGAGACCTGCTGTTGCTGCCCAGGGAGGCCGGTGTCCGCGAAGCGATGCACACGGATTTCATCGCCGTGACCCCGGACACGGATCAGGAGGAGGTGGCGCGCCTGGCGGACCGTTACGAGCTCAATATGATACCCGTGGTGGATGCAGACGGCCGGCTGATGGGACGCATTACCCCAGATCGTCTGCGGCAGGTCATCCGGGACGAGGCGGAGGAGGACATTAAGATCATGGCCGGGCTGGCGGCCGATACCCGGCAGGACGAGTCCGTCCGACACATCGTGCGCGGGCGTGCCCCCTGGCTACTGGTCGGGCTGGTGGGGGCAAGCCTATCGGGGATCGTCGTGGGTGCTTACGAGGAGCAGTTGGCACAGGCCGCAATTCTGGCCGGCTTCATCCCCATCGTCATGTCCACCGCGGGCAATGCCGGTATCCAGGCCTCGACAGTGGCGGTACAAGGACTAGCGACCGGAACCCTGACCTTTGCCGACCTGGGCTGGCGGTTGGGCAAGGAGCTGTTGGGCGGATGCGCCAACGGCGCCATCACGGCCCTTGCACTGGTCCTGCTTGTGCTGCTGATATCCTATCTGGGCGAACTCGAGGCGCCGTTGCACCTGATCATCACCGCAGGGTTGGCGGAGATGACCGTGGTTGTTGCTGCGGTCACCGTAGGGGCCACCATTCCCGTGGTATTGGATCGTTTCGGCATCGACCCGGCCATGGCCACCGGGGTGTTCATCACCACGGGGAACGATATTCTGGCTGTGGTGATTTTTTTTATTATGGTGACCCTGTTCTATTTTGTGTGAGTCACACAGGCATTATGCCTGGGAAAGATGACTCTCGTCCCGCAGAGCCTTATACTCAGCATCCCCGATTGGTCTTGTCCCCGTAGGTGATTCGGACCTGACGCTGGTGCGGCCTGGCTTCTTTATACCCCATATGCAGCCACAACAACTGATCGAGTTTATCGGTAACCACTGGGTGCTCTTCGCGGCGCTGGCGGTGATTATCGTTCTGTTGGTACACAACCTGCTCGTCAGCGAGCGGGGATCGTTGGATCCGACCGGGGCGACGGAACTCATCAACCACAAGGACGCCTTGGTGGTGGATGTGCGGCCGGCGGCCGATTTCGCGCAGGGACATATCATCAACGCGCTCAATCTACCGATGAATGGTTTCAAAAAACAGATCGGGACCCTGCAGAAGCATAAGGAAAGGCCCATCCTGGTCGCCTGTCGCTCGGGCTCCCAGTCGGCGATGGCCTGCCGGCAGCTGCGTAAGGAGGGCTTCGAGCATGTGCATAACCTGCGCGGCGGGGTCCTGGCCTGGCAGAACGCCAATTTTCCCTTGTCTAAGAGGCTGTCTAAAAAGGCAAACTAGCGATCCCTTCCCGTAGGTGCCGGCAAGCTGGCGCCTGTCCAGAGGTTACCGACGGCGCGTAAGAGCTGGATAGAAGAGGGGTCGGCAGGCTTCGCACTTAAAATCTATCCACTACCCCCAACCGGATGATCGCCGATGACCGAGAACGAACAGCAAAGCGAAAGGCAGCTCGTTGTGCACCGCATCTATACCAAGGACCTTTCCTACGAGGCACCGAATGCCCCCGACATCTTTCGCCGGAATTGGCAACCCAAGCTAGATCTCAATCTGAATACCCAGACGAACAAGCTCGACGAGGACACCTTCGAGGTCGTCCTGTCGGTTACTGCGGCCACTAGGCTCGCCGATAAGACGGCCTCAATCGTGGAGGTGCACCTGGCGGGCCTATTCGGGATTCAGGGGTTCCCGGAGCCGGAGCTCGCCCATCTGCTCGGGGCCTACTGTCCCAATCTGCTGTTCCCCTACGTGCGTGAGGTCATCTCCGATCTGGTCACCAAGGGCGGTTTTCCTCAGCTCGTGCTGCAGCCGGTCAATTTCGATGCCCTGTTCGCCCAGCATCAGCAGCGGATGGCGGGTCGGACCGAGGGTGGTGATCCCGCCCCGACCTCGCATTGAGTCGGACCACCTCTCCCACGCTCGCGGTCCTGGGTGCCGGCTCCTGGGGCATGGCGCTCGCATTGCTGCTGTGTCGCAATGGCTACCAGGTGCGGCTGTGGGACTATGCCCCGGAGCAGATTCCGGCCCTGGAACGCGACGGCGAAAATCGTCGTTACCTGCCTGGGTTTCCGCTACCGCCGACGCTGCAACCCGTAGCGGCCCTCACCGATGTCTTGGAGGGAGCAAGCGAGCTCCTGATCGTCGTTCCCAGCCACGCCTTCGCCGCCCTGTTGCGCCGCCTCTCCGACCGACTACCGGAGGGACTCGGTATTACCTGGGCCACCAAGGGGTTCGACCCCCACACCGGGCGGCTCCTGCATCGAATCGCGGAAGAGATCCTAGGGTCCCGTGACCTGGCTGTCGTCTCCGGGCCCAGCTTTGCGCGAGAGGTGGCCAAGGGGTTGCCCACGGCGGTCACCGTGGCCGCCCGGAGGCCGGAACACGCGCGGCGCATAGCCGGCTATCTGCATAGCAACCACTTCCGGACCTATACCAGCGACGATTTGATCGGCGTTCAGGTCGGTGGTGCGGCTAAGAATGTGCTGGCAATCGCCGCGGGCGTTGCCGATGGTCTCGGCTTCGGGGCCAATACCAGGGCCGCCCTGATCACGCGCGGACTGGCAGAGCTGATTCGACTCGGCACCGGGCTGGGCGGCAGGCAGGAGACCCTCATTGGTCTCGCCGGGCTCGGGGATCTGGTGCTCACCTGTACCAACGACCAGTCCCGCAACCGTCGCCTGGGCCTGGCCCTGGCACGGGGGTTGAGCGTCGAAGCGGCCAAGGGCGAGATCGGCCAGGAGGTGGAAGGGGTGATGACGGCACGTGCCGTCAATGCCATCGCCCACCGCTTAGGGGTGGAGATGCCTATCTGTAGCCAGGTGTTCGGCGTGCTGTACGAGGGCCGCACGCCGGAGCAGGCGACCCGCAGCCTTCTCATGCGCAGCAGCAAGGCCGAGCTGGCCTAATGTGTATAAAAAAGACTTCCGTCTCATCCACAAGGATGCTTGCCGGTCGGGATGCCGACATGACCCAAATGAAATGTTTCGGAAGGTCGAAGCCGCCGCACCGCCATGGTAGCCTGACCGTATGATCGCAAAAGACATCATCAGCCGCGCTATGCTCAAGCGGCTCACGACCGACCTGGCCCGCCATCTCCTCGGTCTCGATGTCGAGGCGATCCAAGTGCTGGAGACCCAGAATCAGCGGGTCAAAGACTGCCGGGCGGATCTGGTGGCACGCATGCGTGGAACCGACAGCGAAGAATTCCTGCTGCACATCGAAATCGCCAACAATAATAAGGCGGACATGCCGTTGCGGATGCTGCGTTATTACACGGGCATCCGCCTTGCTGGTCACCAAGGACCGGATCCACCAGTTTCTGATCTACATCGGAGCGGATCCACTGACCATGCCAGCGGGCCTCGCCAAGCCGGAGCTACTCGATTACCGCTATGGGCTGATCGACATGCATCAGGTCGGTTGTGCTGGGTTACTGGTGCAGGATAATCCCAACGCCTTGGTGCTGGCAGTCCTGTATGACTTCGGGGACCGGAGGCCCCAGGAGGTGGTCACCTACATCGTGCACCGTTTGCGGGAACTGCTGGGTGCAAACGAGCGGGGATTCCGCGACTACATGGCGATTCTGGAGATTCTGTCGAAAAACCGGGATCTCCAGGCGCAGATTAAGGAGGCCGAACGTATGCCGACCGAAATCGATATCGAAGTTTGCCGTCTTTCGCCATTGGCTTTGAACGTGGTGAGGGGAAAGGGAGGGAAGAAGGTGAGGCGCGGGTTGTGTGTCGTCTGTTGAGCTGGCCCGGAATCGCGGAGGTTTTCCGGCTGCTCGGTTTGGCGCCGGAAGCGGTGGAACGCATCGCGGCCACGGGGGAAGATGACGGTTCGGTGCGCAACTGGCATTGATGCACATTCGGGCGGGGGAATGAGTAATCAGGCAAAGGTGCACCAGGGTAGGATGAACGACCCCCGGCTGGCGATCGACTTTTGCGGATTGCGCTTCGACACCCCGTTGGTATTGCTTTCCGGATGTGTCGGTTTCGGTGCGGACTATACGCGTGTCAAGGGATTCTCGCATCGGGATGTGGGGGCCCTGTGCCTCAAGGGAACCACGCTGGAGCCCCGGCTGGGAAACCCGCCGCACCGGATCTGCGAGACCACGGGTGGTATGTTGAATGCCATCGGACTGCAGAACCCCGGCGTCGATCATGTGGTGGAGCGGATCCTGCCTACCCTCGACTTCAGCGAGACGCGGTTTATCGCCAACGTCTCGGGCAGCACAGTCGAGGAGTATTACGAGGTCACCCGCCGCTTCGACGACTCTCCCATCGACGCCATCGAGATCAACATCTCCTGTCCTAATGTCAAGGAAGGCGGTGTGGCCTTCGGCAATGATCCGAGGCTGTCAGCACAGGTGGTCGCCGCCTGTCGGGCCGCTACCATTAAGCCTCTGATCACCAAGCTCTCACCCAATCAGACCGACATCGCCACGAGCGCCAGGGTCTGCCTGGAGGCGGGCTCGGACGCCTTCGCCGTTATCAATACCCTGATGGGCATGGCGGTCGACAGCGAGACCCGGACGCCAGTCATCGGCAACAATCAAGGGGGGCTGTCCGGGCCGGCCATCAAGCCCATCGCCCTGCTGAAGGTGCACCAGGTCTATCAGGTATGCCGCGAGCACGGGGCCCCCATCATCGGCCAGGGCGGCGTTGCCAGCCCCGAAGACGCCCTCGAGTTTCTAATCGTCGGTGCCAGCGCAGTAGGGATCGGCACCACCCTGTTCTACGATCCCTTGCTGCTCCCCGCCGTCAACCAGGGGATCTGTGCCTATCTGGACCGCCACGGGTTCACCGACGTGAGCCGGATCACGGGTAGCCTGCAGCTACACCCATCGTCTACGGATGTTGTGGAAGGTACTTGCCTCCAACCCACGACCGGCTAGTACGATATTTCACCTTATTTTTCATTTTCAAGCCCGACCTGCCCAAATGGTGGGAACAGCCTGCCCCTACGGGATATAATGCGAAGGGTCTAGATAGCTTTAGAGAGGAGTATGTCTGGGAACGCCATTGAATTTTGCAAGCCTCCATTTAGCATATGACCAAAATGACTCAATGCCGTTGATATGGCAATTGCCTCGCGCAAATTCGTTTTTACCATGATGGACGAGGGGATGCTTCTGATAACCCATGTCTACCAACCCATTGTAGCCCCCAGCCATGCGAGTGGATGGATACTGTCGTCGAAGGGCTACCTGGCCCCGAATCACGGCCTGTAGCGGCTTCTTGGAGGCATCCGGGACGATCTTCGTGTAGACTTTTCCCTGCCATTCCAGTCTTCCGAAGACGATTGTTTTACCCCCGCCTCCACGCCCCTTTTTTCCCCGAACACGGCGGGGCACCAAAAGAGGATTCATCTACCAACCAGCACGTTCGTCACCGCGGATAAGCTATCCTGATGTTCCGAAGAAGCCACCAAAGCGCCTTTTCTGTCGGTGACATCCGCTGTCGTAATGGCAATCGCATGGGGAAGCACTTGTGTATCCACGGGAAAATGGCGTTTGATGCTAGATACCTTCTTCCCCGCGTCGTAACCTTTCTGTTCCGCCGGATCTGTATTCTTCACGCTTTGCGCATCAACGATCACGAAGCCGGTCTTCTCGTTCCGACCACGGCTGATACGGACCGCGCCAACCCCATTTTTTAACGCCTGTTCAAGCAGGCTGAACGCTTCCTCAGAGGGTTTTTAACCCCATTGTCGAAAGTATTTATACACCACCGGCCAGTTGGGAAAATCACCCGGGAGCATTCGCCATTGGCAGCCGCTTTTTAATACATACAGAACAGCGCAAAAAACATCATATAAACCAACAGCTCGCGACTTGGTCTCCTTGGCTTGCTCCCATAAAGCTTGGATGGACGCGAACCGCTTTCAGCTTCTGTCACTTGGGATAGGTGTTTCTTATCACCCTTTCTCCGTGTCAGAATCCCTCTATCAAATAGATCGTAAATAGGTTCTAAGAGGGTGTACGAGAAGTTAAAGCTCGGAATATCATTGGGTCTAGATAACTTTAGCATCTGCAACTGCATGCTAAGGTTATGTTATGCAAGGAAAAACAGGTATTTCAGGCGTTCACGCCTTTCGGAAGCTAAATTCAGACTGATAAATCCCTATGCAAAACGCCTTAAAAAGCAGATTACTATTCGCATTGATGAAGAGACCATATCGTACTTCCCGTTGCCTGTCTGTGTGTCCCCGGGAGAATGCGAAAAATCTTCCAGAAAACATGACCTTAGAAGAGTTGTTGGGGTGTCGATCAGGTCAGCGCAGCCTAGTCGCGGGCTGGTAGTCGCAGGTTTGCCCCGCACCTATCGCCTGGGCGCACCCTGGTATCACTGGATTTCTCGGCGATAGGTGCGGGGCGAGCCCGCGCTAACCAATACCCTGGTTGGCAATCCAAAGCCATTAAGTCAAGGCAATGTTGCCGATTTAACCAGGATTGCCGGAGCCGGAAAGCTCTGAAAATGGTGAGAATCTTCACATCCCTATGACTGGATTCCGGCACTCCCTGCCGGAATGACGGCTTAACTTAGTGGCATTGACTTGCGATCCGGCCCCGTGGCTACTCAGCGCCGGCAAGCCGGCGCCTAACCGCGCCTGGTGGACCACCGCAGCCACGGATGATGACTGGAAGCCGCTGCATCTCATTCTTCGAAAAGTAATCTATACGCGCCCGACCTGCTCGGCGTGTCCCAGAGCCACCGAATAATACGTACCGCTAAAACAAGATCTCAGCATGGGAGCGAGGCGGGTAAGTTGAGCAAAGCTGCAGGGATAATCGGCGCTCCGAGTTGTCAGTTATCAGTGGGTAGGGGGCAGAAGGCTGCCCCCTGACAACTGATCGTTGGGCACGGACCACCGGAGCGCCACCCAACCTATTTCTGTAACCTGTTGCTTTTTATCGAATTATCATTCGTTTCCCCTGCTGCGTGTGTCCCCGCACACAGACAAGCACTCACCGCATCCTGTATCTTTGCATCCTTTGTGCCTTTGCAGTTCAAAAAAGATGAAGCTGTTCAGATTTTTCTCCCCGGCCACCTTCTATCCCCTGGCCGGGAAGCTGATCCCCTGGTTCGCCGTGCTGACCGTGGCGACCCTTCCCCTCGGATTCTATTGGGGCTTCTTCGAGACCCCGAACCACCTCGGCGGCACCAATCCCCAAAAGGAGTATTACCGAGCCATCTTCATCCATGTCCCCGCCGCTTGGATGTCCATGTGGCTTTACCTGGTGGTGGCGGTCTATTCGTCCGTCGGGTTGATCTTCAACACCCGGCTCAGCTTCATGCTGGCCCGTGCCGCCGCCCCCACCGGCGCCCTCTTCACTTTCCTGGCCCTCTGGACCGGCGCCTTCTGGGGCCAACCGAGCTGGGGCACCTGGTGGGATTGGGACCCGCGCCTGACCTCGGAGCTGATTCTGCTCTTTCTCTATATCGGCTATCTCGCCCTGCACTCGGCCATCGACGATCCGCACCGTGCGGATCGGGCCTCCGCCCTGTTGGCCATCGTCGGCCTGGTGATGGTCCCGGTCATCTTCTGGTCCGTCAATTGCCCGGACCCCAACAAGTGCGCGGCGCTCCATCAACGCTCCTCCATGGCCAACATGGAGCCGAACATCCTCTGGTCCATACTCATCATGACCTTCGGGCTGTGGATGTATTCTTTCGTCACCATCTTCCTGCGGATACGGAATATCATCCTGATTCGAGAGGCCGATACGACCTGGGTCAAGGAGCTGATTGAGCGGAAGCGGCGATAACCGAAAGATTTAGGGCACTTTGAAAAAATACAATTTCCGCCAAGGGCCCACATTGATAATCAAGGGCTTTAGATTCACTTGGTTGGTGAAAACACCGATTTTTCAAGGTGCCCTTTATCCGACACCCCCGTATTCCCGGTGAGACCGGACGGTCGTAAATGGGGTGGTGCTTAACATCTAGTGATGAACTGCCTGCCGAACCTTTTGCTCTCCTGCCGGAAGAACTACACGACCACTACATGTTAAGTATCAAGTCCCGCCAGATTACAGACATATTTTTTGAAGGGGTTGGGCTGTTTTTGTACCAGTTTCTCATGGCTTGAAGAGGTGGAATGAGACCTAGCGCTTTTTGGGAGATATGTTGATTATAGACCTGGACGTAGCGTTTGATGGTATCGGTCAGGTGCTCGGCGGAGTCGAAGCGGGGGTGGTGGCCAGAACGTCGGCGATGCGCCCGTTGAAGCGTTCGATCATGCCGTTGGTTTGGGGAGTTCTCAGTTTGGTGAGCCGGTGCTCGATGCGGTTGTCGGTACAGACCCGATCGAAGGCATGGGCACCGGTCGGCTGGTGCTCGCCGGTGGCACAGAAGCGAAAAGTCGCTCGCGGCGGTTGCCGACTTGTCCTCAAGGATCTCCACGTAAACCCAGCGCGTCGCCCGATCAATGGCAGCGAACAGGTAGCGGCGTTGCTCCTGGTCCGGCATCGACGTGCACAAAGCACAGCGCATACGCCTTGAAGGTTTTCACCGGCGTCTTGGCGCTTTCCTCTTGGGGCATCAGCGCCTTGAGGGTAGAAATCCCGTGGCGGCGCAGACAGCGGTCCAGGCCTGAGCGGGAAACCGCGGGGTGGATGAACTCATGGGTTACTGCCAGCAGGTCATCGAGCGGCAGCAATAACGTCTTGCGCAGCTCGACCACCACCGCCTCCTGGACCGGGGTGAGGGTGGTGTGAAGCCACTGGAGGCGGGTGCGAAGCATCTTCCGCCCCCTCACGGCGACGCCATTTCACCACCGTGTGGCGGTTGAGGTGGTAAGCCTCCGCTAACTCCCGGTTGCTTACCGACTCAGGCTGGGCCCGTATTTCCAGACGAATCGCCGGTGTCGTGCGTGCATTCTCGTGGAGTTGGACATTCATGACTTGTGATGCTTCGACTCAGGTTACATGCTACCGTAAGGGTCAGCTTAAACACTGCCGACCTCGCTTGTCTCTGCCTTCGCGGTTCCTTCCGCTTCCTCCTCAGCAAGCAACCATAATACCTCCCTAATACCTCCCTCGCTTGCAGCAGCGGATAGCTCCTCCTCGGTATATAATCACACGGGACCTGACAGTTAAGCACTACCGTAAATGGAACCTTCGGCCGCAATCCCACTGTCGGGCACAACCGATACTTCGTACTGAAATGGAACTTCTCCGAGGTCAGCCCGGTGGGCGACGGCGAAGAGATCAAGCGTAATCTTTATGCTTATGTAAATGACCGGATTAGCGAATTTTCTATCTATTACCGGTCCGCCTTGCCTGGCCCCTCCAAATCAATCCTCAGGATGTCCTGTCATCTTTCCAATCCCTGCTGGTTGCCGTGCGACAGGTCGGTCACCCTCTTTATCTGCTCATCGACGAGTACGACAACTTCGCCAATGAGCTGATGACGGGGCACCGTAGCGTGGAAAAAGACCGCTATCAGGCCATACTGGCCGGCGAAAACTGCATGAAGGCCCTGTTCAAGACCATCAAGGCCGCCACCGGTGGGCAGGGCCTGGGACGGGTATTTATCACCGACATCTCGCCAGTCGCCATGAGCGATCTCACCAGCGCCTACAACGTAGCTAAGAATATCTATCTGCAACCGCATTTCAACAACCTCTGCGGTTTTCGGAAGACCGAAATCGCCGTAGTTCTGGTGTAGATCGCCAGGGAATACGATTTGCCTCAGTCTAAGGTGGATGATGCGCTTGCTATGATGCGTACTTTTTATAACGACTATTGCTTCAGCCAGGATGTAAACCAACAAATATATAACCCGACGCTCGCGCTGTATTTTCTGGAAGAATTTCAGCGTCACTGCCGTTATCCGCGTGAGATTCTCGACAGCAATTTGGCCATGGATCAGGACAAAATGCACTACATCGGCCGCCTGCCCGCGGGCCGACAGCTCATCTCCGATGCCCTGGCCGAGGAGGAACTGGTGCAGGTTCGCAGACTCGACGATCGCTTCGGGGTGGAAGACATGCTCTATGCCCCCAAGGATACCGGCTTTGTGGCCTCCCTCCTGTATTACTTCGGTATCCTGACCCTGGGCGGGGTGACGCCCTTCGGCGAGCTCATGTTGACTATTCCCAACCTAGTCATCCGCAAGCTCTACGCCGAAAGCATCAAGGAAACGCTGTTGCCCGAGGGAGCGGAAGGAGACCTGGCGGAGCGGGCCGCCGAGGCTCTGTACCAACGCGGCGATATGCAACCCCTATGCGATTTCATGGAACAGAAGTATTTCAAGGTCTTCAACAACCGCGATTACGCCTGGAGCAATGAGCTGACCGCCAAGACCGCGCTTCTGACCCTGCTGTTCAACAACACCTTGTACATCATGGAATCGGAGGTGGAAATCGAACGCGGCTATGCGGAGCTAACCATGATCGTGCGTCCGGACATGGGTCAGTACCAGGTGTTGGATATCCTGATCGAGTTCAAATTCGTCTCCCTCAAAGAAGCTGGCCTTGATGGTAAGACACTCACAACAATAGACTGCGAGGCACTGCGGGCACTGCCCGCCGTGCAAAAAACAACGCGAAGCCGAAGCGGGTCTGGCCCGTTATCGGGCCCGGTTGAAGAGCAAATTCAGTGATCTGTCGCGCCTTCGCAGCTTCAGTGTGGTAGCGGTGGGATTCGAACAGCTGGTGTTTGCACCGTCGGAATAGTTTTGGTGTTATCGTCAACTGATCGAGATGGTTTGGCCGATCATCCGGGAGTATCAACAGCACTTTTCCCGATCCGCAGTGTCTGCGCTTAATGCAATCAGACGGGAAATCGAGCGGGGAAAAGCCGACCGGCCGCTCGATTCCGAAGTGGAATAGTCGTAGATCAAACAGACGCTCATACAGGAGAGATAGAATGGACACATTCTTCGCCCAAGGTGGTTATGCCTTCTACGTGTGGGGTGCCTACGGCATGGCCCTGATTCTGCTGCTCGTGGAGCTGGTGCAGCTCGGCTGGCACCATCGCGCCATTCTGGCCCGTCTTGCTCGCCTGCTGAGAGCACGAGCGCTACGGGGATGAGCGCTGAGGGGCTGGACGACGGAAACCTAATATAGGTCGTAGGTGATATGTGATGGGTTAACCCATGAAGGCCAGACACAAACGCTTCGTCTTCGTCGTCCTCGCCATCCTGGGCGTGGGCATCGCCGCGGCCCTGGCCACCAGCGCCATGCGCAGCAACCTGTCTTATTTCTTCAGCCCCTCCCAGGTGGTTGCCGGGGAGGCCCCGACGGATACCCTGTTCCGGCTCGGCGGTCTGGTGGTAGAGGACAGCCTAGCCCGGCAGGGGGACGGACTGACGCTGACCTTCGCGGTCACCGACAATGCCGCCACCCTGCAGGTAAGCTATACTGGGATCCTGCCGGATCTGTTCGGCGAAGGTCAGGGCGTCGTCGCCAAGGGCCACCTGGGTGAGGACGGGATCTTTTACGCCGAGGAGGTGCTGGCCAAGCACGACGAATCCTACCTGCCGCCGGAGGTGGCCGGCAGCCTGCGGCCCGTCCGCGCGGAGGGCGGTACCGGGCCGGCCGCAGGCCGATGATCCCGGAGCTCGGACACCTGGCCCTCGTCCTGGCCCTGGTCCTGTCCATCATCCAGGCCATATTTCCCCTCGCGGGCTCCTTCACCCGTCGCCGGTCCTGGATGGTGATGGCGCGGCCCCTGGCCTGGGGGCAGTTCACCTTCCTGAGCCTGGCCTTCGCCTGCCTGCTGTGGGCCTTTTTGAGTGACGATTTTTCCGTCACCTACGTAGCCCGTAACTCCAACACCCTGATGCCCACGGTCTACAAGGTCTCAGCCGTATGGGGTGCCCACGAGGGCTCGCTCCTGCTGTGGGCCCTCCTGCTCGGCGGTTGGGGCGCGGCGGTGGCGGCCTCCGGCCGCAACCTGCCCCGTGAAGTAGCGGCGCGGGTGATCTCGGTGCTGGGCCTGATCGGCACCGGCTTTCTGCTCTTCATGCTGCTAACCTCCAACCCCTTCGAGCGCCTGTTCCCGGTGCCGTTGGAAGGACGGGATCTCAATCCCCTGCTCCAGGACCCGGGGTTGGCCATCCACCCGCCCATGCTCTATATGGGCTACGTGGGCTTCTCGGTAGCCTTCGCCTTCGCCATCACCGCGCTCCTGGGCGGTAGGCCGGACGCCGCCTGGGCGCGCTGGTCCCGGCCCTGGACCACCCTGGCCTGGGTTTTTCTGACCTTAGGCATCGCCCTGGGCAGCTGGTGGGCCTATTATGAGCTGGGATGGGGCGGCTGGTGGTTCTGGGACCCGGTGGAGAACGCCTCCCTCATGCCCTGGCTGGTCGGCACAGCCCTGATCCACTCCCTGGCGGTTACCGAGAAGCGAGCGGCCTTTAAGACCTGGACCCTGCTCCTGGCCCTGTGCACCTTCTCGCTGAGTCTGCTCGGGACCTTCCTGGTGCGCTCCGGGGTGCTGACCTCGGTGCACGCCTTCGCCACGGACCCCGCCCGCGGCACCTTCATCCTGGTTTTCCTGTGCCTGGTGGTCGGCAGCTCCCTGGCCCTCTACGCCCGGCGCGCACCGGAGATCGCCGGCGGCGGACGCTTCGATCCCTTGTCCCGGGAGAGCTTCCTATTGATCAACAACCTGCTGCTGACCGCCTTCGCCGTCCTGGTCCTGTTCGGCACCCTGGCCCCCCTGATCTACGAGGCCATGGGCTGGGGCAAGATTTCCGTAGGCTTCCCCTGGTTCAACCGAATGTTCCTGGCCCTCATGCCCTTCCTGGCCCTGGCACTGGGCATCGGCCAGCTGACCCGCTGGAAACGGGACCGGGCCGGCCGCCTGGCCAAAGCGCTCGGGGTCGCCGCCCTGCTCTCCCTCGCCACCGCCGGTGCGGCCAGTCTGTCCCTGTCCGAGGTTACGGGCGCCCCCCTGTTGGTCGCCCTGGGACTGGGACTGGCGGTTTGGGTATTATTCTCCCACCTGGCAGGGCTACGGGAACGTCTGCGCCGTCGGCGGGACATCGCGGCCGTGGCCGCGGACCTGAAGGGCGGCGGATACGGCTACTACGGTATGCTCCTGGCCCATCTGGGCGTTGCCATGTTCATCCTCGGTGTCACCATGGTCTCCAACTTTGGCATCGAGCAGGATATTCGCATATCCCCCGGCGACGCCCATGAGGTCGCCGGCTACCGCTTCCGGTTCGCGGGCGTGACTATGGTGCCCGGCCCCAACTACCGGGCCGCCCGCGGTCGCTTCCCGGTCTTCGATGGGGACCGCCGGATCGCGGTGCTGGAGCCCGAGAAGCGTACCTACTTTACCAGTTCTAAACCCATGACCGAGGCAGCGATCGACTGGGGTTTTACCCGCGACCTCTATGTCTCCCTCGGCGAGCCCCTGGGAGACGGTGACTGGGCCCTGCGCATCTACTACAAGCCCTATGTGCGTTGGATCTGGCTCGGCGGTCTGTGCATGGCCCTGGGCGGCATCCTCGCCATCACGGATCGCCGCTACTGGCTTGCCGGCCGTTACTCGCATAATCCGTAAGAGCGCCTTTTTATTCCGCCGCCCGAGTCCCATGACCGACCCACAAAATAATCACGATGCCTACGATAGCCCCTAGAAAGACGTACTCGAACACGCCTTTCCGGAATTCATGGCCTTCTATTTCCCCGCGGCGCACGCTCATATCGATTGGATGCGGGGCCATGAGTTTAAAAATATCGAGCTGCGCCAGGTGGTGCGTGATGCCGAGCTCGGCAAACGTTTTTGCCGACACGCTGGTGCAAATCACCCTTAAGGACGGTGAACAACGCTGGATCTACATCCATATCGAGGTCCAGGGCCGGCGCGATACCAACTTTGCCCGGCACATGTTCACCTACAACTACCGGCTCTTCGACCGCTATGCCCGTCCCATTGCCAGCCTTGCTGTGCTGGCCGATGAGGATGAGGGGTGGCACCACCCCGACCACTATGGTTTCGAGGTCCTGGGTTGTCGCCACACGTTGGAATTTCCCGTCGTCAAGCTCGTCGACTACGCGGACCGCGCTGAATCACTCGCAGCAAATTCCAATCCTTTCGCCCTGGTGACCGCCGCGCATCTGCGCACCCGTCAGACTAAGCACGACCCCCAGGCCCGCTATCGGGCCAAGCTCGACCTCGTGCGTTCGCTCTACCGGCAAGGTTGGGACCGGCAGCGCATACTGGGCCTTTTCGGCGTTATCGACTGGATGATGCGTCTGCCCGATGCGCTCGAACAACAGCTCTGGCAAGATATCGGAGCCATCGAAGGAGAAACCGAAATGCCCTATGTCACGAGTGTCGAACGGTTAGCCATTCAGAGAGGGATGCAGCAAGGTCTGGAGCAAGGCAGGCTAGAAGGAAAGATCGAAGGCAAAACCGAAAAAGCGGTGACAACCCTGGAACGCCTTCTTGTCAAGCGATTTGGTCCCCTCGACGAAGTAACCTGCAAGCACCTCGATATAGCCACCTTGGAGCAACTCGATCACTGGATCGATCGTATTCTGGACGCATCTACGGTAGATGCGTGTTCGAGGAGCATTAATTAAGACAGCGGCGGGCACGGCAACCGCGAGGGGAACCAGAATGCACGCATCTCTCAAGTCGTTCATTCCTCTACTCATCTTCCTGGGCCTGGTTGCCCTGCTCGCGTTCGGCCTGAAAACGGACCCGCACAAGGTCCCCTCGCCGCTGGTGGGCAAACCCGCGCCCCGGTTCAGTCTGCCCGCGTTACAGGACCCCACTCGGACGGTCTCCAATGCGGACCTCGCGGGTAGGCTATCCCTGGTCAATGTCTGGGCCTCCTGGTGCGTGTCCTGCCGCGCCGAACACAAGGAGTTGATGAGGGTGTCCCGGGAGGAAGGGGATCTGCAGCTCCTGGGCCTCAACTGGAAGGACGATGCCGTCGCCGCCACGCGCATGTTGAGGGTTTACGGAGATCCCTACCTGGTGAGCGCCTTCGACCCAGACAATCAGGTCGGCATCCACTGGGGGGTCTACGGCGCCCCGGAGACCTTCGTCGTCGACTTCGAGGGGATCATCCGCTACAAGCACATTGGTCCCATCGACCGCGCTGTATGGGAACAAGACCTGCGCCCCCGAATCCGGGAGATCAGAAAAACCGCCACTGGACACGAATGAGCATCCATCCCGTTGCCCCCTTGTACAGGCGATCAGGATCCAAACGAACGGGATAACTAGGTCGTATTGCCATTTAATAAGGGGTAAACCCTAACCTCCGGACCTGTCTCCTAATGGTACAGGATTCAGAGGATTTCCCGGATTAACAGGATCTTATAATTTTTATTGTCCTAATACGTTAGTAAAAACTATGCACTTTAGTGCAAGGCTCTTAGTATACCCTCATTCATGAGGTCTTACAGAAAATCATCTGAAATGATTCAAGAGCATCTTGATCATCATGATAAGCGCCCGAATCATAATGATGGTGAGTTTCGCGTGGAATGACTATCAGTCATTGGCTTAAGTCGGCTTCAGCCGAAGCCCCGGCTTTCAGTCGCAGCATAGTGATTTCGAGTCAGTGCTTTCAGTTGACTTCAGCCAAAACGCGGCTTTCAGCCGTGAATCATACTTTTGAGAAAAATAATCCTGTTAACCTTGTCCTATTAGTGGTTAGCACGACGATTATATCAACAGCCCCTGGCAACCAGGGCAGAACCTTGATGCCGATCGAGTTACTTAGAACCATCCTGGTGGTCGGCCTGCTAGCGGCGTCCACCGCGAGCGCCTACACGCTGGAGGCGTTCACCTTCGAGGACCCGGCCCAAGCAGCGGTGTTCCGTGAGCTCATCGAGGAGCTCCGCTGCCTGGTGTGCCAGAATGAATCCCTGGCCGGCTCCCAGGCCGAGTTGGCCCACGACCTACGCGAGGAGGTCTATCGGAGGTTCCGGGCAGGCGAGAGTAGAGACGAGATTGTCGATTTCCTGGTCGCCCGCTATGGGGACTTTGTACTCTATGATCCGCCGTTGAAACCCGCCACCTATTTGCTCTGGTTCAGCCCCTTCCTGCTCATCGCGGTGGGCGCCTGGCTGCTGCTCCGCACCCTGCTGCGCAAGCGGCACGACCCGGACCTCGCCCTCTCCGGGCCGGAACAAGAGCGGCTGCGGACACTGCTCGCCAGCCCTCGACCGGATCAAGGCGGATCAGATTCGAACAAATCGGATCGAGACATCTCCAAATGACTCTCTTCTGGATCTCGGCCACCGCACTCATCGGCCTGGCGCTCCTGTTCGTCGTGCCGCCACTGCTCTCGCGGAACCACCGCGGCAGAGACAACCCAGACCCGGACGCGCTCGCCCTGGCACTCTTCCACCGGCAGGTTCGAGAGCTGGATGCGGATCTGGCCGCCGGCGCGCTGGACCAGCAGCAATACCAGACCGCCCGACAAGACCTGGAGCGGGCGCTGCTCCATGACGTCGAAGGCGCCCCCGCCGGGTCCACCCCCGAGGCCGGAGGTGGGCCTTGGACCGCCGTCCTGCTCGCGGTCCTCCTGCCCACAGCGGCGGTCTCCCTCTATCTCTACCTGGGGAACAGCGAGTTCATCCCGCGCCTGGCGGCGGCCACTACCACGGAAGCTCAGACACCGGCGGCGCATCCGGGGCCGCCGGGCGAGCTGCCGTCCTTGGAAGTGATGATACAGCGCCTGAAGGACAAGCTGGAACGGCATCCGGACGGCCTGCAAGACTGGATGATGCTAGGCCATACTTACTTCGCCATCGGCCGGCCCCAGCGCGCCCTCCCGGCCCTGGAACGGGCCTACGGTCTAGCACCAGACAACCCGGATGTCCTGGTGGCCTACGCCGAGGCGATTGCCGCCAACCACGGCAGCACCCTGGCGGGCCGTCCGGCCGACCTGATCCGAGCCGCCGTGAAAATCGACCCGAAGCATACCGGCGCCCGCTGGCTCGCGGGCCTGGTCTCCTTCCAAGCCACGCGCTACACCCAAGCCGCGGAGCAGTGGGAAGTACTGCTGGCGACCTTCGACCCGGAGAGCAGGGAAGCGGCGACGCTCACGCGCTATATCGCTCAGGCCCACGGCCGCGCAGGACTGGAGCCGAAGCAGTCGCCGGCCGGAGCCGAAACCAGGGACATCGCGCAAGGGACCCCGCCGGACACCGCCGATGCCGCCGACCCGGAACGGCCGACCGTCTTTCAGTCCGCGACGGCTACCGGGGTGACAGTACAGGTATCCCTGGCCGAACCCCTTTGGCCCCAGGCGAACGTGAAGGATACTCTCTTCATCTACGCCAAGGCGGTCACCGGCCCCCTCATGCCCCTCGCCGTCCACCGCGCCCGCGTCGCGGACCTGCCTTTAACCGTCACCCTTCACGACGGCATGGCACTGAACCCCGCCATGAAGCTATCCCGATTCCCGGCAATCACTGTCGGCGCCCGCATCACCAAGAGCGACCACGCCACACCCCGGAGCGGTGACCTAGAAGGTGAAGTGAGGGCGGTCAAATCCGACCAGGTTGGCATCGTGCAAATCCTCATTGACCGGGTAAGACTTTAAAAAGCGTCTTTTTTGATCCCCTCTCCTTAACGCGAGATCCGCGCGGACCGGCAGCGCGGGGAGTTATGGGGGTGTAGTTGCGTTAAGACGCCAGCACTGCCCCAAGCAGACGATTAGCGAGCCTTGGTGCATCGCAACGCGCAACACGTCCGGCCCTCCAAGCTGCGCCGAATTGTTCAGGATTGCTACGAATCGCACGAATCATGCGAATTCAATCCACACCGCTTTGTGTGATTCGCGGTTTTCCCTTCGATGCGGTTCGTTGCTCTATCACCACGCAAGGTGAGCGCGAACAAATGAAATGTAAAATCACTGCTGTCCGGAGAAACTATCAAATAGATTCAGTTGGTTATGGGTATAGGCAGCATCGCTTATGGATTCCATTCTAGTAACCAACTGAGCTAGAAGAGTGTTTTCGAATAAGGTCAGGCTCAAAATCTGTAAAATTGTGTAGAGATCCGATTTGCCATCAAGACAATTCTTGATGATAGCGACGAGGATGTAAACTGGGATAGCGATCCAAATCTGGCTTTTGACCGCGTTCTCGGAGGTCCCGAAGAACGATTTGATGCGCAGGTGTTTTGCTTGATCCACTTGAAGAACAATTCAACTTGCTAGTGATACCGGTAGAAATCCACCACCATCTGCGCTGGAATGGCGAAGTTGCTGGTCAAGAAGTTGAACGTCTTGCTGGTCTAAACATCGTGGTAGCGGATACGGCGTAATGGCAGGGGGTAGTCACGCACGAACTTAACTCCGCTCAGCGCAATGGTCCGATCGCACGAACACCACCGGATTCGTCCCCGGGATGAGAGTAGCGACGCCTGTATTTGGTATTGGACTTGGCGCGGATGACGAAGAAACGCCCTATTCTGTGCAACGTGAACAGGCGCTCGAAGTCCACGTAGCCACGATCCATGATGTAGAAGGCGCCGGGCTCCGGGATCAACAAATCAAGGACATTGACGTCGTGTAGCTTGCCGTCGGAGATGTGGATAAAGGTTGGGATCCTGCCTTGAAGATCGAGCAGGGTCTGGAGCTTAGCAGATTCGGTTGAGCGAACTAGTGCCCACGGAAAGACGGATAGGCGCAGGTCGATGGTAAAGACATCGAGCGCATAAACCGCGTTGTCAAGATCACGCCCCAAGTCCTCGTCGGCATACAGGGGCGAGGGGTGCGAATCAATGCCTGAGCGAGATCTGCATAGATACGCCAATCTCAGCGTTCATTCGCGGGGTTAACTGCGCGAAAGTTATGCGCAGGTATTGGTCGAGACAGGAAAATGTCTTCTTGTAGCGGTTGCCATCGCACCGCGCAACGCCTCGACGAAATGCATGCATCGGTAAAGAGTCAATGACCTGAGAAAAAACGAGCTTGCCGATGTGCATAACCGGGTCCCCAACATCCCCAGAATAGGGTATTTGAGAGATGCGTCAGGTGATTCAAATCGGTGGCACTCTATAAAGTGGCTGTCTTTCATTTCCTTACAAGGAGTTACGCAACAAGAACAAGCGTTTTGTCGGACAGCAGTGGGCACAGATATTTATTTCCTATCACAACCAAGATAGGCAACTCGCGGATAGCCTTTCTGCTGGACCCAGAGGACGTGGACATGATGTTGTTTATTCTGGCGAATCATTGACGCCGGGTTCTGAGTGGCGCTCCGAAATACAGAAGCAGTTAATAAGTAGCGACATTACTGTTACAATAATTACTCAGAAGCCAATTACAAGCGAATGGGTCATTACCGAAGCAAATGCCGCAACGGCGTATATATTTGAACACGAAAGGGGGCTGTAATTCCTGTTATTGCCCCAATACGTTAGCAAAAACTATGCGCTTTAGCGCAAGATTTTTAGTATATTCTCATTCATGATGTCTTGCAGAAAATCATCTGAAATGATTCAAGAGCATCTTGATTATTATGATAAGCGCCCGAATCATAATGATGATGAGTTTTGCGTGGAATGATTACCAGTCGTTGGCTTAAGTCGGCTTCAGCCGAAGCCCCGACTTTCAGTCGCAGCATAGTGATTTCGAGTCAGTGCTTTCAGTTGACTTCAGTCAAAACGCGACTTTCAGCCACGAATCATACGATGGACTTTAGTCCATAGTGGTTGATTTTTGATCAAGCAGACCTCCCAATGACACTTCGGAAAATATAGGTGATACTCGCTGATCGTTAGGATATACCGGAAATTGTCGTGGAGATCAATAAGGAAATTAATTCAATTTTCGTCGTCAAATTGCGAAGGGAGAAACGAGAGAAGATTGAGAAAACTGCGGAAGACTTTATCCGCGAATCTCAAAGAGAGCCAGATTTATTTCTGGCTCCCACACACACTACAGAGACTGCGAAAGCATTACCGGACTTTCAGATTGATGGGGCAGGGAAACCTAATTGCCCCATATTAGGTGGCACAGCTTCCTCTTAGTCCCATATTATAAGTTAAGAGGGGAAATTCACGGATGTATTGAAAGATATTTTGATTGAAACAGGTAAAATCAGTCGTTTTTATGGCGATGAAGCGCCAATAAATTTATGGCGGGCAAGAAATCTTAACAAGAAGAATATAGGTTTATTTGATCTTGTGGAAAAAGAACAGAAATGGGCTGGCGGAACAAGGCCTGCTGATATAACTATTGAAAACGGTTGGGTCAAAGTTAGATATTCTCTTCGGGGAATCAACACGTTCGGTAAACCGAATGTTTTCAAAAGAGGAAAAGGGGGATACTATAAAATCCCGGCAGGAACAAAAATGCAGAGCTATCTTGTGATAGTTAAAGATCTGTTTAACAGAGCTTTAGTGGCCACTCACTACACAATTATCATTTTTTTCATTGAAGAGTTGTGCATAAGTAGGAGGAAAATCCGCATGATAATCGATATGCTCGACTACGCCCTATCACCTGACCAGCTCGCCGAGCTGCGTCAGGCACACCGCCGCACCCGAGACAAACGCGAGGCCGACCGCATCAAGGCTGTGGTGTTGCTGGCGACCGGCTGGACGGCCGAGGCGGTGGCGGAAGTTTTGCTGGTCGATCCCAACGCGGTGCGCGCGCACTTCAAGCGTTATGGTAAACGTGGGCTTGAGGCGTGTTGGCGACGGTGGCAGCGTTGGCTTGCTCAAGGCCAAGCACCTGGTGGAATTGGACCGCCCACCTTCAAGCGACCCTGTACCTCTTGACCAAAGCGGTCGCCTACTGGGTGAAGGAAACCTTTGGGGGTCTTACACGGAGAGTGGCATGACCGCAGTGCTGCGCCGGTTGGGTCATGTGTACAAGAAGCCCCGGCTGGTGCCTAGCAAGGCCGACCGGGAAGCGCAAACGCAATTCCTCGAAACGTACGACCATATCCGCAATCTCCAGGGTCAGGATGATCCCATCTATTTTATGGATGCGACTCATCCGCAACACCATCCGGTGCTTGCCGGCGGTGGATCAAGCGTGGCGAGGAGCAGGGAATCCCCACCAACACCGGGCGACGGCGCGTCAATATCAATGGGGCCATTGACCTGGAACGGTTGGAGCCCGTGGTTCGCTGCCACAACACCATCAACGCTGACTCGACCATCGCGTTGTTCGAGCAACTCGTAGCGTTCCACCCCATGGCCGTGTGCATTTATGTCATTTGTGACAACGCACCTTACTACCGTTCCAAAGCACTTCAAGACTACCTGAAAGCCGCACGCATTTAGCTCGTTTTCCTCCCGCCGTATGCGCCGAATCTAAATTTGATCGAGCGATTATGGCAATTTTTTAAGAAGAGGGGCCTCTGCTCTATAATCGGCATTATGAAACGTTTGTCGAATTTCGAACAGCGTGTGAAATATTTTCAAGAACCCGCGCAAATACCAACCGGAGTTTCGTTCATTGTTAACTGCAAATTTTGAAATCATCGGGTGAATGAAAAGACGAAATATTGATATTAGCTTAGTAAAACCAGCTTGCAATACAAGTCAGAAGTAAGGCGGCATAATGGAAATTAACGATACTTGGGCGCCTATCATCTTACAATCAGCAAGGGACAGCATTAAGTATAAGGAAATTCTACTGAAAAATGAAACATTGAGAGGTATTGAAGAGCATGAAGAAAATCTCATGTATTTGGGTGAGCTGCTTTCCTATCTGACTGAGAAATATATGTTAAACATTAGAGATCCGCATCCGAAATATATCACGGACGAAAAAGGAGAGAAGAACTCTGTCGTTCTTCCTATCTCCGAATTTCAAGGGATTGATTTATAATATGGAAGATCTGTTCACTGTTGCTGAAAGGCGGGATGAGCCTACGATTTCTCATGATGAGCTGGTAAAAGAGTTGAAAGAGGATGGCATCCTATAGCATTGAATGGAAATGTTCAACGAAAAACTTAGTAAAGTTACCGAACTATGCGATTAGAAAGGTAATTTCCGCTGTTGATGAACTTAGCAAGAATCCTATCCTGACAAGAAGCAGAAAAATTTTGGGAACGGAGCATACATACAGAATTCGTATTGGCGATTACCAAATAATATGTTCACTCGAAAGCGGCAAATTAGTTATTGAGATCATCAAAATTAGTCACATGAAGAATTCCTATAAAAATTTCATATAATAGAACGCCGTACTCGACTGCTTACAAAAAATGAATCGCCCTCCCAAGCCGGATCAATGGATTGGTGATTTCAAGTCGAGGAGAAGAAAATGAAATGCATGGTTCAAACCACCGCCGTTTAGCCATCCATGGCACCTGGATTCCGGCACTCCCTGCCGGAATGACGAGATGGGGGCTGGACGATTACTAAATCACAACCAAACTATAACCACTGACAAACCAAAACCAAACAGGAGCATCCCATGGCCAAAACCGCTCTCAAAGGAACTCCCGTCAAGCTCGCCGGTGATCTGCCTGCCGTCGGCTCGACTGCCTCGGATTTCAAGCTGGTCGCCGGCGATCTGAGCGACAAGACCCTGGCCGACTATGCCGGCAAGAAGAAGTTGTTCAATATCGTGCCTAGCCTGGATACCGAGGTGTGCGCCACCTCCACCAGGAAGTTCAACCAGGCTATGGCTGGCAAGCCCGACGCCATCACCCTGGTCATTTCGGCCGATCTACCCTTCGCCTCCGACCGCTTCTGTAAGGCCGAAGGCATCGACAATGTGGTCAATCTGTCCATCATGCGTTCGCGTAAGTTCGGTAAGGACTACGGCGTGCTGATAGACGATGGTCCCCTGGCGGGTATCACCGCCCGTGCCGTGGTGGTCCTGGATAAAGACAACAAGGTCCTCTACACCCAGCTGGTCCCCGAGATCACCCAAGAGCCGGACTACGATTCCGCCCTGGCCGCTCTGGGCTGATGCCACGCCCGGCGGGCGGCAACGGCCGCCCGCGGTTAAGCGCCAGCCGACGGCCGGGCCGCGTGATGCTGTCGGATCCTTCCGGCTACGCCGTCGGCCCTGCGTCTGTCAGATTCCCCTTATCCACCGGAAAAAGGAGTTTCCCCTCGCCTTCCCTGCCATGACACCCACTAATTTTCAGCAGCTCTCCAACTTTATCTGGTCCGCGGCCGATCTCCTGCGCGGCCCTTACCGCCCGCCGCAATACGAGCGGGCCATGTTGCCGATGACCGCACTGCGCCGGTTCGACTGCGTGCTGCGGGCAACCAAGAAGCCAGTGCTTGCCGAATACAGGAGATTGGAGGGCAAAGACCGGGTGGATTACGGCGACAGGCTTCTGGATCGATTGGCTGTTGAACTGGCCAAGGTGAAAAACTGCAACCGTCGCCAGCTATCCAGCTATATGGTTATTTGAGGTTCTACAGAACCTACCCCGCGATTGTGCGGTCGCTGTCGGCACAAGTCAGAGCGCTGATCCCGGAGAGCCTCGTTTTCTCCCCTCCCATAGTGCCGACAGTGTCGTCACGATCCGCCGTTTCTCTGGAAACCCTGTTCCGACAATTCTCCTACAGCCATCTGAGGCTGCTGACGGATCTTCGGGACGAGACGTAACGCACCCACCCTCTACGAGCTGGCGTGCATCCACGGCAACTGGTCGGTGCGCGAGCTCAAGCGCTAGATTGCCAGCCTCTACTACGAGCGTTCCGGTCTGTCGCTGGACAAGAAGAAACGGGCCGAGCTGGCGCGGCAGGATTCGGAGCTGTAAACCGCCCTCGACATCCGCGACCCCTACATCTTCGAGTTCCTCGGCCTCAAGCCCGCCAAGGTGATGAGCGAATCCCACCTGGAAGCACGACTCACCGACAAGCTGCAGACATTCCTGCTCGAGCTAGGCCACGGTTTCTGCTTCGGGGCACGACAAAAGCGCATCCTCATCGGCGACGAACATTTCTTCGTCGATCTCGTCTTCTACCACCGCATCCTCAAATGCCATGTGTTGGTGGAACGCAAGCTGGAAAGGTTCAGCCACGAAAGTCTTGGTCAGCTCAACACCTACGTCAGCTGGTACCGGCAGCACATGATGACCGGTGGCGACAACCCGCCCGTCGGCGTCCTGCTCTGCACCGATAAAAACCACGCCCTGGCCGAATACGCCCTGGCGGTCATGGACAACCAGCTGTTTATTTCCAAATACCTGCTCGAACTGCCGAAGAAGGAAGAGATGCAGCGGTTTATCGATGAGCAGCTGCAGGAGATGGGAGAGTCAACAGCTCGATTTCTATTGAGTATCGTCGGCTCAAGCCGAAGGTGGTGGAGAGTCGGATTATGGGGATGTTGAGGGAGGTGATGGAATGAGTCTTCCTAAAATAAAATCGCGGCGGTTGAAATACGCCGCCAAAACTAATAACGAGGCTTTACATCGTTAGCTATCGTTTCGAGGTAGCACCGAGCCGTGCCAGAAGGGTCGTAAAAGACGGAGATGTAATCATTTCAACCGTTCGCACCTATCTTCAGGCGATCGCACCTATTGAGAATCCATCTGATATACTACTCTTATATCATTTTTTCATTGAAGAGTTGTGCATAAGTAGGAGGAAAATCCGCATGATAATCGATATGCTCGACTACGCCCTATCACCTGACCAGCTCGCCGAGCTGCGTCAGGCACACCGCCGCACCCGAGACAAACGCGAGGCCGACCGCATCAAGGCTGTGGTGTTGCTGGCGACCGGCTGGACGGCCGAGGCGGTGGCGGAAGTTTTGCTGGTCGATCCCAACGCGGTGCGCGCGCACTTCAAGCGTTATGGTAAACGTGGGCTTGAGGCGTGTTGGCGACGGTGGCAGCGTTGGCTTGCTCAAGGCCAAGCACCTGGTGGAATTGGACCGCCCACCTTCAAGCGACCCTGTACCTCTTGACCAAAGCGGTCGCCTACTGGGTGAAGGAAACCTTTGGGGGTCTTACACGGAGAGTGGCATGACCGCAGTGCTGCGCCGGTTGGGTCATGTGTACAAGAAGCCCCGGCTGGTGCCTGGCAAGGCCGACCGGGAAGCGCAAACGCAATTCCTCGAAACGTACGACCATATCCGCAATCTCCAGGGTCAGGATGATCCCATCTATTTTATGGATGCGACTCATCCGC
>Ga0209364_1000030_pt1 | contig 28599 bp, 38 predicted proteins | sample WorMetHERISLAND2_3_FD_187387 | JGI IMG/M metagenome (GOLD analysis project Ga0209364, IMG submission 187387) | Marine gutless worms symbiont microbial communities from Max Planck institute for Marine Microbiology, Germany - Olavius albidus HERON... | ecosystem: Host-associated > Annelida >... | reverse complement strand
ACTGGCCACAGTCGGAATCATCGCTTTAGTTGACGAGGCTACCGGCTATCAGCGGATCCGTGAGGCACGTGCGCTTGCTACCATCCTTGAGAGGTTCATCGCCAAGGAACTTCAGCCCTGGACGAAGGCTTTCCCGTACGAGTTCTACCAGCAGATATTCCGACTCAAGTGCTGGTCCGGCCCTGATGGTGTCAAAAGACCCAGTGTTATTGGGCACTACACCAACGATTTTGTCTACAAGCGCTTGGCTCCTGGCGTGTTAGATGAACTTCGGGAGCGTAGTCCGAGGCTCTCGTCTGGCCATCGCCGCAATCGACACCATCAATGGTTCATGCCTGAGATTGGGCATCCGAAGCTAAAGGAACACTTGGCAGCCGTCATAGCACTAATGCGCGCATCCCCGAATTGGGATAGCTTTTGCGCAGCCTTCAACGCGCATTTCCAAGATATGGTGAAACTATGTTACTGTCACTTGATGATCAATTTTAAAAGGAAATTCCAATGAAAAAACCCAGTTAATGGGACTGGTTGCGGTAATCAGGACCTTAAACTGGGAAATTCCGAAAAACAATTTAACTTGCCAGTGGTATCGGTAGAGATCCGCCACCGTCTGCGCTGGAATAGCGAAGTTGTTGGTCAAGAAGTTGAACGTCTTGCTGGTCTGAACATCGTGGGAGGAGCACAGGAAAGCGAGGGAGCGTAAGCGCTGAGCGGAGTGTGTGCGCCCCGCGTTAGGCGTAGGGCCGGGCGTTTGGTCGGAGTGCGGCGCGTGAGCGCCGGCGGAGACGAAATGCCCGGCCATGCGACACGGCGTCAAGTCATTGTGGGAGTCCTGGTGCCATGCGGAGTGCGCGCCGGGACGAACGCGGGCCGCCGAAGGCAATGGCCGTCGCCCCATTGTTTGCACCCGAAATCGGACGGCCCCCATTTCGGGTTCCGCGAAAAATGGCGACGCTCCGGGTAGCGGATACGGCGTAATGGCAGGGGGTAGTCACGCATGGACTTGACTCCGCTCAGCGCAATGGTCCGATCGCATCGAACACCACCGGATTCGTCCCCGGGATGAGAGTAGCGACGCCTGTATTTGGTATTGGACTTGGCGCGGATGACGAAGAAACGCCCTGTTCTGTGCAACGTGAACAGGCGCTCGAAGTCCACATGGCCACGATCCATGATGTAGAAGGCGCCGGGCTCCGGAATCAGCAGGTCAAGGACATTGACGTCGTGTAGCTTGCCGTCGGAGATGTGGATAAAGGTTGGGATGTTGCCTTGAAGATCGAGCGGGGTCTGGAGCTTGACAGCAGATTCGGTTGAGCGAAACAGTGCCCACGGAAAGACGGATAGGCGCAGGTCGATGGTAGAGGCATCGAGCGCATAAACCGCGTTGTCAAGATCACGCCCCAAGTTCTCGTCGGTATACAGGGGGCGAGCGGTGCGAATCAATGCCTGAGCGAGATCTGGATAGGTACGCCAATCTCAGCGTTCATTCGCGTCGGCCACGGTGCTTCTGGAAACGTTGCCCCGGATACCCCTGTGGTACAACTTGTCCTTCTGGGCGCGTAGGCAACTCAATATCGCGCAGGCTCTTGCGATGGGTTAACTGTGCGAAGGTCATGCGCAGGTATTGGTCGAGATAGGAAAATGTCTTCTTGTAGCGGTTGCCGTCGTACTGCGCAACGCCTCGACGAAACGCATGCATCGGTAAAGAGTCAATGACCTGAGAAAAAACGAGTTTGCCGATGCGCATAACCGGGTCCCCAACATCCCCAGAAGGGGGAATTTGGGAGATGCGCGTCAAAATCGGTGACACTCTTAACGTGGCTGTCTTTCATTTCCTTACAAGGAGTTACGCAACAAGAACAAACGTTTTGTCGGACAGCAGTGATCACAGGAGATAACATGGCCAAACAAGCAATGAATCTGGCCTTAGCCACCAGCGCGCTGGCGCTCGCGATCTCGACCGCCGTGCCTGCCGGCGACACCGCAAATGCGGGCATGCTCGCGGGCACCTGCTACGGTTGCCACGGCACGCACGGCAACAGCGCAGGTCCGGCCGTACCCAGCATCGCTCAGATGGAGAAGACGGCCTTCATTGATGTCATGAAGGCATTCCAAAGCGGCGATATCTACGGCACCATCATGGGCCGTATCGCCAAGGGTTATACGGACGAGGAAATCGAGCGGATGGCCGGTTACTTCGCGGCCCGAAAATTCGTCCCGGCCAAACAGACATTCGACGCGGCCGCGGCCAGGAAAGGCGCCAGGCTCCACGATAAATACTGCGAGAAGTGCCACGAGGACGGTGGCAAGCCGATCACGGGCGAAGACACCGAGTACTCCCTGCTGGCCGGTCAATGGCTCCCCTACCTGGAGAACACCATCGCCGATTTCCGCGCCGGCCGCCGCGCGATGCCCAGGAAGATGAAGAAGAAGCTCGACAAGCTGATCAAGAAAGCGGGTGAAAAAGGCGTGGCAGCCGTCAACGCCTTCTATGCCAGCCAGCAATGAGCGAGGAGGAGAGCACCCAATGAACATGAATCGTCGCGAGTTCGTCAAGGCCGCCGGGACCGCTACCGCCGTCGGCATGGTCGGGGTTCCGCACCTGGCCCTGGGCGCCGGCAAGCGGAAGGTCGTCGTGGTCGGCGGTGGCACCGGCGGTGCTAGCGTCGCCCGCTACCTCAAGCTGGCGGATGCCTCGATGGACGTCACCATCATCGAGCCCAATACCCACTACTACACCTGCTACATGAGTAACAAGGTACTCGGCGGCGACCGTAACATCGATACCATCAAGTTCGGCTACGACAAGCTCAAGGCCATGGGTATCCAGGTAGTTTACGCGACCGCCGAGCGGGTCGATCCGGTCGCCAAGGTCGTTAGAGCCGGCGGCAAGGACTATACCTTCGGCCGCTGTATCGTCGCCCCCGGTATCGAGCTCGTCTACGACAAGATCGAAGGTTACAGCGAAGCGGCCAGCCGCAAGCTGCCCCACGCCTGGAATGCCGGTGAGCAGACCCGGCTTCTGCGCACCCAGCTCGAAGCCATGCCCGACGGCGGCACCGTCATCATCGCCCCTCCCCCGAACCCCTTCCGCTGTCCGCCCGGCCCCTACGAGCGTGCCAGCCAGATGGCCCATTATTTCAAGCAGCACAAGCCCAGGTCCAGGGTCCTGATCCTGGACGCCAAGCAGAAGTTCTCCAAACAGGGCCTATTCATCCAGGGCTGGAAGGCTCTTTATGGCTTCGGCACCGACCGGACCATGATCGAATGGCATCCGGGCCCGGACGCAGCCGTGGTCAAGGTAGATGCGGGCAACATGACGGTGGAAACCAGCTTCGGCGATGAAATCACGGCCGACGTCCTGAACCTCATCCCACCGCAACGGGCCGGCAAGATCGCCCAGGTCTCGGATCTCGCAGACGCTAGCGGCTGGTGCCCGGTGGACAAGAAGACCTTCGAGTCCTCCAGACATCCGGGCATACACGTGATCGGCGACGCCTGCATCGCCACCAAGATGCCCAAATCCGGCTACTCGGCCAACAGCCAGGCCAAGGTATGCGCTGCCGCGGTGGTCGCCATGCTCAAGGGTGAGGAGCCGGGGACCCCCGCCTACATCAACACCTGCTACTCCATCATCGGCAAGGACTGGGGCGTCTCGGTCGCCGCCGTCTACCGGCTCAGCGAAGACGGTAAGACCATCGCCGGGGTCGAAGGCGCCGGTGGTCTGACCCCCATGGATGCCTCTCCTGAGGCCCGGCGGCGCGAGGTGCAGTACGCCCACAGCTGGTTCAAGAACCTTACTACCGATATTTTCGGCTGATGACGGAGCCGAACCGAAAACGTGTGCCTGGAGGGGTCTCAATCAACAACCAGAAACCGTGAGATAAACTCCGGAGTTGAATTTAACGGTATGGTTTTGCTGAGATTAGAAATCGGTAGAGATCCGCCACCGTCTGCGCTGGAATGGCGAAGTTGTTGGTCAAGAATCTGAACATCGTGGTAGCGGATACGGCGTAATGGCAGTGGGTATTCACGCACGGACTTAACTCCGCTCAGCGTAATGGTCCGATCGCATCGAACACCACCGGATTCGTCCCCGGCCCCGGGATGAGAGTAGCGACGCCTGTATTTGGACTTGGCGCGGATGACGAAGAAACGCCCTGTTCTGTGCAACGTGAACAGGCGCTCGAAGTCCACGTAGCCACGATCCATGGTGTAGAAGGCGCCGGGCTCCGGGATCAGCAGATCAAGGGCATTGACGTCATGTAGCTTGCCGTCGGAGATGTGGATAAAGGTTGGGTGTTGCCTTGAAGATCGAGCGGGGTCTGGAGCTTGACAGCAGATTCGGTTGAACGAAACAGTGCCCACGGAAAGAGGATAGGCGCAGGTCGATGGTAGAGGCATCGAGCGCATAAACCGCGTTGTCAAGATCACGCCCCAAGTTCTCGTCGGTATACAGGGGGCGAGGGGTGCGAATCAATGCCTGAGCGAGATCTGCCTAGATACGCCAATCTCGGCGTTCATTCGCGTCGGCCACGGCGCTTCTGGAAACGTTGCCCCGGATACCCCTGTGGTACAACTTGTCCTTCTGGGCGCGCAGGCAAACTTCAATATCGCGTAGGCTCTCGCGATGGGTTAACTGCGCGAAGGTCATGCGCAGGTATTGGTCGAGACAGGAAAATGTCTTCTTGTAGCGGTTGCCGTCGTACCGCGCAACGCCTCGACGAAACGCATGCATCGGTAAAGAATCAATGACCTGAGAAAAAAGCGAGCTTGCCGATGTGCGTAACCAGGACCTCAACATCCCCAGAAGCGGGGTATTGGGAGATGCGTGAGGTGATTCAAATCGGCGACACTCTTAAAGTAGCTGTTTTTCATTTCCTTACTAAGGAGTTACGCAACAAGAACAAACGTTTTTTCGCACAGCAGTGACTGAAACTATGTACTAGGGTCTGTCGAGATTCATCGTAAGTTGATGACTGCGGCGCAGACATAGATCATGGCCTCGAAGCTTTCATCGGTTTTGTCGCTGCGCATGGTGATACGCTTGAACTCTTTAGAGTTTGCCGAAGAAGTTCTCGATCAGATGGCGCCATTTGTAGATTTCGGCATCGATGTCCAAGGGCTGGCAACGCTGCGGACGCTGGGAAATGACGATTTGCGCGCCGCGCTCGCTCAGGTCTTGGATGATCCAGTTCGAATCGAACGCCTTGTCGGCAATCAGGCCGCCGAATTCGATATCCTCGATGAGTGGGGCCACGCCGACGGTATCCGCTGCCCGGGGAGCAGGACGAAGCGGGCCAGGTTGCCCAAGGCGTCCGTCAGGGCCAGGATTTTGGTCGTCAACCCGCCCTTCGACTTGCCGATGGCTTGGCTTTGAGTCCTCCTTGCGCCCTGGCCGTTCCGGTGGACCTTGACGATGGATCGCGAACTCCATGTCCGGTTCATCCGACACGGCGTCGAATAGGCGTTGGAATACATCGGCCTTCACCCAATCGCGAAACCGTTTGAACACCGAATTCCATTTGCCGAAGTGCGCCGGAAGGTCACGCCATGGACTGCCGGTCCGCGCAATCCAGAGCACCGCCTCCAAAAACAACCGGCCGTCGCCACCCGTCCGGACAGGGTCCGCCTCATTGCCCAGACAATGCGGCTCCATAAGGAGATCAGCGAGAAGTGCCCGGTGCAATGGTACGGAGGAGATCACCTCCTCAGCCGTAGCTAGTGACGAAAATGTGTCGTGGGATCGCTTAAACAGTTCGTCTATGTCGTTTCGGATTTAGGCGAGGCCCAATCCCGGGTGCTAGCATTCGGTGCGTAGAACTCCACATCTAGCCTATCCTCAATTTGTGTTACCCAGGTTTCGGGATACTGGCCGATATTCCCGCCGCGCTGATATTCCTGGAAATCCAATAGAATATCTGGCAAGACATTGCCCGCAACCTCATCTCCATTTGGCGCTAATCCTGTGTTGCGTGCAATAGCCATGGACACTGCATCCTGCTGGCCCTCATCCGGTATATCTTTGCGCTCTAACAAGAGAATGCTCGTTTTCGCCCGCGCACCATACCCCCCGAATGTTTCTTTGTTCAGACTGATAATGCCAAGAATCCGTGCATGCCCGCGTATAAAATCACGGACGTATTTTGTGGAGACGTTGTTGAGTACGCCATCAATAACGACGATTGCCACCCTGCCACCGGATCGCACAAGCTGTATACAGCGTTCCAATGCGAGGATAACACGATCCTGGGATTCCTTCCCTTCTCCCAACTCATAGCGGCGCAGAACGTCCTTATCTGTCTCAAAAGAGCCAAAAGGCGGATTGGTAATACAGATGTCGAACATTTCCGGCTCGATGTTCTCCGGAATATCCGTAAACCCGTCATGCTTGAGGATTCCTGAACTGCCATCGCCATGCACCATCATGTTCATCTTGCAGGCTTGCGATGTACGTTTTTTCCAATCCGTTCCAAATTCATTCACATAGCGTCCCAAATGCTTTCGGCATCGTGTGATGCCATGGAGGAGCACAGGGAAGCGAGGGAGGGTAAGCGCCGAGCGAAGTGCGACGCCCCCCGGGTAGGCGTAGGGCCGAGCGTTTGGTCGGAGTGCGGCGCGTAAGCGCCGGCGGAGACGAAATGCCAGGCCATGCGACACGGCGTCAAGTCATTGCGGGAGTCCTGGTGCCGCGCGGAGTGCGCGCCGGGACGAACGCAGGCCGCCGAAGGCAATGGCCGGCGCCCCATTGTTTGCACCCGAAATCGGACGGACCCCATTTCGGGGTGCGCGAAAAATGGCAACGCTCCGGATGCCGTACAGCCCGCGTTTGAGCACGGCCCACATGCTCTCCACGCTGTTGGTGGTAATATCGTTCGCACTGACGTACTGCCGGGCTCCGTGATTCAAGCTCTCATGGTCGTACCCCAGCATGCCGCGATAGGTGTAGTGTTCGTCCGTGTGGATCGTCGCGCCGGGTTCGACTGTTTCTTGAATGACGGGAGGGATGTCGGGATGTCCCCGGCGGGCCGTACCGTCAATAGGCCGTGCGACTGACCGGCCACCGCATTCCCGCATGCCAACCACCGCCTGTTTGCCAACCGCGCCCCGCCCGCGTGTAATTGCTTCGTCGCGTGCTTGTTGGCTTCCTTGCCGCCGATGAACGTCTCGTCAATCTCCACAATGCCGCGCAGCGTATCAAAGTCCGAGCCACATGCTTCCCGTATCCGTTGGAGCATGAACCACGCGGTTTTCTGGGTGACGCCGATCTCTTTGGAGAGCTGGAGGGAAGAAATGCCCTTCCGCACCGTGACGATCAGGTATACGGCAAACAACCACTTGTGGAGGTCCACATGCGACCGCTCGAAAATCGTGCAGGTTCGCACCGTGAATTCCTTGCGGCAGTCCCGGCAGCGGTGGTAGCCGAGCCGCGATCCGCCCCGCGCTGTGATAGCCCGGTCTGCTGGCAATAGGGGCAGGCTGGCGTGCCCTGCCACCGGCGCTGTTCTAGATAGACCCGCGCGGCCTCGTTGTTGGGGAATCGCTCGAAGATTGAAAAGGCGCTGACCGTCACGTCACATATGCTAAGTTCTATCTGTCGCTTGCTGTTACGCCTAAATTATACCCCGTGATACTTGGAGTAAAGTATATAATTCCCTTTAAAATCGGCTCTTTATGGATTCTGGTCTGCTTTGGAGTGCGCCGGCAAAGCGGCGGCGCCAAACCGAACCTCAGTAACGGGGGATCCCCGCAGTATTTGCCGGAAACTTAGGCGTCGGGTTCTCTACGCGCCGCGGCGACGGCGCTTTCCCTTGGTCACAATCCTTAGTTTGGAACAGATGCATCGCCAAATCCAAAGCGGCGGTGGGCAGGTAGCCCTTGGCAGCCCCTTGGTTACACAAATAAAATACTGTGGACTTCTGTCGATGCGGGAGTCAAGGCGGCTGCCGCACTCCGTAACGTCTGGTAGTGCCTTCCATGATTGTGAACAGTCCGGAATCCATAAAGAGCCAAAATCTTTTCGATTGAGGTTGCTGCCGGCTCCCAGTCATCAGCAGTGGCCGCGGTGGTCCACCATGCGCGGTAGGCGCGGGCTTGCTCGCGCATTACACTGCCTTAATTTACAACCCGACCCCGTGGCCGGCATAAGCGCCAGCAAGCCGGTGCCTACCGGCCTGGCGGTTACCGACCTGATCGCCACTCGAGCAACTCGGCCAAGGCCATGTCCTTTAGGCGGGTTTATTTGCGCTTGCCCTGTTCGAGTCCCTCCCTGCCATTGGACAAGGCCGTGAGTAACGTCCAAAATAGGTCTTTTCTTACAGTCGAGATAAGTCGAGATTGCTGGAGAAGACAAACCATGTCCGATAAGCCCGTAAGCGAGAGTCGTCGTGATGCCATCAAAGTGATGATGGGGGGGCTGGCCGCCGTCCCGCTGATGAGCCTGGTCGGTATGACCGCCGCACAGGCGAAAGATCTGGAGAAAGGAAAAAAGGGGAAAGAAGAGCTGCCCCGTGTCGACGAGGAGAAGGATCCTACGGCGACCGCCCTACAGTATAAGCATAAGGCCCCTGAAGATAAAGAGAAAGCGGGGCAAACCTGCGTCACCTGCCAGTTCATCCAGGCCGATTCCGGTGAGTGGCGTCCCTGCCAACTCTTCCCGGGCAAGGTCGTCTCCGCGGAAGGTTGGTGTGCCTCCTGGATGAAGAAGCAAGGCGCGTAAAAACCGCGGGCGTTCCCTCCCGGGCGAAGAAGAGCGGGGTTTCGGCCCCGCTTTTTTTGGAGCCTAGTAAGATAGATAGCCACGGTGAGCGGTGTTTTTCTTTGCAGCACGGATGAAATCCGAAAGTTTGACGATCCTCCCTTCGATCCGATCCCACCCAAGCCTCTCGCCATAGTTTTGGCTAACTATGTATATAGGCCCCCTTTTTTTTGCCGCAAATGAGTGCAGGAAGCGCGAACAAAAATCATCAGGACCCACTGCTGTCCGACAAAACGTTTGTTCTTGTTGCGTAACTCCTTGTAAGGAAATGAAAGACAGCCACTTTAAGAGTGTCACCGATTTGAATCGCCTCGCGCATCTCCCAAATACCCACTTCTGGCGGATATTGGGGACCCGGTTATGCACATCGGCAAGCTCGTTTTTTCTCAGGTCATTGACTCTTTAGCGATGCATGCGTTTCGTCGAGGCATTGCGCGGTACGACGGCAACCGCTACAAGAAGACATTTTTCTATCTCGACCAATACCTGCGCATGGCCTTCGCGCAGTTAACCCATCGCGAGAGCCTACGCGATATTGAAGTTTGCCTGCGCGCCCAGAAGGACGAGTTGTACCACAGGGGTATCCGGGGCAACGTTTCCAGAAGCGCCGTGGCCGACGCGAATGAACGCCGAGATTGGCGTATCTAGGCAGATCTCGCTCAGGCATTGATTCGCACCGCTCGCCCCCTGTATGCCGACGAGGACTTGGGACTTGATCTTGACAACGCGGTTTATGCGCTCGATGCCTCTACCATCGACCTGCGCCTATCCGTCTTTCCGTGGGCACTGTTTCGCTCAATCGAATCTGCGGTCAACTTCCAGACCCTGCTCGATCTTCAAGGCAACATCCCAACCTTTATCCACATCTCCGACGGCAAGCTACACGACGTCAATGTCCTTGATCTGCTGATCCCGGAGCCCGGCGCCTTCTACATCATGGATCGTGGCCATGTGGACTTCGAGCGCCTGTTCACGTTGCACAGAACAGGGCGTTTCTTCGTCATCCGCGCCAAGTCCAATACCAAATACAGGCGTCGCTACTCTCATCCCGGGGACGAATCCGGTGGTGTTCGATTGGTGTTCGATGCGATCGGACCATTGCGCTGAGCGGAGTTAAGTCCGTGCGTGACTACCCCCTGCCATTACGCCGTATCCGCTACCACGATGTTCAGACCAGCAAGACGTCCAACTTCTTGACCAGCAACTTCGCCATTCCAGCGCAGACGATGGCGGATCTCTACCGATACCGCTGGCAAGTTGAATTGTTCTTCAAGTGGATCAAGCAACGCCTACGCATTAAATCGTTCTTCGGGACCTCCGAGAACGCGGTCAAAAGCCAGATTTGGATCGCTATCTCGGTTTACATCCTCGTCGCTATCATCAAGAATTGCCTTGACAGCAATTCGGATCTCTACACAATTTTACGGATTCTGAGCCTGACCTTACTCGAAAACACTCTTCTAGCTCAGTTGGTTACTAGTACCCATAACCAACGGAATCTATCTGATAATTTCACCGGACAGTAGTGCCCCATGCTGTTTTCTTGGAAGCACGAAGACGTGCTCGACACGGGAGCGGATCTTGGAGCGCGTGCGGTTGTTCGCCTGCTGCTCGTCGGTGAGCGGTTGGTTACACTGACCTTCATGCACATGCGCCGGGGTCGTTTGGAAGCGACGGATGATTTTGTGCTCCGCGTCGATACTGATGTGATTCTTATCGCCGAAAGAGTGTTTGCCGCGCTTCCTCGTCCAGCGCCCATCCACATCTTTTTGCGCCCGTTTCGCCCCACGTCCGTCTTGGGGAGGCCCACCCGCCTTGATCCGGCGGTTCTCCTCGCGGTGATTGCGGGGAATCGGCACCGCAACGACGGAAGCATCAATGATCCCTGCCTGGCCTCGAAGCTCTCCGCCGCCAGGAAATCGTCAAAGAGGTCGAACACCATCTCCAGCAACCCCTGCTCCTGCAGCCGCTCCCGAAAACGCCACACCGTGGTGGCATCTGGAACTGCGTCCTCGATGCCCAAACTGAGAAAACGGGCAAGCGAGAGCCGATCGCGGATCCGGTACTCTACCTGCTCGTCGGCCAGGTTGTGGAGGGTCTGTTAAGACCAGCATTTTGAACATCAACACCGCATGCTGATCGTTGCGCCGGTAAGGCCGGAGCATCGAATTCCTATGACTGAAGCGCAACAAAACCTATTCGGCATCGAGAAGCTGAATGTACCCTGTTCGAGCCTGCCGGCCATTACCCATGTGGATTATTCTGCCAGATTGCAAGATCATGCACAAGGAGACCAATCCCTGGTTTCATAGCCTGCTGACTGAATTTGACAAAAAACGGGCTGTCCGGTGTTGGTGAATACCTCATTCAATGTGCGTGGCGAGCCGATCGTGGAGGGCCCGGAAGATGTCTATCGCTGTTTCATGTGTACGGAGATGGATTATCTGGTATTAGCAAATTATTTATTGAAAAAAAGAAGATCAGCCCGAATGGGGAAAGGGCAATTTCTGGATGAATTCGAGCTAGAATGTGATTCTTTACCCCCTTCCCCTCCCTTCCCCATCCACCTCACCGTTTTTACTATCCTTAGCACCCGGATTCCGGCAATCCCTGCCGGGATGACGAGGTAGGAACCGGACGATTACGATTGAACATCATGTCTGCAATCGAACAGCTTGACCGGAAAGGGCTTAGAAAGTTCGGTTTGGTAACGGGTGCCATTTTCCTGGTCCTGTTCGGATTTATATTACCCTGGATTTTCGGTCATAGGCTACCCGATTGGCCATGGTATATCGCAGGCGCGCTTTGGATACTAGCATTATTGTCGCCTAATTTATTTAAATCGGTGTATACTGCCTGGATGCGGTTTGGTATGGTGGTGGGCTGGATAAATACGCGGATCATATTAGGCATCTTATTTTATATTCCGTTTACTCCTGCTGGCTTATTGTTGAAAGTATTGTGTGTCGATGCAATGCAACGGAAGTTGGATGCAGGCATAAGAATATATCGTGTGGAAAGTAAATAACAACCCCTGACCATATGGAAAGGCCATTCTGATGCTAGAGCTACTGAAAGACCTATGGGTGTTTATGAGAGTCAGAAAGAAATTCTGGCTGGCACCTATTATCCTGACCTTATACTGTTAGGCGCACTCGTAATGCTGTCGCAAGGCTCGGCCGTCGCGCCCTTTGTTTACACACTATTCTAAGAAGCCGTGTCGAACAGATGGGAAAAATTCGTAAAGCCGTATTCCCGGTGGCCGGATTAGGTACCCGGTTTCTTCCCGCGACCAAAGCCAGTCCGAAGGAGATGCTCCCGGTCGTGGACAAGCCGCTGATCCAGTACGCCGCCGAGGAGGCAGAGGATGCGGGCATCGACCAGCTGGTATTTATCACTGGACGCAACAAGCGTTCCATCGAGGACCATTTCGACCGGGCCTATGAGCTAGAGATGGCGCTCGAAGAGGCAGGCGAGCAACGGCTGCTCAGGACCGTCCGGACCACCCTGTCGTCCAGGGTAAATTGCATCTATCTGCGCCAGGCCAAGGCCCTGGGCCTGGGCCACGCCGTCCTGTGCGCACAACCGGTCGTGGGGGAGGAACCCTTCGTCGTGCTGCTTGCCGACGATCTCATCCGCGGGAACGGCCAAGGTGTGGTCGAGCAGATGGTGGGACTGTACAAGCGCTATGGCTGCAGTATTCTGAGTCTCATGGAGGTCCCGCGGGACGAGACCGGCAGGTATGGTATCGTCGAGACGCGGCCCGGTCCGGACGGGGAGCCCCGGGTTGTCTCCATCGTGGAGAAGCCCACGCCAGCGGATGCCCCTTCCAATCTGGCAGTGGTGGGGCGCTACCTGTTGACGCCCGGAATCTTCGACTACCTGAGGCGGACTCGGCCCGGTGCCGGCGGGGAGATACAGCTGACCGATGCCATTGCCGCCCTGCTCGCCGAGGAGCCCGTGATCGCCTATTCCTTTCAGGGTAAGCGTTACGATTGCGGCAGCAAGCTGGGATACCTGGAAGCGACGGTGGAGTATGGCCTGGCGCATCCTGAGTTAGGAGCGAGCTTCGCCGACTATCTCAGGCAGGTGGTACGCTGAGTGTCCTGTGCCGGTTCAAAAAACACGTTTGCCTCTCCATGAGTTCGATCAAGCCCCGAATGCCTGCCGAATGGCGTCGAAATCTAGAACCGCCAGGTAGGCTACGACGTCCTCTTTGTCCCTGAGGCCTCTTCCATCGACCTTGACTAGGATCTTGTCGGCCACCAGCAGACTGATCTCCCACTTGTCGCTGTCCTCGCCGTGTTTGATCACCCCTTGCTGTCCGGCGTAGGTGTAGAGTCTGGTGTCGGGGTCCATCCGGATCAACATGGGATTGGACAACATCATGTTCATCATTGACATCAAGGGTGAATCGGCTGTGATGCTGATCTCCACCTCCGCGCCGTCGGCGCGGGAATAACGCCGTGACAGGTTGATCCCTGTGAGCATGGTCACCATGCCGGTGGATCGGACCTGGGGCTCGTCCGCCTGCCAGCACTCCTGGGGCTCCGGCAGCAACTTCACCAGATCGCGGTTGATCTGTTCATGGATGCCGGCAACCGCGGATTGGAGCGACCGGACGGCCTTGCGCAGCGCTCCGGAATCGTACTCCGCGCGAGCACGGTCGAGCTGAGCGGTGATCTCGTCCGCGCTGGCCGCCGGCATCGCCAGGGCCAGGATCATTGCCACAATGAGAGGGGTGTATTTGGTCATGATCGCTTGCCTCTTGCGACCCGTCATCATGGGGAAGTGGGATAGAGGCGACGGTGATTACCATTTGGAGAGACACCGCGCGAACCGGAAGAGATCAGGAATCTGACTCCGCAGCCGGTGCTTTGATTGGTACTCCCTAGGGGAATCGAACCCCTGTTACCGGCGTGAGAGGCCAGCGTCCTGGACCGCTAGACGAAGGGAGCGGAAGAATCCTACGAGGGCCGATAGTATACCCACCCTGCATGGCACTTCAAGCTCCTTACAGGGTAAGCGCGTGTAAATCTGGCCGAAAACATGACCCCGGAGCGTCGCCATTTTTCGCGCAACCCGAAATGGGGTCCGTGGAGGAGCACAGGGAAGCGAGGGAGGGTAAGCGCCGAGCGAAGTGCGACGCCCCTCGGGTAGGCGTAGGGCCGAGCGTTTGGTCGGAGTGCGGCGCGTGAGCGCCGGTGGAGACGAAATGCCAGGCCATGCGACACGGCGTCAAGTCATTGCGGGAGTCCCGGCGCTTACGCTCCCTCGCTTCCCTGTACTCCTCCGGAGCAGAGTCGCTGGGGTGTCGATCAGGTCAGCACAGCGTAACTGCGGGTGGGTAGGCGCGGGCTTGCCCCGCACCTATCGCCTGGGCGCACCCTGGTATCGCTGGATCTCTCGGCGATAGGTGCGGGGCAAACCCGCGCTTTTAATTCCTGGCTTGCAAGCCGGCCCGGTGGCTACCCAGCGAAGAATCTCCGCCGGATCAAACGACTTCCACCGCTTCGACCCGTTGAAAACCCCGCGGCAACAGCTTCCCACGGCGGCCCCGCTCTCCCTGGTAGATATCCAGATCGACCGGCTTGAGGGTGAAATGGCGCTTCTCGGAACGGATGGTGAGCGCGGCGCCTTCGGGGACGGCCGCCAAGGCGGCGACGTATTCCTCGCGCGCCTTGGACCTGGCCGCCGGGATGCCGATGAGCTTGTTGCCTTTGCCCCGCGGTAGCTCGGGAAGCTCGGAGACGAGATACACCAGCAGATGTCCGCTGTTGGTGACCGCCGCTAGGCGGTCGCCATGCAGGTTCAATACCGGCACCGGGGGCAGGGTCCTGGCGCCCGGAGGCAAGGTGAGTACGACCTTGCCCGCCTTAGGCTTGGCGTACAGAGCCTGCAAGGTCACGATAAAGCCGTAACCGGCATCGGAGGCGAGTAGATATTTGGCTTCGGGTTCGCCGCCGAGCACTGCGATGAAGTCGGCGCCCTTGGGCGGTGCTAGGCGTCCGGTCAGGGGCTCGCCCTGTCCCCGTGCCGAAGGCAGGGTGTGGGCCGGCAACGAGTAGCTGCGGCCGGTGGCGTCGAGAAGGACCACGGGCTGGTTGCTGCGCACCCGGACCGCGCCCAGATAGGCGTCCCCCGCCTTGTAACCCAAGCCCTTGGGGTCGATCTCGTGCCCCTTGGCCGCGCGTACCCAGCCCTTCTCCGACAGGATCACCGTCACCGGCTCGCTGGGGGCGAGTTCGGTCTCGTCCAGGGCCAGAGCGATACCACGGCGTACCAGGGGCGAGCGGCGTTCATCGCCGTATTTGTCCGCATCCTGTCGAATCTCCTCGCCGATGAGCTGCTTGAGCAGCTTTTCGCCGGAAAGGATCTTCTGCAACCGGTCGCGTTCCTCGGCCAATGCCATCTGTTCGGCGCGGATCTTCAGCTCCTCCAGACGAGCGAGGTGGCGCAGGCGGGTATTGAGAATGTACTCGGCCTGGGCGTCCGTGAGCGCGAAACGGGCCATCAGTACCGCCTTGGGCTCATCCTCGGTGCGGATGATGCGGATCACCTCGTCGAGGTTGAGGAAAGCGATCAGCAGGCCCGCCAACAGATGCAGGCGGTCGAGCACCAGGTCCAGCCGGTGCCGCAGCCGGTGGCGCACCGTCTCGGTGCGGTAGTCGAGCCACTCCCCCAGGATCTCGCGCAGGTTCATGACCCGCGGCCGGCCATTGCGTCCGATCATATTCATGTTGACCCGGTAGCTACGCTCCAGGTCAGTAGTAGCAAACAGGTGGGACATGAGCCGCGGCACGTCTACTCGATGCGAGCGCGGGACGATGACCAGGCGGGTCGGGGACTCGTGGTCGGACTCATCTCGAAGGTCTTCGATCATGGGCAGCTTCCTGGCCTGCATCTGCTGCGCCACCTGCTCCATGATGCGGTTGCCCGAGACCTGGTAGGGCAGCGCGGTAATCACGATGTCCCCGTGCTCTAGCTCATAGCAGGCACGCAGCTTGACGCTGCCGGTGCCGTTCTCGTACATGCGCGCGAGCTCCTCCGGCGGGGTGACAATCTCCGCCGCGGTCGGGTAGTCAGGACCCGGCACCAGCGCCATCAGCTCCGCCATTGTGGCCTTAGGGTGCTCTAGCAGATGGATGCAGGCAGCGGCTACCTCCCGCAGGTTGTGCGAGGGGATATCCGTGGCCATGCCGACGGCAATGCCGGTGGCGCCGTTGAGCAGTAAATTAGGCAGGCGCGCCGGCAACAGCCTGGGCTCCTCCAGGGTGCCGTCGAAGTTGGGTTTCCAGTCCACTGTGCCTTGTCTCACCTCGGCGAGCAGGACCTCGGCATAGGGCGCCAGACGCGACTCCGTGTAGCGCATAGCGGCGAAGGATTTAAGGTCGTCCGGCGAACCCCAGTTACCCTGGCCGTCCACGAGCGGATAGCGGTAGGAGAACGCCTGGGCCATGAGCACCATGGCCTCGTAGCAGGCGGTATCGCCGTGGGGGTGAAACTTGCCCAGCACATCACCCACGGTACGGGCGGATTTCTTGAACTTGGCGGTGGCCACTAGCCCCAGCTCGGACATGGCGTAGAGGATGCGCCGCTGGACCGGCTTGAGACCGTCGCCCATATGGGGCAGGGCCCGGTCCAGGATGACGTACATGGAATAGTCCAGATACGCTTTCTCGCTGAACACATGGAGCGGCATCCGCTCCAGGCCCTCGTGGTTGTAGGTCAATGCCATTAAGTTAGCCTGTAGGATGTGGTGAGCCCTGGCCGGGCAGGAACGCCCGGCCAGTGTAGCGAACCGCATCTTTGGATGAGGGTGCGCCCAACATCGGTCTATAGAAACTACGAATCACGCGAATCGGCGCGAATTCATTCGCAAGGATTCGCGTGATTCGTAGTTTTCTCTTTCGCATCGGCAAACGGTCAGCAGCTAACCTAATGGCATTGAATTTCAACCCAGGTGCCAACATCGAGCCGGTATGCCTCCAGGGTACGTTTGACGGGATCGATCAGACAGGCATACCGTACACCGTAGTTCGCATACAGTGGCTATTTTGACCTCACGTTCTTTCCTCGCTGTGGACGGAGACAGGATCTCGTTCCGGTCGGTCCGAGGTCGAGTTGCCGCCGCACTCCAAAATGTCCAGTAGCACCCTTCCATGATCGTCAGCAGTCCGGAATCCATAAAGAGCCTAAATCAATTAGCCCATTTCGGCATAACACCCAGCATAAGTTGCAGCGATGGCCTTCAACCTGATGTCGGTGTCAGGGGAATTGAACTTTCATTGATGACTATATCAATCTGTGGGCAAACTGCATTCAATAATTCGTCAAATTTTTCAACGCTTGGAACGGAATAACCTCGCTCGTAGCGAGCATACGTGTTGCGTAATTTCATAGCTCAATCAACCAGCAACCTGAGCAAGTGAAAGTCCACTTGTTTCACGTTTCCCCTGCAACAGTAAACTTCCATGACCGGGAACCGTTACTTGCGGATCGCTCTCTATATGCCCGCTCTCAGCGCCGCTCGCCATGACCCCAATGTCAGGTCCTTCTACCGCCATCTTCTCGACACCCGCGGCCTCAAGGAACTCCAGGCTGTCTGCGCGGTCATGCGCAAACTCTTGCTCGCCATCCATGCCATGCTTAGAACGAACTTCTCCCTTCGACAGCCGCTTCTTCTCACCCACTGAAACGACCACTTAATAAATCCAATGGATCTAGATAACTTTAGCATCTGCAACTGCATGCTAAGGTTATGTTATGCAAGGAAAAAACAGGTATTTCAGGCGTTCACGCCTTTCGGAAGCCAAATTCAGACTGATCATGCGCTATTTTACGCATGATTTACTAGCCTCGAAACTCGTCGCGCTGAAAGATGTAAAGCCGCCCGACGATCAATCAACGGTTCTTCAAGCTACGAGCTAGAATCGCCCAGCTTTGTGACGCCTCATCGCCTTTTCCGGCGAGGTTGAAGGGGATGAATCCTCTTTTGGCGCCCGCCATGTTCGGGGAAAAAAGGGGTGTGGACTGGGGGTAAAACAATCGTCTTCGGAATCCTAGAACGGCAGGGAAAGGTCTACACGGAGATCGTCCCGGATGCCTCCAAGAAGCCGCTACAGGCCGTGATCGGGGCCCGGTAGCCTCGATAGCATCATCCACTCGGATGGCTGGAGGTGCTACAATGGGCTGGTGGATATGGGTTATCAGAAGCGTCTCCGCGTCCATCAGTAATGAATTTGCGCGAGGCAATTGCCTTATCAATGGCATTGAGTCATTCTGGTCATATGCTAAACGGAGATTTGTAAAATTCAAGGGCATTCCCAGACATGCGTTTCATCTACACCTCAAAGAATGTGAATTCAGATTTTATCATCGAGAGGAAAATCTCTAGGGTAAAATACTCTCTCTGCTGAGCGAAAAACCTCTCTAGAGTTATCTAGATCCTTACAGATTCTGAGCCTGACCTTATTCGAAAACACTCTTCTAACTCTATTGGTTACTAGAATGGAATCCATAAGCGATATTGCCTATACCCATAACCAACTGAATCTATTTGATAATTTCCCTGGACAGTAGTGATCGACGATGTATCTACCGATAGGCTGTTGGCGTCTGAATTTCAGGCCATGAAATCGATGGGCACGAAGACGGGTCCAAAGCGTCCGTTCCGCATCGGTCGCGTTCTTGCAGAGTTTTTGGCCAGCTGCGTTAAATCGGACATAGCAAGTCCCGAGGACTATCTCCTGTTCCCCCTTTCCCCAACCCCTCTCCCGGCGGGAGAGGGGCTTTTGCGACAGCCTCGCAAGGAGAGGTGCTTTGAGGCTCGGAGGCTGTCTAAAAACTAACCCATTGATTTCAAATGTGTAAGAAAGATTCATAAAGATTCCTCGCTGCGCTTCGGGATGACACAACTGACACTGACGTCCTTGTCATTTCGAGCACAGCGAGAAATCTTTAAGGTTCAAGCGGTTGGCAGGTGCTCAGGTTTTTAGACAGCCTCTCAACTTAATGGCATTGTCATCCAGGACCCGCAATCAGGCCGATATAAACCGTTTCCATTCGCCCAGGGCTGTTGCCAGAGCGCTTTCAAGCCAGTCTCTGAAACGGTCCGTCGTACTTTTCGGTGGTTCGGCATAATTTAATTGAAACAGCTCCACCGACGCCGGTTGCACACCGGTGGGCTCGGTTCCTCCTTCTTCTTTCTCGACGCGCCTGTCCGTAAGCGCGGATGCCGCCATGATGCCGTTATCACTGGGTCCATAGTCATGAGTACTTACAATAAGCTTGAAATGCTCTTGGGTTTTAATGGATAACCTGACCCAGGCACGGTAGCGTTCAAGGTCGGCAAAGTAATGGAATTTTTGCGCTACCTCTAGGATCTGATGATAAAAGTAGTGTTTTTTTCGGCGAGTCGTTTCGCGCTGAATTCGAATAGGCCACATGGGAGTTCTGACCAGGGGGTGTAAGCCCGTGCAGTTGAACGTCCAAGGATTCCGTCAGCGCCTCCATTCTCGTCTCCGCCAGGGTCACCAAACCGTCCGAGTAATCATAGAGTTATCCTATCCGTTCATGAGTCATTGCCTGCCGATCTTTCAAAACCGCCAATGTGGAGCTGATAATCTGATCGGCATGCCTGTTCTGTTGCACTTGTTGTTCCAAGCCGAGAGCATGCAGGATAGCCTCCTTTTGTCGTCTCGCAAAAATCGCAACCAGTGGTCCCAGGTCCCCACGATCCGCGGCTTTGAGCGCGCCGATATAATCCTGCCGGTCGGCGTCGCGGATAACCAGAGGAAACAGACCTGCTTTAAGAAAAACCAAGGATTCCAGGGTGCGTGCTACTCGGCCATTGCCGTCCTGGAATGGATGAATCTGAGTGAATCGATGATGTAACCAGGCCGCTTTGACCTCGACAGGAAGCAAGCTCTCATTTTCGCGATACCACTGAATGAGATACTGCATTTCTTCCTGGGTCAATTCCGGTAGGCAATACGCGTGAATCTCGCCATCCGGCCGCTTCGGGTTATTGGGGAGTGTCTTGTAGGTCCCTTTCTCAAGCCGAACTATCAGATTCCATCCACGGTTGAGGCTTCGATAGCGTCCTGATAGCGGGTGAATTGTGCCTGTAACCACCGTATAAAAAAATCGGTTAATGGTTGCTCTTCTTTTATATAAGAAAACAGCCCTTCGACAATGGATAGCTGATCGTCGATTATGTTCTTGATGTGATCCGCCTCATCGCGCCGGATACCGCCTCGATGGGCAATCAGGGCAGCGTCTATTCCCTGTTTGATCAGGATTTCCGTGATCCCTCGATCCCAGGTATACAAGCGTTCGATGATTCCGGTTTCGATCACCCATTCACGTTGCAGCTTTTTTAAAAAATCTTGAAAGACACCGGTTTCCTGTAATTCTTCCTTCTTTTCGCGCCATACCGTCCCGAGCGCCTCGAGCTCGGATGACCCGAAGGTTGCGGCATTCTCGGGAAATTCCTCGATTCGTTGGTAAGGCACTTTTTATCTCCCTTCGGTTGACAGCACCTCGGTTACCTCTGGTCCCGCGGATTTCTGTTAGGGGCTGTTAACATAATCGTCGTGCTAACCGCTAATCGGACAAGATTTACAGGATTTCCAGGATTCACAGAATTTTATAAGGGTCTAGATAACTTTAGAGAGGATTTTCGCTCAGCAGAGAGTATTTTATCATAGAGATTTTCCTCTCGATAATTACTGAATTCACATTCTTTGAGGTGTAGATTAAACGTATGTTTGGAAACACCCTTGAATTTTGCAAGCCTCCGTTTAGCATATGACCGGAATGATTCAATGCCGTTGATATGGTAATTGCCTCGCGCAAATTTGTTACTGATGGACGTGAAGATGCTTCTGATAACCCATATCCACCAGCCCATTGTAGCTCCTCCAGCCATCCGAGTGGATGATGCTATCGAGGGCCACCTGGCCCCGAATCACAGCCTGTAGCGGTTTCTTGGAGGCGTCCGGGACGATCTCCGTGTAGACTTTTCCCTGCCGTTCCAGGATTTCGAAGACGATTGTTTTACCCCCGCCTCCACGCCCCTTTTTTCCCGAACACGGCGGGGCGCCAAAAGAGGATTTATCCACTTCAACCTCGCCGGAAAAGGTGATGAGGCGTCACAAAGCTGGGCGATTCTAGGTCGTAGCTTGAAGAACCGTTGATTGATCGTCGGGCGGCTTACATCACTCAGCGCGGCGAGTTTCGAGGCCGGGAGATCATGCGTAAAATAGCGCATGATCGTTCTGAATTTGGCTTCCGAAAGGCGTAAACGCCTGAAATACTATTTTTGCCTTACATAACATAACCTTAGCATGCAGTTGCAGATGCTAAAGCTGTCTAGACCCTAACCCATTGATTATTCAGACATGCCGTTGACAAAAATCTCCTCTTTTGGCGCCCGCCGTGTTCGGGGGAAAAAGAGGCGTGGAGCCGGGGGTAAAATAATCGTCTTCGAAATCCTGGAGCGGCAGGAAGGCCTACACGGAGATCGTCCCGGATGCCTCCATGAAGCCGCTACAGGCTGTGATTCGGGGCCAGGTAGCCCCCTCGATAGCATCATCCACTCGGATGGCTGGAGGGGCTACAATGGGTTGGTAGACATGGGTTATCAGAAGCATCTTCGCGTCCATCAGTAACGAATTTGCGCGGGGCAATTGCCATATCAACGGCATTGAGTCATTCTAGTCATATGCTAAACGGAGGCTTGCAAAATTCAAGGGCGTTCCCAGATATGCGTTTCATCTACACCTCAAAGAATGTGAATTCAGTAATCATCGAGAGGAAAATCTCTATGATAAAATGCTCTCTCCGCTGAGCGAAAATCCTCTCTAAAGTTATCTAGACCCTAGGTTAAAAAACTCTCGATTGCTGAAAACACCTATTTTTCAAGGTGCCCTTTACTCGAGGTCGAATCGAGAAGATCCCTTCGGAGAGCGCAGCAATGACTACCAAAATCAGTGCTTCCAGCAGCGAAACGGTCGCGGGGAAAACCATGCCTATCGGGGCTGACTCCAATTCTCCCGCCACGGAAAAACAGACGATTTCCCCCGTCGCGCGTTGGCTTCGAATCCGTGAGAATGCCTATGTCCGGGCGCAGAAGCGCGGGTTCGTGGGCGGCAATCCCTTCCAGGATTGGCTGGACGCCGAGGAGGAAATCGATGCTCGGTACGTTACGGATTTCCGCGGCGTGTTCTCGCTGCGCGATCCCGCCGAGATCACGCATCAGATCAAAGGGGTGCTCGCCGGCTACGGGTTGGGTCGCCTGAGTGTCGATACCCTGTTGAGCAATCACCATGAGGGGATGAAGAAGCTGGCCGCGATCGACGCGGCACTGGTGGATAGCTCGCTCGATCTGGCGTCCGAACAGACGGCCCTGGTTCAGGATGCATTGGGTGAGGCCGCAAAGACGCTGCAGTCCATTGCCCAGGGCAAGCTGGATACGGATGGCGTAGCCAAACAGGCCGAGCTGTCGATAAAGGCGGTGGAGAATACCTTATCGCTCGTCAAGGCCATGACGGAGGCGGTGACCGGGAGCGCTCCAGGGGGGAGTGATGAGTGACGTGACGAGTGATGAATGCGGAATCAGGCTTTTTATGGATTCCGGCTCAATGTTATTTGGTAAGGGTCTAGATAACTTTAGCATCTGCAACTGCATGTTAAGGTTATGTTATGCAAGGCAAAAATAGTATTTCAGGCGTTCACGCCTTTCGGAGGCCAAATTCAGACTGATCATGCGCTATTTTACGCATGATCTACCGGCCTCGAAACTCGCCGCGCTGAGAGATGTAAGCCGCCCGACGATCAATCAACGGTTCTTCAAGCTACGACCTGGAATCGCCCAGCTTTGTGACGCCTCATCGCCTTTTTCCGGCGAGGTTGAAGGGGATGAATCCTCTTTTGGCGCGGCGCCCGCCGTGTCCGGGGAAAAAAGGGGCGTGGAGGCGGGGGTAAAACAATCGTCTTCGGAATCCTGGAACGGCAGGGAAAGGTCTACACGGAGATCGTCCCGGATGCCTTCAAGAAGCCGCTACAGGCCGTGATTCGGGGCCAGGCAGCCTCTCTAGCATTCATCCACCCGGATGACTGGAGGGGCCAATGGGCTGGTGGATATGGGTTATCAGAAGCATCTCCGCGTCCATCCGTAACGAATTTGCGCGAGTCAATTGCTATATCAACGGCATTGAATCATTCCGGTCATATAACGGAGGCCTGCAAAATTCAAGGGCGTTCCCAGACATACGTTTCATCTGCACCTCAAAGAATGTGAATTCAGATTTAAACAGTAAGGAAATCCCCCGGCTCTGCCGGGGAGACAGAAACAGTTTGACATTTCCGGGAGTCCATCTGGGACATTCCGGTCGTGAGCCGCCAAGCACACGACGGAGAGGAGAGTCCCGATGGACGAAGCCAAAAGTTTCAGTCACTCCAAGTGGGAGTGTAAATAGTATGTGGTTTTTATTCCAAAATGCCGGCGTCGGACCTTGTCCGGGCAATTGCGGCGCCATCTCGGAGAGATTTCCCACGCGTTGGCTCGACAACTGGAGCGTCGCCATTTTTCGCGCAACCTGAAATGGGGTCCGTCCGATTTCGGTTGCAAACAATGGGGCGCCGGCCATTGCCTTCGGCGGCCCGCGTTCATCCCGGCGCGCACTCCGCACGGCACCAGGACTCCCGCAATGACTTGACGCCGTGTCGCATGGCCAGGCATTTCGTCTCCGCCGGCACTCACGCGCCGCACTCCGACCAAACGCTCGGCCCTACGCCTACCCGGGGCGCCGCACTCCGCTCGGCGCTTACCCTCCCTCGCTTCCCTGTGCTCCTCCCGTGAGAGCCGGATCGAAGAAGGGCACCTGATGCCTGACCATGTACATATGCTGATTTCGATTCCACCCGAGTATGCGGTGTCACAAGTGGTTGGGTACATCAACAAGGGGAAAAGTGCGATCCATGTGGCGCGCGTTTATGGTGAACGCAAGCGCAACTTTGTCGGCCAGCATGTCTGGGCGAGGGAGTATTTTGTCTCGACGGTAGGTCGCGATGAGCGCGTGATCCGGGCGCATCTGGCATCAGGAAGCAGAAGATCAGCGATTTGAGCAACTGAATTTGTGGAACTGATTAACCGCCGTTAGGCGATAGTCAATCGTTGGGGTCGCGTGAGCGCCCCCGAAAGCCGCTTTGAGCGGCTCACAAACTAAAGCCCCCAACTTTGCCGGAAGACTGTTACTCATCGAAAGGAAAATCTCTATGATAAAATACTCTCTGCTGAGCGAATTTGATGCCGAGCGCTAGTTTGAATATGGTGGTTCTGGCTTCGGGGTTGAGCTGAGCGAGGTAGTTGCTCACTGGATCGAGGCTGCGGGTGCCGGTTGTGGCGGCGATGGTTTGCACGGGCGTCGGCCAATTTTTAGCTGCCTTCTCCTGGGCCTTTTCGTCCGCATTGCGGGCATGACTTGTTTGGGGCATTCCAGCGATTTTCGCGGTCAGCTGCTTCATCATCGTTACCCCTCTTTTGGCACATGCCTTCTCATAGGCTTTCTGTTTTATCCTAAGCCGCTCTCGGGCTTTCACGCGTTCCTTGTCAAGCCAGCCCCGGAGTCCCAGAGCGTCGAAGAGCGTGGTGGAAACGATCTTGATCGCGGAAAAAACTTCTGTAGGAGCCATCCTTGGGACACGGCGAGATACCCCGCGTCCTTGAGCGTCGCTACGATCCGCGCCACGCGCCTTTCGCCTAACCCCGCCCAGGTCGCCAGGTGTTCCATCGTGTAGTTGAAGAAGCCATGTTCCGTCGGGAAGCCCACGCGCCCGGTCGCTAAATCCATACGCAGCACCAGCGCGACGAGAAGCATGCCAATGCCGTCGCGGCGCTCGCTGCGGACTTTCCGTCTATCGGCGTGGAAATTTAAAACCGGCAGTAATCCGAGTTTTTCAACGTGCGACAGTAACTTTCTTGCCGCTTCCTGGATGAATCTTGGGCGATTTTCCGGTATCGGGATGTCGAGGAGCTTTGGGTTTTTCGGATCGTGCCCGCATCGGTTACCGCTTCCACAGGTCTTCTCGCAAGGCGTGGGGGCTGGGGAAGGGGTTGTGGGGCAAGGGTGTAAGGAAACGCGCTCGTGGGACGCTGAGAGCCGCCTGGAGCGGTTTCCGACCCCGAACCGAAGATGGCCTGCGTGAGGGGGGACTCGAAGCGATCCTGCTTCTTAAGACAAGGCGTTGTCTTATCGGATAGCCTGGATCGGAAAGGGGATGCAGAAGATTTCACCGCTTTTAAACCAGAGGTTGACAAACCCGGTAAAAGCAGTAGCATTTCCCTTTCTAGAGGAGGGGTTTACTGCTTTTAGCCGTAATCCTCAGAAAGCCCCACCGAGGTTCGACGCTCGGCGGGGCTTTTTTTTGCCCTTTTTGGCTCTGAGCCTAAAAATCTTGCTGCCTTTAGCATACGCCACTTTCGCTTGCAACTTCCCGGGTTGTGTCTCCTGAACTCCTAGGGTTACGCTCGCTCATCAATGTGCCCCGAGAAGAACTGGATCCTGGATGCGCTGAATTCCAGTGAGCGTGATCTTGCGGGTCGTCTCGATATGACACCGTACCTAGTGCGAAAATTGCTGATCGCATGTGAGCGTGACAATGTGTTGGAAACCCGGGACGGGGAGAGGCTGCCTGGGGCGGTTTCCGAGCGCGACCCGAAGATGGCCTGCGTGAGGGAGGACTCGAAGTAATCCTGCTTCTTGAGAGCGGCCGCTATCTTCCTATATAACCTGGATTGGAAGGCACCATGCTTCGGGGATTTCCGAGACTTCCATCCGGCATCCGGCATCCGGAAAAATGTGGATTTATCCTTAAAAAATCAATTATTTATACCGTAAAAATGAGGTGGATAAGGTAACCCAAGTTCTTCAAAGATTTCCGGAATTTCCTAGTTTAAGGTCTTGATATTTCTATTTCTAGTTTTTTTTGGAGATTAAAGCATGGGGTATAATATTCGATTAATAACTGGCTTTTTTCTTCCATTTGGCTTCGAGTTTCTCCGCCTTCCTGGTCAGCTTCTCCATAAAACACTTGAAGACACTTGATATCCTCCAGCTCTCCGGCGTCCAGGTTCATCCATTCCAGATCGGCGTCTTCCAGATGATCTATATCATCAATGTCAAAGTGTGGATAGACCATATTTCCAGAGTATATCTGGCGTCTTCAGCCTTTTCTCTTTCGTCCGTCGCCTTGCAATATCGTTTGTAGGTCATTTCGTGGGCGAAATCCTCTGGAGAGTCCGTGTAATCCCTGTGATACATAGGGATCATTGTATAGAATCTTTCCTCCAAGTCCCGGAGGCCGTCTCTGAGTTCAATATAGAGATTGATCAACTTATTTTCCTGTGATCCCATTGCGTATCCTGTCAATCAATGTCAAGACCTTAAACTAGGAAATTCCGAAGATTTTTGGCGTTATCGTGATCTCCAGCGGAGTCTTAGCCGGGTTGACATAGGTGTTTCGCTGCCTGCCCTCGCTGATGTCCCGCAGTCGCTCTCGGCCCGTCAGGACCTCTAATGCCTCCTTGAAACGCTTCTTGTCACGGACGGGTCTATACTGGCGTAGCACTGTGGTTGAAGCCTTTTGCGTCCCATTCTGCCGACAGTAGTTGACGATCCAGGTATCCAGCCGTACCGCATCCGCCAGGTCTGGCGGTAGAGCCAGCTCTCCGAAAAACCGCCGCGACTCGTTTAGGTGCCAGAACGCAATCCGACGCGCCCGCTCGAAGTATTCTCCCTCAATGGTGTCCTGGTGGGCCTCGAACCATTGGAGCAGAGCCGCCAGGCGTGCCGCGTTGTCGGCGGTCTTGCTGGCCACGTCGCGCACATCGTGGAGTTCTCCGCCGTCGCCGAGCTCCTTCTCGATTGTATTGTGGTAGGTGATGAACGCCTGCTTGGCTTCAGGGGTCAGGGTCATCAAAGCTGGCGACAGCGACCCGTCATCGTGGATTTCAAGAGGGGTCTTCAGAATCTCAGCAATCCGCTGGTTAAATGCCGCTAGGTGGGGGCGGTTCTGCGGGGGATCGCTGAACGGTCGTTGGCCCTGAGTCGATTCAGGCCATGCCAACAGGAACCGAGCCTAAAAGCCGCCTCCTCGGGCCAGGAGACCTGATTTCTCAATGAAATCCTGCGGGATTTCCATTTGCACCTGAAGACTGACCGTTAGCCGCACCCCGCGCACGGTGAAGGAGCCCGTTGTTCGCCGCCCAATGGGAAACCCTTTGCCGCTCCAGAGGGTGTTCAGTAGGGACAGGTTACGGATGACGGAATCTTTAGCCATTCCATGGGAACTAAAGATCAGCCCGGCCTCACTCGATACTACGCCCGCCGTCGGATACTGATGGACCAGTTTCCAAGCCAGGCTCTCGGGGGGGTCGTCCATGAGTAGTATCTGAGGAACGCGCGGGGGCTTGGGCTTCTCAGCTTGTAGCGCCTCAAGATCGGCCTTAAGTTGACTTGCATCCCCATCCTTATTCCTCCCATTGCGAGTGTTCTTGATCGCCAACAATAGGCCGTCGCGCTCGGCTTTCCAGGCGTCTTCCCTGGCCTGGTCGTTCTACCTCCAGGGCCAGGTCCTGGCTTCGCTCATCTTGGTATCTACGAACCTCGCCCATAAAGAGGTCGTCGCAGGTGTCCTTGCGCTCGCCAGAACCGGCAATGACCAGTAGGTTCAGGCTTGTCGGCCCTTGTAGCAGATCGGCCCGCTTTACATCGACATGGCCTTGACAGGCCAGGGATAGCGCCGTCAGCGCCGACGACACAATCATAGCAACGGGAGCTTTGACGAAGCCTTGGACCTCCTTAACCGCCTCATAAATGCGCGGGGACAAGGCGTCTTCGGGGTAGGGTTCGGGGTCAACCCTGGCCGTCAGGGAAAGCGGATCGGGCCAGTCGGTTACCGCCGGGTCCTCCGGGTACGGTAGCGCTTGATCCGAGTAGGTCGGGTCTTCGGTCAGGGAGCGCGTGCTCGCCGCGTTGCCTCCGACGCCGGCCAGTCGCTCCAGCTCCTCGATGTCGAGCCCGTAGGCGTTGGCGTGTGGGTTATCCATGCGCCACCTCCGCCGCCATCAGTCGTTCACGTGCAACCTCGATGTGCGCCCGATCTTCGACGGACAACGGTTTACCCGCTTCAATGTCGGCAACCGCGATACGTAGGGTGTACCGCTCAAGCTCCAGCGGATCAGACGCCGCCAGGGTCCGTTGGGCATACCGCCGGGCGTCCTCGTGGGGCCTCTGGCGGGCACAGGTCCAGGGTTCGCGGTAAAGGTCCCGCCACCGTAAACCGATGGCTTCTAATACGGTTTCCGGATCGCATTCCGCAAAGCAGTGGATGAGCACGCGGTCTCCCGCATCTCGGATGCTCAGGGAGGGCGCGCGGTCGTCATGGGCAGGGCAGCGCGCATACCAGCGGCCAGGGCCGGCGGGCCGCACATCTTCCAGTTGATTTAGGAGGGGATCGGCTAAGTCGCCCGCATAGGCGGCGCTCCTGTATATGGTCATTGCGCCCTCCCCTCTCCTCAGCCGTTTCAACGAGAGCGCGTATGTCCTCCAGCCGCCAAAAAGCCGCACGTCCATCAGGGAGATAGACAGGCTTCGGGAAGCGCCCGGATTTGATGCCTGCCCACCAGCAGGTCTTCTTTACGGGGATGATGGACGGAATTGGTGGTTTCGCTTTAGGGTCGCCAAGGATTTGATTCAGGCGAAGCAAGCCGGTTTCGGGTAGTGACGTTCTCATAGCATGAGTCCTATTCGATAAACAGGACCCATACTTTATAC
>Ga0209364_1000029_pt1 | contig 28626 bp, 22 predicted proteins | sample WorMetHERISLAND2_3_FD_187387 | JGI IMG/M metagenome (GOLD analysis project Ga0209364, IMG submission 187387) | Marine gutless worms symbiont microbial communities from Max Planck institute for Marine Microbiology, Germany - Olavius albidus HERON... | ecosystem: Host-associated > Annelida >... | reverse complement strand
CAGAGCTTTCACCTGTTCCTAAAGGAGTGCGAATGGCGGTTCAATGGAGGTGATCACCGGGAACTGCTTAACCAATTAAAGACATGGGTGAATTCGAGACAAAAACGTCCTTAGCTAGGACAGCCCCTTCTCTTTTTCTTCTTTCGCTTTTCTCTCCCTATTAATATGTAGCTTTCTGTTTTAGGTTGTCGACCCTTTGGTGACGGTTTTCGGAAACGCGGAATCCGCGCAGCCGTCCGGTATGTGCCTGTCAGTCAATAATTTTTCCGATTGTTACGCAGAAGATATGGATTATTCCGGCAACCCGGGCCCAGTCAGTCGTAGGTTGACACCTCGATCAGGTTGCCGTCCGGGTCGCGGAAATAAACAGAGGTGATCGGGCCGATGGCGCCGGTCTTTGCCGTCGGCCCTTCGATGATGTCGACGCCGCAGTCCTGCAGGTGGGCGATGACGTCGGCGATCGGCGTTTCGGCGATGAAACAGAGATCACCGGTGCCGGGCAATGCGGTCTTCGCCTTTGGTTCGTGCTCGTTGCCGGCCGGATGCAGATTGATCTTCTGGCGCCCAAAGGCGAGCGCCGTGCGGCCGGCGGCGAAGACAACCGTCTCCATGCCAAGCACGCGGCCGTAGAAGGCGCAGGTCTCGTCGATGTCGGCGACGGTGAGGACCAGGTGGTCGAGGCGGTCTATGGTCACGGGCGCGTCGTTCATCCTTCGGTCCTCCCGGGCCCTTGCTCAGCCTTCACTCAGCGGGTTGCGGCGCCGCGGCCGCCTCGCCCGGCAACAGCAGAATGGCGGCGACGCCGGCCGCCGCCAACAGCGCCAAGCCGGCGAAGACGGCGAGAAAACCGCCGGTCATGTCGAAGAGCATGCCTTCGAGGATGACGCCGAGACTGGTGATGCCACTGGCGATGACGAACATGAGGCCGTAGACGAAGCCGCGCCGGTCGGGCGGCGTATAGCGGGCGATCAGCATGTTCTCGGCGGGCAGGCCCGACGTATTGAGGCTGACCATGATCACGGCGGCGGCGACCAGCGCCGTGCCGCCGAGCGTGCCGGCGAACGCCAAGACCGGGACCTGCAGCAGGAAGCTGATCAGATAGATGCGGCGTACGGGAAAGCTGTCGGCGAGCCGGCCGCCGAGGACCTGCACGAGGCCAGCCGTGGCGTAGACGATGCCGACCAGGAACGACACCGTGTAAACGCTGGCCCCCGTGGTGCCGAAATCGAGGGAGAAGGCCTTGGGTAGGGCCGGACCGGTGGCGTGATAGATGAGGCCGCCGCAGGTCATGGTGAAGGCGAGGATGGCGTAGACCCGGAACATCTCGCCGCGGCTGACCGCCGGCGACGGCTTACGGTCGCCCGTGGGCTCCAGGATCCAGCCCTTGGCGACGAGACCGAAGAACAGGAAACCGCTAAGGATGATCACCGCGCCCGGCACGATATAGGCCGAGCGCCAGCCGAAAGCGTCGATGAAGAAGCCTGTCATTACGGCGGCGAGAGCCGGTCCGAGGCCGCCGAAGATACCGTTGATGCCGAGCACCGTACCCGTATTGACGGAAACCCGGACCAGCCAGGCGATGCCGACCGGGTGATAGATGGATCCGAAGAGCCCGGTGACGGCGAGCCACAGCGCGATCCCGAACGGCGTCTCAGCGGTGCCGGCCATGACCATGCCGAAACCCGTGCCGATGAAGAAGATGGTCATGATGCCGATGGTCGACCAGCGGTCCCCGAGCCAGCCGGCCAAGGGTGCGGCCAGGCCATAGAGTAGATTACCGGCGACGATCAGCGCCACCGTCTCGCCGTGGCTGAGCCCCAGTTCCTGTTCGAGAGCCAGCGGAACCAGCGTAAAGAAGATCGGCGCAAACAGGTGCGAGTAGAAATGCCCAACGCAGGAAAAGCCCATGGACAGGCGATCGGACACGTCCGACATGGCGCCTATCCTTTCCGGGCCAATATACGGATGCCGCCCGGGACCTTAAAGCGGCGTTTGATCAAAGGTGTTGAGCCGCCGCACCGTTTCCCGGTAGCGCTCGGCAATGGAGTCCTCGTCGGCGTGGCGGCCTTCGTGCACGACCCAGGTGCTACCGACCATGACGTCGCGCACCGGATTGGCGTTGCCGCTGAAGACCAGGGAATCGAGCAGGGCGTCTTCGTCGCGGCCGGCGAGTTGCGGGTGCGTATCGTCGACGACGATCCAATCGGTGCGGCACCCGGCCGCGATGGCGCCAACCGGCCGGCCCAGGGCCCGGGACCCGCCGGCGAGGACCGCATCGATAAGGCGCCGCGCCGTCGAACCGCCATGATGGGGGGCGGCGACGTTACGGGCCAGCGTGTTGAGCCGTTGGCCGTATTCCAGCCAGCGCAGTTCCTCCATGGGGCTGACCGAAACATGACTGTCCGACCCGATGCCGATGAGGCCGCCGGCGTCCAGGAAGGAAACAAGCGGGAACAGGCCGTCGCCCAGGTTGGCCTCGGTGGTCGGGCACAGGCCGGCAACGGCACCGGACAGGGCGAGACCGGCCGTTTCCTCAGGCGTCATATGGGTGGCATGAACGAAGCACCAGCGCTCATCGACGGGCGCGTTGTCGAGAAGCCAGGCGATCGGCCGGGCACCGGTGAAGCGCATGTGATCCTCCACGTCTCGAACCTGTTCGGCGACGTGGATGTGAACAGGCGCGGCCGGATCGAGGCCGGCGAGCCCCGCCAGGCAATCGGTCAGTGCCGCTGCCGGCACCTGGCGGATGCTGTGCGGTGCTGCACCGATACGCACCTCGCCGTCGCCGTCGAAGGCCGTCATCAAACCGCTGAGCGTGTCGAGGAAGGCATCGACGGCCATGATGAACCGTCGCTGTCCGGCATTGGGTTCGGCGTCGCCGTAGCCGCCGACCGAATAGAGGACGGGCAGCAACGTCAAGCCGATACCAGCAGCAGCGGCGGCGGCGGCGATCCGCTGCGCCATTTCGTCGGCCCGCTCGTAAGGTGAACCGTCGGGCCGGTGATGCAGGTAATGGAACTCGGCAACGGACGTGTAGCCCGCTTTCAGCATCTCCACATAGAGCTGGGCGGCAATCGCCTCGACGTCGTCCGGTGCCAGGCGCTCGACGAATCGGTGCATGACCTGGCGCCAGGTCCAGAAGCTGTCGCCGCTCTCCGCCTGGCGCCGTTCGGTGAGGCCGGCGGCGGCGCGTTGGAAGGCATGGGAATGGAGATTGGGCAGGCCCGGAAGGACCACGCCGTCCACCGGGACCGCACCGGCTCCGTCGGCATCGGGCTCGACCGTCGTGATCGACCCGCTACCGTCGATGGTGATCCGGACGTTCTCGCCCCAGCCGTGCGGCAGCAACGCGCGTTCGAGAAGGTAGTCGTTCATCCGCTCATAACGCGGGCCTTGCCCGGTCATGTCAATGGGATTTCATGGGGGCGGCAAGGCCGCAAACGGCATGAACGCCAAGGCGTCAGGCGTGGTAGACGGAACTCGGGTCGAAACGGCGCACATCCTCGACCGCGTCGCGGATAGCCTGGGTTTGTTCACCCAGTTCTGCCGGTGCCCGACGGACACTCATTAGGATCTTGACCTGGTGTTCCAGTTTTTCGAGACGGACATCGATGCTGTGCAGCGTGGCCCTGTTGTCGGCCAAGCGGGACTTCACCTCCCGCAGGTGCGGCCGAACCAGGGCCTCGCCCATGCCGTCGGAACGGCGCAACGCCTCGCTGGTCAGCCACAAGGCTCCCAGTGACATGATAAACGCGAGCGTACCCAATACGACAGCCATCGGATTCTATCCATCTCTTGGTGTTGACCTTTCAACCCCTATGAATAGCGCCAAATCGTAAACAGAAAGTGAACGGACTACCCGCGGCCGTCGATGCCGGATGACGCACTTCGGGCCATGGCCTTACGCATGGCGTTGTCGAAAAACTCGCTTCGCATGCGTTCCGCGAAATCCCGGGTCGCCGCCTCGCCGGGCCCGCCGGACATCGCACCGGGTGTCGGCCGGCGGCTCTCCGGTTGCGATGGTCGCGGTGCCGGCTGGCCGCCCTCGAAAACGGTCGATTGCAGCTTGTCCAATGCGCGCTTCAAGGTGCGGCCGTAGAAACGGCGGACCGTGCGGGCCGCTTGTCGCTTCGAGATCGGATCGCCGTCACCGATGCGCACCGGAACGGGCGCACCGACGGAGACATCGGCTGCCGGGATCAGGGGCGTGGCAGGCATCGGCCTGTCCTTTGGATGCCTGAGTACGGCTTCGAGTCTCGCCAGACCCTTGCCGACAATGCCGTTCAGAAATCTGCGTTTCACGTCGAAGGCCTGATCGAAAACGGGCGACGCGCCGGAATGCGGTTGTTCCTCCGGCTCATCGACCTTCACCGGCTCGCCGGGCCCGGATGCGTTCAGGAACGGTAGCCGCTCGATCATGCCGGCAAGGAATCGCCGTTTAACCTCTCGTCCGGTCTCCACTGAGACCTTGGCCGCGGCCGGGCGGTCATTGGTCTCCCTATCGCCGGACGCCGTATCCTGTCCGTCCAACGGGGCGCGTTTGGCGGCCTCGGTCAGGAATTTGCGTTTCAATTGTTCGCCTGCCGCAACCGAGAACCGCCGTCCGTCGGCGCTCCTGTCGAGATCGATGGCCTCGCCGTCGGGGCCGATGGCGACGACGTCGCTCCACGATCCGGAAGCGAGCCCCAGTCGGTCGTAGGTGCCCTCGCGTCCGGGATCGATGTGCGGGTCATCGCGCCCGCGGACGAAGGAGCGCAGGGCCGCCAATTCGCTCATGACGACGCTGTCGGCGGCGTTTTCCTCGCTGACGTGCACGACCAGCGGCTGCGCGGCCGGGTCTTGGGTGGCTTTCCCGGGCTCTTCGTCGGCGTCTGCGGATGAGCCTGTCCCGTCGGTCTTCTTGTCTCGTTTCCGCCTCGGCTCGCCGGCAAAAGCGCCGGCGACATCGAATACGAGCTCGCCGATCCAGGACTTCAGGCGAGCGGAACCCGGCCAGGGAACCCGACCGTCATCGGCATGGGCGTAGGTTTCGCCATCGCGCACCCGCAACCCGTCGACATCGATCCAGTCGACCAGCAGGGCCCCGTCCGCTTGCGGCTCCGAGCCGTGTCCGAGTTCGTAGCGCAGACTGATTTCGTCGGGAACAACGGCGGCAAAGTCCCAAGGGAACCGCACCGTCTGCCAACAGACGGCCCCTTCGCCTCCGTCCTCGACGGCAGGCAGGCCGAGTGCCCAATCGACGTTCCCGCTCGCCACCTGACGGCCGTCGACGGCGATCCGGTAGTGGGGGTCGCCCCGTTCCGGTGCGCCGCCGAGGCGCACAACGATTTCGCCCGTCGGTTGGCGCCGTTCGCCCGGGGTTGGCGGCGGTGTCGGCGGCGGAGCGGGTTTCTCGGGCTTTTTCAGCACCACCCCGGCCTTGCGGGCCGCCGGCTTGGAACCGGGCGGGGTTTCGGGCGGCTTGGACGGCCTTGGCGGCGGCGTATCCGCTTTTCTGACGGTGGCCGGGCGCAACTGCACGGAGGCGCCGACCTTCTTTTTGGCCTGCGGCTGCAGCGTCGGTTTTGCCGCAGGCGCCTTCGCCGTGGCTTTTGCAGACTGCAGTTTGACGGATGCGGTCTTTGGCTCCGGTTCTGCGGTGGGCTCCGCCGTCGGCACCGGGGCCGGTTCAGCCGGCCCGACATCCTCACGCTCCGTCACCGCTTCCTGAACCGGTGGCTCCGGTTCTGCGGTGGGCTCCGCCGTCGGCACCGGGGCCGGTTCAGCCGGCCCGACATCCTCACGCTCCGTCACCGCTTCCTGAACCGGTGGCTCCGGTTCCTTCGACGCATCGGCCGCAATCGGTTCAGGCTGGGCCTCGGTGTTATCTTCCGCCGATGGCTCCGGTTGCGGTCGGGGTTCCGGTGGCGGCGGCACCAGATGCCGGATATCGACCGCGGCCTTTTCGCCGTCCTCACCCTGGCTTTCGCCTTCGCTCGCGGCCCCGCCCCGCGGCTCGGCCTCCCACGACGTTTCGACTGTTTCCGGCGCTTCGGACGGTGAACCGGCGATTTCCATTCGAATCGCCGCCATATTGGTCACCTTGTCCCCGCTCGCCTCCTCCGTCGCTGTCACTTTGACGGTCAAGTTGGCGACGCTCCAGTGGTCATCGGCCGGCAACAGTTCGAGCCCCTCGACATCTCCGACCTCGAGGAGCCACACGCCCTCGCCGCCGGTGCGCCCGGCGTTCATGGCGGCCCCCTCGGGCAGGCCGATGATCTCGACCGTTTCGATGTCAGTAAACCCGTCGAACAAATCCGCCGGCACCTCGACGGGGACCGGCGGCGCGCCGGCGGCGGGTGCCTTGATCGGGAGGAGCGACGGCAGGGGGACCGATGACAGAACGTCGGGGGCGAGCGATTGGAGATGAGTGATCGGGGGCGGCGGCCCGTCCCACAGGACCCGGCCCAACCAATCGCGGTTTGCCGCGGTCAAATCGCCTTCGGGTTTGTCGAGATTACCGGTGTCGGCGTCGTCCGTTTCCGCCAATTTGCCCCCCCGAACAGGGTGTTTCCTCGCCGCCGGCCGGCGCCGACGGCCCCGCGGTCAACCGGCCTCGTTCAATCGGTTGACGATTTCAGCGACGGTTGCGTCCGCCTTGTCATCGGCCACACGGCACGTCCCCGCACCGGCATGGCCGCCCCCACCGTATTCGAGCATCATCAATCCGACGTTGGCTTTTGATGACCGGTCGAACACCGATTTCGCGACGGCGATGGACGTCATCCCCGCGTCGGGTCCCAATTGCAGGTTCACGGAAACCGTCGCCTCCGGATAGAGCGCGTAGATCATGAACCGGTTGACCATCTCGACCTTCGCCTCCCGGCGGAGGTCGGTGACGACGACGGAACCCTGCATCTCGGAACAACGGTCGATCTGCAGTTCGCCGAACTCGGAATTGAGCTGGTAGGCGTTGACCCGCTCGATGACATCCGGCAGCGCCAAAATCTCGTCGATCGGATTGTGGCGGCAATAGGTCATCAACCTGAGCAGGAGCTCGTCCTTGTCGATGGAGAAACCGTCGATCCGCTCCATCCCCGTCCGCGGGTCGATGATGAAATTGAGAAGCGTCCAGCCTTCCGGCGCCATTACCTCTTCGCGCGAATACTGCGCCGAGTCGGCCCTGTTGACGGCATCGATGAGTTCCGACGAGATTTCCGGGAAACCCTGCTTGCCGCCGTAATACATGTAAACCACGTAGGCCGCCGACGGCGCGTCCGGGTCGATGACCCGGTTGCCTTGGTCGGACACCCGTTCGGCCTCGCTGATATGATGGTCGAAGCAAAGATGGACCCCTTCCACATAAGGAAGGTTGGCCGTGATGTCGCGGTCGCTTACAGCGAACTCACCGGCCTGCATTGTCTGCGGCTCGACGAACACGACGTCGTCGATCATATCCAGTTCATTGAGAAGCGCGCCGCAAACGACGCCGTCGAAATCGGCACGGGTCACCAATCGGTATTTCTTATCGTCTTCGGCCATGCGATCCCTCTTTGCAGATCAGTGTAAAAAATAGCGCTCCGGCCGTTCCGTGACAATGGGGCGCACGCATTGGCACGGATTCTTTTTGAATTCGATCAAGAGATTGTGTCCGCTTCGGCCCGCAAAGGTCCAGTATGCTTCATTTGTCGCCGAACCGCCTGTTCCTTGCTCGCGTTGCGGCGCGGTGACGAAAATCACGTTTTAGTCGTGAAGGAATGTCGGTTGCGGAGGATGATCAACGGGATTCGTGGGGTGCTGATTCTCGCGTCCATAGCTGTCGTGGTTCTGTTGGGCGCCCACGCTGTGGCCGTCGCCGGCGAAGAGGAGGCGCTGGCTGGAGCCTTCGCCGCCTACGACGCCGGCGATTACGGTGAGGCGGTGACCCTTTGGCGCCGTCTCGTCGATGGCGGCAACGCGCTCGCCATGACGGCGCTCGCCAACGTCCTGGTCCAGGGCGAAGGGGTGGCGCGCGATCCCGGCCACGCCGCCGAATGGTATCGGCGTGCGGCGCGCCTCGGCGATACCGTGGCACAACTCAACCTCGGCGACATGTACGCCCGCGGCCTGGGTGTCGCCAAGGACCCGGTCGAGGCCTATTTCTGGCTCGGCCTGGCGGCCGGCCAGGGAAACGCCTGGGCGCGCGAGCGGCAATTGGAGGTCACAGCCCTTCTGGACCCGACACAGGTCGAGAACACGGAGCGGCGCATTACGGCGTGGAAGGAGCCGGGCGACACGAAGCCAGCCGACGGCGGAACTAAGACCCGGTGATTTCCGTGGTGCTGACCAGCGCCGTATCGATCAGCGCCAGAAGGGAAAGTTCACCGCTTTCCACATTGTCGGCGGTCGATCCGTTCTCTGCGAAATAATAGACGGCGGTATCCGTTGTGCCCTGGGCGACGATCAGGGCGTCGTCTCCGCTGGCGCTGGTCACGCCAAGGCCGTTGATGGTGCTGATCAGGGTCGTAAAAGAGGCTTCGACCAAATTCGCGTCGGTCAAGCCGGTGACCAACAGTGCCTCGTGGGTCGAGGTGAAATCGGCTGCCGCGTCACTGGCAAAGGTCAGGGCCGCGTCCGCCGAAATATCGTCGAGCAAGGAATCAAGGGTGCTGCCGACCTTGAACGTATCTGTCGACGTCGAGAACCCGGTGATCGTGTCATAGCCGCTGTTGGCCCCGGCGCTGCCGCCGTCAGAGGATGTGAAGTAGAGGACGGTATGGGCCGCTGAGCCGTCGAGAGCCAGGGTGTCGGCACCGAGACCGCCTTTGATCGTCGTGGCAACGGATCCAGTGTAAGTCAGTTGGTCGGCGCCATCGCCGGCGTAAATGGTTTCAGTATTTGAGAGGGAGAGAACGTCCGCACTATCGCTGAGGGTGAGGATATCCGTTCCGGTCCCCAGGTCGACCGTCCCGGACCCGAGTGCAGAGGCGAAGGTTACGGAATCGTCACCGGATCCGCCGGTGAGGGTGGTCAAGGACGAAACGCTGACGTTGGAAAAATCGGCGGTGACGTTGGTGCCGGTCAACGTAATGGCGCCGCCGAAGTTAACCGACGGCGATCCGTCATGGGAAAAGTCACCTGCGATTTCCAGCGTGTGAGAACCCGCCAGCGTAATGGAACCGCTTCCGCTCAACACCGTGCCCGACCCGAACACCGTGGTACCGCCGCTGACGGTCAGGGTCTTGCCGGCGAGCACGTCGATGGTGCCGTCCGACGACGTAAAGGTGGCGCTCGTGTTGGTGATGGTCGTATCGGTGTCGATGTCGACGGTTCCGGTGTTGGTGGCGGATCCTTCGATGGTGCGGGAACCGCCGTCGCTGGTGGTATCCAGCGCCTGCAAGGTGCCCGAGTTGGTGAACGAGCCGGTAATGACCAGCGTCGCGTTTTTCCCTGTCGACATCACCAGATCGTCGAGTTGCAGGGTGCCCGCGTTGGTCGACGTGCCGGCCAGGGTCAGTTTGGGATTGTTGTTGGTGTTGTTGTTGGCACCGATGACGACGGTGCCGCCGGCGTTGACCTCGAAGGTTCCGTTGATCGTATCACCGGGTTGACCCATGGCGCGGAGCGTGCCGCCTGAGGCGACGACCAGGGTGATGCCGCTGTCGAAGGTATCGTTGGTGATCGCCAGGTCGCCGCCGTTGCCGATGGTGAACGTCTTGCTCGTGCCCGTTACCGTGACGCCGCCGCCGAACGCCAGGTTGTCGGTGTTGTGGGTGAAGTCGCTGGAGAGCGTCAGGGTATGGGTGCCGGTCAGGTTGGTGGTGCCGACGGTGCCGCCGACCGTATTGAAGGTCTCGCCGCTGAGCGTGATCTCGATGGTCATGGAACGGTCGGCATCGACGGTGCCGGTGTTGGTCAACGAGCCGTCGATGGTGCGCGCGCCGGAACTGCCGCTGGTGGTCAAGGATTGGATGGTGCCCGCATTGCTGAGCGATCCCGTGGCCGAAATGGTCAGCGTCGCCGCCTGGACGGAATTCGAGTCCGCGTCATCGAGCTTGATCGTGCCGTCGTTGGTGACCGTGCCGTTGAGCGTCAGGTCGGGATTGACGTCGGCGTAGGTGTCGGAGGCGCCGATGACGAGGGTCGCATTGGGCAGGATGTCGAGCGGTGCGGATATGGCGACGCTGTCGCCCCGCGCCTGCAGGGTGCCGGCGACGAAAAGCGTTCCGGTCGTGCTGCCGTCCGAGTCGTCCCTTTCGGCGAAGGTGCCGCCGGTCATGATAAGGTTGGCGCTGGTCTCGACGCGGGACTGGTCGTCGATCTGGAAGGTGCCGCCGGAGATCGTCAGGCTGGCCGTGTCGTCGATATAGACCGAATTGGCCCCGGACGTACCGCTCGGGTAGGTAACGGCGAACGTGCTGTTGATCAGGATGTCCTCGGTATCGTCGGGGTCGGTGTTGAGGCTCCAGTTGGCGCTGGTGCCGAATACAGAGTCTGTGTCGCCATCGAAGGTGTTGTGGAAAGTCGGTGTCAGGGTGACGTTGAGTTGGCCCGCTGCGAGGGTCGCCGAGCCGGCGAATGCGGCCGATAGGTCATGGGTGACGCTCGGCGCCGAGCCGCTCGATGTCGCATAGGTGACGACGCCGTTATAGGTCGTCGCGCTGGCGGGGTTACTGCCAGAGGCGAATTGCATGTCGATGGTGCCCGCACCCTGGTAATCGCCGCTGACGGCGAGGACGTCGAAGGTCGGGCCGGAGTCCGGGTCAATGTCGACCTCGAGGACCGCCGTGCCCGTCTGGTCGACATCGCCGGTGATCGACAGGGTGCCGATGGTATGCGCACCGGCGGCGTTGATGGTGCCCTGGTTGGAAAGGGTGGCGCTGGAAACGGTTAAGGTCCCTGTCCCGTTCAGCTCACCGCCGCTGCTTAGAGTTGCCGTTCCGCCGTTGACCGTGAAGTTGATGCCGGATGCGATATCGATGGTGCCGGTGTTGGTGAAGGTGGTGCCGGTGTTGGTCAGGGTCAGCTGACGGTCGACGTCGAGGGTGCCCTGGTTGTCGAGGGTCGCGGCGAGGACGTGGTCCGACAGGCTGTTGGCGACGGTAGCGGTGGTCAGGATGGTGCCGGTGTTGGTCAATGTGCCCGACGAAACCGTCGGCGAAGTATCGGTATTGAAGTCGCCGTCGTTGATGTCGAACCGAAGCGTACCGGCGTTGGTGAAGCCGTTGGCGACGGTCAGATTGGCGCCGGGGTTGGTCGCCTCGATCTCCAGCGTCGCCCCGGAGGCGTTGGAGAACGTCCCGTTGATGGCGGTGCTGCCGCCCGTTACGCGGAGCGTGCCGGCCGAATTGGTGGTCGTGCTGTTGAAGGTGGTGTCGTCAGCCGTGGTTGTGCCCTGGTTGACATAGGCCGCGCTCAATGTGGTGCCGTCGAAGGCGGCGCTCGACGCCACCGTCAGGGTGCCGGCGCCACCCACCGTTCCCGATGCCCCGGCCATGGAAAGGCCCAGTCCGCTGACCGTGGTACTGGCGTTGACGGTGAGTCCGCCGCTCGACGACAGCTCCAGCGTTCCGGCGCCCTGAAGCGTCGTGCCGCTGTTGAATTCGGTGGTACCGCCGTTCACCGTATAGGTGATGCCCGACGCCACGTCGATGGTGCCCGAGTTGGTAAACGTCCTCGACGTGTTGGTCAGGGTCAGCTGACGGTCGACGTCCAGCGTGCCCTGGTTGTCCAGGGTCGCGTCGATGACGTGGTCCGACAGGCTGTTGGCGGTGGTGACCGTGGCGAGAATAGTGCCGGTGTTGGCCAGCGTACCCGAAGACACGGTCAGCGACGTGTCGGCATTGCCGCCGCCGTTGATGTCGAGACGCAGCGTGCCGGCGTTGGTGAAACCGTCGGCGATGGTCAGGTTGGCGTTGGCTTGATCGGTCTCGACCTCCAGCGTCGCGCCGGAGGCGTTGGAGAACGTCCCGCTGATGGCGGTGCTGCCGTCGGTAGTGAGGATGGTGCCCTGATTGGTGAGGCCGACGGCGACGGTTTCGCCGGTCAGGGTCAGGCTGGTGCCATTGACCATGGTGTCCTGGGCCGCCGTCAGGCCGTTGGCGAGGGTGGTGAACTCCGCCGCCGTGACCGACGAACTCAGGGGCACCACGTCCGTCCCGGCGCCGCCGGTCAGGCTCTCGATGGCGGATATGGTCACCGTGTTGCCGCTGTCGCCGAGCGTGATCGTATCGGTACCGCTGCCGCCGGTGATGGTTTCGGTGTTGGATACGGTCAGGCTGTTGGTTCCATTGGCAAGCGCAAGACTGTCGCTGCTGCCGCCGGCGAGATCGATGGTTCCCGACGATTGCGCCGAGCCCAGGGTCACCGTGTCGTTGCCGCTGCCGCCAGTCAGGGTGTCGACCGACGACACGGTAAGCGTCTCGCCGCCGTCCGCCAGTGTGACCGTGTCGGTGCCGCTGCCGCCGGTGAGGGTCTCGACGTTGGAGACGTTCAGGTCATTGCCGCTGTCGTCGAGCGTGAGAATGTCCGTGCCGCCGGCCAGATCGACCGTATCGCCGATGGCGGCTATGCCGCTCAAGGTGATCGTGTCGGCGCCCGAGCTTCCGGTGACGGTGTCGTTTCCGGCGGTCAGGACGACCGTTTCGGTCCCCGACACCAGGATCTCGCCTGACGCCGTCGTCGTGAAGTCGGCTGTGTCGAGGTCGCTGCCGGTAACGGCGGTGAGCACGATTTCCATGTCCTCGTTGCCGTCGCCGTCGATGTCGATCTCGAGGACCTTGTTGGTGTCGTCGAAGCGGGCCGAGGTGTTGCCGCCGCCGGCAAAGGCCGTCGGCGTCGAGGTGTAATGCCCGACGAAGGAAAAGGTGCCGTTGCGGATGCTGTCGAGGAAGATGTCCTCGGCGTCGTCGGTGGCGTCGAAGTCGGTGATGGTGTCGTGGTTGCCGGCACCGGTTCCCGAATCCGTGTCGCTGGTAAAGATGAAGGTGTCCGACTGGTTGCCGCCGGTCATGGTATCGACGCCGGCGCCGCCGGTGATCGAGTCGGTGCCATTGTTGCCGAGGATGGTGTCGTTGCCGGTGCCGCCGGTCAGGGAATCGGCGCTGTTCGAGGCGTCGATATAGTCGTTGCCGGAACCGCCGTCGACGGTGACGGAACTGGTCGAAGCGTCGACCGAATCGTCACCGGCACCCAGATTGAAGGTGCCGCCGTTGACGCCGGTGGTGACGGTATCGTTGCCGGAGCCGCCGGTGACCGTGTCCTTGCCGCCGCCGAGCGTGATCGTCGTATCGGTCGAATCGGTGATGGTGATGTCGTCCTGGCTGGCGCCGCCAGCGTTGATCGTCTCGACGCCGCTGAACGATACGGTCTCGTTGTTGGAAACCAGCGAAACCGTATCGCTGCCGCTGCCGCCGGTCACCGTCTCGACGCCGATGATGGTGATGTCGTTGGTGCCGTTTGCGAGATTGAGGATATCGGTGCCACTCGACAGGTCGATGGTCTCGCTGCCCGAGAAGGCACTGTTGAGCGTGATGGTGTCGTCGCCCGAAGTGCCGGTGATGCCCTCGATGAGGCCGACGGGCCGGTCCGTCGAGGTTCCCCATGTGGCGCCCGAGATGGTGCCGGTGGCGCCGCCGGAGACCTCGTTGGTGGCCGTCGTTCCCGTACCCTCCTCGAGGCGCCAATAGCCGGCCAGGTTGGCTTCGGTGCCGTTCAGGACCTCATCGAAGTTATCATTGATCTCGCTGGCGGTGCGGGCGTCGGTCCAGAATCGGACCTCGGTGATCTCGCCGTTGAACCACTGGCTGCTGCCGCCGTTTTGGCCGATGAAGATCTCGTTGCCGTTGATGGCCGGGCTCTTAGCCTCGGAACTCACCAAGTCGCCGTCGAGATAGAGGGAAAAGGTGCTGCCCTCCATGACGGCGGCGACGTGATGCCATTGCCCGGCGGTTATCGCCCCGGCCGCGGAGACCGGCCCCGAGTCGCCATTCAAAGCCAGGGTTAGGCTGCCGTCAGCCTGAACGGTGATCCCGCCGGCTTCATCCGATCCCCCACCGGTGACGTTGCCGAACTTCAGGACCTTCATCAGCGCCAGCGTCGAGGCCTTGAGCCAGGCCTCGTAGGTAAAATCGCCGCTGCCCGTGGCAACACCAGTCTGGGTGATCGATATGTCGTCGTTGCTGCCGTCGAAGGATAACGTATCCCCCAGGTCGAGGACGATGGTGCCGTCACTGAATTCCAGGTTGTAGATGCCGTGCAGGTTGTCGGCCCCTTCGTCGCCGGAAGTGCCGGCATCCGTATCGACGACCTGTTGCCCACCGCCCAAATCACCGATGGAATAACCGGCCATGGCGCCGGAGAACGTCGCCGTGTCGTTGCCGCCGCTGCCGAAGAGATCGTCGTTTCCCGCACCGCCGGTCAGGGTGTCGTTGCCGGCGCCGCCTTCCAGGTCGTCGTTGCCGCCGCCGCCGGTCAGCGTGTCGTTGCCGGTGTCGCCGGTGATGGTGGCGAGGTTGAGGCCCGTGGTGTCGCCGCTGAAGTTGTAGGTGTCGCCCTGGTTGGTGCCGGTCATCGTTTCGATGCCGGTGACCGACATGGTGATCGTGGTGTTGGTCTTGCCCGAGGCGTCGAAAGACGGATTGGAGAAGGTGACCGACTGCCCTTCCGTACGGCCCGACAGGTCGAGGACATCGTTGCCGCTGCCGCCGTCGATGGTGTTGGAACCGGCCAGCGAGGTGATGATGATGCTGTCGTTGCCGGCCCCGCCGTAGAAGGTGTCGCCGTCGTCGCCGCCGGAAGAGTTGAGCGTATCGTTGCCGGCGCCGCCAAACAGGATGTCGCCGCCTTCGGAGCCGGTGATGACGTCGTTGCCGTCGCCGCCATAGAGTACGCTGCCCAGGATATTGTCGGACGCATTGTTGATCGTATGGCCGGCCCAGGTCTGACCGTCGGCAAGCGAGATCGTGTGGTCGGTGCCGTCGTTGGGCGCCACGACCAGGAATCCGAGGCCGCTCTCCGTGTCCCCGTTAGAATTTGTGACTTCGGCTTTCTGAGGCCCCTCGATACCGTCATCAAAAAAGATCGTCTCGATGGACGTAATGTCCACGGAGCCGAGCGGCGACGACCCGTCGTGGGAGTTCATCATGGTCAGGGTCGGCGTGGTCGTCGACGCGGTCGAGTCGAACAGGCCGGACACGTCCGTCAGGTTTTCGAAGGTCAGGGTGTCGGAACCGCCGCCGCCATCGATGGCGTCGTCGCCGCCGATGTCCGCTTCGCTCAGGGTGAAGGTCGTATTGCTCGGCCCACCGGTGAGAACGTCATCATCAGTTGGCGAAAAGTCCGCACTGGTAAAGTCAAACTGTTCATTGGTCTGATCGTCACTGCCTTGGGTGATTTCCTCCTCCTCGTCGTCGTCATCGTCCCCGTTACCGTCATCCCCGCCGTCTCCGTCGCCGGGAAGGCCGTCATCGCCGGGGAGACCATCATCGCCGGGAAGACCGATATCACCGGGGAGACCGGTATCACCGGGAAGACCAGTATCGCCAGGAAGACCCGTGTCGCCCGGGAGGCCAGTGTCGCCGGGTAGGCCGGTGCCGCCATCGCCTGGAAGCCCGGTTCCGCCATCACCCAGGCCATCGCCCAATCCCTCACCTTGACCCTCACCCAGTCCATCCCCTTGGCCTTCACCTAAACCCTCATCTTGGCCCGTCGCCCTGGCCTTCGCCCAAACCTTCACCCTGACCATCACCAAGGTTCTCTCCCTCGCCGTCTCCTTGACCATCGCCCTGGCCATCGCCCTGGCCATCGCCCTGGCCATCACCTTGACCGTCCCCCTGTCCGTCACCTTCTCCTTCCCCTTCTCCTTCCCCCTGTCCGTCACCCTGTCCTTGACCTTCGTTTGCGGCCTGTTGAGCCTCGGCGGCGGCTTGAGCGGCGGCCTCCGCTTCGGCGGCGGCGGCCTCCTGGGCGGCCTGCGCCTCGGCTTCGGCGGCAGCGGCTTCCGCTTCCTGCGCGGCCTGGGCTTCGGCTTCCTGCGCGGCCTCGGCTTCCGCTTCCGCCTGGGCCGCCTCGGCTTCCGCCTCCTGGGCCTGGGCTTCGGCTTCGGCCTGCTGCGCCTCCGCCTCCTGGGCCGCCTGCTCGGCCGCCTGTTGCTGGGCCTGGCCCTCGTTGGCGCCGGCGATGACGTCGGGCGGGATCAGGTTCTCCACATTGGGCAGTGCGCTCAGGGCATCGCCGAAGGCCTGGCCCAGTTGCTGCGGCGTCATGGTGAAGGGCTGCGACGGCGGCAGGTTGGCGCTGGCGATGTTGACCGCCGACAAGGGGATGTTCAGGGTCACCACGCCGGCCGCCGTTTGAATGGTGAACTCGCCGACCAGGCCGCCCGCTTCCGGCACCACGACCACGGTCGTCACGCCGGCCGTATCCGTATTGCCGCCGCCGGCCGAGCCGCGGATACCGATGGTTGCCGTCGGCGTTCCGATCTTCATGGCGTCGACGCCGGTCTTGGCGATCTCGCCGGATACGAAGGTAAAGGCACCCTGCAGCAAGGACAGGCTCATTTCACCCTGCTGACTGCCCGGGTCGTAGATCATCTCGTCCAAGGTCATGCGGCCATCTTCGGCCAGCGAGAAGGTGCTCTCGTCGGCGAAGACGATACCGACGGCGCCCTCGGCACCGGTCTCGACGATGTCGCCCTGGAACACCGGGTCGCCTTGCGACAGGGTCGCCTGCGTTCCGTCGAGCCGCGTCACCGTGACCTCGCCGGTGGCGGTCTCGACCCGACCGATGGGTTCACTGGCGACACCGGGGGCGGCTTGTGCGTATTGTCCCGGCGCCTGCGGCCCGGCCAGGCGGGACACCAGTTCGCCTTTGAGGACGACGCCATCGGGCGTGCGGATTTCCGGCGGGTTTTCGAGACGGAAATAGCCCTGGATCAGGAGTTCCCGGCCGTCGGGGCCGATCAGCCTGAGGTCCGAACCCTCGCGAACGAACTCGGCACGAAGGAACCACGGTTCGCCCTCGATGACGATGGCGTCACCGCCTGTTGTCGGATCGACCTGGATATAGGTTACGTCCGCGCTGGGATTCCCGCTCGCGTCGTCGAGCATTCGACCCTGCTCCCCGGCGTGTCTTGTTTTGTTTTCGGACCCCCAAGAACCCCCGCACAATAGCGTAAGTCGAAATCCATTGACAGTTGGCTATGGCGGTCGGACGGCGGCGGACCGACCAAGATGGATTGAAAAACCGCCCCTATGGCGCTACCCATGCGGTCTGGGCACCGCGTCGGCTCGCCCGGTTCAAGGAAGCGCACCGTCATTGCGGAGGGAATACGATGGAATTCGTAGTCATGATGGCTGTTACGGTCGCATTGTATTATTTTTCTTCGCAGGTGCTCGACCGGATCGAGGCCAGCCGCGGCGAACAATTTGAACACCGAACCGTCGTATTCTTCGTGATCTTTCTGACGTCGTTGATGCTCGCGTTCTACGCCATCAACACCTTTTTCGCGCCGTCAGGCCCGGTGCCTGCGGCCTCCTAGCCGGGGCTTTCAGCTTCTGTCAGCAGCGCCGCATTGCCGCCGGCGGCGGTGGTGTCGACGCAGAGGTGGCGCTCGAGCACGAAACGTTCCGGCGACAGGCGGCCTGAGATCAACGGCACCAGCGCACCCGCCCGGGCGGCGAGGCTTCGGCGGATGATGCGTGTCTCGCCGTCTTCGCCATTGAAGGCGACGGCGGCCATGCTCTCCAAGCCTTCCAGTTCGGTCGGGTCCAAATGGCCGTCCAACGCCGCCACCGGCGCGCCGGTAGCGACGAGCGGCGCCAGCCAGGCCGTCGCCTCGGCGCCGACGGCGACGGCGCCGTTGCCGAGGGCCAGAGCCTGAACCACCTGGATGACAATGTCCTCCTCGCCCGGCCCCAGGCACAGCACGACGCCTCTCGGATGCACGGAATACCGGTTGCTCTCGCCCGTCGGGCCGGGCATGTCCAAGGCGCCCGTGTCGACCGATGCCGCCGACGACAAGGCGGCGATGGCGGCCGGTCCCAGGGCCGTGGCGGCCTCACGCAAAAGGGCCTCTCCGTCAACGGCCGCCCATGTTGACGTATCCGTTTTCTTCAGTGCATCGCTGACGGTTTGCGTCGCGATTTCCGTGATCCCAGCGATCGGTTCGGCGCCGTCGGGTCGGCCCGGCGTCATCAGGAAGCGGTCCACGTAATGGGGGCCACCGGCCTTGGGACCGGTTCCCGAGAGGCCCTCGCCGCCGAACGGTTGCGAACCGACGACGGCGCCGATCTGGTTGCGGTTGACGTAGAGATTGCCGACGCAGGCACGCTCGACGACCTTCTGGACCCGGTCGTCGACACGGGTGTGCAGCCCCAGGGTCAAGCCGTAGCCCTTGGCGTTGACGGCATCGACCACGGCGTCGAGTTCGGTGGCGGCGAAGGTGGCCACGTGCAGCACCGGGCCGAAGACCTCGCGTTCCAGGTCCTCGATCCCGGATACGCGAAACACATGGGGCGCGACGAACAATCCTCCTTCCGGCGCCTCCAGTTTCTTGATTAGGCGGCCTTCGTTTTCCTTGGCTCGGCAATAGTCGGTGATCGCCCCATGAGCTTCGGCGTCGATCACCGGGCCGATGTCGGTGGACAGCTGCCACGGGTCGCCGAGGCTGAGTTCATCCATGGCACCACCCAGCATTTCGAGAATCCGCTCTTCGACGTCCTCCTGGAGGTAGAGGATGCGGAGTGCCGAACAGCGCTGGCCGGCGCTCTGGAAGGCCGATGCGATGATGTCGCCGACGGCCTGCTCGGGGAGCGCCGACGAATCAACGATCATGGCGTTGAGACTGCCGGTCTCGGCGATCAAGGGCGCGGCGGGCGCCAGATGCTCGGCCATGTCCCGGTTGATCGCCTGCGCCGTCTCCGTCGAACCGGTAAAGCAGACGCCGGCGATCCTGGGATCGCAAACGAGGGCGCGGCCGACCGCGGGCCCGTCGCCGGGCACCAGCTGGACGGCGCTCTCCGGGATGCCGGCATCGTGCATCAGTTCGACGGCACGGTGGGCGATCAAAGGAGTCTGTTCGGCCGGCTTGGCGACGACCGTATTGCCGGCGGCGAGCGCGCCGGCGATCTGTCCGGTGAAGATGGCGAGCGGAAAATTCCAGGGCGAGATGCAGGCGACGGGGCCGATCGGCGGGCGGCTGCCGTCCAGGGCTTTCGCCCGGCCGGCATAGTAGCGCAGGAAATCGACCGCCTCGCGGATATCGCCGACGGCATCGGCAAGGGTCTTGCCGGCCTCGCGGGTGGCCAGCGCCATTAGCTCGGGGGCGTGGTCTTCATAGGCGTCGGCGGCCGCTTCCAGTTTCGAGGCGCGTTCCGCCGCCGGCGTCCGCGACCAGGCTTCGAACCCTTGATCGACCGTTGATACGACGGCGGCGACCTGATCGCCGTCGGCCTCCCGGGCGACGCCGACGGTTTCACCAGGCCGGGTCGGATTGCCGATCTCTCGAAGGGTGGCGCCGCCGTTCGTCCCCGTTGGTCCGGCCGACCAGCGATGGTTTCGGAAACCGCCTCGCCCGGCGTCCAGCCGCTCGACGGTCACCGGGTCCGTCAGGTCCCAGCCCCTGGCGTTGAGCCGTTCCGGACCGAAGATCCCGGCGGGTGAGGGAATCACCGGGTTGGCGACGGCGTCGCCATAGGATTCGACCAGCGCGATCGGGTCGTGGGCGATCTCCTCGGCGTTGACGCTTTTGTCGACGATCTGGTTGACGAAGGAACTGTTCGACCCGTTCTCCAGGAGCCGGCGCACGAGGTAGGCCAGCAGGTCCCTATGCGCGCCGACCGGCGCATAGATCCGGCAGCGGGTGCCCTGGTCTTTCAGGATGATGTCGTGGAGCGATTCCCCCATGCCGTGGAGGCGCTGGAACTCATAGCCCCGCCGGTCGGCGCCGGCGATGGCGAGGACGGCGGCCGCCGAATGGGCGTTGTGGGTGGCGAACTGCGGGTAGATGCGGTCCGTCATGCCCAATAGCTTCTTGGCACAGGCGATATAGGCGACGTCGGAATTGGCCTTTCGCGTGAACACCGGATAGCCGCCGAGCCCTAGGACCTGTGCCCGTTTGATCTCGCTGTCCCAGTAGGCGCCCTTGACCAGGCGGACGACGACCCGCCGGTCGAGGCGGTCGGCCAGGTCGTAGAGCCAGTCGACCGTCGGCACCGCCCGCGGACCGTAGGTCTGAATGACCATGCCGAGGCCGTCCCAGCCGGCGAGCGACGGATCGGACAGGACCGCCTCGAAGACATCGAGGGTCAGGTCCAGACGGTCCATTTCCTCGGCGTCGATGTTGAAGCCCATGCCGGCGCTCTGGGCGAGCGAGGCGAGCGACAGCGTGCGCGGCACCAGTTCGGCCATCACGCGCTCGCGCTGGGCATATTCGAACCGCGGGTGCAGCGCCGATAGCTTCACCGAGATGCCCGGATTGTCCCGGATGTCGCGGCCGGCGCAGCGGCCGGCCAGGGCACCGATGGCGTTCGAGTAGGCGAGGTGGTAGCGCTGGGCGTCGGCCTCGGTCATCGCCGCCTCGCCGAGCATGTCGTAGGAATGCGTATATCCCTGCCCCTCGAGGGTTTCCGCCTTGTCGATGGCCTCGTCGATGGTCCGGCCGAGCACGAACTGGCGGCCCAGCTCCTTCATCGCCTCGCCGACGGCGCGCCGCACCACCGGTTCGCCGAGGCGGCGCACCACGCCGCGCAGCGCGTTGACGACGCCTTCCTCGCCGGGGTCGGCGATCACCGTGCCGGTCAGCATCAACGCCCAGGTCGAGGCATTGACCAGCGAGGAGCTCGATTGGCCCAGGTGTTTCCCCCATTCGCCGGGCGCGATCTTGTCTTCGATGAGGGCATCGATGGTCTCGACGTCGGGGACGCGCAGCAGGGCTTCGGCCAGACACATCAGGGCGACGCCTTCGCGCGTCGACAATCCGTATTCGGCGAGGAAGCCCTCCATCATCGTCGGCGCCCCCGATTGGCGGACCCGCTCGACCAGATCGACGGCCATGCCGGTAATCCGTCGCCGGTCGTCCGCCGACAGATCGGCGATCGCCACCAGGCTCTCGACAGTCGCCCTTTCGTCGGCCAGATAGGCGGCACGGATTCGGGATCGCGTGGGGTTCAAGAGTTCAGCCTCCGACATCGGGGTCTTCCTGTAGGGCCGTCACCCGAGTCAGCCTAATGAAATTGGTGCAGGAGATGGTCCTTATTTTCTGGTATTTTTAGGCAATTCGTTTAATTTTTTTGAATTCTTAGGCACTTTTGACCGCAAACGGATGATCGGTGGATGATTTGGACAACATTGACCTGAAGATCATCGCCGAGCTCAAGGTCGACGGCCGCATCACGATCACGGAACTGGCGTCCCGTGTCGGTCTGTCGAAGACGCCGTGCCAGATCCGCATGCGGCGCCTCGAACAGAACGGCTACATCCAGGGATACGCGGCCATCGTCGACCCGGTCAAACTCGGCGCCGGGCACATCGCCTTCGTGCAGGTCACCTTGAACGACACCACGTCACGGGCCCTGGAGTCGTTCAACCGGGCCGTCGGCGCCATTCCCGAAGTCGAACAGTGCCACATGATCGCCGGCGGCTTCGATTACCTGCTCAAGGTTCGCAGCAAGGACATCTCGACATACCGCCATGTGCTGGGTGAGAGGATTTCATCGTTGCCCCATGTCTCGCACACCTCGACGTTCGTCGTCATGGAGGCGGTCAAGGAGGCTACGGACACTTTGCCGACGGCGATCGCGACGCGACCCAATTGACGACAAAAAGAGCCCTGCGTGCTATAATACGCTCACGCATTCTCCTTACGATTCTATCGTACTGAGAGGAGAAAAGCTCCATGGTCGTCAAGGTTGTCGGCAACCTCGCTGAAGAAGCGAAGGTTCGGTTCGGTTGGTTGATCCTGATCGTCGCCGCCATTTGCCTGGTCGGCGCGATCTCGTTTTTCTTTTCGGAGGACCTGGTGATCGCGGGCATCGACATGTCAGGTGACGAGGATACCTTCGGTTGGTACTTCATGGCGTTGTCGTTCGTATTCGCCTTCTCCGGACTGTTCCTCGCCCTGTCCATCAACAGCGATGATTAAGACCGGTCGCCTGAAATTCACAGAACCGGTTTACGAGACACTTTACAATTCCTAAATATGTCGAAACGCAACCGCGCCGGCTGGGGCCTGACGGGCCGGGTCGGCCCACGACATGGGGTAGACAATGGGATATTCGAACCTCGAACAAACGGACACCGGTTTTCTCGTCAATCTCGAAGACTGGTCGGATGACGTCGCCCGGGAGATTGCCGCCGACGACGGTCTCACGGAGTTGACGGACAAGCACTGGGATTTGATCAACTACCTGCGCGAGGAATACGTCAACAACGGCGGCAACCAGCCCAGCGAGCGGCATATGGTCAAGGCCATGTCGGCCGCCTGGGGCGAGAAGATCAGCGCCGGCGATCTCTACGACCTGTTCCCCAAACAGCCCTCCAAACAGGCGACCAAGATCGCCGGGCTTCCGGAAACCAAAAGAAAAGGCGGCTACTGAGTTTCGGCACCTGGCTTGGGATTGGCCTTGCGCCAGTCCCAGGGCCAGTCGAAGGTGCCGCGCCACAAGCCGTCCTTGCGGGCCTCGGCGAATTTCTGGGCCCGGAGAAAGGGGTTGTCGTCGGTCGGCTGGGCGAAGGCCCGGCCGTCGATGACCATCTGCTCGTTGATGTTGAGCCAGCCGAGGAAACAGTCGGCCGCCATGCGCCCCGTTTCGTCGGTGGCGACGGGTTTGCAGGTCAGCTTTCGGGTGCCGATCACGCCAATCAGGGCTTGTCGCGAGAGGGCACCGCAATCGAACGGCTTTTTCTTTCTGGAGAGGCAGGTTTGGCCGAGTTCGGGCGCGTCGATGCCATGAAGGTCGATTTCCACCGAACCGATGACCACGGTATCGCCGTCGACGACTTTGGCCGTGCCGGTTACGAGCTCGGTGGCGCCGGCACCGACCGGGCAAAGACAAAAGACGCCGGCCAACAGGCCGCCAAGGACCGTGGCGAAGGCCCGGTCGCGGAGGTTCGGGCCCCCCTTCCATGCGCCGCTGGACAGGAAATCCGGGTAATCGCTCATCGGCACCGCCCTCTCTGGTCGCGATCCGTTCGCCTGGCCCGGTCGCTTCTTAGCCGATCCGAACGGCTCCTTCAGATTTATGCCGTTTGACACGGTCGTTGTCGATGCGGTGAATTGCTCGGTCGGCCCGCATTTCACCGGTCGGTTGAATTCTGCCCGTCCCGTTGCCTCTCCAGGTCGGGAGCGATACAGTCTCCGCCACGTCTTCAGCGAAAGGTCATCGTTCATGTCCCGGCTTCCGATTCTATCGCTAATCATCCTGCTGGTCGCGGTGCCGCTTTTCTCCGAGCCGGCGGTGGCCCAGGAAAAAGAAACCTACCAACTTATGAAGGCGACCGAGAATACGGTGTGGCGCCTCAACAAGTTCACCGGGGAAATCGCCGTCTGCACGCTCAACGGAACAAACTTGGTCTGCACGACGACCGCCGAAGCGCTCTCGCCCAAGGAGGCGGAAGAAAAACGAAAGATGGAAGAGGCGGCCCGAAAAGCCGCCGAGAGAGAGCGACGCCAACGGGAGCTGGCCATGCTCGATCGGATCATCCAGTTCATCCGCGATTTGATCGGTATGGCCGCCGAGAGCGAACAATAACCGCCGGTTCCGACACGTCAGCCGCCAATAGGCCGATCGACGCTCTGACCATTGATTATTTTGTGAAGCCCCTTTATTTGTGTGGCCTTCTGCATGGGGGGCCTCGGAACGTGGCTGAAATTCTTCCACAGCAATTGCTCTTGCTCGAGCTCTTGGTCATGTCCGGCGACATTGCCGTCGCCCACGACACCAAGACGACCATACTCGGCCGCACCCTCGAGGAATGCGAAGCCAATGGCTGGACGGTCAGCAAGATTTTCGGCCAAGGGTTCAACAAGGTGAGCATCACCGACCAAGGTCGAATCATGGTCTCCCGCGCCAAGGGTGCGTCCGTCTAATCGGGCGCGGTGCCGGCTTCGATCCGTTTCCAACGGTTGACGGCGATATTCCTCCTAACTAGACTGCGCTCATATTCGAAAACTCGAATATGAATTGCAACGCGGCCGTTTCAGGGATGGCGGCGTTCAAATAAGGAGGCTTCAATGCAAGTGATCGACCTGCTCGATCGAACCGCCCGCTCGCCCGTAACCGCCCGGCCGGAAGACACACTGCAAACGGCCGCGACACTGCTCGCCAACAACAACATCGGCGCCATGCCCGTGCGCGACGGCGAGGGTCGCTTGGTCGGCGTCCTGTCGGAACGGGACATCGCCCACTGTTTCGCCGACCTTGGAAACAAGGTCGAGGATCTCCGTGTTCAGGACATGATGTCGCGTGACGTGGTGACCTGCTCGCCGACGGACGACGTCAATGACGCCATGCGGGTGATGAGCCAGCGCCGCATTCGACACCTGCCGGTCGTCGAGGACGGCGCCCTCAGCGGTATGATCAGTTCGCGCGACGTCATGGAAGCGATGCTCGAGCAGACCGTCCTCGAGCGCGACGTGCTCCGGGATTACGCGATCGCCGCCCGCTGAGCCTCGATCGGCCAGCACGTTCTCTCCAACCAGACCCATCGGAAAGGGCCGTTGGCCGGCCGATGGTTATTTTTCTGCGCAGGCCGCGCGCTCGAAATCGTCGAGATAGGCGGCGCGCAGGCGCTTGTCCTCGCCTTCCCTTTTCAACTGGGCGAGGGCGGCGCGAAATCTTGCTGCCAGGTCGGGCGCCGTATCGCGGCTCAAGGCCATCCATAATGGATTGGAAAGTTCGGTGATCCGAAGCACCGGTTCGATTTTGTCGCCGTCGAAGCCGTTGCGACACGTGTTGGCCCGCGCGACGAACGAGGTTAGCGGCATCATCGCGAAGCGATGGTTGAAGAGCATTTTGATGCCATGGCTGTAGTGGGAGTAGGTGACGAAATCGTGGCCGTGCTGGAGCCCGCGAGAGCGCAACAGTTCCTCGGTATTGCTGCCGGTTTGAACGCCGACCCGGTATCCGCTCCCGTGCATATCGTCTAGCGAACCCGGGTCCGCGATCTGACGGTCTCTCAAGCCGAAGAAAAACACTTCGTAGGGAGACACTTCCCCGACCCAGATAAACTTGTCTTCGCGTTTTTTCGTCCGCGACAGCGAAAACATGAGGACATTGGGTGATTCGGTCGCGATCTTCATGGCTCGGCGCCACGGGACGATCTCGATCCCGGTTGTTGTCAGAGCCATTTCGCCGGCCACCCGATCGATGACCAGTTTGGCAAGATCGGCCACGTATCCTCGCACCTCGGCTTCCCTGGAGAATTGCAGGGGGACGAATTGCGGGGCGACAATACGGATTCGTTGATCGTCCTCCGTCGCCGGTTGGGCGGATGCCGGCGGCACCGCCAGGACAAAGAGACAGGTCAGCAATAGCTGGCAAAGGACTTTGCCGGACGTCGCCGCCCGCCCCCCCGGATTCCCGTTCAATAAGATCAAACGGCCTCAGCATAAGCGAGATCCTTTCATGGGATCCTGTCGGTTTAAACCTTATTCGACTGAGAGCATCTTTGGCCGATCACTTGTTCGCCCATGCGACTGAGCCTAACCTGTGTCTCGGGCAAAGTGGCGGGCCGATATGAGTACGAATATCGATCTCAGCGGACTGCAAGTTCTCGTCGTCGATGACGAAGAGTTCTATAGGGGCCTCGTCGTGCGCCTGCTCAGGTCCTTGAGCATCGAGGGCATCGCCGAAGCGGCGGACGGTGCCACCGCATTGCAGGCCCTCGAAAGGCGTCCCGATCTCGTCATTCTCGACGTGATGATGGAACCCATGAACGGTCTCAAGTTCTTGAAAGCGGTCCGCATGGGCATGAGCAGCGCGCCTCGCGACCTGCCCATCATCATTCTCACCGGATCGTCCGACGAGGCCGTCATGGGCGCGTCCCTGGCCCTCGATTGTGACGCCTTCGTACAGAAGACCGATGGCCGAGACGTGATCGAGGACCGCATCGTCCGCGTGACGACGACAACGCGCGAGGTGAAAGACGCGCCGGTCTACCAAAGCGTACGGCTCCCCGAAGTCGCTGTGCCGGTATCGTCCGATCCCGCGGTGAGCGGCGCGGATCGACCCTCCGGCATAAGCCGGGACGTCCCCATATACGAGGTCGAACCCGGCGCCGTGCTCGACAGGGACCTGCTGACGCCAGAAGGGCATTTACTGATGGCCGCCGGCACCCGTCTCGCCCAGCGCGACATCGACCGGCTCGACGACATTTCGGAGATTGTCGACCTGCCGGATTTACGGATCCGGGGGGCCTGATCCGAATAGCGCCGACCACCTTTGATAATTGTTCACAGAGAAATGTTACAATTTTGCGGCAAGCCCCCATTTTTTTTAGTAACATTCCCCGAACTGAAAATCAGCGATCCAGGAGGACTCAATTATGGGCACGCGGGAGAAGAAATCGCGGCTGAAGAAAGAACGCGAGGCCATCAAAAAGGCCGTGGTCCAAGAGGGCCATACCGAAAAGAAAAAGCGCCGGAAAATCAACAACGAGCTATACGAAAAAGAGCTCGCGTCCCTTCAGGTCGAATTGGTCAAACTTCAGGAATGGGTGAAGTACAAAGGCCTCAAGGTCGTGGTCATCTTCGAAGGCCGCGATGCGGCCGGCAAAGGCGGCGTCATCAAACGAATCATCGAGCGCCTCAATCCGCGCGTCTGCCGCGTCGAGGCCTTGGGGACCCCGACCGAACGTGAAAAGACCCAGTGGTACTTCCAGCGCTATGCGGCACGCTTGCCGGCGGCCGGCGAAATCGTCCTGTTTGACCGCAGCTGGTACAACCGGGCCGGTGTCGAACGGGTCATGCATTTCTGTACCGAGGAAGAACACACGGAATTCCTGCGCTCCTGTCCCGAGTTCGAACGCATGATCGTGCGCTCCGGCATCATCCTTATCAAATACTGGTTCTCGGTCAGTGACGAGGAACAGGAAAGGCGCTTCCAGGCGCGCGTCGGCAATCCGTTGAAGCGCTGGAAACTGAGCCCCATGGACATCGAATCCCGCTCGCGTTGGGAAGCCTATTCCCGGGCCAAGGACGAGATGTTCGCCTTCACCGACATCAAACAGGCGCCCTGGTATGTGGTCGATGCCGACAACAAGAAGCTGGCGCGGCTCAACTGCATCGAACATTTGCTGTCGACGATTCCCTACCAGGACCTGACGCCGGATACAATCGAGCTCCCGGAACGGACGGAAGCCAAAGGGTACATTCGCCCGCCCTTTACCGATCAGACGTTTGTTCCGGACACCTTCGGCACGGTGCGTTCGATCATCAAGGCTCCCAAGGTGAAAAAGAACAACGGCAAGAAGAACGGCGGCAAAAAGACCAGCGAGCCGAAAGCAGAGGCAAAAAAGGCCGCCGAATGACATTCCGCCCTTTTTCCTGAAACCGGCGGTCTGCGACGGCCGCTCCTTCAGTGCGCGACAACGGTAAGGAGGGACCGGCCCCTTGCGGGGCCGGCGAGTTTCACAGGGAGGAAGAGATCTGACCGAAGCGGCGGTGAACTGAGCTGGGAGAGAGAGGGAGGGATCCGCCGCCTCGATCGTCTCCATAACACCAGGAAACCGCCGGAATTTCAGTGACCGCGGTCACACCGGGAAAAAAAATCCGAAACCCTGCGGCCACCTCGGTTTCGAACTGGACCTCCCCTATTCATCGGTCAACAATGGCCGCCGGTCGTTAGCTTTCCGACGAAAGGTCGACGTTCATGCGAAACGGAACACGGATCACCGCCTCGACGTCGCGGTATCGGTTGGCTGCGCTTGTCGGCGCCGTCCTGTTTTTCTCCACCTTCGACGCCACGGCCGGGGATCGCTACGCCGGCTACTATTATCCGCCGCCGGAACGGGTCGAGACCTACCAGGCGCGGACACGCACCCTGGCCGGAATGACCGTCAAGAAGCGGGGCGCCTTCGTGACGGCGATCGCGCAGCAACTGACAGAGCGCCCCTATCCGTCTCCGGTGGCCGTTTTCGCGAAGGGCGGGAAGAAGGAAAAAATGATCATCGTTTCCAATACGGCGGGCCGACTCGATACGATCTACCGGGTTCGCGCCTATCTCGCCACGCTAACGGCGAGCGCCCGGCTGACACCCATATTCAGGGAACTGGGCATGGAGGAAACGCTGACCTTCTTTGATCTCCTGAAGATGATCGGCTTCGAACAGATCACCGTATCGGATGGTGCCGCCTTCACCCACCAGGTGCGGTTCGAATAGCCCGGGAGCCGCAGCGGCCACCGTTCCCGCGTGTCGCCGTCACCACGGCGGCTAGTTATGTCCAGAATCTTCTGCAATTAGGTTGACCATGTAGCCGAGTGTTCTCCCGGGCATGGTCGGTGCGTAGGCTTCATGTATCGCAGCGCCGACCATGCCCAGCCGCGTCAGGCGGTTTTCTTCATGCGTTCTCGTTTGTGCTCCTTGAGTAGGTCCATGTTGATGTAGCGGTTGGCTTCGAGCCAATCCTCATGCGTTTCGACGGCGAGCGCGCGGATCAGGCGCAAGCAGC
>Ga0209364_1000028_pt1 | contig 28696 bp, 32 predicted proteins | sample WorMetHERISLAND2_3_FD_187387 | JGI IMG/M metagenome (GOLD analysis project Ga0209364, IMG submission 187387) | Marine gutless worms symbiont microbial communities from Max Planck institute for Marine Microbiology, Germany - Olavius albidus HERON... | ecosystem: Host-associated > Annelida >... | reverse complement strand
AAGTCGATCAGCTTCAAAAATTGCGGCAATTGCAAATGGCGCAAATCCAGCTACAGACCGCGCAAGCGGGAAGTCAAATTGACCGGCAGGCCGAATCAGACGCCGGATTTGCGCGGGCCTTTGCGCCTGTAGATTTATCAGAACCCAGAGAGTTTACCGGTTTGAGGCTCGATGGGTCATTTCGCTAAACCCCAATGGGAGAACTAAGCATGCGCTCGAAGAAACATACCCTCGCATCTGTACTTCTGATAATGGCATTTGGGGCAGCCGTGGGCTGTACGGGAGAATCAGAGAAGCTTATTGATCCAATAACCGGTGAACCTTTTACGGAACAGGATTTGAGGAACGCTAAATTTATGACCGGAATCTCAGACCCGACGCAAAAAGAGATCAATGATGCCTATATTAAAATGCGCCAAGGAGAAGTGCACCCGAACGCCCTTGACGCGCAAGGAGATTGAATGATGACCTTGCGCCGCTCTTTTTTCCTGCTCGTATTCACGCTGTGCGTTGGATTTTCCAACGTAGGTTATACAGCCAATATGGCGCAGGAAACCGTCTCGGATTTACAAGGATCCTTTCGTGCGCAGACGAATAGATGGTTCGATCCGATCAAGAGAGCGGCGCAATGGCTTCTATTATCTCTCGCATTGCTTGCGTTCATGTGGACCGGAATTCAGATGGTCCTGAAAAATGCGGACTTTCAGGAAATCCTCGTGGAACTCGTCAAAATGGTTATGACCGTCGGGTTCTTCCTGGCTGTGATTATGTACGCCGACACCTGGTCAGCCGCTCTCATCAACGGATTTATGTGGATCGGAAATCAAGCGGCGGGAGCTTCCTCAACACTCGGCAGTGGATCACTCGATCCGGCTGGTATTTTGGGCCGTGGTTTCACGTTAGCTGGACAGATAATAGCTGTCAAAACTGGATGGAACCCCATCACTCCTCTTCTTCTTGCGATTATCGCCCTTGTAGCTTTCCTCATTTACGCGGCAATCGCCGCGTATTGCTTATTAACCATGGCCGAGGCGTACATTGTAACGGCGGCGGGCGTGATCTTCCTGGGCTTCGGAAGTACGAACTGGACCGATGAGTATGCACGCCGTTACATCACCTACTGCGTGAGTATCGGCGCGAAACTGTATGCCCTGTTCCTTGTGATCGGGATCGGGGAGCAGCTTATTCACAGTTGGGCTATAGGTGAAGATAAAACTGCGATTATGAGCGCAATCTCAATTGTCGGGGTTTTATTCCTACTCCTCATGCTGGTCAAGATGATTCCCGACATTGTGCAGGGACTCATTAATGGCGTCTCACTTGGCAGCGGCACGCCTTCAATCGGAGGAATGCTAGCGGCGGCGGCTGGAGGAGCGGCAGGAGCCGCTGTGGGTGCGGTAGGGGGCACGGCAGCCATTCAGCAAGCGTACAAACTCGCGGGGGCGCAGGGAGCCTCCGCTCTTTCCGGAAGCGGCATCCAAACCGGGTCCATGATCGGTGCTGCAAAGGACAGCATGGCGACGCTCGGTCGCACCGGGGCGAATCTGGCAAAGGCATCGACCGGGACCCTGAGCGCAAAAATCCTCGCCAATGCGGCAACGGCTCAGAGCCTACAGGCCGATCTCATCCAGGGACCACCAAGTAAAGGAGGAAGCGCATGAACTCTCTGAACTCTCCTTACCTGGACGCGCGGCGGGAATGGAATGAACGCTATGGCAGCTATCTCGCCCAGGCCCGGCAATGGCGGCTTGTCGCGCTCTTGTGCGTCCTGGCCCTGATGGTCGCAGTCGGGGGCGCGTTCTATTTCGCGCAACGCTCGGTACTGATCCCATACGTCGTCGAGATCGGCCCGGACAGCCGGGTCAAGGCGGTTTCCATGCTCGCCGCCGAACGCGCCGTTGATGACCGCATTGTCCGCGCCACGCTCGCCGGATTTCTCCACGACTTGCGTTCCGTGTCCGCCGATGTCGCCGTGCAACGGCGATGGGTCGAATCGGTCTATGCGCACCTGACCCAACAATCTCCAGCCTATACGGCAATCAGCGAGTGGTTGAGCAAGCACACGCCCATGGAACGCGCGGAGAAAGAGACCGTATCCGTCGAGGTGCGTCAAATCCTCGCCCTGTCCGAAAACACCTACCGCGTGGAATGGGTCGAATATCCACGTGCACGGAACGGCGCGGAACTGTCCCCGATGCACTGGTCGGGAACGATGACGGCGGGTTTGGGCGCGGTAGACGCCAAAAATATCTTGACAAATCCGCTCGGTATTTTCGTCCGGGATTTCGACTGGGCGCGTGATTTTGGGGGATGAAGCGATGCGTTTTTTAACAATAGCGGGATTCGCGGGGTTGGTAATTTCGGGTCTTGCCGTGGCCGGAGCGCCTGAATCCGATTATTTCTCACCCGATACGCCCTTGTCCGCGCGGGACAAGAAGAATCTGGCCCCCGCTAAACAATGGATCAACTCAGCCACGTATCCGATCCGCAAAGATCAGAGCGTTACCTATTTATACGGTTCGGGGCAGGCCACGGTTATCTGCGCTCCGTTACGCCTATGCATGGTCAGCCTGGAACCGGGGGAATGGGTGCAACCGAACGGCATACACCTGGGCGACGCCGTGCGGTGGGAAGTCAACCCCGCTGTTGGCGCGGACGAACAAACGCAGCTGGTTATCAAGGCGGTTGACGCCGGTCTCGAAACCAACTTGTCCGTCATCACGGATCGGCGGACCTATCACCTGCGGCTTATTTCCAAGCGAAAGAAGTATATGCCGAAAGTCGCCTTTCATTATCCGAAAGCCCTGCAAGAGGAATGGCGCGCGTATCACGAACACCAACAGCGGGAGCGCGAGCGGAATACGATCAAGGAGGCCGGAGCGCGGATCGAGGACCTGGATTTCGCGTACAGGATATCCGATTGCCATACGTGCGCCTGGCGTCCCTCCCGCGTCTATAACAATGGTGAGATAACGGTTATCCACCTGGGGGGAAAAGTGGATCGCTCCTATAGCCCCGTTCTTCTGGTGCTGGATCACGAGGGAAAGAAAGCGCAGGTCAATTATCGCGTGCGTGGCAATCGTTACATCGTGGATCAGGTGTTCTCCGAAGCGGTTCTTTTAGTCGGAGCGGGGGAGAACCAACAGCGTGTGCACATCGAGCGGGAGGGATAATCCATGTTGCGCGTACCGATTGTTCTATTCGCTGTTCTGTCTGCGAGCGGGTGCGCGACTTCTCATTGGAGAAGTCAAGAACTTACCCCGCTTGGCAACCGCGAGGCCGACCAAATCAGCGCGTTGGCTACAGAGAAGCTCGCGGCGGAATTCCCGCCCGGTCAAACGACGTTTGAACTGTCTCCGATTAAAACGCCGCGAGCGATGGGATTCATGCCGAGCAAACTTTACCCTACCTTTGGCAGGGCTTTGGAAACAGCACTGAGAAAACGCGGGTTCGGCGTCGCCGCCCCGGACCGGTCATTCAAAGCGGCTTTATCCGAATCGTCCAGTCCTTATCCCAAATTGGCTTATGTCCTCGACGAACTTAAAAAAGAACACGCCTACCGGATCGGTATCTCGGTTGATTCGGAGTACCGGTTGGATGGTATCTATGGAGTCGGCGCATCGAATTTCGGCGTTGTGAAGTGGACGGTTCGCAATGGGACGGGCTGGAAATGAACGCAGAGAACCAACACCCAATGGGGATGCCGGACAATATCCAGAGATTGAACAAAAACCCCATTTATATCGCTGCGGCGGTCATTTTCTTGGTGATTGCTCTGTTGTTTCTCGCAATGTACCGCCGAGGGCAGGACGTTATCGTCCCTGCCATGGAAGAAGAAAAATTGGAGGAAATTTCGGCGCAGGGACCGAAAAGAATCGGGGAGTTGATCGGAAGCGATACCAGGAGCGGGATCATCGGACCGCGCGCGGCTGAATCGAATCGAAAGTCCGTTCGGTTCCCGCCTGAAAACAGGCCAAGCGCAACCACGCTTCCCGACCGGACCGGACAAATCGGCCCGACCGTTCTGGCGGATGAACACCAGGACCGCGCGCGGCAATTCCGGGACAACCTGTTTTACGAGGCCCTGGTTGCCAGCTCCGTGGTTCCCACGGATGGAATCACCAAACCTGCGGTGGATACCGGCCATGCGCCGCCGGTCGTTCTCTCGGAACCAGCCGCCGGGAACGATCCGAATCTGCAAGGACGCAAAGAACGGTTCAGCGCAACCGAACGCCGGTACGGCTACAGCCTGGAACGCAAAACCAAGCCGGTCAGTCCCTATGTCCTGCGCGTGGGAACGGTCATTCCCGCTGTCATGCTGACCGGAATCAATAGCGACTTGCCCGGCATGATTACGGCGCAAGTCAGCCTGAATGTCCGGGATACCGCGACGGGACACCACGTTCTGATCCCGCAAGGCGCAAAACTGATCGGCTCCTACGACAACCGGGTTGCCATGGGACAACGCCGGGTATTGATCGCCTGGCATCGCCTGCAATATCCCGACGCTTCGGTGATCGAGCTTGGCAATATGCCCGGCGCCGATGTCGGCGGCTACGCGGGTTTCGACGCCGATGTCGATAACCACTATCTCCGCATCTTCGGGAATGCCTTCCTGCTATCCATGATTAGCGCGGGAACGTCGTTCGCGCTCGCCAGTACCGAGACCGATTCCGATAAGGAGCTGACGGCGCGGGAAATCGCGCGGGCGGAAGCAAACGAAGACATTACGGAGCAATGGGCGCAACTCGGACAAAAATTGATCGAACGGAATCTCAATATCCAACCTACGTTGATGGTTGACCCAGGCTATCAATTTTCGGTTTTCGTGAATAAGGACCTCGTTCTGGAACCCTACGGAAAAAGCTGATGGGTACGGAAACGAGGCAGCGGGATAAGCAGATTAAAATCCGTTTGAACGAAACGGAATATAGCCGAATCGTTGCGCTCTCGAAGCAGCATGATTTAGCCCCATCGACCTTTCTTCGGGAATTGGGCCTGATGCACCAGCCACGCAGTACGATTGACGCGCAAGCGGTGGAAAGAATTACGAAGCTGCATGGCGATTTGGGGCGGACGGCTGGCCTCTTGAAATTGTGGTTGACGACACCGGAATCGAGTCCCCCTTCACGGGAAATCGTCAATGACCTCATCGCGGAATTGCAGGTATTGAAGGTGGAGATCGTCGCAACGCTCAAGCGATTATGAATCGTTAAATGATCGTCAAGAAGATCGCTCGGAAATCGCAGGGAACGTTTCATCAATTGACACAGTATATCCTTCGTGAGGAACGAAAGAATCCTGAGATTGGGCGCGTTCGGATTTCCAATTGCAATATGAATGAAACGGAACTCGCCGTGAAAGAAATCGAGGCGACCCAGGCGCGGAATACCCGGTCGAAGGCGGATAAAACGTGCCATTTGATCGTTTCGTTCCCAACGGGCGAAACACCGACGACCGCGCAATGCGAGGATATTGAAGACGAATTATGCGGCGCAATCGGTCTTGGCGATCACCAGCGATTGAGCGTGATTCATCTCGATACCGAGCACGTCCACATTCATATTGCAATCAACAAAATCCATCCCGTCTCCCACCACAATATCGAACTGATACGGGATCACTTCAAGCTGGCCGAAGCCTGCGAACGCCTGGAGGAACGCCACCAGCTCACCAGGGATAACCACCCCCAACGCTTCGCGGACCATCAGCGCAGCGCAGGCGTCGGTGAGATGGCCGCGCACGGCGACCGCGTGCCGTTCCACGACTGGGCGCTCACCCATAAGCAAGCCCTGGGTGAGGCGCTGAGCGTCGCCGCCACCTGGGACGATCTACACCGGGCGCTGGCCCGCAAAGGGATGGTCATCAAGCCCCGTGGGGCCGGTCTAGTGCTCGCGGACAAGGAAGCCAAAGCGTTCGTGAAGGCAAGTGCTCTAGGACGTGAATTCAGCGCAGCCAAGCTGACCGCTCGGTTCGGCGCATATCAAGACCCCACGCCGGACATTCAAAACCTGCCTGCGCAGGTCCGCTACACGCCGACGCGCAACCACAACCTGTGGGCTGACTACCAGCGCGAACGGCAACAGATCGTTGCCGATAAGAGGACTGCGCTAGACGCCATCACAGAGCAACGTGCCCTCGAATCGGACGCAATCAAAGCAGAGATGGCCGACAAACGGGCGCAGGTCTTTAACAGCGTCCTCCTGACCAAGCAGCAAAAACGCGCTCTCTATCTGTCGCTCAGCGCACAGCGGAAGACCCGCTACGCAGAGCTTTCCGAGCATACCGCTCAGGCGCGTCAAGCGGCGCGAACCGAACATCCCGTACCGAATTGGCGTGCCTGGCTCCGTGCGCGAACGGACCAGGGGGACCGCGCGGCGGAACGCGCGCTCGAACGGACAATGCGCAGGGATGCGAAACACCCGAAGCAAGCCAACCGCAAGCGAACGGCGCACCAGGCCCTCGCATCGGAGCCTCCACCTACTCAGGACAGCGAAGCGCAGTGGGAGGACTACCAGGCTCTCGCATCGGAGCCTCCACCTACTCAGGACAGCGAAGCGCAGTGGGAGGACTACCAGGCTCTCGCATCGGAGCCTACGCCTACCCAGGACAGCGAAGCGCAGTGGGAGAACTACCAGGACCTCGCATCGGAGCCTCCACCTACCCAGGGCAACGATGCGCAGTGGGACGCAGAGCCGGCGCTCGAAAAGTCGATGCACCGGGACGCGAAGAAAAACAGCCAAAGAAGCCGAAAGCGGGAAGGCTCGCAACATGGACACGCTCTCTAAACGCCTTGCGCTTGCGGGAGCCGTGGTGCTCGCGATCGAGATCGTCATGAGCATCCTCACGACGCAATACCTTGCGGCGCAGTTCGACCGGCACGCGGCGCTTGGGGAGCCGCTTTGGGAAACCTTTTACCCGCCCTGGAAATGGGCGGTATGGAGTGATGACTGGTATGGCGCGTACCCGCAAACGATCAAACAGGCGATCAGCCTGTTCAGCGCCGGAAGCGCCGTGCTGTTGAGCGTCTTTGGATTCGGTGCGCTGCTCATCCGTAGAAAACTCAGCTCGGATGACAGCCTCCACGGAACCGCGCATTGGGCGACCAAGCAGGAGATCGAGGACAGCGGGCTACTGCCAAACGAGCAAGCCAAAGAGATCAACGGCGTGTACGTCGGCGGTTGGTACGACGAAAAGGCGCGGCAGACCCGATACCTGATCCACAACGGACCGGAACACCTATTGGCGTTCGCGCCGACCCGCTCCGGGAAGGGCGTGGGCCTGATTTTGCCTACCTTGCTGGCCTGGAAGGGCAGTGTCCTCTGCTATGACATTAAAGGCGAGAACTGGGCGCTCTCCGCCGGATGGCGGAAACAGGTGGGCAGCAAGGTCATGAAATTCGACCCGACCACCACCGATGGGAGCGGCGTTGCGTTCAATCCATTGTCCGAAATCCGGCTCGGAGAATTCCAGGAAGTCGCCGATGCGCAAAACATCGCCTCGATTCTGGCCGATCCGCAGGGGAAGGGTTTGGAATCGCACTGGGACAAAACCGGATTCTCGCTGCTGACCGCTGCGATCCTCCACTGCTGCTACACCAAGCCCAACGCCTCCCTGTCGGATGTCGATGCGCTGCTCGCAAATCCCGATAAGGACCTTGAGGAAGTCCTCAACGAGATGCTGGAGCATCCGCACAAGGAGGGAAGGCCGCATCCACTCATCGCGCAGGAAGCCCGCGCCATGCTCAATAAGGCGGAAAACGAACAGGCCAGCGTGGTCTCAACAGCACTCAGCTTCCTCTCGCTGTACCGCGACCCCGTGGTGATGCAAAACACCGACCATTCCGATTTCCGCATCACCGATCTGATGAACGACACGGACCCGGTGAGCCTCTATCTCGTTGTCCGGCCCTCCGATAGCGACCGCTTGCGTCCGCTCATCCGCCTAATGGTTACTCAAATCGTGCGCGTGCTGACCGAACGGATTGAATTCGAGGGTGGCCGCAGCGTCGCTCACTACAAACACCGGCTCCTATTGCTATTAGACGAATTCGCCAGCCTGAAACAACTCTCCGTCATCGAGGAAGCACTCGCTTTCATGGCCGGGTACGGCCTCAAAGGCTACCTGATCGTACAGGACCTCCAACAGCTCACGAAGGCGTACACCAAGGATGAATCCATTACGGGCAACTGCCACGTTCGGATTGCTTACGCGCCGAACAAGATGGAAACCGCCGAACTGCTCAGCCGCATGGCCGGGACCAGCACCGTGGTGCGTAAGCAAACCTCGCTGTCCGGCAAACGGGCCGGTGCGCTTACCAGCGTTAGCGAGTCCTTACAAGAAGTGCAACGTCCCTTATTGACCGCTGACGAAGCCACGCGCCTCCCCGGACCGAAAAAGAACAAGTCCGGTAACGTCGAAGCGGCGGGCGATATGTTGATTTTCGTTGCCGGGCAGGCCCCGATCTACGGACGCCAAATCCTCTATTTCCAGGACCCGGTATTTTCCGCCCGCGCCAAAATCCCGGCCCCGCAAACCAGTGATCGAATCCACAAGGGAGAAGAACGTGAAGCGTTCGATCTCTAAGTCCGGCGTGGCGGCGGCGCTTTCGACGTTCGGACTTTTGGCAGTAGCGGCGTTCGGAATGTGGGCTGCAGGGATTTACATCAATACGACCCCCTCGTTTCCGGTCGGCTTCTACCAGCAAACCGGACCGGGAACCGCCGCGAAAAAAGGCGATCTCGCGCTCGCGTGCCTACCACGCGGGAAATGGCACCGGGAACCGCCCTGGAGCCTGCGTTGCCCGGATCGGGCAATGCCGATCCTGAAGAAAATCGCCGCGCTCCCGAATGACCGGGTAGCCATCACCGCCGCAGGCATTTGGGTCAATCGACGGTTGGTTCCTAAGAGCAAACTCTTGAGCAGCCAAACCTCGACGGCAACCTCCGGCATCGTTCCCGACGGCATGGTCTGGTTGCTCTCCGATTCCGCGCCCGATTCCTACGATTCCCGCTATTTCGGTCCCATCCCTCTCACAGCCATTCAGGCCGTCGTGCGACCGCTGTGGGTTTTCTAATCGTTTCCAGGAGACATGCAATGAATGAACGAAACCGAGAAGTACAACCGAGATAGACGATAAGGAGAAACCAAATGAAGAAAAAAGAGATCGAAGAACTCAAAAACCGCCTATCAATGAATGACGGGGAGATAAGGGAACTCCAATATTGTATGAAAGAGATCGCGAAGGAAGACATGATTTCGAGAAATTCAATGACTAAAAAAGAGACCAAGAATCTCGAAGACTGGCTTGAAAGCGCGATGTTTCAAGGCGCGGTTTATGAATCTCTAATCTATGCCAATAGAGCAGCAAGCAATGAAGACCGAAAAGAACTAAAAGCATGGCTTCAAGAAAGAAGAAAGGAAGGAAGGCGCAGATTTAGCATGAGATGATCGCAGAATATCAGACGAGAAATCCAAGTATTTTTGACCTTTGTTAGGAGATTTCCAATGCGTCTATACATCGCCGAAAAAAAAGAAGTCGCCAAGGCGATCTCAACGGCCCTGGGTGGCCCTCAGAATCCCTCTGGAGCGTCCTTTGAACTGGATGGAGGGGAGACCTGCATCACTTGGGCATCCGGCCACCTGCTGCGCCTGACCGACCCGGAGGAACATGACGAAAATTTCAAACGCTGGTCTTTGGATCGTTTACCGATGGACTGGCCGATCTCCCATGCCCCCGTTGCTTCCGAGTACGGAGCCAAGCAACTCGAAGCGGTGATCCGGCTGGCGAAGCAGGCGGATGAAATCGTAAACGCCGGAGACCCGGACCCGGAGGGACAACGGCTGATTGATGAAATCCTCGAATACGCAGAATTGACGAATAAACCGCTCAAGCGGGTCTTAATTAACGACAACACGCCCGCCATGGTACACAAGGCAATCGCCGCTATGGAGGATAACGCGAAATACCGGGGACTTTCTCTATCCGCACTCGCGAGGGGGGTATGCGATCAGCGATACGGATATAACCTCACGCGGGCCTACACGCTGCAATGGCGGAGGAAAGGCGGTGAAGACCTGCTTTCGGTAGGCCGCGTGCAAACCCCGATCCTGGGACTGATCGTAAACCGGGACCGGCAATACGAACAGCACAAAAAGCAGGCTTTCTATAACGTCTCCGCCGTTATCGACCTCGAAAAGGGTTTCACGGTCCACGCGAAATACGCCCCGGCGGATCAGGACCCCACCGATGCGGAAGGTCGCCTGAGCGATCAGGAATTCGCAGCTAAATTGGCCGATTCCCTGACCGGTCTGCCCGTTCGCGTCGCTTCGGTGAATACCAAGGAGCATGAAAAAGCCCCGCCGCTCCCCTATAACCTGCTCGCGCTGCAAGCCGACGCAAGCGGACTCTGGCATTACGGACCGGAAAAAGTACTCGAAATTACCCAAAAGCTGCGGGATGACCATCAGGCGATTACCTATAACCGCAGCGATTGCCGCTATCTGCACGATGAACGGCACGCCGAAGCAGCGGTATTGATGGCGCTGATTGAGAAACAACTCCCCGACCTGACAGCCGGCGATCCGGCCCGTAAAAGCAAGGCGTTCAATTCTAAAAAAGTCGGCGCCCACCACGGAATTATCCCGACACTGGAAGTGCCCAATAGAAGGGCCCTATCCAAAGAGGAAATGAACGTTTACACCCTGATTGCACGGGCCTACGTTGCGCAGTTCCATCCCCCGGAGAAATACCGATCAACGACGGTAACGTTCCAGGCTTCAGATCACAAACTAACCGCCACGGGGCGGGTCGATGTCGATCCCGGTTGGCGCGTGCTGTATCGGAATAAAACGAAAGCGGACGAAGCGCGTCTAAACCTGGAACCACTGGCCGTCGATGATAAAGGTTCAATCAAAAGTTCCGAATCGACCGAGGCGTTTACCAATCCTCAGCCCCGCTACGCGATGAAAACCTTGCTCAAGGATTTAGCGCGGGTTTCCAAGTATGTGGGCGATGAAAAAATCCGCAAATTACTCATGGAAAAAGACGCCGATAAGCCCGATGAAATGGGCGGAATCGGAACCCCGGCGACACGGGCTACTCATATCGATACGCTGTTCAAGCGGAAATACATCATCGAGAAATCCAAGCAAATCGTCAGCACCGAGCTTGGGCGATCTCTCTACGATGCGCTGCCACCGATCGCCACGAAACCGGATATGACCGCGCTCTGGCACGAAAAGCAAAGTCAGATCGAGAATGGGGAACTCGAATATTCCGATCTTATCAAAGATGTGGACGCCGTTGTATCCGGTGAAATCGAGCGGATTAAAACCGAAGGAATGAACATGACCGCGCAAACGAACGGTACGCAATGCCCGGTATGTGAAAAGGGAATCTTAAGAAAACGGAAGGGGAAAAACGGGGACTTTTGGGGTTGCTCGCTGTACCCGGAATGCAAGACGACGTTCCCCGACAAAAAAGGGAAACCGGATGTGGCAGGCAAACCGGCGGTCAAGCCGTCGGATAAATTTACCTGCCCGAAGTGCTCCAAAGGACTGGTCAGAAGACCCGCGAGAAAAAAGGGCGTCTTCTGGTGGGGATGCAGCGGATTTCCCACGTGTGATTTCCGCTCTTTCGATAACGATGGGACTCCGAAAGAAGCAGGGGAACCGACTAGCGTTTAGCGTCCTAACGTTGAGCCACAGGCGAGTAAGTTTTGCAGACCAACGTCGAGCCGCAGGCGAGTAAGTATTCATGTGTTCGGGTCGCCGCCGCTTGCGGCGGTGGACCGAACACCTATCCTGCTTAACGTATCTCTTAAATCAAGGGATTGTGAACAACAAAGGAACAGTTTGTGAGTAGTTTTGGAAATGATATGCCTAGTTTAGGATGGCGTTGACATGATATGTCTAGTTTAGGAAAATAATAAGGTCAAGAAAAGACGAATTTATGAAGAAAAATGAGCAAAAAAGACCTTAGTCTAGTAGAGGCCCTTGAAGAAGAAAGGGAAGGGTATCGAGAATTAAAAAGAACGGCTAAAGATGGTCGCGTTGATTTCTTAAAACACAAAGATCAAATTCAAATGGCTTTCGATAAAGGGTACTCCGCGAGAAAAATATGGTCTATGCTATCATCGAGAGATGAGATTAAAATAGGATATAGAAGATTTTCTACCTATTTTCAAGAATATATAACCGGCGACAAGATTAAAAAGTCTACCACAAGAAAAGGGGGGGTACCACGAAGCTCCATTAGCGAAACACAGAGAACTGAAAACCCAAAGATTGCGAATAAAACTGAAAGATCTATTGATAAACCAAAAGACAAACCGAAAGTGTTTGTTTACAATGCCACACCAAAAAAGGGGTTAGTATAAAATGTCAAAAATACACTTCGTACTGCAAGGTAAGGGAGGCGTTGGAAAGTCGTTGGTTGCGTCTCTGATCTCCCAATACTTTAAAAGCCGAGAGACTCCCTTGGTCTGTATTGACACTGATCCAGTAAACGATACCCTTGCGAATTACAAAGCCTTACCTGTTCGCAGAATTGAACTTATGGATAATGGAAAAATAAATGAGAGCGAGTTCGATTCAATGATGGAAATCATGTTGGATAATCCGGGGCACCCTGAGATTGTGGTTGACAACGGGGCTTCGGCATTTATTCCGCTATCGAGTTATCTAATCGAGAATCATGCGCTAGAGATTTTAGCGGAACATGGTCATGTTGTGACGGTTCACACAATTATCACGGGAGGTCAGACGTTATTTGATACGATAAACGGTTTAGATGCCCTCATTACGCAGTTTCCAGAAGGTGTAAAATTCGTCGTCTGGTTGAATGAATATTTCGGGGAGATCGAACAAGACGGTAAAACTTTTCAGGAAATGAAAGTATATCAAATACACGAGGAAAGAATACATAAGATCATTACGATACAGAAGCGGGGAGAATTATTTGAGCGAGATATGCAAAAAATGTTAAAGGCACGTCTAACCTTTGATGAAACAAGGCGGTCAACAGCTTTTCAGTTAATGAGCAAATCTCGCCTTTTTAGAATAAAAGAGGCGTTGTTTACGCAAATGGAAGGGCTATGACCCATGATCGACCAAGAAGAAATTATCCGAATTGTTGCGAAAGAACATAACGTGATGCTTGGAAAAGACGATCCGAGTCTAGCCTTTCTAGCTGCCCATGATGCGTTGATGAAAGAACGCATGGAAGATTTTGAATCCAACCTGCAAGATAAAGTGCGACGGATAACGGATGAGTATCAAGAACGGGCGAAGGAGCTAGCAGAGAAAATCGTTGGCGATGCAGTACGGAAAATCGCTGCTGAGAGGCAGGAGATTAAGAATCTAATGTTACTCTTGAAGCAACAGGAACAAACCGAAAACCGAAAATTGATGAGGACGATGAAGCTGGTTGCTGGTATCGTGTTTGCAGCATCCTTCATTTCATCTGTGGCTCTGATGACAGCCTTTTTTATCATGACATAAGCCAGAAGTCCCAATTCTGATTAATCATCGTCGTTCAGAAAGCCATACCTCAGATATTACATATATTAAAAAAGTAAAAAGACATGGAACCGCAACGTAAGCCTACCCTATACGAGTACCTGGAAGGTCTACCCGAAGGCATGACCGGGGAGATTCTGAACGGACAGCTTCATGCCCAACCACGGCCTTCTGGCCGTCATGCTCGTGCCGCTGTCCAGCTTGATCGCTCAATCGGGCGCAGCTATGACGATGGTATCGAAGGACCTGGCGGCTGGTGGATCCTCATCGAACCAGAGGTCCATTTCGTGCGTGACAGCGAGGTAACAGTACCGGACCTAGCCGGTTGGCGACGGGAACGCATGCCGCACTTGCCGCAGGATCACCGTTTCGAGGTTGTACCCGACTGGGTGTGTGAGATTCTCTCTCCGTCCACCGCAAGCAAAGACCGAGAAATCAAGATGCCGCTGTATGCCCACTATGGCGTGCCATACGCATGGCTGATCGATCCGGCTGAGCAAACCCTAGAGGTCTACGGACTCGATGGTAGTACCTGGGTGAAGGGCGGTTTTTTCTCCGGCACCGATCAGGTGGTTGCTCCGCCCTTCGAGGCCATTCGCATTGATTTAGGTTCCTTTTGGCCGCCTCATGGGCCAACCGCCGTATAAAAAATACGGGGGAATCATGAATATGAGTTGTAAAAAATTAGGACTCTGGATAGCTCTGATGGCATCTCCTATCTTTGTCGTCCCTTTCGGAACGTTCCATGCTCACTGGGGCGGACTGAATAGTTCCGGGTGTCATCACGACCGAAAAACAAATCGGTGGCCCTATGTCCATATAGGGGGCGCATTACTTTGGTGGTGCGGTCTACAGTAAACAAAAGAAGAAAGGCTGTAGCCGATGGCACGCAGCGATCTTATCGTAAATCTCGTAAAGGCAGGCGTCAGGGGCGATATGGCCGACGTGCGTTCGACGGCCGAAGCGATTGCTGCCGACGAACGCGCAAAAAAACACACAGGCGTTGCTGACCGCATTGCGCGTGCTCTCAACACAACACCGCAAGTCAATGAAAATGGAAAAACACAGCCAGCGCTGAGAGTGAGGGATGGTTCGGGTGGAATTCAGCGTCGTGAGCCTAGGCGATCGATGAACGATCTCTATCTGGACGAAGTAGTTCGTGGTGCATGCGATGAACTGGCTGAAGAACAGCGTCGTGCAGATGTGCTACGAGCGCATGGAATGGAACCTCGGAGTCGTGTGTTGCTCGCAGGGCCTCCTGGCAATGGCAAGACATCACTTGTAGAAGCACTTGCCTATGAGCTGGCGCTGCCATTGTTTACGGTGCGATACGATGCGGTTGTGACGAGTTATCTTGGCGAAACAGCTCAGCGTCTGCGGCGCTTGTTTGACTTTGTACGCACAGAGCCATGCGTTCTATTTTTCGATGAGTTTGATGCGATCGGAAAAGAGCGTGGTGATATTCACGAAACCGGAGAAATCAAACGGGTCGTAACAACGCTGCTTTTACAGATCGACGATCTTCCATCTTACTGCATGTTGGTTTGCGCAACCAATCACCCGGAGCTGCTTGACCGCGCGACATGGCGGAGATTTGATCTGCAGCTCACGCTTGACAGGCCATCTTCGAAGCAAATGATTTCTTATTTTTCTGATCAGTTGAAGGAGCTTGGTGGACAAGCTGGATATACGGCAAAGCGTCTTTATGAAGAGGTGTTGCCGACAAGCTATTCCGAGGCAGAGGCATTTTTTCTCGACGTAAAGAGACGAGTTGTCCTAGCGCAGGGTGAATGTGAATTAAGATCAGTGCTTGGCGGTCGCGTAAAAGCTTTCGCCTCGCGCCGATATAGGCCAGACGGGGGGAATAAGGATGGTTGATAGGCCAATTCTCCGGTTTCCTGATCCGTCACCTTCTACAAGGCGTACTAATGCGCTGAGTTCACAGCCGCGGACACGCGGCCCAGGGAGTGGGGTTCAAGGCCGCCGGTTTCAGGGGATATTTGATCGCTTGGAAGCGACGCTTAATGCGGATAACCCAGAGGCTATTCTTCGGGCAGACCCTACCGGGATTGCCCCTGAACGGGCACTGGTCTTCGTCACGGCTGGAAGCTTGCAGAACTTTGCACGTGTTGCTAATAACGTAGGTCTGGAGGTATTTACCGAGACCGAACTCGAAGCGATCGAAGCTTTCCCTGAAGGATTTGAGCCTCCTGGCAAAAGACTTCCGCGGACACTCTACGCAACGATGCCCACGCTGGAGTCACTTAATAAAATTTTGTCCCTTTGGAAGGTATACCAAAAGGGCGGACGCGCGCCGAGGGGCGTTAGGCCTTGGTGGTCGGCCTTTGATCTACTGCTGGAGCTACGACCCTGGGGGCCGGAGGACCGACTTACCGAGAATGCGCGTACAGTTATTGAAGATCGCCTACCATTCGATGAGAACAAAGAAGTCCTGATAGAGATTGAGATCTGGCCGTGTACGAGTACGGAAAAGCGCGCAAGATGGCGCAGTGAGACAGAACAGCATATCACCGGATTTGATGGACGGATCATTGATCGAAGCTCCATTTCTGAAAACGGATTCATCTACGAAGCTATTCTGGCAGGCATGCCAGCTCATGCCGTCCGGACGATGCTCGACAATCCAGCAAAAGCAGGAGGACTAGCGATAATCGAAGGCGTGCAATTTATTTTTCCGCAAACCATCGGACAGGCTTCTCCAGGCGATACAGCAGGCGAAACGGGAGAACATGCAGGACAGGGAACTTTTGTTGCGGACGCCCCAATCCGGGTCGCGCTGTTTGATGGCACCCCGGTTGCTGGACATGCGTTGCTTAATGATGGTGTTGTCATTGAAGACGTTCATGATCTCGTGAGACTCTCGACCGTCAATCAACGTTATCACGCAACGGCAATGGCATCCCTAATCCTGCGTGGCGACCTGGAGGCTGACGGAAAGGCGCTGACGGATACGCGCCTAGTCTGTGTTCCTTTGCTTAATCGATAGAGATAATGGGGCACGATCGCCGGAAAACAGACTGTTTGTCGATCTGGTGCATTCGGCTTTGACGCAATTGATGACGGGCGCAGATCCGATTTCTGTGGATGTCTTTGTCGTGAATTTCTCTATAGGCGTGTGGGATATGCCCTTTGCCGGTCGGGTTAGTGCGCTCGCGCGACTTATGGACTGGTGGGCTTCGAAAGAAGGAGTGCTGTTCGTTATTTCAGCTGGAAATGTCTGTGATGAACTTTTTTTGCGAGGTGTAAAATCCATCGCATTAGAAAAAGCCAACAAGAATGAGCAACGCCGAACTGTTCACGCTGCGATGCGTGCATCAACATATGACCGTACATTGCTGGCTCCGGCGGAAGCGTTGAACGGTATGACGGTCGGCGCGGTTTCGAAAGACTTGAGCGGTCATGTTCTGTCCGACCAGGCCGGAATAATGACTTTAGAAGACGATGGAGATATTAAGCCTCAATTGACAAGTGCGCTTGGTCTTGGCATGAACCGGATGATTAAGCCTGACTTACTGGAAACAGGAGGCCGCCTGGAAGTGTGGGCTCGGTCCAGCGGTGATGGCACTAGACTTTCCATCATCAAGTCGCAACGTACGGGACTTGTCGCAGCGGCACCCAGTGGCGGCGCTCACGACACATGGAAAACGCGGGGCACAAGTCCGGCAGCCGCACTAACGACACGCGCTATTCTGCAAGCAGCCGAGGCATTGACAGGAGAGGGCGGTCCTTACGAGGGTCAAGAGTTGCCGCGACAGACACTTGCTTTGCTGTGCCGGGCTTTGGCAGTGAATTCTGCGCGGTGGCCAGACGATGCGCGTGTTCTATATGACGAACAGCGCAATCATCTGGGATTACACCATATCAGGGCAAAAGAAGAGGTGTGTCGGTACTTCGGATATGGAGTTATCGCGCCGGAACTGATGCAACGCTCACCGGAAGGCGGCGTAACGATGGTTGGTATTGGTTCCACCCGCAAAGATCAGGCGCAAATATTTAGAATGCCTTTGCCGGCATCCATGGCGGGAGAGCGTGTACCGCGTTCGATGCGGACAACCATTTCTTGGTTCTCACCGGTGAATCCCGCGCGTGCGCAATACCGTCTTGCGAGTTTGGAAGCTGTCGTAGTTAGCGATATGGATAATGAGAAAGATACGAAGTGGGGCCTTGGCTTAAAATCCGATGGACCGGATGAGAAAATAGTCGGGCGTGGGTCGGTTTGGTCAAAACACATGGTAAACCGGATATTGACCGTGCCTGACTTCGGTGAGAACGCGGATATCCCGATCCGCGTTCAGTGTCGCGATGCCGCACGCGGCGGTCTCAGCCCAGATGAAGATATTGCCTTCGCGATTGCTGTCACGCTGCAGATCGAGGCGGATGTGCAATACGATATTTTTGACGAGATCGAACAAAAAATCCGCCTGCGTTTGCAGCGCGTGGATTAAGACTGAGTTGTCAGCATCCCTTCTTTAAGAAATTGCAGAGCAGTTTCAGGATAAGCTGAAAGAGGTTAAGAAGGAAGTTAAATCGAACCGAGCGATTGACCAAACCGGTCAATCTAAGAAATCGGATCGTTCGCGCAAGAACACTCCGGTTCAAGTTAAGCAACAGGCTAGGCAGACTAAAAAGTCCGGCCTAAGTCTATCCATGTAATTGGATGTGAGGGTGTGATAACGCGCGCCCTCACGTCGTCCTCCATTAGATTGAGAACCTGATAACTATCTTATCCATTAGGAGGAGACGTGATGAGTGCGTCTCGCGTGAAACCAATCCGTACCGAGCAGGACTACGCCAGCGCTCTTGCTCGCATTGATGCGTTCATGGATAGGGAGCGTTCACCGACCGAGGATGACGAGTTTGACGTGCTCGCAACTCTCGTTGAAGCCTATGAGGACTGGCATTGCCCGGTGGATGACCCAGATTCTACCGATGTGACCGAATTACTCATGGGGAAACAATAGGCAAAGTCATACCTCGGAGATTACATATATTAAACAAGTAAAAAGACATGGAACCGCAACGCAAGCCTACCCTATACGAGTACCTGGAAGGTCTACCCGAAGGCATGACCGGGGAGATTCTGAACGGACAGCTTCATGCCCAACCACGGCCTGCCGGGCCGCACGTGATGGCTGGCTCCGTGTTAGGGACAAAACTACTCAATCCTTTCCAGCTTGGTGATGGCGGCCCAGGCGGCTGGTGGATCCTGATCGAGCCGGAAATCCACTTCGTGCACGACATCGAGGTGATAGTGCCGGATCTGGCCGGCTGGCGACGGGAGCGCATGCCGTATCTGCCTGAGGGTCACCGCTTCGAGGTAGTCCCTGATTGGGTATGCGAGATTCTCTCCCCGTCCACGGCGAGCAAAGATCGTGAAGTCAAAATGCCGCTGTATGCCCACTATGGCGTGCAGCATGCCTGGCTGATCGATCCGGGCGAGCAGACTTTGGAGGTCTATCGACTCGATGAAGGCTTCTGGGTGGAGAGTGGGTTCTTCTCCGGCACCGACCAGGTCGCTGCTCCGCCATTCGAGGCTGTGAGCATTGATTTAGGGCCATTCTGGCCGCCTCATGGGCCAACCGCCGTAAAAAAAAGAAGGGGGGATCATGAATAGAACACTGAGTTGGAAAAAATTAGGACTTTGGATAGCTCTGACGGCATTTCCTGTCTTTGCCGTCCCTTTCGGAACGGTCCATGCTCACTGGGGCGGACTGGATAGTTCCGGATGCCATCATGACCGGAAAGCTGGCGAGCATCAGCATCACTGTCATCGGGAAAACCCCACGGACTCCGTAAGGTATAACCGCAAAGACTATCTTCCCCGTTGGGCTGATGCCGATAGGGATTGTCAGAATACACGCCAGGAAGTGCTGATCGCCGAAAGTCACGTACCCGTTACGCTAGGGCCTAGAGGGTGCCGTGTGATTTCCGGTCAGTGGCATGACCCGTATACCGGGCGTATCTTCACGAATCCACGCAGGCTCGATATTGACCACGTGGTACCGCTCAAGGAAGCGCACGAGAGCGGTGCGGCTTCCTGGACCCGCTCGCGCAAGCGTGCCTTTGCGAACGATCTTGCCAATGCCAACTCGCTGATCGCTGTGTACCGGGGCGCGAATCGCTCAAAAGGCGCACGAGACCCGGCTTTGTGGTTGCCAAGGAATGAGGCTTACCACTGCGCCTACGTCCGCGCCTGGAAGCAGGTCAAGAACCGTTGGGGCCTGAGTATGGATAGCGAGGAAGCCGAGGCGATTCAAGAAGTGCTCAGTAATTGCCAAACTGCATCGCTATCACCACATCACTAATCCTTCGGAGCTGGCACCTTTAGCTTGACCGAGCGTGCGCAGCGGAAGTCACCCCGTAGGGGCCGCAAGGAGCGAAGCGACTGGAGGACGGCGTAAGCCGTTGACAACGCAAAGCACGCGCGGTATTGCCTCTCGTGGGCGGAGCACAGGGAAGCAAGGGAGCGTAAGCGCCGAGTGGAGTGCGACGACCTCCGCGTAGGCGGAGATCACCTAAGTATGGTATGGTTGGAAGGATTTTATTGAGCAAAAAGTCGCAGCGACCTGATTATAACCTACCAGGTCGCAAGACAATCCCATAAAACAAAGGCCCAGTGACCGAAGTCACTGAGCCTCTGAGTTTCCTGGTTAGTGTTAGAAGCACTGCCAGGAATGAGTACTACGCAACAGTAGCGATGAAAATCGCATGCTCTCCTAAACTGGGTTTCAACCTAGTTGATAACAGTCCCCCCCCCCCCCCCCCCCCCCCCCCGGCATCCCTGCACCGGCGGGTAACCGGGATTCCTCTACATCTAGGAAGTCCCGGAAATCCACGAAATCCAGGCTATCCAATAAGATAGCGGACGCTCTCAAGAAGAAGGATTACTTCGAGTCCTCCTTAAAGCAGGCTATCTTCGGGTCAGGCTCGGAAACCGCCCCAGGCGGCCCTCAGCGCCCCACGAGCGCGTTTCCTTCCAACCCTGACTCAACCCCTTCCCCGACCACCACGCCTTGCGAGAAGCCCCGTGGAAGCGGAAATCGCTGTGGGCACGATCCGAAAAATCCAAAGTGCCGCGACATCCAGATCACGGAGAATCGCCCAAAATTCAACCAGGAAGCGACAAGAAAATTACGGTCGCACGTTGAAAAAACCGGATTACTACCGGTTCTAAATTTCCATGCCGACGGACGAAAAGTCCGCAGCGAGCGCCGCGACGGCATTGGCATGTTTCTCGTCACGCTGGCGCTGCGTATGGATTTAGCTACCGGGCGCGTGGGCTTCCCGACGGAACATGGCTTCTTCAACTACACCATGGACCACCTAGCGACCTGGGCGGGGTTAGGCGAAAGGCGCGCGGCAAGGATCGTTGCGACGCTCAAGGACGCCGGGTATCTCGCCGTGTCCCAAATCCGGGAACGCTTGAAGGATGGATCCTACAAAAGTTTTTCCGCAATCAAGATCGTTTCCAACACGCTATTCGACGCTCTGGGACTCCGTGGCTGGCTTGATAAGGAACTGCGCGAAAGCTAGAGAGCGGCTCAGGAAAAAACAGAAAGCGTATGAGAAAGCGAGTGCCAAAAGAGGGGCAACGATGATGAAACACCTGACCGCGAAAATCGCCAGAATGGCCCCAACAAGTCAGACCCGCAATGCGGACGAAAAGACTCGGGAGAAGGCGTTCCGGTAGGCCGTCAGGGTTATAGAGCTCAGGACGCCTCACCCAAAGCCTCAATAAAACTTCCAGGGCCTCTCAGCGTGGACGTGCCCTTGCGGTTGCAGCGCGACACCGGCACGGCGGTTTGGCCCCAACACCGGACACCTGTACTACTAACATAGCATTGGCAAAGAAGGGTGACTCTCCCCTCGCTCAAAACGTGAGATCATGCTATGCGATATGCCAGCTTTCCTACTCACTTGCTTCAACGTCCACCCACGCGCCATCCGAAGCTCATAGAGCTTCCAGCCAATCAAGATTTCAGGTTCTACCATAGCGCATCCGTAGCGGAGTAATGATCCGCTTGGAAAAGCACGTGCCGCTTGAAAACCAGCATCGGTTTTATAATCTGGGTATCTCCCCAGACCTGTTCGGCGGTTGGTTGCTTATCCGGGAATATGGGCGTGTCGGGAGTCCAGGGCGGCTTCTTACTGACTGGTTCGAGACTCAGGACGCTCGCCAGGCGGCCCTGACGAAGCGATTACTGAGCAAACAAAAAAAAGGATACAAACAACGGGAGTGCTAGAAACGCCGTTTAGGGCGTTTCGACGGGATGCCCGATCGGTAGCCTACCGGCGGTGCTGGCAAAGCGCGACGCGGAGTTAGTAGTACAGGTGTCCGGTGTTCCGGCCTGTGAAGTACCCCAGAGGAAATCCAAGGGCTCGCGCGTGTTCATAAATTAAATTAATGACTAGGAAACGCCTCAGCATAAATTTTATTTATTATAAATTTATTTAATAACCAATACCACCGCTTTCGGCCAAAGCGGTGGTATTGGTTATTCAAGATATTAGAATTAAATCAATTGTTTGTTTATTTTTTACAGTTCTGGTGGTTTACAATACATCCGCTATTTGTTTAATTACCTTAAAATCGTAGTATGGAAAATTAAAAATGAATCAGAAATCAGCTGGAAATCCACCTTGGAATAAGGGCCGAAGCATCGGCCAAATGGCCCCTCTAAACCCACAACAGGTCCAGACCATCAAGCGGCTGTTGGAAACCGAGGACAACCCGCGAGATTTGGCACTGTTCTCCACTGCTATTGATACGATGTTGCGCGGGGTAGATTTGCTCGCGCTCACCGTCGCCGACGTGACCAATCGAGAAGGACAGGTCCGTGATGAATTTATGGTCCGTCAGAGGAAAACTGGGGTGGGAACTTTGGTATGCCTCACGCCCTACACTCAGAAAGTGCTCGCTCAATGGATCGCCGTAAGCTACAAACTTCCCTGGACGCCGCTTTTCACCAAGCTCCGCGGCGATCCAAACCAGGCGATCAAGCCCCACCAATACCGCACGCTTGTAAAAAAGTGGGTGGGCTATGCTCGCCTGGACCCTACGATTTACAGCTCACACAGCCTAAGACGTACCAAGGCGGCGATCATCTATGAGCAAACCCGCAATGTGGAGGCCGTGCGTGAACTCCTGGGGCAAAGCACGGTCTCGGCAACTTCGGCTTATCTCGGCGTCGGTAAGCGCCAGGCGCTTGAGATTGCCAAGCGGTTTGCGATTTGATGCGCTCGTCTTCGATTTTGAACTGCCCAAACCCCGAAGCCTTCCCACAAGGAAACGCCAATGACCACCGCGAACCTCGCTGCGGAAGACCTCGCGTATATCGAGGACCACATTAAAAGTCAGCTCGGTGACTGGCTCGCCGAGCAGTCCTTGGGAAAGCCGCCAGTGGTCTATGAGATCGAGCTGCGCGAGCGCATGGTGCGCATCGAGGAGGAGCTCAAGCACCAGCGCGAGCTGATCAAGAACATCCTGGAGCAGATGGATAAGCGCTTCGAGGCCGTTGATCGGCGCTTCGAGGCCGTGCAGCAGAGCATGGATCGGCGCTTCGATGAGTTGACGCGGCGTATCGACCGCTTCATGGTGTGGTCGTTTGCCACAACCTTGGCCGTCGGCAGCCTCGTCGTGGCGACCCTGAAACTCTGGCCTTAGAAGCCTCTCAGAGGCCCAGGAAGTCATTCCCTGCGGTTTCCCATGCCGTGAATCCCTCCACCTTCCTTTAAACCGGAGTTTAATCAATGAAACATACTTTGATATCCCGTTGCAGTTCAATCCGTAATTTTTGCTTTTTTACATTAAGGGTCTACATCACGTTTAGTGCAACGATAATGCTTACCAGCTGCGCCACCATGATTCGTGGAACAACTCAACTAATATCGATTAACACAGAGCCAACCAGCGCAAAAGTAGTACTTTCAAACGGCCAGAGCTGCACTACACCGTGCAATGTTGAGGTAGAACGCAAAAACACACTTCAGATCACCATTTCTAAGAATAATTGTAACACGCACACGACGGCTATGGTTCCTACTCTGGCAGGCGCTGGAGCGATGCTTGGCGGCATAATAGATTACGGTACCGGCGCCGTGTACGACTTGCAGCCAAACCCGCTTTTTGTGACTCTCGTTTGCGGGAATACGCACTCCAACTAAGCATCTAATCCCGTATCGCGCAGATCAAGAATTGCAAGCTGACCACGGTTGAGAAGAATATAAATCGTGAGTGACAAATCGACTGGCGTGGCGCCTGGGATTATTGCTTGCATCCTGGCGGTCCTCGGAATTTTCACCATCGGGATGGTGTTTGTGCCGTTGGCTGCGATTGTTGCGTTGGTCGGAACGATCATCGCCGTTAAGAATGCGCATTGGGGCGGCATCGGGGTCAATGTGTTGGCCTGGGTTTTAACGCTTGTTGGCCTGTTCACATCTCCCGCCCTGCTTGCGGTCCTCGGATTTGGGCTTGCGCCTACAGGCTGACGACTCTCTGAGCTGTCTGAAAAGAAAAAATCTGTTGCTTGTCGCCCTCGCCGCTGTGGGCAAGGGGAGAAAACCGGTTAGCAACCCCTGTGGAACAGCTTGTCTGTTCCACAGGGGTTGCTAATGGGTTTTCCCCCGGTCCGAGCGCAGCGAGGATGTCCACAGCAAGGTGAGACCAGGCGAAAAGCCTTCCGTCTGCGCATTGTTCGTGTGGCCTCCTGCCTTTGGGCTCTCTAGCCTCCTTAGAGGCTCAGAGAGCCGTTCCTTGTGGAGGCCGTGCGCGAGCTCCTAGGGCAAAGCACGATCTCAGCAACCTCGGCCTATCTCAACGTCGGCAAGCGCCGCGCGCTTGAGATCGCCAAGCAGCTTGAGATGTGATGCGCTCATCTTCGATTTTCAGCGATCCAGAAAGGGGGGGAGGGGTAGGGTGGCATCCCCAACCGTCGCTTTCGTGACGGGTCCCCCTAAGACCCCAATTCTTATTCGAGGCGACTCAATGACTATTCCGAACCTCGCTGAGGAAGACATTGCGTATATCGAGGACCGCATTAAAAGTCAGCTCGGTGAATGGCTCACCGAGCAGTCCTTGGGAAAGCCGCCAGTGGTCTACGAGATCGAGCTGCGCGAACGCATGGTGCGCATCGAGGAGGAGCTCAAGCACCAGCGCGAGCTAATCAAGACCGTTCTGGAGCAGATGGACAAGCGCTTCGAGGCCACGCAGCAGAACATGGACAAGCGCTTCGAGGCCATGCAGCAGAGCATGGACAAGCGCTTCGAGAGCATGGATAAGCGATTCGAGGCCGTGCAGCAGAGCATGGATCGGCGCTTCGATGAGTTGACGCGGCGTATCGACCGCTTCATGGTGTGGTCGTTTGCCACCACCTTAACCGTCGGCGGCCTCGTCGTGGCGACCCTGAAACTCTGGCCTTAGAAGCCTCTCAGCGGCCCTAGGAAGCCATTCCCTGCGGCTACCTATCCTACCCCCCCCTACCTATCCTCCAAAACTCCTGAAACGGGCGTTTAGCGTCCGCCGGAGAAACAACAAGGAAGAACTATGAAACTAATCGCCGCCTTAACGGCTGTTTGCTTTCTCGCCGCGTGCGCTGTCCGGACACCTAATCCGGTTACGATTTCCCAGTACGGCGATGAACGAAAATCATGAAAGGAACTTGGACTCGAAACGACGGATATCCAAGGCGAAATTCAGCGGTTACTACCTGAGAAAGACAAAACAGCCAAAAACGTGGCCCTTGGCGTCGCCGGCTGGTTTCTTCTTGTGCCGTGGTTCTTCATGGACTTCAAAAACGCGGAGGCGCACGAGTATGAGGCCTACCGCCAACGCTATAACCACCTTTCCCGTATCGCGCGGGTCAAGAATTGCAGGCTAACCGAAATCGATCTGCCATCTGTTCAGCAGATGCAGGAAGAATATGAAAAACAACAGCGTAGAGAGAGGGAAAATCGTGAGTAACGAATTGGGTCAGAAAAAAGTTGGAACCGGTGTGGTGCCTGGGATTATCGCCTGCGTCCTTGCAGTCCTCGGAATTTTCACCATCGGGATGGTGTTTGTGCCGTTGGCTGCGATTGTTACGTTGGTCGGGACGATCATCGCCGCTAAGAATGCGCATTGGGGCGGCATCGGGGTCAATGTGTTGGCCTGGGTTTTAACGCTTGTTGGCCTGTTCACATCTCCTGCCCTGCTTGCGGTCCTCGGATTTGGGCTTGCGTCTACAGGCTGATGCCGCGCCTTTGCTGGCCTGGCGGCAATTTGGCAAGACCGTTTATGCGTAGATTCAGCCTCAAGGCGGTTCCGTTTAATTCGTGGATAACTTCTTTGTCCACGAGAGTATCGTTTGGTGTGGTCTCTCGCCTTTAGGTTCTCTAAGCCCCTTAGATGCTCAGAGAGCCGTTTCCTGTGGTTTCCTATACAACAGTTGCTTTTGAAATCCTATCAAATCTATGCAATCCTAAATAAGAGAATACGCGGTGAGTTCCACCGTGTCTGCCTGTGGAGGGGAAGAACCTGGCTGCCTTCGCAAATGACATGCTAAGCGATTTAGACGATGAAGACCCGCCGGACATTGAAGATGTCATCAAAGCAATCTCCAGCTTGGATCATAGTATTTATAGCGCGGATGACAATATCACCAGTGAATTGCGTGAGATGGAGAGATCTCTCAAGTTTGAATTGAATTTTGTACAGCGTCAACTCAATGAGTTACATAAAAGTGTTTTTTCTATATTTGCTCTTTTATTGATGATAATGGTTCTTTTAATCTTTGGATGGGTCTTTAGCAGTCCTGGAGAGTTAGCTCAAGCTCTAAAGACATTTTTTTACTATCTGTTCAATCCTGGAGAGTTAGTCCAAGCTCTAAATACATTCCTTGCTTTCATGTTCGTGGATTTTCCCGGTAAGTAGACGTGGTTTTTGCTACCAAGTCTTCCTGTAGACTCCCCATCCCCCGTTCCCCGGAAAAATAAAAAGATTGTTGCTTATCGCCAAGCCGACTGTGGGCAAGGGGAGGAAAGCTGTTGGCAACCCTCGTGGGCCAGCTTGTCTGGTCCACAGGTGTTGCCAATAGCTTTTCCCCCGATCCGAGCGTAGCGAGGATGTCCACAGCAAGGCGATAGGCGAAAAAGCCTTCCGTCTGCGTGTGACTTTTGTGGTCTCCTGCCTTTTGGTTTTCTAAGCCCCTCAGAGGCTCAGAGAGCCGTTCTCTGCGGTTTCCCAAAGGGAACCCACCCCCTACCTTCCAGAACGCCTGAAACGGGCGTTTAGAGCCGCTTGCGTGCATCTCAGGGATGGAGCACGGCACGTCCAGGCTGGGCCGCCCCGTCGGATGTTATCCACAGATTGGGGCTGCTAACTATCGGTCTAAAAGTAACTATCGGTTTGTGTACCAAAATGCTCGTGAATTTCCGATTAAAACCATCGGGAATGGTCCACCGCGAAATCCCTTGGATTAAAGGCTTTCTCGTCAGATTTGGACGGATTGGAAACGATCAGGAAGGTAGTTTTAGGGCGTACTAAAATGCTCGTGGATAACTTTCGCTATCCACGACCATTTGTGGATAGTTTTGAGTTACGTGCCTGAGCGCGGTGGGACTGGTGGTTTGCTGTGGTAGAGGATCAAGCCTCTGGCATCTTCCGTCAGCTTGGCTTCCGGGTAGGCCATCAAAGCGGTTTTTAGGGTTGCTCTGAAAACTTGCTTAAATTTCCTGATATGTTCATACCCCTGCCCAAATTGATCGTGCAGGGAGGCCCAGGGGACGAGATGCTGGCGGTGGGTCGGGACGCGGTGGAGGCGTTGCGCAAGCCAGGTGTACAGGTCGAACGCCGTTGCGTTGTTGGCTAGCCGCGCTATCGCTTGTTCGTCCAAGGGCACGGCGTGGTTTAGCAGGCTCTCGAAATATTCCAGGCTAAGCTCAACCTCGGTAGGCCAGAGGATGCGCTGCTGCTTAGTTTTCGGAAACCAAAGCTCGATGCCTGTGAGCAAGGTTGGTTTGGTGATCTTTGCCTGGTCGTCCTGGATGCGCCCAAGTAGTAAATCCGCTGCGAATAACCGGGTGAGTTGATTCTTAAGCGTGCGGATACTGCGCCCGTCCGTGTGCAGTCCTAACCGCCGCACAAAAGCCGTCAGACTGTTCTCGACGTTGATTATGGGACTTTTCGTCTTGATAGCCTGCGTGCTCAGGTAGGCTAGGATCAGGCGTGGTTTGGTCCCGAATGGCAGCCCAACCGGCTGCCATTTTTTTGTCCGGGGATGTAAGACTTCCCCGGCCTTAATCAGCAAGTGGACCGCGCCTTGCTGTCTCTCCCAGGTCCGCATGTTGTCGCCTGGGTTGCGGTAAGGAAGGCACGTCTGGCAAAACACAGTGTGGAGAAATGCGATTTCCTGCTCGGATTCAAATCCAACCAAATCGTTGTTTGTAACCAACCAATCGGTCTCGATGGGCTGATTCCATTTTCGTGGTTTTCGTTCCGGCAGGTTCGGGTTGCCAGCGATTTCTTTGAGGCTGGAAGGCTGTACTTTCTTCACATCTTTCATCGTTTCCTCTCTGTGGAGAGTTACGGACCCCATTTCGAGTTTGAAATCTTTATCCTGAAAAGAAAAAGAAGAAAATTTGTTGTTTGTCGCCCTCGCCGCTGTGGGCAAGGGGAGGAAACCGGTTAGCAACCGGTGTGGAACAGCTTGCCTGTTCCGCATGGGTTGCTAATGGGTTTTCCCCCGGTCCGAGCGTAGCGAGGATGTCCACAGCAAGGCGATAGGCGAAAAAGCCTTCCGTCTGCGTGTGACTCTTGTGGTCTCCTGCCTTTGTGCTTTCTCGGCCCCTCAGCGGTTCGGAGAGCTATTCTCCGTGGCTTCCTATCCATCCCCTCCCCATCCCTTCAGAACGTCTGAAACGGGCGTTTAGAGCCTCTTATGCGCGTCTCAGGGATGGAGCACGGTGCATCCAGGCTTGCGCCGCTCCGTCGGATGTTATCCACAGTTTGGGGCTGCTAACTATCGGGGACTATAGGTATAACTATAGGATTGTCCTGCAAAGTACCCGTGGTTTTCCCTGCAAAGTACCCGTGGTTTTCCCTGCAAAGTACCCGTGGTTTTCCCTGCAAAGTACCCGTGAATAACTTCACGAATTATCAGGTTTTTACACAACGATCACG